>FKKE01000381.1_pt2 | contig 50479 bp, 51 predicted proteins | sample 1106331 | NCBI WGS metagenome assembly FKKE01 (sample SAMEA3931202, study PRJEB13176) | freshwater metagenome | biome: Drinking water system; feature: drinking water; material: freshwater | place: China | collected 2013-02-06 | reverse complement strand
GGCGTGCCGACCGTCGGCGGCGAGGTCCGGTTCGACGACATCTATTCGCTCAATCCGCTGGTCAACGCCTTCTGTCTTGGTCTCGCGCATAAGGACAAAATCTTCCGCGGGACCGCCGCCGGCGTCGGCAATCCGGTGATTTATTTCGGGTCCAAGACCGGCCGAGACGGCATCCACGGCGCCACGATGGCCTCCGATTCGTTCGACGACGAGTCCGAGCAGAAACGGCCGACCGTCCAGGTGGGCGATCCGTTCCAGGAGAAATTGCTGCTCGAAGCCTGTCTTGAGTTGATGGCCGGCGAGCTCCTTGTCGGCATTCAAGACATGGGCGCGGCCGGCCTGACGAGTTCCTCCTGCGAGATGGCCTCTCGCGCAGGCAACGGCATCGAACTGGATTTGACGCATGTGCCAAGACGCGAGCCGGGAATGACGCCGTATGAATTGCTGCTCTCGGAATCGCAGGAGCGGATGCTGATGGTCGCAAAAGCCGGCAAGGAAGAGGAGTGCATCAAGATTTGTAAGAAATGGGATCTCGACGTGGCGGTGGTGGGCAAGGTGACCGGCGACGGCATCTTGCGCGTCATCGATCAGGGTAAGGTTGTCGCGGAGATTCCGGCCAAGGCCTTGGCCGACGAGGGCCCGCGCTACGAGCGCCCCTATACGCCGCCCGCTTATCAGGATCTTCTGACGAACCTCAACTACGATGCGATTCCAGACGTGAAGGATCCCAATGCGGCGCTGCTGGCATTGCTCGAATCACCGACGATCGCGAGCAAGCGGTGGGTGTACGAGCAATATGATCATATGGTCCGGACGAACACCATGGTGCGGCCCGGCTCCGATGCGGCCGTCGTCCGCATCAAGGGGACCGACAAGGCGGTCGCCATGACGGTCGATTGCAACGGCCGATACTGTCTGTTGCATCCCTACGAAGGTGCGCGGCTGGCGGTCGCGGAGGCTGCGCGGAATCTGGTCTGCTCGGGAGCGGAGCCGATCGGGTTGACCGACTGCTTGAATTTCGGGAACCCGGAGCGGCCGGACATCATGTGGCAGTTCGTGCTGGCGATCGAAGGGATGCGGGATGCGTGCGAGCATTTCCAGGTTCCCATCGTCAGCGGCAACGTCAGCTTCTACAATGAAACCAACGGGCTCTCCATCTATCCGACCCCTATGCTGGGGATGGTGGGACTCATCGATCATGCCGACCGGACGATGACCCAGTGGTTCAAGGAGGAGGGGGATGTAATCCTTCTGCTCGGCACGACGAGAGACGAGCTGGGCGGGAGTGAATTTCTCAAAGTGATGCACCACCGTGAGCAAGGATCACCCCCCTATTTGAATCTGGAAACAGAGAAGGCACTGCAGGATTTCGTACTGCAAGCCATTCATGAAGGATTTGTGCAATCCGCTCATGATTGCTCGGATGGAGGGCTGGCTGTGGCGCTCGCAGAGAGCTGCGTGTCCGCGCCGGACGAGAAGCATGGAGCTGTGATAAAATTGTCCCTCGATTCGTTGCGGCGCGATGCGCTGCTGTTCGGCGAGAGCCAGTCGCGCATCATCCTCTCGGTGAAGAAAGAGCGGGCGGATTCCCTGTTGAACCGCGCCAGGGAGGCCGGCATCCCCGCTGTCGAGATTGGCACGGTCGGTGGTGCACGATTGGTCATCGACGTCGAGAAGGGGCAATGGAGCGATGGCTGCCGCATCAACCTCCCGATCGATGAGATCTTCGATCGATGGGCGTACGCGATCGAACGGGCGCTAAACAAGGCGTGAAACGCAAAACGTGAATCGTGAATCGCCGAACCATGATTGAGCGTCGCATCCGCAAAGAGCTTCCAATCATCCCGCCCGACAAATTCCATGAGGAGTGCGCCGTCGTGGGGATTTACGGCCACGAGGAGGCAGCGAACCTTACCTACCTGGCGCTGTACGCCTTGCAACACCGTGGACAGGAGGCCTCCGGGATCGTGTCCGGGGACGGGGAACAGTTCTTTGTTCAAAAGGGAATGGGACTCGTCGCCGACATCTATCGCCGGGATGTCCTCGACAAGCTGCCGGGTCACATGGCGATCGGACACAACCGCTATTCGACCGCCGGAGGCAACGATCTCAAGAATGTCCAGCCGCTGATCGTCAACTTCGCGTTCGGCAATCTGGCCTTGGCCCACAACGGCAATCTCATCAACGCGCAGATGCTCCGGAACGAGCTGGAAGCCTACGGGGCTATTTTCCAATCGACCTCGGACAGCGAAGTCGTCATCCATCTGATCGCCCACTCGAAGGCTGACACGTTTCTTGCGCGCGTCATCGATGCCTTGAGCCAAGTTCGCGGGGCGTTCTCTGTTGTCCTGATGACCGATAACGGGCTGATCGCTGCGCGAGATCCGCATGGCTTGCGCCCCCTCTGTATCGGCCGGGTGCGCAGCAGCTGGATCGTAGCCTCGGAGACCTGCGCGTTCGACTTGCTGGATGCGGAATACGTCCGGGAAGTCGAACCGGGCGAGCTGGTCGTCCTCAGCGACCAGGGGTTGGACAGCCACCATCCGTTCGGGAAAGTCGACCCTGCCATGTGTGTGTTCGAATACGTGTACTTTGCCAGGCCCGACAGCAAGATATTCGGCGCCAATGCGGTCTACGCCGTTCGAAAGGCGCTGGGGCATCAATTGGCCCAGGAGTCCTGGGTGCCGGCGGACATCGTCATTCCTGTTCCGGATTCCGGCGTCCCGGCGGCATTGGGCTATGCGGAAGGGGGCGGCATTCGGTTCGAGACAGGCCTGATCCGCAACCACTATGTGGGGAGAACGTTCATCGAGCCCGAGCAATCGATCCGTCACTTCGGGGTGAAAGTGAAGTTGAACGCGGTGCCGGAAGTTCTAGACGGGAAGCGCGTGGTGGTCGTTGATGATTCCTTGGTGCGGGGCACCACCAGCCGGAAGATCGTCAAGATGATCCGCCAGGCCGGGGCGAAAGAAGTCCATATGCGGATCAGTTCGCCCCCGATCATCTCGCCCTGTTTCTATGGGATCGATACGCCGACGAAAAAGGAACTGATCGCGTCCAGTCACTCCACCGAGGAAATCCGAAAGTACATTACGGCGGACAGTCTGGCCTACCTCAGCCTTGACGGCATGTTGAAGGCCGCTCCCGGGTCTCCCACGCAGTACTGCAACGCCTGTTTCACCGAGAAGTATCCCATCTCTTTCACGAGGGCTGAAGAACTGCAACTCGGGCTCTTCGAACCCTCCCAATAGCACACCGTCCTTTTCGGCTCCGCAAGGCAAGATACTCCCTCTAGCGTCTTCATCCCTATGGCTCGATCGCCTCTGTACCGAGGTACCCGCTTCGCGGTGTTCCTGCCCGTTTGCCCAAAAAGAGACTGAATTCGCAGCCTGTCCAAAATTGGGCGCCATGGATGTAGTGCCCACCCTCCGAAAGAGGGGGTGGTGCGAATCGGCCACAGGCGGTACTTTACGCCATTCATTGTCTGGATTCTTAGGTAGCTAATGTCGAACAGGCCGGTAGCATTATTTGTCGGGCCCTCTTCCTCCAGCCAGCTACCTCATCCTTTTCCCCGTCAGTTTCTTCCGAAAAACCTGATGCCAAACTCAGGAAGTACAGAGACTTCTAATCCGACGAGTCGCGGGGAGGCTGGACAGGGTGCTTGAGTTTTACCGTTCCACAATCTCCCCAGGGATCGAACTTATGCCAGACCAAACCAAAGACTCAGGAGTCGCAGCGTCGTCCCATTCGTTTATTGATCGGACGTGGATCGCACAGACCGTTCTCCGTCCGAGCCCCAATGTGCAGGCCTCCACCTTGGAGGGAGAAACGGTCCTGCTGGATCTGAGCACGGGGCGCTACTACACCCTGAATCGTCTTGGCAGCGTGATCTGGGAGCAGTGCACAGGATCCCACCCCGTCGAAGCAATACACCGCATGGTCTGCGAGAGATTCGACGTGGCTCCCGAGCAGGCCCTCGACGATCTGATCAGCTTGGCCAATGAATTGATTCAGGAAGGATTACTTCAACAAGAAAGGGGGTGACGCAGTATGGAACAGAAGAAAGAGCAGTATGTCCAGCCGACGGTCGAGAAGCACGAGTTGCTCCGCGACATCACGGCGGGCGCGTCGCAGGTCTGCCGCGAGAAGTGTTACTAAGAGTCCCGTTTACGGACCGCTTCAACAGGAAAGGAGGTAACGCAGCATGGAACAGAAGAAAGAGCAGTATGTCCAGCCGATGGTCGAGAAGCACGAGTTGCTCCGCGACATCACGGCCGGGGCGTCGCAGATCTGCCGCGACTGTTATATTAAGTAGTCTTTAGTAAGGACTGGCCGGCCTTTGCAGGCCGGTCAGTCTCTTTCGCTGGGAACGGTCGATGACCGCTGTCCGCCTCAGGTCATAGCTGCCGGTCGGTCTGTTCGCCGGGAGGACGCCGTGGCGTCTAGCAGGGCCTTCTTCTTTCAGCAACCATCCATGTTTCTTTTGATCCCGTCCGCGCGCAACAAGTTTCGGCAGCGACGTAGAACTCTCTGATCGGTCTGCGTGCGGGGCACTGGGGCAAGAATTCTGAGTACCAAAGTAGGGTAAAAGCCTATTCTTTTGGGGAGCTAGGCAGCATACCCATCACAGGCTACCTTTTCCTCCATGGCAACCGACCGGACGATCAACTTTAACCGCACGATCTTGAGCCGAGCCATACGGTTCGACCGTGTAGAGGAGGGGGCATGGAACAAGAGAAGGAATCGTACATCCGACCCGATGTGACGAAGCACGAACTGCTGCGCGATATCACGGCAGGGCAGTCCCGTTACAACTGCGATGAAAAAGAGTTGCGGTGATGTCGGCCTCGTGATCCGGAGATGATAGGCAGACTGCCGGCTGGCCGCTGGGGGAAAAGCTGCCAGCCGTTCGGTCCTTTGCTATCGGGGGCAATCTAGTCGTTTCTGTTGCGTTGGGGGCGTTGTTATGCAAAATGTGGTGGAAGAGCCTATGACCGACTGTTTCTATTCTCTCTACGGCCATCCGCTGAAGTACACGACGAGCGTTCGGAGCCTGATTGAGCCGGTTCACGAACTCCTTCGGCAATTTCGATCCGACCGGCTCGAAGCCGCGTCTCCGCTCACCATCCAATTTCATGCGGTCAAGGAACGGGGAGCCATTCCTTGGAGCGCCTCCGCCTCAACCCAATCGTTGGCAACCGGAACCGGCGAAGCGGCCGGCGATCGACGGGCAACCGGACTCCCTTACGAAGTCTTCCGGGACGGCGGGAAGCTCGTGGTCGAGTTTCCCAACATCGGGATCTTGGTGATCGACGAGAAGATGGGACAGGCCGAGGGGTATCTGATCAATCCGGATGGGAAGCCGGACAATCTCATCGAGTATCTGTTCCATCTGGCCTTGGTCGAATTGCTGAGGCGGCGGGAGCTATACACGATTCACGCTACGTCGTTGGAATATCATGGCCGCGGTGTGTTGATTCCGGGGAACAGCGGCCGTGGCAAGACCACGTCGTTCATCTCGTTGCTGCGCTCGGGCTATCGGTACCTGTCCGACGACCATCCGTTGCTGCGCGACGTCGACACCCATGTCGAAGTATTGCCGTTCCCCATCAAGATCAACGTGACCGATGCCACGAGAGAGTTCTTCCCTGAGCTGAAAGCCGCGCCGGACAGTGTGCTCCGCCCCGGCACACCCAAGCGATGGTTTTACGCCGAGGACCTGTATCAAACGGAAATCGGAAGACCTTGCCCGCCATCGATCGTGTTCTTCCCCCATGTCGTCGATGCGCCGCGGAGCGAGTTGGAGTTGTTGCCGAAGACCCGCGCGTTGGAAGCTCTCTTGCCTCAAACACTCCTGGTGTACGATCAGGAAGCGGCCAGGCGGCAATTTCAGGTCTTGGCCAAGCTGGTTCAGCAGGTGGATTGCTACCGGCTGTATTTCGGGCGTGACATGCTCGATCTTCCGAAACTGATTACGCCGCTCCTGGAAAAAGCTCGATGACGTCGACCGGACCTTTTGCCTGGCGTCGGGAGTCAGAACTGCTCGTCTGGTGCGCACGCACGGAGGTTCCAGGGTCTCTCCGCGAGACGATTCGCCGGCGGGTCAGTGAACCGCTGAACTGGAACGAGGTCCAGTGCCAGGCTGCGTATCACGGCGTCGGCCCGCTCCTGTACCGAACCCTCTCCACGCACTGTGCCGATCTGGTGCCGCCTGCGGCATTGACGCACCTCCGCCAGAAGGTCCAGGCAGGTATGCTGCTGAATCGGGCGCTGACGAAGGAACTCGTTGCCATCTGCAACGCCTTCGCCGGCCGGAACGTTCCGGTCTTGCCTATTAAAGGGGCGACCCTCGCCGTCGTAGCGTATCGGGATCTGACGCTGCGCGACTTCGGCGATCTGGATTTGTTGATTCCGGAACATGCCCTCCATGAGGCCCAGTCCATCCTGTTGGCAGAGGGCTACGAAGCCAAGGATCCCGCGAGTGATCCCGAAGCACAAGAACATGAGGATGGCCCGTACCAGGTCTATATCAAGAGAGGGGCTCTTTCACGGGTCGATCTCCAGTGGATAATGGCCCACGAGTGTTTTGAGTTCCGCCTGGACCGCGCCGAGTTCTGGAAACGTTCCAAGCCCGTCTTGCTGGGCGAACAGACTGCTCCGGGATTGTCGCCGGAAGATTTGCTCATCGTGTTGTGCGTCCACGGCTCCAAGCATGCATGGGAACAGTTGAAATGGGTGTGCGACGTGGCCGAATTACTCCGATCGCACCAGTCGCTGAATTGGGATAGGCTTCTCGCAGACGCTTCGGCCTGGCGGTGCCGCCGATACGTGCTGCTGGGGCTGGCGATGGCGCATCAACTTCTGGACGCTCCGTTGCCGCCGGAGATCCTGGCGAACTGTCGAGCGGATGCGGATATCGAGGCGCTGGCAGGCCGCATGCCCTGGACCCTGTTCGAGAATCCTCATGAAGGCGTGAACGAACAGCAGGCGGTAGCGCTGTACTTTTCGTTGAAGGATTCGTGGCTGGAGCGCTGGCTGTTCGGGCTCACGCTGTGCCGCAACCAACACCCGCTGCTCCGGTCGCTTCCGCACTGGTTTCGATGGCGGCGCGCATTGCCGCGGCTGGATCACGCCGTGAGACCCTTTCAGAACGCTGCCAGATATCTGATTCCTGGGGGCCTGCGGGACGCCATCAACCGCTGGGTCGATCGTGGGGGAGAAGCTGCGTCTCACCGTTGACCGGTTTATTTGGAGAGACGTGAGAGAGGTTGACACTCGAACGGATGTCCGCCCCGCCCCTGCGAGCGAACCGACGGATTATCGACGGGAGCTTGATATACCGCCGTTGCCATGAGCCGGTTGTTTCGAAAATACTGGACGATCTTTACCGTCGGCTTGCTCGTCTTACGGGTCCGCGTGCTGTTGCGTTTTCTGAGTCTTCCTCACGCGCTGGGGGTATTGGAGCCTGGGTCTGGGCGATCACGCTCCATCGGGCTTCCGCTGGAAGATCTCATCTACTACATCGATCGATGGCTGCTCCTCTTTCCCTACAACGTGAAGGGGAACTGTTTTCCCCGTTCGGTCGCGCTCTATCGATGTGCCAGACGCGCCGGCTACCCTGTGCGTCTTCACTGTGGGGTGAGGAAAAGCAACGGAACGTTGGATGGGCATGCGTGGCTGACTTTGGACGGGTCGCCTTTCCACGAATTGTCCCGCCAATGGCAGCAATTCACGGTAACCTTTTCCTATCCGGTTGAACCGTCGTCATCGACGGCAAGGGAACAGTCGGCTCATGGCTGACAGCGAATCTCTCTCACCACACGGCCGGTCCGGCGTGTCGCTTTCCGGATACTGGGAGCGTGTGCGCCCTCTACTCATGACGCTTCGGCGGGCGCTGGCATTCGTGTGGGAAAGCAGTCCGGCTCTTGCGATAGGCAGTATCGCCGTGCGCATCGTTCAAGGGCTCCTTCCGCTGGCCGTGCTCTATCTGACCAAATTGCTGATCGACGCCGTGACCGAGGGGCTCAAGCAGCCCTCGGGGCAAGCGATGCCGGCGGCGGCAGTGACGGTGCTATGGTGGTTGGCGGGGGCGGCGGTCGCGAGCGCCGTTCTCACTGTCGCGACATCTCTGATAGCGCGGATTCATGCCCAAGTCGTGACGGACCACATGCACGCCCTGCTTCAGCGGAAATCCGTCGACGTCGACTTGGAGTATTACGAAAACGCTCAGTATCAGGACACGTTGCACCGTGCTCAACAGGAGGCGCCGTATCGTCCGACATCGATCCTCAACTCCTTACTTCAGTTCGCGCAAGACAGTATTTCGCTTGTGGCCATGGCCGGCATTCTGTGGTGGCTCCATTGGGCTGTCATCCCGACGCTGATGCTGGCGGCGGTGCCGTACTTCGTCGTTCGCCTTCAGCAGTCGAACCGGCTGTTTGCGTGGGAACGAGAACGGACGCCGCTGGAGCGGAAGGCCTGGTATGTCAATCTGTTGCTGACCCGCGCCGATGCGGCAAAGGAAATCAGACTCTTCGACCTCGGCCCCCGGCTGCGCGAATGGTTTCTGGACGCGCGGCATGTGCTTCGTCATGAGCGCATTGCGCTGGAGCGGCGCTGGGCGTTCGCCGGGCTGGCGGCACAACTGATCGGCGTGGCCGGGGTCTTCGGCGTCTATACCTTCGTGGCGGTACGGACGTTCCAAGGCGTACTGACCATCGGGGATCTCGTGATGTATTTCCAAGCCGTGCAGCGGGCCTCTTCTTTCCTCGAGGGGCTCGGATGGAGCGTCTCGAATCTCTACGAAAGCAATCTGTTCCTGACGACGCTGGAAGAATTCTTGGCGATTAAGTCACGCTTGCCGGCGGCTGCGAATCCGGTGCCGTATCCACAGCCCATCAGGCAAGGCGTGAGATTCGAAGGCGTGTCGTTCCGCTATCCGAACGAACAGCGGACAGCCGTTCTTGATTTCTCCTTCGACATCAAGCCGAGGGAGCACGTCGCCTTCGTCGGTGCGAACGGTGCCGGCAAGACGACCTTGGTGAAGCTGCTGTGCCGCCTGTATGATCCGTCGGGCGGGAGGATCACCATCGACGGTGTCGATTTGCGGGAGTACCGGCTCGCTGACGTGCGCGGCGCCGTCAGCGGGATCTTTCAGGACTTTGTAAAATTTCAGCTCACGGCCAAAGACAACATCACGCTGGGGACGCCGGCTGCCCAAGCGGACCTTTCCGCCGTCATCGAAGCTTCCAAGAAGGCCGGCATCCATGAATCCATACAGCGATTGCCCCATGGGTATGAAGCCAAGCTGGGGAAGTTGTTTGAAGGAGGCCATGAACTCAGCATCGGGGAATGGCAAAAAGTTGCGTTGGCCAGAGCGGTGCTACGAGACTCTCAGATCCTGATCCTCGACGAGCCGACCAGCGCCATGGATGCCAAGGCCGAGGCCGAACTCTTCGAGCGGTTCCATGAATTGGCCCAGGGCCGTACGGCGATTCTGATCAGCCACCGGCTGTCCACCGTGAAGATGGCGGACCGGATCTTCGTGGTCGACCAGGGGCAGATCGTCGAACAGGGCACACACGACGAACTCATGAGACAACGGGGCCTGTACCATACCCTCTTCCTCACCCAAGCTCAGCATTATCAACAGCCCGCTTAGGCTGCTTTAGCCCTCGGCGCGATCGCACACTCCCGCGACAGGCTCTCCTTGAAAGTTCTACGTACCTACCAAAGGTGGGTCACGGCCCACCTTCTAGTGAGCTAGGCACCGATATCAGTCGACGCTACTCTCAACACATTCAAGGCGCATTGCCTTGACGCTTCGTGGCATGGGCGTAGGGAGGATTGGCCTGCGTGATTCTCATTCTTGCCGACAGTACCGATCCCTGGGCGACGCTGGTTTACCGAGAAGCGCAGCTGACGGGCGGGGACGTGTGCTGGGTCGAACCGTCTCAACTGCTGGATCGAACCGCGCTGAGCTGGTTCGTCGATTCAGGGACCGCGGTGATACGCGGTTTGCTGACGGTCGACGGTAGGCCGATTCCCCTCGACGAGTTTACCGGTGTCTTTACTCGCATCGCCTGGCCATTACCGCTCCAGCTCGATGATCTGACTCCAAAGGATGCGGAGTACGTCGTCAAGGAAACGACGGCCTCCTGGTTCGCGCTGTTGAACGCGCTCCCCTGCGCCGTCGTCAATCGCCCCGTTCCGGGCGGGCGGCCGGCCTTGTTGGCGGGAAGGGCCAGCCTGCGACAACTCGCGCAGGACCAGGGGATTCTGCTTCCCCCATCCCGCAGCACCACCAGTCAAGCTGAAGCGCTCTCGCAATTCTCCGCCTGGAGTGAACGCGCTTATGTGAAGGGACTGGCTTCGGAGGAAACGGGCCTCTACTTGGATGCTCAGGACGGCGCAGATCAGATCTGCCGGCTCATGGAGCGATTCGCCATCGCGCTTCAGTCGGTTCCGGAAGGGCAGCAGGTCACCGTGTATGTCGCGGGACGTGAAGTGGCTGCCACTGTGGTACAGGCGAACGAGTCGAAGCAGATGAACCGCGATCTTCCGTTTCTGCCGACGGAGCAGGGGCTCACGCTCGCGCGGGGATTGGGGCTTGACTTCGCCGAATGCCGTTTCGTCGTCGCTCCGGACGGCCGCGTCTACTGTATGGACGTCAGCAGTTCGCCCAACTACTGGCGTTGTCCGCAGCATGTTCAGCAGGAAATCGTGAGTCGGCTTATTCAGCACCTGTCCGAAACGAGGAGCGTATCCGTCCATGATTCTGTTGTTGGGGCCGATGGCCGATCAGGCGCTGGCGAACGTTTGCGCTAGGCTGGCTGCAAGAAACGCCGATCTGATGCTCGTGCACCCGGAAGCCGGGGAGAACGACTGGAACGTCACCTGGTCGACGGAGGCGGGCCGCGTCGGCGATCGCGTACGGATCGGAAAGCGGACGGTGCCGCTCGGCGACATCACGTCGGTGTATCTCCGCGGTGTCGGCAATCGTTCCGGCGCGACTGTGCGTGAACGGATGCTGTCCGCTTCCCTTTGGGAACTGGTGGACGGACTGCCGGCGCTCGTCGTCAATCGTCGCCGTGCCTCCAGCACCAACACGTCGAAACCCTACCAGCAGCGGTTGATCGCCGAATACGGGTTCCGGGTGCCCAAGACGCTCGTCACGACGGTACCCGAGGAGGCCCTCGCGTTCTACGAATCCTGCCATGGCTGCGTGATCTACAAGTCCGTCAGCGGGGAGCGATCGATTGTGCGGCCCTTGACGTCCGCCGACTTGGGCAGGCTGGACCAGATCAAGTGTTGCCCGGTGCAGTTGCAGGAGATGGTTCCGGGCGTGGATATCCGCGTCCATACGGTCGGCGACCGGCTCTTTGCCACGGAGGTGACCTCCGATACCGCCGACTACCGGTACGCGCGACGCGACAACGGACAGCGGACGATGCGGGCGATCGAACTCCGGCCCGAACTCGATACGCGCTGTCTGGCCCTGGCCAAGGGACTGGGACTCGTCATGAGCGGGATCGACCTCCGCCGGACGCCGGACGGCGACTACGTCTGTTTCGAAGTGAATACCAGTCCCGGGTTCATGTTCTTCGAAAGTTGCACCGGGCAGCGGATCGGTGATGCGGTAGCCGATCTGCTCCGCGCCGGAAGGGCGTGATTCATCATGTTCTGTTCACATGGCGGAAAAGGAGGAACCAGCATCATGAGCCGACAACCGTTCATTACAGCCGATCTGAGACCGGATCTGACCGTGGAATCGGATGCGGAAGGGCAGCGTCTTACCGAAGAGGCGCCGTCGGCCCGGCTGGCCGAGGCTGCCCGCATGCTGCTCTCCGAGGAGGAACGGCAGCAGATCGCTCGGGGAGTTCAGGACAAACAGCAGCGACTGCTGGATTCCGTTCCATGCCCCAACCCGAATGTCCAAGGCACGACGCTGGACGGGGAAACCGTCCTGCTCGACTTAAGTTCCGGTCGGTACTACACGCTGAACCGCGTAGGGACGGCGATCTGGGAACACTGTACGGGGGGGAATTCGCTCCGGTCCATCCATGAAGCGCTCTGCAAGCGGTTTGAGGCGCCGGCCGAGCGGATCGCCGACGATCTTCTCGCTCTCGTGACCCAACTCGGTCACGAGGGACTTTTGACGATCGAAAGGAGGTGAAGAGGAATGGAGCAGAAGGAATTCTACAGTGAGCCGGTTGTGACCGCGCATGACTTGTTGCGTGACATTACGGCGGCGACGTCCGGGAAGTACGGCAAGGAGCAGGACGGAGTGCTGTACTAAGGGACTCCGGTTCTGTCTTGCGTGAAATCGGGGGCTGGTCAGTCGCAAAGACTGGCCAGCGTACCCTGTGACGGCGTTCAGACGAGAAAGAAAGAAAATCCATACTATGATGACCACCGAGATAGCTGCCCGCCAGTATGTCTTTGATCTGCACGGGATTGGGTTGCGCTACGAAGCATCTTCGCTCGCCTTAGCCGGACCGGTCGTGTCGTATCTCCGGCAGTTCACGGCTGCCGAACAGAAGGACGTTCCGCGGCTCACAGTCCGCTTCCAGCAGGTGGCGGATCGGAGTGAGATCCCCGCGAGGAGATCGGCTCAGGCAAAGACTCTGTTCTCCGGGGTTTGCCCGTCCTGGGGGAACTCGCTCCGCTCCGTCTGGCGCTGTGACATCGTCCAGGATGGGGATCGACTGCTCGCCGACTTCCAGGATCAGGCTTTGCTGGTGATCGACGGGGCGCGTGGCCTCGTGGAAGGCTACTTCATCGATTCCGGTGCGATGCATGAAGAGGTGTGCGAGGGGCTGTTTCACTACGCGCTGACCGAACTGCTCAAGCACCGAGGTGTGTTCGCTCTCCACGCGGCTGCCCTTGAATACCAGGGACAGGGCTTGATTGTCGCGGGCGGCAGCGGGCAGGGGAAAACCACGTTGATGTTGGCGTTACTCCGATCAGGCTTTCGTTACCTCTCTGATGATGCATCGCTTGTGCGGGAACGGGATGCGCAGGTGGAGCTACTTCCGGGGCCGACGAAAATCGGCGTCACCGGACGAACGGTCGAGATGTTACCTGAGCTGCGCAGCGCCGGGTCGGGATTGCTGAAGCAGGGAGCCTGGAAAAAATCATTCGATCCTCGGGATCTGTATCGGGACTGCACAGGGACCCCGTGTCGACCCGTCATGATGCTGTTTCCATACATTGCGGACCTGCCCCACAGTTGTCTCGAGCCCTTGTCGAAGAGCCGCGCGATCGAGGCCCTGATGACGCAGGAACGTGTGGCCCAGGAGCCGGAGGTGGCGCGCCGGGAATTCCAGGTCCTGTCCAAACTGGTCAAGCAGGTCGATAGCTATCGGCTGCATTTCGGCCGGGATTTTCTCGAACTCTCCAGCCAGATCGCGCCGCTATTGGAGCTACGACGGAGCGCGTAGGCCACGGGGCAGATATGAGTCGATGGCTCTCGGTTAATCCAGATCGGGGGCTCATGAGATCCCAAGATGGAAGGGGGGTGAGTACAGATGGAAAAGAAGGAATCATATGCCGAGCCGGTGTTGATTGCGCACGATGAGCTGCGCAACATCACGGCGGCAGCGTCGCGTTGTGTGAAGTCGGTCGACAACACCTGCGTGGACTAAGGTAGTTGTCCCTCTCACACGCGAGAGGAGTGAACAAAGATAGGCTGGTGGGCTTCAGTGCCTGCCAGCCTATCCGTTAGGGGGCACGGAATTCGAACGACACATTTCAGGACGACCATGGCGGCGGACAAGATTCAATGGTTCATCGAGCGGGCGATCGAAGAGGTCTTCACGGCCTTCCTCTCCTGGGACAATCTCATGCATGCGCTTGCCCATGTGCCGAAGGTCTTTGTGAACTTTTCGAACGGGTTGGCCTGGCCGTATCTCCTGTCGAGTGTGCTTCTGGCCTGGGGAATCTATCTCGTTGCTAAGCGGAGCGGCGCTGTTGAAGCCTCGTCTTTCCGCGAGTTCGCGTTTCCATCCATCCTGTACCGTCATCCCTCGACGAAGCTGGATTTCCGCTTCATGGCGGTCGACATCCTTTTGACGTTCTTGCTGTCCGTGCCTCTGTTCTCTGCGGTTGGATTGTTGGCCAACAAGATGCTCTCCGCAGTCATTATCAACCGACTTGGGTGGGAGCCGCCCCACACGTTATCCCCGAGCGCGATTTTGGCGTTGTCGGTCGGGTTTCTTCTTTTAACCGATTTTGTGAACTACTGGGGCCACGTGTGGATGCACAGGAGCCCCACGTTGTGGGCCTTTCATCAAGTCCATCATTCCGCCGAAGTGTTGACGCCTGCCGCGGCCTATCGTGTCCATCCGGTCGAGAACCTGATCATCGTCGTGCTCCAGGCCCCCGTTGCCGGTCTCTCCGCACTGTGCTTTCGGGATATCCTCGGCCCGGACCGTGAGTTCATGATGATCTTCGGAGTCAGTATCATCGCGTTCGTCTATGCCCTGATGGGGACGCATCTTCGGCATTCCCATATCTGGTTTTCCTACGGGCCCTGGCTGAACCGTCTGGTCATGTGTCCCGCCCACCACCAGATCCATCACAGCATTGATCCACGCCATTGGAACAAGAATTTCGGCGTGAAGTTCAGCGTCTGGGATGCCTGGTTCGGGACGTTGTACCAGCCGCAGAAGCCGGAGGTGCTGCGAGTCGGGCTCCCCGGTGTTGGGCGTCGAGAATTCGCCACGGTCCGACAGTTGTATTTTCTGCCCTTCAAGAAGGCGTTGGAGTCGGCAATGGACTGGATGGGCTGGAGATGGCGATGCAGTCACTGACCTCATGGAGTAGCCGGCGAGGTTCATCTCCACTATCTCCAGCCTCGAGCCGACAGGACGAGTGGTTGCCCGAAGCGCGGGTCCTCGCCCTCTGCGCCAGGACGACCCTCACCGATCGCGATAGGGCGTCGATCGCCCAAGCGCTCGACCAGGATCTCAACTGGCCTCTCCTCCTGCAGTTGGCCCGCTATCATGGGGTTGCCCCTCTGCTTCAGCACACGCTGCAATCGTTGACAATTGATCGCCTGCCCGCCGACGTGATCGAATCCCTGCAACAAACGGTGCAGGCACGTACAGTGCTGAGTCACGCGCTCATGGATGAATTGGTCCGGTTGTGTCAGGTGTTCGACTCTGCGGGGGTATCGGCTGTTCCGTTCAAGGGCCCGGCCCTTGCGGTCATGGCTTATGGGACTCCAGCTTTGCGCGATTGTGACGATCTTGATTTCATCGTGCCTTGCGAGCAACTTGTGAAAGCGCAACAAGTTCTCTGGTCCCAAGGATATCGCCCGCGGGAGATATCCGAAGCCACCCGCAGAGGCGGTAATTGCAACGTAGAGTCTCAGCTGTTCGTCAAGAAAAACAGCCGGCTGTGCGTCGATCTTCGGTGGAGGGTGGGACAGAACCACCGTGGGTATCGTCTCGATCGCCCTGAAGTATGGCGGCATATGACGTCGCTCGAACTCAATGGGACGCGTGTCCGTGCGCTGGCTCCGGAAGAGCTGATCATAGTGCTCAGTTTACAGGGCGCGGCACAGGCATGGAGTCGGCTCAGGTGGGCCGTAGACATCGCGGAACTTCTGCGACGCCATCGGCTCAACTGGCGGCGCATGTTTGCAACAGCCGCGCAGTGGAAATGCCGCCGGATCCTGCTGCTGGGGCTCGCCGTCGCGCATTGCACCATGGACTCGATCCTGCCTCCCGCTATTCTCCGCCAGGCCTGTGATGATGCCGACGTAGCGGAATTGGCCCCCCGCATGCCGAGAAACCTTCTCGTGCACCAATCGGAAGCGGTGCATGAAACGCATGTCCCGGCCCTGGTCTTGTCACTCCAGGATAGCCGGTGGCATCGCTGGCTTTACGGGTTGAGCCTTGCCCGAGTCAATCACCCCGTCGTGTCCCGCGTTCCGACCTGGTTTCGGTTCGACCGGACCCTCCGATGGAGCGGCAGGCTTGTGGACATGCTCAGAGGCACCGACGCAATCCGGGTGCCGGTGAAACGGATCGCTGAGACGATCGATCGATATCGCGCCTCCGCTCGCTAGCGGGAATGCTCCACATATCTCGCACCGCTCGTGCGCCCGTTGCTCCTCCAAAAATCTGCGTGGTAGGATGACCTCTCGACGAGTTCTGAGTGCTGAGTCCTTTGACAAAAGACTGTTGCCTGCCCTCAGAACTCGGCATTTTGGACTTCGAAGGGAGGAGGCTGTCATGAAACGTCTTGCCGGACTCGTAGTGTTTGTTGCGATGCCGCTGATGGCACTTCATCTTGCGCTGGCTGCCGGATTTTTCAAGGTTGGGGAGAAGGCGCCGTCGTTTGCCTTGACTTCGGTGACCGGCGATGCGGTTTCGTTGGACGCGTACAAGGGAAAGGTCGTCGTCCTCGGCCTGTTCCACATTTGCGATCCTTGCATGATGCAGGGGACAAATCTCCAGAAAGTTCATGAATCGACCCAGGGGAAGAATGTCGTGGTGATCGGCGTGAACTCGGCCGGCAACAGCAAGAAGGACGTCGGCGAGTTCTTGTCGGCGTTCCCGGTGAGAATCAGCTACCCGTATTTGCTTGATCCCGGGAAGGTGACGGACAAACTCTATGGCGGGGGGAAATTCATTCCGAACGTGTATGTAATTGATCAGCAAGGCGTGATTCGATGGCAGCGGGTCGGGAACATGGATCTGGCCGGGGCCGATGTGATCCTCGCCGAGGTAGAGAAATTGTTGGGGGGCGGTGCAAGCAAGATGTGAGGTCGTGTTGATGGAATGCCTGCGTGCTCCAGTGCCTCAGTCGACCGTCCGCCGCGCGGGAGAGTCACGATGAAGGAGAAAAAGAGCGATCATGGATGAAATGGAAGAGGGGAAGCAGAAGTTTCTGGACGTCGTGAAAGAGGTCGACGCGGCCGTTCAGGTTGTGATTCCGGTCACCCCGTCGCACAGCATGTTTTTGATTTCGCTCACGAGGGGGACGAATCGGAAATTCATCACCGTTCCCGAGGACGACATTATCGATCTGCCGAATGACGCCCGCATCCTGACGAAAGTGACCAAGACGGTCCAGGATGCGGTCGCAAGCCTGTGAGATGGCGCAACGGGCAGGACATGCGTGAAAGGCGTGAAGCACGAAAAATCCCGGCGTACGAAATTCTTCAACGAGTCTCGCCTGTCCCGCAACTTCTGTGTCGCGCGGTAATATCATGAAGCAACTTCTCCCCGGCGTCTGGCAGTGGTCCTGGTTCTCAGAAGAAAAGCAACTCGACTTCAACGGGCTCTTTCTGGCCGTCGGCGAGCACAAGATCGTCGTCGATCCTCCGCTGATGCCCGCTGAGGCCACGACGTTGATCCGGAGGCAGGGAGGGCTCGATTATCTGATCGTGACGAATCGCGATCACGCCCGCGAGGCCGCCGCCTGCCAGGCTGAATTCCGGTGCCAGCTTCAGGTCCCGGAGGCGGATGCGCCCCAAATGGACCTCAAACCAACGAAGACGTTCAAGGATGGGGAACTCCTGCCCGGTGGAATCTGGGTGATCCATCTCAAGGATCAAAAGTCTCCAGGCGAGTCCGCACTGTTTATTCAGCAAGGCAAAGGAATTCTGATCGTCGGCGATGCCTTGATCGGGAAGCCGGCCGGCTCGCTCAGCCTCTTGGCAGCGGAGAAATATGCCGACGCGGTGAAAGCCAGAGAGGGGCTGCGGCGTCTGTTGAAGTACAAGTTCGACACCATCTTGGTCGGCGACGGAACCTCGATCATGAGCGGCGCGAAGCAGGCGGTCGAGCGCACTCTGTCGTGAGGCCCGCCATGACGCTCAAGAATGGATTGTCGGAAGAACTCAATCGCCAGGGTAACGAGCACTTTTCCCGCGGCCATTATACGGAAGCCTATGCCTGCTACGCAAAGGCTCTGGAATGCGATCGCCTGACTGGCGATCAACGGGCCTTGGTTGCTACGCTGGGGAACCTGGGCAACATCTGCGCTGTCAGCGGCCGGCGTGAGACGGCCCAGGAGTACTATCAGGAGGTGCTCGAACTCCAGAAGATTTTCGGTGACGAGAAGGGGATCGGGACGACGCTGGCCAATCTGGGAAACCTTCGCGCCGATGCCGGCGAATGGAACCGCGCCCGCGCTTACTATCTGGAGGCGTTGGACTTGATGACGAAGACGCGTGATGACGCAGCCAAAGCCGTGCTCTACTCCGATCTGGGTCTGGTTGCGCGGGAGACGGGGCGATTCGAGGACGCCATCACCTACTATGAGCGGTCGCTCACGCTGATGCGCCGGTTGGGAAATGAAGGGGGCGCAGCCGACGCGTGGCGGATGATGGGGCGGACTTTCTTAATGCAGCGCCGTCATGACGACGCGATTGCCTGTTGCCAGACCAGCCAGTCGATCGCCGAGCGGTCCCGCGATGAGCTGCGCGCCGGTGGAGCCCGGTACGTCCTGGCTCAGTGTTATGAAGAACTTGGCAGGTTGGAGGAAGCGGCCGACTTGCTCGAACAGGTTGTGGCGATGGATCGGAAGTACGGACTGCCCAAGCTGGACGAAAACGTCAGGCGGTTGGAGGCGCTGCGCGAACGGATCTCGCCCGGATCCTCACGCGGCTCCCTCAGGGAGTCGTGCTCATGAGTGAGACGGCGTCCCCGTTGTGGCCACAGGCCAGGGTTGCGTTGACTCGAGCATTTCCGCAGTTGTACGAGTTGGAGCCGGGCGGGGCGCTGGCGTTGGATCTCGGCCAGGACGGATGGTTGCTTGAAATCAAGCCGGAGGGAAAGGTGGTCTGTCAGTTCGGGGTGGCGATGGACGACGTCATGAGTTTGATGTCCGATGGAACGCCGGAGGATCTCGGGACGGACGAAGTAGCCAAGCAGGCCAAGTATTTCATCCAGCCCGCGGTGTCGAAGTATCGAGCCCTCCTGTTGCAATCGGGCTTTGAGGAAGAGTCGGACATGAACGAGGAGTACGTGGCGGTCACGTTCGAGCGGGCGGCGGATTTTGAGAACCTCCAGAAAGTTCAGGACTTGATCCGCTGGTGTTGCCGGCAGATCGGCGGTGTCGTGTGACGAAGCAACTCAGGACCTTCGAAGAATTCCGGGACCTGCTCGCTGCCTACCGACTGCCCCGCGTGATCTTCACTGCACTCGAGCTTGATCTCTTTACCACGATGGGTTCGCCCACCTGGGCCGTCGGAGATCTGGCACGCAAGCTCGACGTTAGCGAGCGCGGGCTCAGGATTCTCTGTCGCAATCTCGCCATGGCGGGATTGCTCATCAAGCAGGGAGAATGCTACCGAACCGGCAAACTGGCCGCGACGCTCTTGAACGCGAGCCATCCCGACTATCGAGGCCACTATTTGGGTCTCTTGAAGAACCATTGGTCCGACTGGAGCAGACTGGGGGAATCGGTGAAGACAGGACGCCCCCTCGATCACGATCAGCCTGAAGCTCCGGGATACCGCCGCTCCTTCACCTGGGCGATGCACCATCGCACGCTGGAAGTGGCTCCGAAGATCGCGGCTCAGTTGCCGCTTCATGGCGTCAAGACGCTGCTCGATCTCGGCGGGGGACCCGGCACGTATGCGATGGCGTTCTTGGCGAGGAATTCCGGTCTGAAGGCCACGGTGTGCGACCGGCCAGCGGCCCTCGAGGTCGCGAAGGAAATCGCCGCGACCCACAAGGCGGGGGCGAGGCTCTCGTACCTGCCGCTCGATCTGCTCGCAGAAGACATTCCCGGGTCGTACGATGCGGTCTGGTATTCGAACGTGCTCCACATTTATTCGCCGGCTCAGAACCTAGCCCTGTTCCATCGTGTGCGCGCGGCCGTGAATCCTGGCGGGCGGTTCATGATCCAGGACGCGTTTCTCCACGACCGTGAGGGTCTGTTCCCGCAAGAGGCAACGTTGTTCGCTGTGACGATGCTACTGTTCACGGAAACAGGCGACACTTATTCGGTGGCCGATACGTCCGGATGGCTCAAGAAAGCGGGATTCGGCCGGATCACGATGAGGCGGATGAAGAAGGGGACCGAGGACTGGGAGGGGGGGATTCTGGAGGCGATGGTTCCTGGAGCGCCCGCACAAACGAATAACCGCCGGCCAGGATCACGAGGAAATTACAGAGGCCGCTCGCACCGCTGAGCGCGAGCAGACCATCAGTATTCTCCTGCCCCCCGAGGATGCCGGCGATCGTAGAGAGGTCCAGCGCTACGCCGATGGTCCCGTACATGACGCAGGCCATGGCAGTCCAGTTCCATCCCATCCATACCAGCCCACTCAAGGCGAGCGGTGCAAGAACGAGGTATGGAGTCCAAGCAGACCACAGCCCCAACAGCCCGGTCCGACCGGGCATGATGTTGAGCGTCAGGACGCCAATGAGGGAAAGGGCGAAGAGAGGGGTTATCAGCCAGGAAGGGTTCCGCATCCGCCGATCTTACCGTTGGGATTGCGGGGAGACAAGATGAGCGAGCCGACATTCCTGACTAGTTCCGGCGATTTTCCTGGCTGTGTCTTGATCTACGACGGCACCTGCAGGTTGTGTGTCACTGCGAAGCAAGGAATCGAGCAACTGCAGGCAGAGTCCCGTCCGAACGTACGTATGATTCCCTATCAAAGCGACGAGGCGAAAAAGCTTCTAGGAAACAAACATCAGCCAGGAAGACCTGATGTGGCGTACTTGGCCGATCCTCAGGGGAGGATCTCTCAAGGCCTGGATGCGTTTCTGTATTTGTTGCCCGGTCTAAAGGGGGGGCGTTTCCTGGCCGCGCTGTTTCGCATTCCCTTTGCCAAATCGATCGGGCAGCTGATTTACCGAGGTATTGCCAGATACCGGTATCGCCTGTTCGGCGAGGTCCCCCTCGAATCTCCCGATCCTTACGCTTTCAAGTCCGTTCCTGAGAAGCTTCTTCCTTAGCCTTCTGAACCGCTGGTTCAGGCCTGTACCAAACTGTCCCCCCGTTCATTTCTGTTCAAATTGTCTCTCCCTCCTTTCGGGGGTTGCTTGTCTACTCAAGGGGAATTTATTCTTGCGCCTCCCGGTGGGACACTCAGGCAAGGCAAGCGAGGACCCGACATGATGATCCGATCGCTACAAGTCGTTTTCTTCGTTCTTGCGAGTTCCTGTCTGGGTACCTGGATCGGTTCGACGGCTCTCGCCGACGGGTCCGTTTCCACCACGAAGGCGAAGTCGGGGAAGACGGTGGCTGCGGGTTTTGGATTCCAGAATGCCGATTCGTCGAGCATTACGGTCAAAATCTATGATGCGGAAACCGGAGAGGTCCTGTCGGACGACACGTACGACCTGGATATCAAGGAAGATCAGCCGTTGACAGGAGTGCAGCCGCAGGAACGGGTGTTTGCCGGAGGCGTGGGGCTCGGGTCAGACGGCCTGTCCGACTTCACGTTGCGCGTGTACGACGCGGCGAACGGCCGCTTCCTCTGGGAAGGTCGCCTCAATCTCAGCGTGAGGGGGGGGACCGAATCGGATGTCGTGCGCGTGGCCGCGCAGGTCCGTTCCCGTGCGACGGTCCGGATGGTCTCGCAGGCCGCTCCGTTGAACCGTCAGCCGTATTTCTTCCTGCGGGCTGTCGATCCTGTCACCGGACAGCTGGTCTGGTCCGACGAGTTCTCGACCGACAATCCGGGTTTCGTTCGCGTGGAACGTATCAGCCGTTCTCTCGTCGGCATGGAACCGATTGCACCGCAAGACATCGACTTCCGGATCAGAATGTTCGACGATGCCGGTAGCCAACTCTTGTGGGAGGATCGCGTCACATCTGAGGAGGAAGGCGAGACGTCCGCGTTGACCCCCGGCAGCGAGGCATCTGCCGGTCTCCTGCCCGAGACGGCGGTGGTCCGGGGAGATCACCCAGGCACGGGGAAGATCTGAACCGCTTCTACCCGCGTTTCAACTCGCCGTTGAACTGCTCCATCCATCGAGTCTGGAACTGCTCGTAAGAGAGGGAAAGTTGCGACTGCATCGCGGTCGGGAGTGATTGTCTGGCCTTGAGTTGGGACAGCAACTGATTCACGCTGTGCTGGCCGTACCGCTCGATCATGTAACGCACTGCGGAGTTGGCTTCCAGGTAAGCCGCATCCGCCGCATCGGCCGAGAATCCGCCCCAGGCTCCTTCCAGCGCGGTCAAAGGGATCACCGTCAGGTCTCGGAAGCGCGAGGGGTCCACGCCGGCCCACCGCTCTCCTGAAAGCTGCATCGCGAGGCCTTCGTTCAACCACGTTGGAATGGCTGTGCTGCCGAGTCCTTGGAGGTCGTGCAATAGGGCGTGGGCGAACTCGTGGCGCAGGACGCGTGTCAACCAGGCATGATCCGTCAGCGCGCCTTGAGTCGGAACTTGAATGCGCCCGAGGACGGGATCGAACAAACCGTCCGCCCAAGCCGGGCTACCGGTGGCACTCTGGAACGTCGACTTCGCGTGGAGGACGACGATGATCGGCTTCGAAGGGAAGTGGCCGAACTTCTGGCCGATCTCCCGGTAGGCTTCTTCAAGGATGTCCTGGACCACGGTCCAGGTGGAATGGTCTGCTTCTCCGTCGAACTTCACAGTGAAATGTGCGCTGTCGCGGCTTGTGAGGCGTGACTCAGACTGTTCGGTCCGCCGGACTTTGGCGGAAACCGCTCGCAAGTAAGACTGAACCGCCGGATCCTTGCTTGAACGCTCGGTTGCCTGATCCAAATGGCGCGCCGCCTCCTGCAGGCGGTCTCTTTCCTGAAGCAGATCCGCCATGGCCAGGTGCGGGAAGGGTTCGCTCGGGGTAAGTGCTGCGAGCCGCTCGAGATAGTCCATCGTCATGGCCGGGTCCCGCAGTTCCCAATAGGCATGGGCCAGATTCAGTTGAATGACCGGATTCTTTGAGTCAAGGGACGCAGCCTTCTTGAAGGTGTGCACGGAAACCTGTGTCCCGCCGATCTTCTCTTGCTCGATGCCGAGATTGTTCCAGAGCACGGCGATGTAGGGCCTGATCTTCTCGTCGGACTGGAGGCTGGTCGGTAGATTTCCAAGCTTCGATTCGACCAATTGGAAATTGCCTTTCTCCAATTCATCCCGGATTTCCGAGAGAGTTTCCTGATGTTTCGAATCGGGGACGACGCTGGAATCGATCATGCGCGTCTGTTTCAGAGCCGGCTCCGGCAGTTCTTGAGCCGGCGGTACGGAGGCGGGCTCTCTTTCCTCAGCGATTGGGGAATCCGGCTGCACAGGGATCGCAGGTTTGATATAGGTCGGCCTGATCCAGGCGCCGTACAGGACGATAAAGACGACGACCGCCGCCAGTTTCACGAGCAGCGAGGAGATGTTCCGTCTATACATGGTAGGTGGAGCCCTTCTCTGTGAGCGTCAGTCTAGCACCGAGGCCGGGCTGAACAAAGAATTGTAAGGAAATCTACCGGTTGGTCAATGTGAGATGAAGGGGCGTTGTCGCCCCTTCATCGTTGAGCAGGGTAGAAGCCTGTGATACGATCCGACCCCGTCATGTGGCGCTCAACAGAGCCCAAACCAGCCGATCCGTTTCAGCAGTGGCTGGATCGCGTCGCGCGCCCGATTGAGTTTGCGACCCGGGACGCCTTCGCCCATCTCCCCGCCGTCAAGAATCTGAGCAGCTTCGTGTCTACGCAGGTCATGCAGACCCTCTCCGAACGGGTCTATCCGCGCACGATTGAAGCGGCACTTTTGAGGTTGCGCGAACTCTTCCTGGAGGACCAGCGTCCTTCCGTCCAAGAGCAACAGCGACGCCTGCAGGAAGCATCGGCCATCCTCAGAGCGTTGCGGACGACGCCGATCACTCCTCTTCGGAACGAAGTGGCCTCGGACCCTGTCGCAATGTCTCCGGTTCCGGTTCGCAGGGGCGAGGCTCGCGAACTGTGGGCGGTTCCGATCCGGTACGTGAAGGGTGTAGGGCCAAAGCGGACACAGTTTCTTCAGCGGATGGGCATCGAGACCGTCGAACAGGCCCTTTGGACGGTACCGTGGCGCTACGAGGATCGATCGGTCATGACACCGATCGGGCGACTCGTGCCCGGCGCACAGGCGTCGATTTGCGGGGAGGTCGTCAAGAGCGAGGCCAAGCGGGCGAGGCATCGCCGACTCTCGATCCTCGATGTCGTCGTGGAAGACGGCACCGGCCGGATGCAGGCCGTATTCTTCAATCAGCCGTACCTGGAGACCCTCTTGGCCATCGGGACCAGGGTGATGATGTCCGGTCGGATCGTGTCCAGCACCAGCGGATGGATCGAAACCAGGATGGAGGTGGCCCAATACGAAGTGATCGGCGCCGAAAGCGAAGCCCCGATCCACGTCGGCAGGATCGTGCCGATTTACCATGAAACCAAGGGATGGACGTCTCGCCAGATGCGCCTGCTCATGAAAGGGTTACTGGATACCTACACAGCCGATTTGACGGAGTCGCTGCCGATCACGACTCGAGCACGGTACCGGCTGATGCCCGTTCAGCAAGCCATGGAAGAAGTGCATTTCCCGAAACAAGGCACATCTGCCGTCCAGTTGGAAAGGGGGCTGACACCGGCACATCGGCGGCTGGCGTTCGAAGAACTCTTGCTCCTGCAACTGGCCTTGGCCACGAGGCAACGGGCGGTGAAGCAAGAGATCAAAACCGTCCAGTTCAATCCCAAGGCCATGCTGCTCGGGAAATTCGCCCGGTCGATTCCGTTTCCATTGACACCGGCTCAGGACCGGGTGATCGGGGAGATTATTGCCGACATGGGTTCGTCTCGGCCGATGAACCGCTTGGTGCAAGGCGACGTCGGGTCCGGAAAGACGATCGTCGCCCTGCATGCGATGGCGCTCGCATGTGGCTCGGGCTATCAGGCCGCTCTGATGGCGCCCACGGAGATTTTGGCCGAGCAGCACTATCGCACCATGCAGAAATTGCTGGAGCCTCTGGGGTTGTCGGTCGTGCTGGTCAGCGGAGGTGGACGGGCGGCGGACCGCAAAGCTGTGCGGGAACGGGTCGCCTCGGGAAAGGTGCAGGTGGCGATCGGCACCCACGCGTTGATTCAACAGGGCGTGGCCTTCGCGAAGCTGGGACTGGCGGTGATCGACGAGCAGCATCGGTTCGGCGTACTCCAACGAAAGATCCTGATCGATAAAGGGTATAAGCCTGATGTCCTTGTGCTGACCGCGACACCGATTCCACGCACGCTGGCCATGACCGTCTATGGAGATCTCGACGTGTCCGTCATCGATCAACTCCCGCCGGGACGAAAACCCGTGCGGACCTTCTTGTATCAAGACGCGCAGCGCCGCAGAGCCTATCAAATCCTTAAGGACGAGTTGCGAGCCGGGCGGCAGGGGTACGTCGTCTATCCGCTTGTCGAGGAGTCTGAAAAAGTAGATCTTCAGGCTGCGATGCAAGGCGCAGAGCATTTGATGGCGGGAGAGCTGGCCGAGTTCCGCATCGGTTTGCTGCACGGGCGCATGAAATCCGACGACAAAGAACGGGTGATGTCCGCCTTCAAGAAAGGAGAGATCCAGGTGCTGGTGTCGACGACCGTCGTTGAGGTCGGAGTCGACGTGCCCAATGCGACGGTCATGATGATCGAACATGCGGAGCGGTTCGGTCTCGCGCAGCTGCATCAGTTACGCGGCCGCGTCGGGCGAAGCGCCCATCAGTCGTACTGCCTCTTGATGGCATCCCCTTGGGTCGGCATGAAAGGGATGAAGTTGAAATCTGCGGACGAATCCGGCTCGTTGGCAAAGGAGCGGCTCGAAGCCCTCGTGCGCTCGAATGACGGGTTTGTCATTGCCGAGGAAGATCTGAGAATCCGGGGGCCGGGAGAATTTTTCGGATTCCGGCAATGGGGGGTCCCGGAGTTCCGCGTCGCCAACCTCGTAAGGGACGTGGACTTGCTTCAGCAAGCCCGCCAGGAAGCATTCAGCCTGCTGAAGATCGATTCTCGTTTGCAGGCGCCGATGCATCGGGCGTTGCGCGAGGCGATGCGGCGGAAGTGGGACAAGAAATTGGATTTGGGATCGGTGAGTTGACGGCGCGGGTCCTGTTGGTGGGAGAAGGTAGGGGAAGATGGGACTCTTGCAGCGGTTGAAGCATGATTTCAAGGCGGGATTGGCGACGTTGCGTTTGGGGACGGCGCAGGCGGCAAACCGCGCCTTGGAAGAGACAGAACTTCTCAGGTTGCGTTTGGAGGTCAGGAAGATCGATCAGCAGCTCGGCGAGCTGTATCGCGACGTCGGGGAACGGGCGGTCAGCCTGCGAGAAGCAGGGGAGCCTGTCGAGCGCGTCGTGTACGATACGGAAGTCGGGAGGCTGGTGAAAGAGATCCACCAACTCAAGGCCGCAAGCCAAAAACTCGAAGCGGAAATGGCAGAGATCCGCAACGCGGAATGACCACGACACGTCTGGCCGGCATCGACATCGGTACACTCACCTGCCGACTTCTCATCGCCGACCTCTTGCCTGGGGCCCCGCTCAAGGAGCTGCGATCCGAGCGCCGCATTCTTCGGCTGGGTGAAGGCGTCGATCGAACAAAACATCTCAGCCCGGCTGCGGTGGATCGTGTCGTCCAGTGCCTGAAAGACTGGCGGGAGGTCATCGACAGCTATCGGGTGCAAGCCTGCGCGGTCGTGGCGACGAGTGCCGTGCGCGATGCGGGAAACCGCCAGGAGTTTCTCGAGCGGGTGAAGCGCGAGACGGGCTTCGACGTCGAGGTGATTACGGGCGACGAAGAAGCTCGCCGCACCATGCTAGGAATTCGCTCAGGCTTACCGGTAGGCGTCGCCGACGTACTAGCGCTGGATATCGGGGGAGGCAGCACGGAATTCATTCTCGATCGACGAGGGCAAATTCCAACGGTCCGCTCGATCGATATCGGTGTCGTCCGGCTCTCCGAACGAGTTCTGCTCAGCGACCCGCCGACTCCTCAAGAGATTGAAAAGGCTCGGGGCTGGGTGGAGCAAGAGACCAAAACAGCCGTTGCCGGTATGGACGACTATCAGGCTGCAACCTTCGTGGGAACAGCCGGAACAGTCACCTCATTGGCGGCCATGGCCCAGAAGCTTCCCGCTTACGAACCGGCCAGAATTCACAACTATCGGCTGAAACTTGAATCGGTTCGGGAACTGGAGCAGGCGTTGCTCAGCCGCAAGAAGGCCGATCGTATCGGTCTGCCGGGATTGGAGAAGAACCGCGAAGAAGTCATCGCCGCCGGCGCCATCATCATCCGGACGGTCATGGAGACGCTCGGTCAACAGAGCGTCTTGGTGAGTGATTTGGGATTACGGGAAGGAGTGCTGATCCAACTGGCGAGATGTATTGATACTACCTAAGGTGAGCGAACGAGCGATTGAAAGTTTTCGAGAGAACTTGACTAACTACATCACTGTTTAATCGTCGCATAAGTTATTGGGACGAAAAAGAGGAGGCAATTGATTGTAAAGAGCCGCAAACTGGTCTGGCGATAGTCTTCAGGATGCGAAGCCAGCACAGCCAGGGTGATGATCATGTTGGTGAAGCTTGAGTAAATCCATCCCATAAAAGCCATAATCGTCACCAGAAACAAAACCATCCCATATCCGTACTGCTGTGTTTCTGGTCTCCAGGCAAGAAAAGCTAGGCAGAGAGCACTGCAGAACGAATAGGCTTTCACATTCTGGACAGCAGTAGATGGATTCGTTTTGGCCAGGCGAATATCATCCCAAAACTTAGCTGTCAGCGCGAAAGAAGGAGAGATTAGGAACCTCCTGAATTCTTTGTCGTTCATCATAATATGGTAAATGTGCCATCGCCGAGTATCCTTGACAAGAAATGCCATCGATTTTGCAGCTTGCCTAAGGCAAAAGCACTTGATGTCTTCTATTTGGGGGTGAACGGGGACATCAGCGGAGATTATCGTCACGTTTCTTGACTTAACGCTGAGACAACGGTCTGCCCTTCACCGCTGCGAATACCAACGATAGCCCTTGTTCTCTGTAAAGGTCGGCTTCGGCGCCCCGCCGGGTTTTTTCAGCAGCAGCACCTTGAAGTCGAGCAGGCCGAACCAGGCAGGATCGACCACGTCGTGGTAGTGTGTGCCTTGAAATTTTGGCAGGAGATCGCCGAGCGTTTGCTTCAGTTCCTGCTCGGTATAAGCGCGCACGGTAAATGGCTTGTTCATGGCTTGGCAGAAACGTTGAATGGTGTAGGCTGCGCCGGTACACAGGACTTTCGTATCCGGTTTCATCCCCAGGAATTGAGGCAGAGCGAGGTAGCGCTCCTGGAAGCCGAGCCAGCGGACCGCTTGGCGCAGGTGGCGGTATTGCACTTCGTACTCGGTGTGGCCCGGCAGTTTGACCGGCGCCGGCCAGCCTTCTTCGATGCCGAATTCGGTCAGAAACGCCCGTCCTCCCGGTTTCAGTACCCGCCAGAGTTCCGCGACAAAGCGAATGGGTCCTAGGTTAAAGATCACGTCATCGGGAGGGTCGGGTTCGATGGGAAGCCGAAGCCGCCTGATCCAATCCAACGCTTCCTGGTGCTGTTCGGTGTCGCCCTTCCCTTCTGTCAACTCCTTGCGCGTGAGTTTCACGGGCGTCATGTCAGCCATGTTCTCGTTGTCGATGACAAGGTCGACGGAGTTGTCCTTGAAGGGGAGACCTTCGGCGGTGGCGCGGGTACCGATACCGCTCCATCCGCCTTCTCGTGCCCGTTTCGTTTGAAGCTTGAGAAACGGCTGCGTGATATCGAGAGAGATGTACTTGATCGCTTGCCGTTCGAACGGAAGCAGTTCCTTCGCCATCTCGCGAGCCACGTAGCCGAGCCCGCCGCCGATCTCGAGAAGAATCTTGGGCTTAGGATTGAACCAACCGAGCTTGCGCAACTGCTGCATGAGCAGACGGCCGTATGTGAGATCGTTCAACGCGGCGTTCGGCTCGCGAAAGAGGTGCGAGACCGTCGTCTCAATCAGGTCGAAGTGGCCGTCATCGTGGGTGCTATCGGTCAGCTCATGATGATGAAAGTCCTCGAGATGTTCTTCGCCTTCGAACCCTTCCTGCCCTGACCAGCCTTCGCGGATCTGTTGGAGCAGCACGTCCCACTTGGCCTTGTGCCGGTGACCGCCCGGCGGTTCTGTCCCGTAGTAGCAGAGTGAGTAGGTAGGGAGCGCCCACCGTTCCAGGTGCCATTGACCCGGTTCTCCATCCGATCCGCAGACCTTGGTCCCATACTTCTCCAACAAAGCACCGACGGTCGTATGTCCGTTCATGGCCCTGAGCATTTCAAGGCCGGTTCGGTTCAGTCTGATCAGGGGCAAGTTGTCGTCGAGAGGGGCGAGCCACCATTCGTCCGCGCCGTGCTGGTAGGCCACGAGGTCGGGAATGTGCCAAGCCAGGAGAGACAGCGTCTCTCCGGACAGATTGCGGGGCTCGTGAACGGTAACGGCCGGTTTCATGGCGCAGGCGACGAAGCCTACACGAGCAGACCGTTCGCTCGCAATATACGTAGCGGATTAGAGTTGGGAGGGGACGGAGGCTGTGTCTGTGACGACGATCATGCCGCGCATGATGGGGTGGACGCGGCAGAGGTAAGGGTATCGGCCTGGAGCCAATCCCGGGAGTGTGAAAATCCCGTTCGGAAGAACAATGCCCGAATCGAATGCACAGGGGGTACCGTCTTCCAGGCATCCGGTGTGGGTGACCGTGTGTTCAGTGGGCGTAGGGTTTTCCCAGCGGATAGGAGCGCCTGTCGCAACGGTTGCAGATTTCGGCACGAAGTAGGGAGCACCGCTGTCGATGATGATGGCGGTATAGGGGGGAGTGGCGGCCGACGGCCAGGCGGCCATGAGGCCCACTCCGAAGACTACTGCTATCAGCTTCAATCTATTCTTCAGCATGATCGTCGACCCAGTTGCCTACTATTTAGAGCCACGATGTTAAGAGTAGATTCTATCTGGTCTCCCCAGCTTTTTCATAAGTTTACCATGGTGCAGGACCGGGCGAGTAGGGGGATTATACCCTTGACCTGCCTGTCGGATTGTACGAATCTCCAACCATCCAGGAGAAGATTGCATGCCCTGTGTCGGGGACATGAAAAAGATATTACTCCTGCCTGCGTTGCTTTGCCTCTGGGGCTCCTGCGATGAGGCCCGGGGCTTCACCTTAAAGAGTCCACATCAGGGCAGTACCGTGCGTTCGGGGGAACCGGTTCCCGTGCTGGTGGAAGTCGAGAAAAGGATCGATCTTCGTTCGATACGTTTCTTCTGGTACCGACTGGATGAGGAACCCCTCGCGACACACCAGGCCACTCCGGCCTCATTTACGAGGGTAGATCCCAAGAGCCCTCTGGCCGGCACGGTTGTGGCACCCGTAACCGCGCTGGGTACCGTACGATTGCTGGTTGTCGGCGAGGTGGTGGAAGGACGGTTGGGGAGCCATGAAGAATTCGATGAGATCTTGCTTGCCGCCGAGACGGCTGCCGGGCTCCAAGCGATCGAATTCGCTGCCGAGAAACCATGGCGTCAGCGAGAGATTGGGAAGCGGATCACTATCCCTGCTATAGGACAGTTTGCAGACGGCGTATCGCGGCAGCTCGCCGGAGCCGGCACGGGAAGCCGGTATCATTCTTCGGATGAGGGAGTCGTTTCGGTGGACGCGGTGGGAACCTTGTCGGTCAAGGGACCTGGAAGGGCACAGCTGTCCGTAGAGAATCGTGGGAAAACCGGCACCATCGATGTGGTGATCGAGACCGATCACGAGACCAATCGCCCGCCGATCGCCGAGGTCACGGAAGAACTCCAAGTGAAATCTGGCAGCCTGGTCGTCTTGGATGGACTGCGAAGCCGCGATCCGGACGGTGATCTCCTGCGGTATGAATGGAAGCAGTTGCGCGGCCATCGCGTGGCCTTGGCGAATGCCGATGAAGCCAAGGCCACGTTTGCTGCGCCGAAGGTTTCCGAGCCGAAACTCTTCCAATTCTCCCTGACCGTCATGGATATGGCAGGACCGGATGCGGTCAAGGGGGCGGAAAGTGTCCCCGCAACCGTTTCCGTATGGGTGAATCCTTGAAAGCAGGCCGGCAAATCGATCGGTAAGGACGGGAACGAGTTCTCAATTCCTCGCCCAGGAAAATCTTCCCTAGATCCCGTTGCAAGACCCCACAGGTTCATGCTAGATGGAGGCCGCGTGAGTCATCCACCCCTTCATCGTGGATGAGAGAGGAGTTAATCAATGGCAAAAGCGAAAAAGCGGCCGGCCAAGAAAGCGGCGAAACCTAAATCGAAGCCTAAGGCCAAAAAGGCGGCGAAGAAATCCGTTGCCAAGACCGCAGCCAAGAAACCGAAAGCGAAAGTCGTCGCGGCGAAGTCGACGGCGAAGACACCGGTGACACCCGTCAAGAAACCGGCCAAGACGGTTGCGGATGAGGAGCCGAAGAAAACGACGGTGTCGAGACTGGCCTCTCCCCTCGAACCGAAGGAGGTCGATCTCGACGAGGAGGATTTGGGTGACGAGGATATCGAAATGGCCGGCGAAGGTGAGATGGATGACGATATGGAGGAGGACCTCACCCTCGACGACGATGAAGAAGACGTCGACTATCTTGAGAAGTCCGAAGACCTGTTGGACGATTCCGACGATTACCGCCACTGACGACTCCTATCTGCCGACGCTCGACGCGCCTCACCGGTGCGGTGACGGCCCACCTGAACTGTGCACACCGTTGACTCGTCTTTGATTATCTTCCGAGCCTCGCTAACGAGGAGTCCGTCGTGAGCCACTTCTTGTTCATCGCCGGGGCATTGCGGGAGCGCAGCTCGGAAGAAAGCGCCGCGTCGCAGTTGTCGCGGGGGCTGTGGGGGCTGTGCACGTCGCTGATTCGCACGAATCTGCAAACGTACGTCGAACCTCACTCGAGGGGGCTGGTCTATGTGCTGAAGGTCGGTCTCTGCGCGGATTTCAAACTCGTTCCTCCGGTGCGGGATTTCACACAGCTCGACGAGTTCGTAAAGGACGAATTCCGGACTGAAGCCAGGTTCGGCTTCATTCGGATCGAAGACGTCCGGCAATGCGCGATGACGTCATCGGCCAGCCAGTCGTTGCTCACCGAGGTGCTGCGTATTCCCGATCAAGCGGAGTTCGCCAGAAGATTGAGCCTCGGCATGCACCGCTTGACGCAAGCTGAGTACGACGCGATCGTGAAAGCCATTCCCGAGTGGAGGGACAGCTAGGCCGGTCGTTCCGCCAGCAACTCCTGCGCCTGAGCGTTTGGGTCGACGCCCGCACGTGCCGTTTCGCCGAGGACGAGTCTTGTGTGATTCCGTTCGGCTGAGTGGAATCGTCTCTCGGCCTTGTCTTGGATCGGGCTGTTCCGTATAAGGTCGTGTGATGGAGCTTTGTCGGGCCACCGGACTCTTCGCGTGCGTCGTGAGTCTCTGGATCGTTCACGCCTCGCCGGTCTCGGCGGATTGCCGGGTCGATGGGGCGGAAGGCACGTCCGGATTCACCATGCATTTGAGCGCCGGTTGTACCGAGGCCGAGCGCGAGGCCCGCGCTATCGTCGGGGCCAAAATCATTCAAGCGATCAAGGAAGGAAAGGCGGTGGATCTCTCCGGCGTCGTTGTGCGAGGCGACGTGCAATTCGGTGATCTGCCCTCAGGAACGCCTCCCAAGGAGCTGGAAACCATTGTCGCCGGCGCCGAAGGGGACCTGCGGATCGTACCTGCGGCGTTCACGATAGTGAACTCAACCGTGCGAGGGGCGATCCGGCATCCGTCGACGCACGGGCGTCTTGTGTTCAGCGGTCCTGTGACGTTGAGCGGCACCACGTTCGAGCAGGTCGTCGATCTCTCCCGGGCGGTGTTTGTCCATCCGGTGACGTGGTCCGGAGCGATCTTTCTCCGGGAATGCTATTTCGTCCAGGGGCAATTTCTGGCCGACGTGTTCGCGGAAAAGACCGCCTTCGGTCCCCACGCCAGATTTCATCGCAGTCGGTTCCGTGGTCCTGTGACGTTCCAACAATCAGGGTTCAGCGGGATGGCGGAGTTTCTCGAGGTCGAATTCGACCGGGAAGCGAACTTTTCCCGGACCTACTTCAAGCTCGGCACCGGATTCTCCGGGAGCCGGTTCGGGAAGCTGGCGGACTTTTCCGAAGCCTTGTTCGATCGGGAGGCGTTCTTCACCTTCACCCAGTTCGGCGGCGACGCTTTTTTCCGTCGCGCCACGTTCCGGTCGACCGCGGACTTCGATGACGCACGATTTGACGGGCGTGACGATTTCGAGAAAGTCCTTTTCGAAGGCGAGTCGAGATTTGCGCGTGTGAAGCGGCCGGCACAGCGCCCAGGTGCGCTTGGGGTCGAGAGCCCGCAGGTCCAGTACGTCATTACCTTGTCCCTGCTCGTATTCAGTGCTCTGCTGATCGTGTACTTGATTCGGTCTCGTTGATAGGGTCGAATGACTCCGACCACAACTAATAGAAGGACCCTTGCTCCATCTCCCCCAAAGCTGGTATAAACCCGCCTGTGGACAACCACCTCGACGGCGCGGAACAGACTGAACTCCCGTATCAGGTCCGGATCGAGAATTTTGAAGGTCCGCTCGACCTGCTCTTGCACCTCATCAAGAAGAACGAAATCAACATCTACGACATCCCGATCGCCATGATTGCTCAGCAATATCTGGCGTATATCGATGCGATGAAGGAGTTGAATCTCACCGTGGCTGGCGAGTTTCTCGTCATGGCCGCTACGTTGCTGCAAATCAAGTCCAAAATGTTGCTCCCGGTGGACGAAACAACGGAGGATGAAGACGATGGACCCGATCCCCGCGAAGAATTGGTCCGACGCCTGCTTGAGTATAAGAAGTTCAAGGACGCCGCACGCCAATTGGATACGCAGGAGCGCTTGTGGCGGGAGATCTATACGCGTACGCCGGCGCCTCAAGAAGAAATGGAAACCGACGATGCGCTGCTCGACAACGTGGGGTTGTTCGACTTAGTCGATGCGTTGCAAGGGATTCTGAACCGGAATCCCGGCAAGAAACTGCTGGAAATTATCCCGGACAATCTCACGGTACGCGACCGGATGAATGCGATCCTGGAAGCGCTCGAAGGACAGGAATCGGTCAGTTTCGAGTCGCTGTTCGAGGCGTCGTGCCACCGGCTTGTGATCATCGTCACGTTTCTCGCGTTGTTGGAACTCATCCGTCTCCGCACGGCGCGCGTGTTCCAAGCGGAGAGTTTCGGGCCGATCTTGGTGTCACGCGCGTTTTCACTTGTGCCGGATCCGGCGGAACTGGATGAGTCGGAATGGAGGTAGCGATGGAGCCTACTGAATTACACGAAGAATCGATGGCGATGGAATCGACCGATCAAGCCGCGAACGGAGGCGGCGAACCGGAGCCCGTCTCGCCCCAGACCAAGACGGACTCCCTTCAAGGCGTTGAACTGGTGGCTGTGGTGGAAGCCCTGCTCTTCGTGTCGTCTGAACCGATTCCGATCGCGCGGTTGGCTACGGTGATCGGCGCGGTCTCGAAGGCCGAAGTCGAACAGGCGCTCAAACTGCTGCAGGAGCAACTGGCGCAGGACAGCCGGGGGATTCAGCTGGTGAAACTGGCCGGCGGCTACCGCTTGGTGACGAAGGCCGATTACGCGCCCTGGCTCAAGCGGCTGGACAAGGCCAAGGCCGCCCAGAAACTTTCCCGTTCCGCGCTGGAATCCTTGGCGATCATCGCCTACAAGCAACCCCTCGTGCGCGCAGAGATCGAGGAAATCCGCGGCGTGGAAACTTCCGGTGTGCTCCGCACGCTGTTGGAGAGAAAGTTGGTCCGAATCGTCGGGCGGAAAGAAGTGCCCGGTCGCCCGATCATGTACGGGACTACCAAGTTTTTCCTCGAGCATTTCGGGCTGCAGGACCTCGGCCAGTTGCCGCCGCTTCGAGAGTTCAAGGAACTGGGGGAGGCCGAGCAGGCAATGCTCCCGATCGAGGAGACGACCGTGGTCGAAGGCCCGCTGCTCGGGGAGGCCGTTCTTCAGGAACCCCTGGTGCCTCCGATGATGATGGGAACGGAAGACGAAGCGGTGCTCGTCGGTGGAGACTCCCCCGTCGAGGGGGGAGTCCCTCATCCGCTCATGGGAGAACCGGTGGAGCAAGCCTAGTCGCTCTCCTTCCTTGAAAAGGACGCATTTCCCTCGAAAACGGCACGATTCAGATCCCTCGCCCCGTTGACTCCTCTTCGACCCCTTTGCTAGACTCCTCAATCCCAATCTAAGTCATTGAAAGACACAAGGTTATTGGCTTTAACCAGGTTCCGTAACACGAGGCACCACTTATGATGAAAGCATGGCTGTTGGACGAGATGTTTCGGTTCGACCGATCCCGCCTAAATGTCGAGGGTACGCAGAGCGAATGGGGCGCCGGCGACTCGATCGCCGAAGAAGAAGAGCTTCCTCCGGCGCCTGCAAATGTCGCTGCCAAGTGCGGCAACGGCCGGATCACCATCACGTGGGATCCCGTGCCCGACGCCATGTATTACAACCTGTATTTCCAGACCACGAAAGGGGTGCTGATCAAGTTTTCCGAACTGACCAGACCGATCGCCGGCGATGATGATTTCAAAGCCGTCATCGGCGTGAAGAAAGAGAAGGCGACCTGCCTGGAAGGGGCGCAGTCGCCGTTCGTCCATGATGATCTGGCCAACGGGACCTGCTACCACTACGTCGTGACCGTCGTGACGCCGAAGGGCGAGAGCCTGGAGTCGCAAGAAGTCATGGCGATTCCTTCCCCTTATCTGCTGTCGATGGTGATCGGCACAGAAGGCGTGGACGACGGGGAGTTCAGCTCGCCGACCGGCATCGCTCTAGATAAGGACGGAAATATCTACGTCGCCGATACCGACAATCATTCGATTCAGAAGTTGGACAAGACCGGAAAGTTCGTGGCGCGCTGGGGCAGCGATCCCTCTTCGCAGGAGGGCAGTTTCTACTATCCACGCGGGCTGGCGGTCGGTGCCAACGATACGATTTACGTCGCCGACAGCGGTAACAATCGCGTACAGAAGTTCGATCTGGACGGCAACGTCATGCAGGCTTGGGGCAAGTTCGGTTTCGCCTGGCGCGGCGCCGATATCGGCAAGTTCGACGTGCCCTGGGGATTAGCCACGGACCAGGAGGGCAATCTGTACGTCTCCGACACGAGCAATGCTCGGATCCAGAAGTTCAAGGCGGACGGGACGCCGCTCTTGAAATGGGGGCGTGACGGCAGCTTTGACGGCGCTTTTTTCTTCCCGCGGGGCGTTGCAGTGGACTTTGTCGGGAACATATTTGTTGCCGATGAAAGTAACAACCGCATTCAAAAGTTCGATGCGCGTGGGAGCTTTCTCTCCAAGTGGGGGCGTGAAGGCTCGGGGCCTGGCCAATTCAAATCACCTTGGGGAATCGCGTGCGACGCCTTGGGCAACGTCTACGTCGTCGATACGGGCAATCATCGTGTCCAAAAGTTCGACGGGAACGGCACGTTCCTCTGTTCATGGGGCAACCGGGGCAAGACGGAGGGCCAGCTGAATTTCCCCTATGGCATCGCCGTCGACAAGGAAGGCTGCGTCTACGTCGTCGACAGCGGTAACCACCGCATCCTCAAGTACGTGCCGACCGAGGAAGAACTGAGTCGAGGAAAAGAGGAAGCCTCCAACACGCAGGAACTGAGTGCCACCCCGCCCCCGCGCAGCGTGGCGGTCAAGGCCGGCGATACGGAGGTCTTCATCAGCTGGATGGAGGTTCCGGGGGCGACCTCGTACAACCTGTATTTTCACACGACCCACAACCTGGCGATAGAGAGTGCCACCAAAATTGAAGGGGTCACGAATCCGTACACACATACGGGGCTGACCAACGACATTCCCTACTATTACGCCGTGACCGCCACCTTTGAAGGCGGAACGGAGAGCGCGTTGTCGAACGAAGTGACTGCGACCCCGGTGTTGATCGACATCACGGCGCCGCAGAATCCATACGCCGTCATCAACCACGGCGCGTTCATGACGAATTCCCCGGAAGTGGTCGTGACCATTTCCGCCAACGACATCGACACGGGCGTGGGGGCCTACTTCATCTCTGAAGCGCCCATGACCCCGATGGCCGGGACGCCGGGCTGGGTGGACGTGACTCCGGCGATCAAGTTCGGCGCGACGATTCCCTTCATTCTGTCGCCGGGCGACGGGCAGAAGTCGATCTATGTCTGGTTCAAAGATGTCGGCGGGAACGTCTCCACGCCGGCCTCGGCGACCATCCTGGTGAATACGTCGGGCTACCTCTGCGTCTCGACGTGGGGGAAGCCGGGCCGTGGCGCCTCGCTGCTGCACGGCGGCGAGTTCATGGCGCCGCTTTACGGACTCTGTGCGGACCAGCAAGGGTCGCTGTTCGTAGTCGACAACGGTAACAACCGCATTCAGAAGTTCGACAACGCCGGCAACTTCATCATTCTCTGGGGCAACTTCGGTTCGGCCAACGCGAATTTTCACAATCCGACCGGCATCGCCTGCGACGGAAAAGGCGACGTCTGGGCGGTCGACACGAACAACCATCGTGTGCAGAAGTTCGACGGAAAGCTGGGCGGGTATCTGATGAAATTCGGTTCGCGCGGCAACGGAGAAGGCCAGTTCAACTCTCCGTGGGGGATCGCGATCGACCGGGTGCGCGGCTACGTGTACGTCGTCGACAGCGCCAATTTCCGCGTACAGAAATTCGACATGACCGGCGAATTCATCATGTCCTGGGGGAGCTTCGGCAACGGCGACGGCCAGTTCTATTTCCCCCGCGGTATTGCCGTGGACCAGAACGACGGGTTCGTGTATGTGGTGGACATGGGCAATCACCGGATTCAAAAGTTCGATACCAGCACGAACGTACTCCCGCAGTTGCTCACCAAATGGGGAGGCAGTTCCGAACCGGGCCATGCGAGCAGCCCGTTGGCCCAGGAGGCGGGCCAGTTGCGGTCGCCTTGGGGTGTTGCGGTCGACGGTGCCGGAGACGTCTACGTGACCGACACGGGCAATCACCGGATCGAAAAATTCGACAAGGACGGCAACTTCATCACGCAATGGGGCGGCTACGGGAACAACAACGGGCAGTTCAACTTCCCGTATGGGATCTCCGTTGACGCGAAGGGGAGTGTGTTCGTGATCGACAGCGGGAACACCCGCGTGCAGCAGTTCATGCCGGCTGAAGAGGGCGGCGAGCGGTTGCAGGAAGAGGCGGAGGCGGCGGCGGAGATCGAAAAGGCGCAGGGAACGGTGAAACCCTAGCGATTGCCGGGACGAGGCGGAAAGGAGCCATGCTGGACAAAGAGCCGCGGTTGGGACTGACGTACGACGATGTGGTTCTTGTGCCGGCGAAGTCGACTATCCTGCCCAGCGAAGTCGATGTGCGGACCAGGCTGACCCGAAACATCGACATCAATATTCCCATCATCAGTTCTGCGATGGACACCGTGACGGAATCGCGCCTGGCCATCGCCATGGCTCGCGAAGGGGGTCTCGGCATCATTCACCGCGTCCTGACTCCCGCCGATCAAGCCGCCGAAGTGGACCGAGTCAAGAAGTCCGAGAGCGGCATGATTCTCGATCCCGTGACGATTTCGCCGGACGAAACTATTCGTGATGCCCATCAATTGATGGCCAAGTACCGGATCTCGGGGATTCCCGTCACGAAGCACAAGAAATTGGTCGGCATTCTCACCAACCGTGATTTACGGTTCGAGTCGCGGCTCGACCTGAAAGTCTCGCAGGTGATGAAGCGCGAGAAGCTGATCACGGCTCCTGAGGGGACGAGCCTCGAGAAGGCGCGGGAGATTTTGCACGAACACCGGATTGAAAAGCTGCCGGTCGTCAACAAGCATGGCGAGTTGAAAGGGCTGATCACGATCAAGGACATCGAGAAACGGATCAAGTATCCCAATGCCTGCAAGGACACACACGGTCGCTTGCGGGTCGGTGCGGCGGTCGGCGTCGGTCCGGATACCGAAGAGCGCGTCGCGCTGTTGAAGAAGGCGGGAGTTGACGTCATTGTGGTGGATACGGCCCACGGCCACTCGCAGGCGGTCCTCGAAACGGTCAAGACGATCAAGAAGCAGCATGCGAGCATCGAGTTGGTTGCCGGGAACATCGCCACCGCCGAGGCGGCCAAGGATCTGTTGAAGGCCGGGGTCGATGCCGTGAAGGTTGGTGTGGGCCCGGGATCCATTTGCACGACGCGCATCGTATCAGGCGCGGGGATGCCCCAGCTCACGGCGATTGCGGATTGTGCCAAAGCGCTCGAAGGCAGCGGAGTACCGATCGTCGCAGACGGGGGCATTAAGTTTTCAGGTGATATCAGCAAAGCCTTAGCAGCTGGGGCGTCTGCAGTGATGCTCGGCGGGTTGCTGGCTGGCACGGAAGAATCACCGGGCGAGACGGTGCTGTACCAGGCCCGAACCTACAAGGTCTATCGCGGCATGGGTTCGATCGGCGCGATGGAAAAAGGGGGCGGTGATCGATATGGGCAGGGAGGGCGTCCGGCGCCGAAGCTGGTCCCGGAAGGGATCGAAGGTCGCGTGCCGTACAAGGGGCCCTTGTCCGCGGTCATCTATCAGCTGGTCGGCGGGGTGAAGTCGGGGATGGGGTACTGCGGATGCAAGACGATTCCTGACCTGCAAAAGAACGCCATGTTCATCAGACAGACCGTGGCCGGACTACGGGAAAGCCACGTGCATGACGTGATCATCACGAAAGAAGCTCCGAACTACCGGATGGACTGGGAGTAAGTCGCTCGTCAATCGTTAGTTGTGAATCGTTAATCGCCTGAACGCGGTCCCTCCATCATAATCTTCTTAACGGTTCACGTTTAACGTTGAACGATTAACGAACATGGAACTCTGGCATAACAGGATTCTCGTCCTCGACTTCGGCTCCCAGTACACACAACTGATCGCACGGCGAATTCGCGAAGCGCAGGTGTACTCCCAAATTCTGCCCTGCACAGTTCCGCTCGCCACCGTGTTGGCCTATCGGCCTCAAGGCATCGTCCTGTCCGGCGGTCCCTCCAGCGTCTACGAAAAGAAGGCGCCGTCAGTCGCCAAGGAGCTGTTCGATCAGGGAATTCCTATTCTGGGCATCTGTTACGGCATGCAACTGGTCACGCACCTGTCCGGCGGCGAGGTCGCCAAGTCCAAACACCGCGAATATGGCCGGGCGGACTTGACCATCGACGACGCGAGCGACCTCTTCAAAGGCGTAGGGACCGGAGGCTCCACGGTCGTCTGGATGTCGCACGGGGACCGAATCGAGCGGATGCCTCCGGGATTCCGGTCGATTGCCCACACGAGCAACTCACCGATCGCGGCGATGAAGCGCGACGACCACAAGCGCCGGATCTATTGCCTGCAGTTCCATCCGGAGGTGGCGCATACGCCGGAAGGAACGACCATTCTTCGGAACTTCGTCTACGACATTTGCGGCTGCAAGCCGACGTGGACCATGCAGTCCTATGTGGATACGGCCGTTCAGCAGATCCGCCAGCAAGTAGGCAAGGACAAGGTGATTTGCGCCTTGAGCGGCGGGGTCGATTCATCCGTCGCCGCCGCGCTGACACATCGGGCGATCGGCGATCAGTTGACCTGCATTTTTGTCGACAACGGCGTCTTGCGGGCCGGCGAACGGGACCAGGTCGAGAAAACGTTCGCGTCGCAGTTGCACTTGAACTTGCGCATCCTCGACGGGACGAAGCAATTTCTCGGCGGCCTGAGGAACGTGACCGATCCGGAGCGGAAGCGGAAGATCATTGGGCGGCAGTTCATCAAGCATTTCGAAGCGGAGTCGAAGAAGTTAAAAGGCGTCAAGTATCTGGTGCAAGGCACGCTGTATCCGGACGTCATTGAAAGCGTGAGTTTCAAAGGCCCCTCCGCCACGATCAAGACGCACCACAATGTCGGCGGCCTGCCGGCCCGCATGAGGTTGAAACTCATCGAGCCGTTGCGGGAACTGTTCAAAGACGAGGTCCGGGTACTCGGAAAAGAACTGGGCCTGCCGGATGAAATCATCTGGCGGCAGCCGTTCCCCGGTCCCGGCCTGGCGATCCGGGTGCTCGGCTCGGTGACGCCTGAGCGATTGGCGATTCTCCGTGGAGCTGAAACGATTGTGGACCAGGAAATCCGCGCGGCCGGACTTTATCGTGATATCTGGCAGGCGTTTGCGGTGCTGTTGCCGATCCGGACGGTCGGGGTGATGGGCGACCAGCGAACCTACGAGAACGTCGTCGCCATACGGGCGGTGACGAGCCTCGACGGGATGACCGCCGATTGGGCCAAGATTCCGAACGAGGTCCTGGGCCGGATGTCGAATCGGATCATCAATGAAGTAAAGGGCGTAAACCGCGTCGTGTACGACATCAGTTCGAAACCGCCGTCGACTATCGAGTGGGAATAAGACGTTCACCGTTACTCGTTAAACGTAGGAATGTTCCGCCGCTTAACGCTTAACGTATAACGTTTAACGCGATGGAAGTCAGACTTCAAAAACTGATCGCCGGAACCGGGATCGCCTCGCGGCGGAAGGCCGAGGAGATGATCGCGGCAGGGCGTGTCATGGTGAACGGCAAGGTGGTGACCGAATTGGGCACCAAAGTCGAGCCTGGGCGCGACCACGTCAAGGTGGACGGGAAACACCTGAGCGCCGCGCAGCCCTTCGTCTATCTGATGCTGAACAAGCCCAAGAACGTCATGTCCACGCTGGACGATCCGGGCGGGCGCACGACGGTGAGGGATTTTCTGCGGGGCGTTTCCGTGCGGGTGTTTCCGGTCGGACGACTGGACTTCGACAGCGAAGGGCTGATGCTATTGACGAACAACGGCGATCTGGCGCAGGCGTTGTTGCATCCCCGCTATCACGTGCCCAAGACTTATCTGATCAAGGTGAAGGGGGTCTTATCGAACGAGGAGATCAAGAAGCTGGAGCAAGGAGTCAGGCTGGAAGACGGCATAACCAGCCCGGCGATGGTGAAGAAAGTCCGCAAGGTCGAGGCGAATTCCTGGCTCGAGATCACCATCCGCGAAGGCCGGAAGCATCAAGTGAAGCGGATGCTGGAATCGGTTGGCCATCCGGTCATCAAGCTAATGCGCATCAAGATGGGACCGCTTGTCTTGGGCAATCTCGAGCCGGGCGAGTTCCGGTTCCTGACGGACCGTGAAGCCAACGCCCTGCGCGACGTGGTCGAAGAGCGCGTCGGAGCATTTGAACGGGGCGAAGAGCTTTCAACCAGAGTGAAGCGACCGGTCAGACAGGCCGGCTGGGCCAAACCGAAGCGGACGAAACAATTTGCGGCCAAGAAAGCGGGAGTGGCGTGAAGATCAGGACCCACCGGTGTGGAGAACTCACGAAAAGTCACGTCGGCCAGACCGTGGTGCTGAACGGTTGGGTTCAGCGCCGCCGCGACCACGGGATGGTCATGTTCATCGACCTTCGTGACCGGACCGGCATTACGCAGGTGGTCTTCAATGCCGAGCGGAACGCGGCGGTGCACAAGGCGGCCCACATCCTGCGAAGCGAGGTGGTGGTCTCGGTTACCGGCCAAGTGATGGCCCGTCCGGAGGAATCCAAGAATCCCAATCTCTCGACAGGTGACGTTGAAGTCTTCGTGGACAGTGTGGAAATTCTGAACGAATCCAAGACGCCGCCGTTCCTCATCGAGGACGATGCGGAAGTCACGGAAGCGATCCGCCTGAAGTACCGCTATCTGGATCTGCGCCGGCCCAAGATGCAAAAGCTCCTGGGCTTGCGGCATGCGATCGCTCAGGCGGCCCGCGGGTTCCTCAATGCCGGGCAGTTCCTGGAAATCGAAACACCCATTTTGACGAAAAGTACTCCTGAGGGCGCCCGCGACTATCTCGTTCCGAGCCGAGTCAACGAAGGGCAGTTTTTCGCGCTCCCGCAGTCGCCGCAGTTATTCAAGCAGGTCCTCATGGTCAGCGGTGTGGATCGCTACTACCAAATCGCCCGTTGCTTCCGCGACGAAGACTTGCGAAACGACCGGCAACCGGAGTTTACGCAGATCGATCTCGAAATGTCGTTCGTGGACCGGCAACAGGTGATGGACCTTATGGAGCGGATGATCGTGACGATCTTCCGCGAGGCGGGAGGGGTGCAGCTTCCGACGCCGTTCCCCCGCATGACCTACGCCGAGGCGATGGGTCGATATGGATCGGACAAGCCCGATCTGCGCTTCGGCATGCCGCTTTACGATGTCACCGGCTTCGGCGCGGCGAGCGAATTCAAGGTGTTCAAGGAGGCGGCGACCAAAGGCGGCATCGTCAAGGCCTTGATCGTGAAGGGCGGCGCAACCTTGTCGCGGACCAAGATCGATGCGCTGGGGGAGACCGCCAAGAGCTTCGGAGCAAAAGGGCTGGCTTGGCTCAAGCTCACGCCGGAGGGGCAGCTGGAGTCCGTCATCGCCAAGTTTCTGGATGCGAAGGCCTTCGCCTCCGCCTTGCCGGACGCCAAACCTGGGGATTTGGTCCTGTTTGGCGCGGATAAGGCTGTCGTCGTGCACGACGTACTCGGGCGTATCCGATTGCTGTTGGGCGAGGAACTCAATCTGATCGAGAAGACCGCTTGGAAGCCGCTCTGGGTGACCGAGTTTCCGCTGTTGGACTATTCGCCGGAGGAAAAACGGTACGTCTTCATGCACAATCCCTTCGCGGCGCCGATGGACGAAGATCTCGCCATGCTCGATTCCGAGCCGCTCAAGGTCAGGGCGAAGGCCTACGACATGGTGCTGAACGGCAGTGAAATCGGCGGCGGCAGCATCCGGAACCATCGAAGCGACGTGCAACTGCGCATTCTGGACCTATTGGGCATCAGCAAAGAGCAGGCGCAGGCGAAGTTCGGCTTCCTGCTCGAAGCGCTGGAATTCGGCGCGCCGCCGCATGGCGGTATTGCCTTCGGGCTCGATCGCCTGATCATGCTCCTCGGCGGCGCCGATTCGATCCGCGACGTGATCGCGTTTCCCAAGACGCAGCGGGCGCAGTGTCCATTGACGGACGCGCCCTCATCCGTCAGCGCGGAGCAGTTGAAGGAACTACGGATCAAACTCGATTTGGTAGAGTAGCGCCAATGGCCGGCAACACGTTCGGCAGAATCTTCACCGTGACCTCTTTCGGGGAAAGCCATGGCCCGGCCATCGGTTGCGTGGTCGACGGGTGCCCACCTGGAATGGCCCTCACCGCCGAGGACATTCAGAAGGACCTGGACCGCCGGAAACCCGGCACGTCCCGCCACGTGACCCAACGTCAGGAATCGGATCTCGTCGAAATCCTCTCCGGAGTCTTTGAAGGCAGGACGACCGGCACGCCCATCGCCTTGCTCATCCGAAACGAGGATGCCCGCAGCAAGGACTACGGCAATCTCATCGACACGTTCCGGCCGGGCCATGCGGATTACACGTACTGGCAGAAGTACGGGATTCGGGACCATCGCGGCGGCGGCCGAGCATCGGCGCGGGAGACGGCCGTCCGTGTCGCCGCAGCCGCCATTGCGAGGAAGTGGCTGCACGAGCACTATGGTGTGGTGATTCGGGGGTACTTGAGCCAACTCGGACCCCATGCCGTTCCATTCAAGAGCTGGGATGCCGTGAACGGCAATCCCTTCTTCGCGGCAAATGCCGAGATGGTGACGGACCTCGAACGGTTTATGGACGAATTGCGGAAGTCCGGCGATTCGGTCGGCGCCAGGATTACGACCGTAGCTGAACATGTGCCGGTCGGGTGGGGCACACCGGTCTATGCCAAGCTGGATGCGGATCTGGCTTCGGCCATGCTGGGCATCAACGCAGTGAAAGCCGTTGAGATCGGATCAGGCTTTGCGTCCGTCACGCAACGAGGCTCCGAACATGGCGATGAATTGACCCCGGAAGGATTTCTCTCCAACAATGCCGGCGGCATACTCGGCGGCATCTCGACGGGGCAGGACATCGTGGTTTCGATCGGCATCAAGCCGACGTCGAGCATCCGTGTCTCACGCCGATCCATCGACAAGAAGGGGAATGCCGTCACGGTTGAAACGAACGGCCGCCACGATCCCTGTGTCGGCATCCGAGCCACGCCGATCGCCGAGGCCATGATGGCACTGGTGCTTATGGACCATGCCCTCCTGCATCGGGCGCAGAATGCCGACGTCAAGACGGCCACGCCGAGGATTGCCGGATCGGCGGCCAAGTCCTCATCCGCCGGCAAAGGTAAGCCGGTGGCCAAGGTGAATCCAGAACCTCACGAAGCCTGACGCCACCGCACAGGCATGGCACTCCCGCCTTCTTACGACGGCCACATCCTCGACATCGAACATGCGACGGTTTATCGAGGGGATACCTGCGTCTTCCTCGACTTCTCTTTTCACCTCGAACCCGATCAGCATACGGCCATTCTCGGTCCAAACGGGGCCGGCAAGTCGACGATATTGAAATTGCTCGCCGGGGAAGTCCACCCGGTCCCTAAGGATGAGACATCGGTCCGTCTCTTCGGAGAAGCTCAGTGGAACGTGTGGAACGTGCGCAAGCGGCTGGGCATGGTCTCGCACGACCTTCAGCACCAGTACATGGACCAAGTCAATGGGCTGAAGGTCGTCCTGTCCGGCTACTATGCGAGCGTCGGGACGTACAGCTACCAGGAATTTTCTTATGAACAGATCGCTCACGCCCACGCCATCATGGAAGACCTGGGCATCGGATTTCTGACGGACCGTCGATTCGGAGACATGTCGACAGGGGAACAGCGTCGCTGTCTGCTCGGCCGCGCCCTGGTCCACAATCCTGAGGCGTTGGTGCTCGACGAGCCGACCAGCGGACTGGACCTGACCGCCACGTTCCACTACCTCGATCTGGTCCGGAATTGGATGAGGAAGGGGAAGACCGTGTTACTGGTGACGCACCACATTCATGAGATTCCTCCCGAGATCACAAGGGTGGTGCTGTTGAAGAAGGGAACGATTCAGGAGGATGGATCGAAGCGATCCGTGCTCAGTGGAGCAAACCTTGGAAAGCTATTCGACTGTCCGGTCAGAGTGATCGAGGCGAACGGGTGGTATCAGGCGGTGCCAGGCTAGGGGGCTCGCTTCGGCCTTGCCGCTGTCTGCCCTCCGTTCGGACGCGCCCACATGGACAGTTGACAAGGGGAAAGGCGACAGTCCCTCATCCTCCTCCCAGCGTGACCGTAAACGTCAGATCCGCTTCGGCGCGGCGCACTTTCACGGCTATGCGCTGGCCGGGAGTCGTCTTCTCGATCAGATAGTTCTTTAAGTGCGCGGCGTCGAGGATTTCCGTGTCCTCGATGGCCAGCAGCACGTCGTGCTTCTGAATACCGGCTTCTTTGGCAGGCTCGGCCACATCCTTCACAGCGATCCGCCATTTCGTTCCATCCTTGACGGCGGTCATATGAATGCCGAGTTTCGAGAAGAGCAGGGGTTTGCCCTCAATCGCCGCCGTGACGATCCGCTCAGCCAAGGTGCCTGGGATGGCAAAGGCCATTTGGCTGCAGTGCACCTGTGTCTCCTCCTTGTCGGTTTGAATCACCGCATGCATGATGCCGACGACCTCGCCGGCATGGTTGAAGAGACCGCCGCCGGAGTTGCCGCTGCAGGCCGACAAGTCAGCCTGCAGGAGCCTGGTATCCACGGTCTGCAAAAACGTGTTCACGTTCCCAATTCGGCCAAAGGCCATTGTGGGTCCCCAGCCCATGGGGTAGCCGACCGTGAATACCTCTGTGGCGACAATGGCCTGAGATTTCGAAAAGGGTGCAGTGGCAGCGAGCAGCGGACGGTCTTTCTGATTGAGCCGATAGACGACGACGTCGAGATAGGCGCTTTCGCCGACGATCTGCGCCACAAGATCGTGCAGGTCGGTCGTGAGTATGTGAATGACTCTCGGCACGACCGCGCCGGATGGGCTGTGCTTTTCCACCGCATGCCTGGCGGTTACGATGTAACCGTCCCGAAGATGGAATCCACTCCCCCTTACTTTGATCGGTCCAGGTTTCTCCGGCGTCCGGGGATCTTGGGTGTCTTCGAGGATACCGACCGTCGCCTGCTTGGCGCGATCGAAGGCTTCGCCGCTCCCGAACGGCTCCGCCGAGGCCGGTACAATTGAAAGCCAATGCGCGACAAGAGCGATCATGCACAAATGACCCAACCGCGTGAGGCCCGACAGAGCACATAAGTTCATAGGCAGGTCCTTCCCCTGTCATCAGATGGTCCGGCTCAGTATAATGAGTTGAGGGAATCAAACAAAGAGGGTCTCATGCGGAAGAGAGGAGCCATGGACATCGCGGGAAAGCACGTCATCATCTTGTTGGTCGTCGTGGTATACGGCGGTCACGTTGCCGCAAGGGCTGAAAGCGCAGAGCCGCGCGCCAAAGAGGAAACCGGGCCGGTGGAGCGTTTAGAGCGTTCTCTGAAGGAGACGGGGAAATCGATTGAAGAAAGCGTGAAGGGTGCCGTCAACAAACTGGAAGACGAGAAGCTTCCGGAGAAGACGGAACGGAAGCTCAAGCAAACGTTCGACGACGTGGTACAGGGTGTCGAGCGGATGGGAAAGGATATCGAGAAGAAGTTTCAGTAGCGGTTTGCCGATCCAATCACCTCTTGCGAAACCCGAAAAACGATCCTGCTCCTGCGGCACCGGCGGAAGGAAGAAAGCCGGTGAGCACGTTCTTCAACCCTTCCGCTTCTCCGTGCAGCCAGCGCATCGCGTCCGACACCTGCGATTCGATCCAGTGCCAGTCGAGCGTGACCAACCCGCTGGCCTTCATCAGTGCAATACAGGCCAGCACCGCGGCCGCCATCATGGCCGCAAGCTTGAGGGCTCGCCGGAAGGCCCACCCGAGGAGAAACCCTCCCAGGTAGCTGCCGCCAATTTCCGCCATGGCGGGAGAGGTGAAATTCCCGATCCATGAGGCTAGCCCACCGACCGTCGCAGCACCGGCTGCGAGGAACGATTTCGCGTTCCACGGTGGATCGGCCAACAGCGCGTCCCATGCCGTTGAGGTTGTCGGCTGAGCGGCACAGATTTGTTCGTCTTCAGTCACGGTGGGTGCTCCTAGAGTTGTTTGGATGCGAATGTATCGCAAGCGTCGGGATTGCCGGACTCCAGTCCCTTCCGGAGCCAGGTCATGCGTTGTTCCGACGATCCGTGTGTCCAGCTCTCCGGCTGGACGTAGCCGCGGGACATCTTCTGTAGTTGATCGTCGCCGATCGCGGAGGCCGCCCGCAGCCCTTCTTCGAAATCTCCTGGCTCAATCAGGTTGCGTTCATGCTTGGCGTGGTGCCCCCAGACCCCCGCGAAACAATCGGCCTGCAACTCCATGCGTACGGAGAGCATATTCCCCTCCGTTTCCGAGACCTGGCGCCGGAGCCGATTGACCTTCTCCGCGGTGCCTAGGAGGTTTTGGACATGGTGGCCGACTTCGTGGGCGATCACATAGGCCTGGGCGAAATCGCCAGGAGCGCCGAGCCGCCGAGACATTTCGTCGAAAAAGGAGAGGTCCAAATATACTTTGTGATCTCCAGGGCAATAGAACGGACCCACGGCGGATGAGGTGGCTCCGCAGGCCGAATGCACCGCGCCGGAGAAGAGCACCATGCGAGGATCTTCGTATCGGGAACCGAGCAGGGTACGCCACGTCGTTTCTGTATCGGCCAGCACGACCGAGGCAAACTTGCCCAATTGATCGCTGACCGGGCCAGTTGGGGCGGGTTGTTCTTCAGGACTCGGAGCCATGCTTTGGACGCCGCTGAGCATATTAAGGAGCGTGAGCGGATTCATTCCCGTAAAATAGCTGACGGCCAGGACCAGGACGATGCCACCCAGCCCGAGTCCGCCTACACCGCCCACACGCGCCGGGCCTATTCCGCGGCGGTCTTCGATATTCTCGCTCTCCCGTTGTCCCTCCCAGCGCATATGTGCCTCCGACCCGGTGAGGTGCACTTAGGGAAAACACGATACTGTGCCTCGGGTCAGGAAGTCCAGAGGAGAAGCCGGGAAACGAGGGCGGCGTTCCGAACGAACGCCGCCCTCGAGATCAGGGTCTTGGCGAGGAATTCCCCGATTGGCTTTGGCCAGCAATTTTCGAAAGGTCTCTCGGATAGAGGACAATTTCGATACGCCGGTTGGTGGAACGCCCGGACTCGTTGTCGTTCGAGGCGATCGGCTTCGTGTCGGCATAACCGACGGCCGACAGGGCATGTCGATCTACGCCTCCGTGGTCGGTCAGATACCGGACGACCGTGGTGGCGCGGGTTGTCGAGAGCTCCCAGTTGGACTTGAACTTGTCCTGAAGTTTCGTGCTGATCGGCACGTTGTCCGTGTGGCCTTCGATTCGGATCTGTTTGTCCGACACGTTCTTCAGCACGTCGCTGACTTGCTTCAGGACTTTAATGCCTGCCGGCTTGACTTGGGCCTGACCGGAGTCAAACAGGACGCGATCGACCATGTTGATGGTCAACTGATCGCGGACTTGCTGGATGGTGATGTTGCCTTTCGCGATCTCGTCCTGCAACGATTTCGAGAGTTCTTCCTGAGTTCGGTTCAGCTTGGCGATTTCCGCTTCTTTTGCCGCGCGTTCCTGCTCGAGGCGGGCCTTTGCCGCCTCTTCGGCTTTCAATCGTTCGCGCTCCTGCTCAAGGGCTGAGGCGAGCTGCGACTGTTGCTGCCGGAGACCTTCTTTCTCCTTCGCAATGCGGGCGGCCTCCGCTTCCAGTTGGGCGGCCCGCTTCTGCAACGCGGCGATCTCGCCCTGCGCCGATGCGGTCCCGCTCGCGAATTTCTGTTCCAGGTCTCCGATCTGACCGCGGACGGAACTGAGTTCGCTGTTCAATTGCCCCTTTTCGCGTTCGAGTCCGTCAAGGCGGGACTGGAGCTCGCTTGATCGTGCCAGGAGCGCTTCTCGTTCCTTTGCCAGTGCGGCGGCCTCTTGTTCCACAGCCTTCCGCTGCGCCTCCTCCTTGCTGAGCCCCTCTTGAAGCGAGGCCATCTGTTGCTGCAATTGCTCAGTCTGAGCCTTCGACTTTTGTCTGAGCGTCTCCAACTCGGCGGCCTGTTGCGCGGATATCGCCTTGGCGGCTTCCAATTCCGCCACTGTCTTCGAATGGGTCTCTTTGGTGACGCAGCCGGACAGGCCGCTCACGAGCGCGAGACCGGCAAGGTGATAGTGAATGATGCGTGACGATAGAACGAGATGCGTCATAAGTCCTCCCCATGAGGTTGGCGATACGAGGAAGTTCAGCAAACTCAATGCCGCTTCAGCTCAGGAGGCGATTGCGGCATCAAAATGTCATAAGGCGCAAGGATTCTAATGAGTTGGCCGCGTTAAGAAATGTGGTCTCGATGGAGTGCTGAGCCCGGCGGGGATGAATGCCACGGTCCATGTAGGGGTCTGCCTACAACAGGACATGACGAGAGACTTGCGTCACGAACCATGCGCAGGGCACAACACGTGTTGTGCCC
>FKKE01000455.1_pt2 | contig 50615 bp, 53 predicted proteins | sample 1106331 | NCBI WGS metagenome assembly FKKE01 (sample SAMEA3931202, study PRJEB13176) | freshwater metagenome | biome: Drinking water system; feature: drinking water; material: freshwater | place: China | collected 2013-02-06 | reverse complement strand
CAAAGTTTGCTGTAAAAGGAAAAACAACCGGTAAAAAAGACCTCGCCATGCAAGCGATTGCACATGGCAGTGCGTATGTTGCACAAATAGCTATGGGCGCCAATGATGTGCATGCATTAAAAACCATTTTGGAAGCTGAGGCATTTCCTGGTCCGTCAATTATTATAGCATACAGCCATTGCATTGCGCATGGATATGATATGTGTCATGGGCTGGATCAGCAGGATCTTGCTGTGAAGACAGGGTATTGGCCACTGTTCCGTTATAATCCAACAAAAGAAAAAGGACAGCGATTTGCATTGGATTGCAAACCACCATCAGTTGCATTGAATGAATTCCTGTATCATGAAAATCGTTTTGCAACTATTAAGAATAATTATCCTGAAAAAGCCGAAGAATTCCTGGCATTGGCAAACGCTGGTGTAAGCCGTCGTTGGGAAACGATCGAGGCGCTGAAAGGCCTTTGATTTTTCAAGTCTCATGTGAATAAGAGGAACTCTTAATAAGAGTTCCTTTTATTATTATATCAGCATTATTACTTCTATTAAGCTTTACTGCTCCGAAAGGAGTGCCTTTGGCACGACGCTCCGTTCATCTTCACATCTCTATTCAGCATTTAATGGCACAATTTTTTTATTTGATAATTGAAAAGCAATTAATGTTATGCCATCTTCAGTGGTTGCGGCGATAAGATATGATGAGAATACAGCTAAGCTGAGAGTGATCTTTCAATCCGGCAGCATTTATGATTATTTAAAAGTTCCTGGCAAAGTTTATAATGAAATGAAGAAAGCTTCTTCAAAAGGAGAGTTTTTAAATAAAGAAATAAAACCTAATTACGAGTTTGAAAAGATAAGATGAGCAACTCATCACTCATTACTCATCATTCATAACTTTATGCAATGAAGATTGCAACATACAATGTAAATGGTGTAAACGGAAGGTTGAATGTTTTACTTCGCTGGTTAAAGGAATCAAAACCCGATATAGTTTGTTTACAGGAATTAAAAGCCCCCAATGAAAAGTTTCCTGAGATCGCAATTAACAAAGCAGGTTATATTGCTAAATGGCATGGACAAAAGAGCTGGAATGGAGTAGCCATACTTTCCAAAGTGGGAGAGATACAAGAAATAAGAAATGCATTGCCCGGTGATCCCGGCGATCTTCATAGCCGTTACATTGAAGCCATGGTAAATGGAATAACCATAGGGTGTCTGTATTTACCCAATGGTAATCCCTGGCCGGGACCAAAGTTTGATTATAAATTAAAATGGTTTAAACGATTGACAGTTCATGCAAAAAAATTACTAGCCCAAAAAACCCCGGTGGCACTGGTAGGAGATTTTAATGTAATGCCAACTGAACTGGATGTTTACAAACCCGAACGTTGGGTAAATGATGCCTTGTTCAGAGTGGAGGTCAGAGAGGCTTTTAAGAATTTACTTACCCAGGGCTGGACAGATGCCCTTCGTAAACTTTATCCCAAAGAACGAATCTTTACATTCTGGGATTATTTCAGAAACGCATACCAGCGGGATGCCGGGTTACGTATTGACCATTTTTTATTAAGTCCCCAATTAAAAAGAAGATTGATTGCTGCTGCCGTGGACAAGCATGTAAGGGGATGGGAAAAAACAAGTGATCATGCACCCGTTTGGATAGAAATAAAAGATAAGAGATGATGTTTGAACTATTTTATTATCTGCATGAAACTTGTATAGCGTAGTTGCATGGAAGAAATACTTAACAGGATCGCCGTATTTGCAGATGAGGCGCATGGGGATCAGAAAAGGAAATATGAAGACCAGAGATATATTGTACACCCGATGCGGGTAATGAGGATCTGTCAATTGTATGATCAGCCTTTACCTGTTTTAGCTGCCGCCATTCTTCACGATGTGGTAGAAGATACCAATACTTCTCCGGAGCAGATAAAAAAATTCTTATCAACCATAATGAATGAAAGCGATGCCAGGGAAACGCTGAACATAGTTATTGAATTAACTGATGTTTATACAAAATCCCGGTACCCGGGGCTTAACCGGAGCATAAGAAGATCAAAAGAAGCCGAACGATTGGAAAAAGCAAGTGCAGAAGCACAAACGATCAAGTATGCAGATATTATTGACAATGCCAAAGAAATTGTGGAGCATGATGCGGATTTTGCACCCGTTTTTTTAAAAGAATGCAGGCACCTGATTAAAAAAATGAAAAAAGGAAATAAGGAGCTACGTGAACAGGCAGTTACCATAGTAGAACATGAACTCGAAAGGTCATGAGCATACAACCCTGGTTTAAAGATTTATTACACATAACCATTCTCCTTCCATGAAAAATTCAGAGGATCAGGCTCCCAGGTAAACATTCAATAATCCTTCGGGTAGCTCAACGGTCACTTCTTTCTGTTTATGATCTATCTTTTTAAGAAAATTTTCATTGATAGGAATTAAAACTTCTTTTTTGTTGAGTTCAATTCTGCAAAGTAATTGATGTGGCTGTTCGATCACTTCAAGTACCTCACTCAATCTTTCCTTATTATTTATTATTGTATAGCCAAGTAAATTAGCCGGTGCTGATTTGGATGAATATTTTTTAAAATCCTCTTCCGTCATCCACACTTCTTTTTGTGAAAGCTTTGCAGCGGCTTCTCTTGTGTTTATCGTTTCCAGTTTCAACACAACTTCGTTTGCTGATCTTGCTTTTGCGGATTCTATGAACCAGGGAAGAAATGAGTCTTTCCTGTCTTCAATAAAAATGGCTTTGAGATCTTTTAGTGAAGTTTTTTTTCCGAGTTCATGTTTTAAAATGAGTTCTCCTTTTAATCCATGAACAGCAACAAGTTTTCCCGCTTTGAAATAATTCATAAATGTGAATGACGGTACATATTTATTCGTAGAGACAGAGCATGCCCTGTCTCTACAAAAAAAGATGAATAGTGATACAAAAGTACAAGAGTGCAACGAATGCCTAATAGTAGCAATCAAGTTTGGAACATAAAAAAAATCCTCCGAAGCATCGAAGGATTTAATAAGTTCAGACAATCGGATGTGGCTTATGATTCCTCGCCGCCTGTTTTTTCCGTTCTTCTTTCAGTACGGCCTTCCGGACGACGTCCGCCTTGTGGTCTGCGACCACGGCGATTTCTCATGGCTTCTTCCTGGCGTTTTTTGATCTGCGCTTCATGTTCACTGAACCATTTTTGAAATTTTTCCATTGCTGTGGCTTCATCAAAAAGATTAAGGCTAACACCACGGAGCAAATGCTTCAGGTATAAAACACCTTTGAAACTAAGGATACGGCGAACAGTATCGGTGGGTTGAGCACCTTTGTTCAGCCAATCCAATGCACGTTGCCTGTCAAGCTGAATTGTAGCAGGCATTGTAAGCGGATTGTAAGTACCAAGTTTCTGAATGAATTTACCATCGCGGGGAGCCCGGGCATCGGCAACTACTATGAAGTAGAAAGGTCTCTTTTTAGAGCCGTGACGCTGGAGTCGGATTTTTACTGACATCTTAAATAGAAATTTAATGTCGTTAACAAATATTGTTTACTCACCCGGTAGACACCGGAACGGCAAATGTAAGCCCGAATGTGGAAAATACCAAGGTGATTTTTTTATTTGTTGGCGGTTGGAGAAGCGTCTTAGATATCGTAGAGACAGGACATGCCAGTCTCCAAATAGAATGCAGATATTTCCAGGAGATAGACGTGTTTATTTTTTAGTTTGTGGACGAACTGATGAGCCCTGATTGGGCTGAAGTTGCGACGCTCCGTTCGGGGTTCTGTAATTCTACTCATCTCTTCATCCCCGGCATCATTCTTCCAAACATCCCCGCTTTATTCATGTTCTTCATCATATCTCTCATTTGTTCAAATTGCTTCATAAAAGCATTTACTTCGCTAATATCTTTTCCGCTTCCTTTTGCAATCCTTTTTTTGCGGTTCATGTCAATCAGATCGGGATCGGCTCTCTCGGCAGGTGTCATTGAATTGATCATCGCTTCTATGCCTTTGAAAGAATCATCATTTATATCGAGGTCTTTTACTTGTTTGCCAACACCGGGGATCATGCCAAGCAGATCTTTCATGTTTCCCATTTTTTTTATCTGCTCTAGCTGTTGTTTGAAGTCTGCAAAATCAAATTTATTCTTACGGATCTTGGCTTCTAATTTCTTTGTCTGCTCTACGTCAAACTGTTCCTGTGCTTTTTCAACGAGTGTTGTTATATCACCCATTCCTAAAATACGCTGCGCCATTCTTTCGGGATAAAACACATCGAGTGTATCCATCTTTTCACCACTGCTGGTGAATTTGATCGGTTTATTTACTGTGTATTTAATTGAAAGAGCAGCACCACCCCGGGTATCGCCATCCAGCTTTGTAAGAACAACACCAGAAAAATTCAATCGATCATTAAATGCTTTGGCAGTATTCACTGCATCTTGCCCCGTCATACTATCAACAACAAATAATATTTCCTGGGGATTAACAGCATTCTTAATGTTCGATACTTCAGTCATCATGGCTTCATCAATCGCTAAGCGACCAGCAGTATCTATGATAACAACATTTTTATTTTTACTTCTTGCTTCTTTAATTGCATTCTGCGCTATGGCGACAGGATCTTTACTTTCTAATTCAATATGAACATCAACATTAATCTGTTCACCCAATACTCGTAACTGTTCCATAGCTGCCGGACGATAAATGTCCGCTGCAACCAACATTGGAGATAAGCCTTTCTTTGTTTTAAGATAATTTGCCAGCTTGCCACTGAAAGTTGTTTTACCAGAACCCTGTAAACCTGCGATCAAAATAACGGCCGGGTTTCCCTTTGCATTAAAGGTTGCTTCTTCGCCACCCATCAATTCAGCCAGCTCGTCTTTTACAATTTTAACCATCAATTGGCCGGGGCTGATCGCATTGATAACTTTTTCACCCATTGCCTTGTCTTTCACCTTATCGGTGAATTCTTTGGCAATTTTATAGTTCACATCAGCATCCACCAATGCCCGGCGAATATCTTTAAGAGTAGCTGCAATATTTAGATCTGTGATACGAGCCTGGCCTTTTAAATTTTTAAAAGCCGAATCGAGACGTTCCTGAAGATTGTTGAACATGTTTATAATTATTTCATTCTACACAAAACAAAAAGTGAACCTATTTAAAGTTCACTTTTTAAGTTCGCAAAGATAAGTATTAATGAAGTGTAGAGTTTATTTCAGTGTAGTTGTTTTTTATCAGGCTCCTAAATAAGTACGTAAAATATGACAACGGGTATTTGTTTTCAGCTTGGTGATCGCTTTGTCTTTGATCTGTCTTACTCTTTCTCTTGTCAGGCTGAATTTTTCGCCAATATCTTCCAAACTCATTGGATGATCAACGCCAATACCAAAGAAATAACAGATCACTTCTTTTTGTCTTTCTGTAAGAGTGGTCAGGCTTCTTTCTATTTCGGTCTTCAAAGATTCTTTATAAATAAGATCACCATCTGTTTTTTCAGCATTTGGATTTTCCAATACATCCAGCAAGGTATTCTCTTCTCCTTCTGACATTGGCGAATCCATGCTTACATGTCTTGCCGATATACCCATGGAAGCGGACACTTCTTCTATATCCATATTAAGTGCCTCGGCCAATTCTTCGGCAGAAGGTTCTCTTTCATATTCCTGCTCAAGCTGTGAATATGTTTTTTGAATACGATTGGTAAGACCAACCTTATTTAAAGGCAAACGAACAATTCTTGCTTGCTCGGCTAATGCCTGTAAAATACTCTGGCGGATCCACCACACTGCGTAAGAAATGAATTTGAAACCACGGGTTTCATCAAAGCGCTGAGCGGCTTTTATCAGTCCGAGATTGCCTTCATTGATCAGGTCAGGTAATGATAATCCCTGGTTCTGGTATTGTTTTGCAACGGATACCACAAAACGAAGATTGCCTTTGGTCAAACGATCCAATGCTTTTTGATCACCTTGTTTGATTAGGCGGGCCAGTTTTACTTCATCTTCGGGGGAAACTAGTTCTACCTTGCCGATCTCCTGCAGGTATTTCTCCAGACTTTGCGATTCACGATTCGTAATCGACTTCGTGATCTTGAGTTGCCTCATGCTCATAGGTATTGGGTTGTTGGGTTTTTAGGGTAAAAAAGAATATTGGTTTTTAGTTTTGGTTAATGCTACCCAAAAAATCCTCACGGTTTTTCTTTAATCACAGAACGCATTGAACGTCAAAGCAATTTACTTAAAATAGCGACACGTCCAAAAATTTCTTTGCTTACGGATATAACGAACCATTGCGAGGTTTATTTTCCACATATCTGAATAATAGTGAATTCCGGGAAAAATAATAGGTAAAATACTTTGCCGGACTGATTAATTTTTTATTATTGCAAGGGTTGATACCTTATTAATGAATTTTTAGAATGGCAAAGCAATTATATACTTTAGAATTTCCCGTAAGATGTTCCCCTGTTATTTTATATGAATTCCTTTCTACACCGGCAGGTTTACAGGAATGGTTTGCAGATAAAGTTGACGACAGAGATAATATTTTCAGTTTTACCTGGAATGGCTCAGCTGAAAGAGCAGAAGTATTGGAAAAAGAACAAGACAAGTTCATTCGCTTTCATTGGCTGACTGCTCCAAAAGAAGAGTATTTTGAATTTCGTATTGAAAAATCAGAAGTTACCAATCAAACGATCCTTGTTGTTAAAGATTTTGCCGAGAAAAAAGAGATCAAAGACCAAAGCATGCTTTGGGATTACCAGGTAAAAGAATTATTTCATCGCCTGGGAAATTAACAGCAGCATTTTACCAGCAACTTATAGCTTCTTACAAGCTTTTCTTCGATAGCTTCAAAGGGTTCGATCGGAAATTTTATTGCCAGTTTTAAAAAGCTATTGGCTGATATTATTTTTTTAAATTCATCCCGGCTCATTGAAGAAAGCTTTTTAAATGAATTAGGTTCAGGATCATGTTCCCATTCATCTTTTCCTTCATAAACATAAAAGTCATTTTCTTTTAATATTTCAATGTTGCTGATGATCTTTTCTGAAAAAATCGTTTTATTACTGCCTGAAAGATGAAGAGTGATACTAAAAAAATTTCCCCACCAGAACATTGTACGAATAGCAAATATGGTATTACGCTGAAAATATCTTGGATAATCCAGCACAAACCAGGGCAAGCCCTTATAATTTTCTCCTCTTGATATCTTGGGTGAGATCTTTAAAATTTCCGGGGGAAATCCTGGTGAATGATCCTTTACTATATCAAGTTGCTTTAGCTGTATTTCTTCCAGGAACAATTTGATCTTTTGCAGAATAGCATTCTTTGTTAAAATAATAGCAGGGCTTGATACCAATTCCATCTCAGCGGGCAAAAGCTGTATTTTTGTTTGCAGCATAAATAAAAATTAAAAATAGGCAAAAGCGGCTGCAGAAGTACTCCACTATGTTCAGGAAACTTGATAAACTTGTCATCAAAGCATTTATCGGGCCGTTTATTGCTGTGTTTTTTATCACATTGTTAGTGTTGTTGCTGCAGTTTTTCTGGTTGTGGATCGATGAGTTTGTAGGAAAAGGACTTTCCATGAAAGTTATTGGTGAGTTTATCTGGTATCAAAGTACAGCATTAGTACCCCTGGCCTTGCCTATTGCAGTTCTTCTTTCTTCATTAATGACCTTTGGAAATCTTGGTGAAAGTTTAGAACTGGTAGCTGTAAAATCTTCCGGCATTTCTTTATTACGGTTCATGCGGCCGCTTTTTATCGTCAGCATTCTTATCTGCGGTGTTGCATTTTTGTTTTCAAATTTCATGATACCTGTTGCTGAATTGAAATCGAAAACACTGCTGGCAGATATTGTTTGGTCAAAACCTGCATTTGATATTAAAGAAGGTGTTTTTTATGATAAGATCGAAGGTTTTTCAATCAAGGTAGGTCGTAAAGATTCTGATAGCATTGTACATGATATCATTATTTATGAAAAAGGCGGTAATACGCTGCAGGATAATTTTATTATTGCCAATAGCGGTATTATGCGTGTTACACCCAATAAAAGATTTCTTGAATTCAATTTAAAAGATGGCTGGCGATACCAGGAAAAAGGAGACAGGTATACAAAAAATACAGAATTCATCCGCATTGGATTTAAAGAGTATACGAAACAGTTTGACCTGAGCAATCTTGGTTTTGGAAAAAGAACATCTGATACATTGAACAGGGCCAATCACCGGATGCAGAGCATGCGGCAATTGTCAAGATCAATAGATTCCATACAAAAAAGTATTGATCAGCATACACAAAAAGTAAAGCAGGATGTATTTGCGGCTTTTGCTTTTGTAAAAAATTTGGATAGCAATTACCAAAAACCAGCTAATTCAAAACCGACGGCAAAAAAATTTGAAGAGCTGATACCTGACAGTACATTATTTGAAGTAAACCGTAAAGCGGCTTCATTGCTGGGCTCAGCCATTTTAAATGCTGAGATTGTAAGCGCAGAGTATAACACAAAGCAAAGAGAACTGCGTGCCCATAAAATTGAATGGCACAAAAAGATCACTTTATCGCTGGCTTGCCTGGTATTATTTCTGATTGGTGCTCCTTTAGGATCAATTATCAGAAAAGGAGGATTGGGAACACCCCTTATCATTGCCATCTTCTTATTTATGTTCTTTTTCTTTTTTAATACTGCGGGAGAAAAAAATGCAAAGGAAAATGTTCTTACTCCTTTTGGCGGAATGTGGATGGCAACTTTCTCTCTTTTACCTGTTGGCATATTTCTTACCTATAAGGCCATGCATGATGCTAATATTATGAACCGGGAATTTTATTTCAGGACTTGGCGAAAGATCAAATCGGTTTTGAAAAGAACAGGATAATATTGCAGTGAAATTTTTCATGCAGGATAAGCAACATCAAAATTTACAACTTCAAAAATGGGTGGCGGCAATTTCCGTATTGTTGCTGATCGCAAAATTCATTGCATACTATCTTACCAATTCTGTTTCGATACTTACAGATGCTTTGGAAAGCATAGTAAATGTAGCTGCCGGTTTTATCGGCTTGTATAGTTTATATGTTTCTGCCATGCCAAGAGATATTAATCATCCTTACGGGCATGGTAAGGCGGAGTTTCTTTCTGCAGCTATTGAGGGAACACTGATAACATCCGCAGGGGCTATTATTATTTATAAAGCTGTACGCAATTTTATTACTCCAGTTGAATTGCAAAAGCTTGATTATGGAATGTACCTGGTTGGCGCCACTGCCATTATCAATTTTACCATTGGATTTGTTACCTATCGCAAGGGTTTAAAGAACAATTCACTGGCATTAATAGCAAGCGGCAGGCATTTGCAAAGCGACAGTTATTCTACATTTGGCATCATTGGCGGCTTGCTGCTGATTTTTTTTACCGGGTATAAATGGATAGATCCTGCAGTGGCTATTATTTTCGGCTCCATGATCATTTATACCGGTTACAAGATATTACGCAGATCTATTGCCGGCATCATGGATGAGGCCGATATTGAATTACTGAAAAAGATCGTTGATCTTTTAAACAAGAACAAAAGACAGAATTGGATCGATCTGCATAACCTGCGGGTAATAAAGTACGGATCAATCCTGCATATTGACTGCCATCTTACAGTTCCCTGGTACCTGAATGTTCAGGAAGCACATGAAGAAGTTGATGCTTTATCTTCGTTGGTACGCAGGGAATTTGGAGAATCAGTAGAGTTATTTGTTCATGTTGATGGTTGTCTTCCATTTTCCTGTAAGGTTTGCAATAAACAAAATTGTAACGTTCGAAAACATAACTTTGAAAAAGGAATTGATTGGACACTGGCAAATGTATTGCAAAATAAAAAGCATGGAGTATGACGATCACACATACAGTATGGCATAAAGATCATGAGTTTACAAGCAGCCTTGATCACAATACGATAAAGATTGACGGAGCAAGAAAAAATGGATTTGGCCCGAAAGCTTTATTACTGGCCGGGCTGGCTGGTTGTTCAGGGATTGATATTGTAGATATTTTGAAAAAAATGAGAGTTGATTTCTCCGATTTTTCAATTGAAGTAAAGGCGGCGCAAACAGAAGACTTTCCTAAAGTATATAAGGATATTTATATTGCTTATAAAATAAGAACTGATGCAGAGAATGAGAAGAAGGTGCGAAATGCCATTGACCTGTCTCTTGAAAAATATTGCGGTGTATCAGCTATGCTTAGAAAAAATTCTCCTATCCATTATACACTTGAAATTATCAAATAGTGCTTTCTAAAAGATCACAATACGCATTAAAGGCTTTATCGTATTTAACAGAAAGGTATAAGGAAGGACCTGTACTTATTTCTGAGATTTCAAAGAAGAAAAAAATACCGCTTAAATTTCTTGAGAATATTTTATTGGAGTTAAAACTCATTGGTATTCTTGATAGTAAAAAAGGAAAAGGCGGAGGCTATTTTTTAATAAAGCCTCCTTCAAAAGTAAGAGTGGCTGATATTATCAGAAAAGTAAATGGCCCTATCGCCATGCTTCCTTGTGTAAGTCTTTATTTTTATGAACGTTGCAGGAACTGCGATGAAAAACATTGCGCATTGCATGATATGATGATAGAAGTAAGAGATGCTACCCTGAATATTCTTGAGAAACGAACACTTGTAGATTTAACAGATATGCCCTGATTAACGTTTTGTCAAAGAACCCTACCTCGTTGGTAGGGTAGGCGATTTAGCCTATCTTCGCTGTTCAACTAAAACCTTTTTTTATGGGATTACGTCTGGGTGATACAGCGCCAAATTTTACAGCGCAAACTACCGAAGGTGAAATTGATTTTTATGAATACCTGGGTGATAGCTGGGGTATTCTTTTTTCTCATCCTGCTGATTATACACCTGTATGTACGACAGAGCTTGGTAAAACAGCGTTGCTAAAAGAAGAATTTGCAAAACGGAATACAAAAGTACTGGCAGTAAGTGTAGATCCACTGGACAAACATATGGGATGGAAAAAAGATATCAATGAAACGCAAAATTGCACGGTAGACTTTCCCATCATTGCCGATGAAGATCGCAATGTGTCTACATTATATGATATGATCCATCCGGAAGTATCGCAAACAGTAACTGTACGTTCTTTATTCATCATCGGACCTGATAAAAAGATCAAACTGATCATTACTTACCCGCAAACAACTGGAAGGAATTTTTATGAAGTACTGCGGGTACTGGAATCATTGCAGTTAACAGCGGGATATAGCGTAGCCACCCCTGCCGATTGGAAGCATGGAGAAGATGTGATCGTTGCATTATCGGTAACTACTGAAGATGCACAAAAGAAATTTCAGAAAGGCGTTAAGATCATAAAACCCTATTTACGGTATACACCACAACCCAATTTGTAATAGCGATCATAGCTCTGCCATAACAAGCCATTGTTAATAGAAAATTATGAGTGACCTGATAAGTGAATTAATGAATGAATTAAAGGGAAAGGAAATTGCAGAGCAATTAAATATCCTTGCTAACCGTTTCCCCAATGAAGTGGTTTTTTCTACCAGTTTTGGTTTGGAAGACCAGGCTATCACTTATATCATTACATCAAATAAAATTCCGGTAAAAATTTTTACCCTTGATACCGGCAGGATTTTTCCTGAAACATATATTACATGGAGCCGTACCGTTGAAAAGTATGGCCTGGCTATATCAGCTTATTACCCTGATGCTTTTACAATACAGGAATTTGTAAGTGAGAAAGGGCCGAATAGTTTTTATGAATCGGTTGACAATAGGAAGCAATGCTGTCATATAAGAAAAGTAGAACCTTTGCAAAGAGCATTAAAAGGGAATAAGATCTGGATCACCGGAATTCGTGCAGAGCAAAGTAATAACCGGCTTGATATGCCAATACTGGAATGGGATGAGATAAATCATATTATTAAATTTCATCCTTTATTGAGCTGGACATGGGGACAGGTAAAACAGTTTGTAAGCAGAAATGATATTCCTTACAATCCTTTACATGATAAAGGATTTGTAAGCATCGGCTGTGCTCCGTGTACCCGAGCTGTTAAACCCGGTGAAGATTTTCGTGCAGGCCGATGGTGGTGGGAGGATAACAGTAAAAAGGAATGCGGATTGCATGTTCATTCAGACACAGAATTAACAGACAACGTAAAAAAATAAATAGTAAAAGCGGAAGCTTTTTTTTGTAAACATAAACCTACTAAGTTGGTAGACTAATATGCATCAGTATCATTTAAATTATCTGGAACAATTAGAATCGGAGAGCATTCATATTTTTCGTGAAGTAGCGGCGCAGTTTGAGAAGCCAGCTTTGCTTTTCAGCGGAGGAAAAGATTCCATCACATTGGTTCATTTGGCAAAAAAAGCATTTGCCCCGGGTAAAATCCCTTTTCCTTTAGTTCATATTGATACGGGTCACAATTTTCCTGAAGCTTTAGAATTCCGTGATTGGCTGGTGGAAATAACAGGAGCTACTTTAGTTGTCAGAAAAGTAGAGGATACGATCAAACAAAGAAGCCTCACCGAGCCAAAAGGAAAATTTCCCAGCCGGAACTGGTTACAGACTTATACACTATTGGATACAATTGAAGAATTCAAATTTGATTGTTGTATTGGCGGGGCAAGAAGGGATGAGGAAAAAGCAAGAGCCAAAGAAAGAATTTTTTCTGTTCGTGATGAATTTGGCCAATGGAACCCTAAGCTGCAAAGACCTGAACTCTGGAACATTTACAATGGAAGGATTCATAAAGGGGAGAATGTAAGAGTATTCCCGATCAGCAACTGGACCGAACTGGATATCTGGAATTATATCCGTTATGAAAAAATTGATCTGCCATCGATCTATTTTGCTCATGAAAGAAAAGTGATAGAACATGAAGGGCAATTAGTGGCGATCAGTGAATTTGTTCAGCCATCAGAGGGTGATGTTGTGTTAACAAAAAAAGTTCGCTATCGTACAGTAGGGGATATGACATGTACGGCAGCTGTAGAATCAAAAGCAGAAACACTGGATGAAGTGATCAATGAGATCATTGCTACAAGAATAAGCGAAAGAGGTGAAACAAGAATCGATGATAAAGTAACCGAAGCAGCAATGGAAGACAGGAAGAAGAATGGATATTTTTAAAGCCAAACGTGGAAAGTCAAACGTCAAATAATTTCACGATTGACGTCTCACTTTTCATTTCAATTATATACTATGGATTTATTACGTTTTATAACCGCAGGAAGTGTTGACGATGGAAAAAGCACATTGATCGGCCGATTGTTATATGATAGCAAGAATATTTTGATCGATCAGTTAGAAGCTTTGGAGAAATCAACAAAGAATAAAGAGAATGGCGCTGTTGATCTTGCCTTACTTACGGATGGCCTTCGGGCTGAAAGAGAACAAGGCATTACGATCGATGTAGCCTATCGCTATTTTTCCACGCCAAAAAGAAAATTCATTATTGCCGATGCGCCGGGTCATGTGCAATATACCCGTAACATGATAACAGGTGCATCGAATGCGAACCTCATTATTATTTTAATAGATGCAAGACAAGGTGTGGTAGAACAAACCCGTCGTCATTCAATAATTGCTTCGCTTTTGAAAATCCCGCATATCGTAGTTGCCGTAAATAAGATGGACCTTGTGGAATATTCCCAGGATGTATTTAATAATATAGTAATTGACTATAGTGATGTAGCCAGGCAGTTAGGCTTAACGGATGTCACTTATATCCCGATCAGTGCTTTGGATGGTGACAATATTGTTGATAAGTCAACTCATATTAAATGGTATACTGGAAAGGCATTGCTTGAGTTTTTGGAGGATGTAGAGATAGATAATGACATTAATCTTACTGATGCAAGATTCCAGGTGCAGTTTGTCATAAGACCACAAACAGATGATCTGCATGATTATCGTGGCTATGCTGGTAAAGTGATCAGTGGTGTTTATAAGAAAGGAGAAAAGGTAAAAGTATTACCCCAGGATATTGAAACTACAATTGCATCAGTGGAAATAGCAGGTAAAGAAGTAGAAGAAGTATTTGCGCCGCAAAGTGTCGTCATTCAGCTGGCTGATGATATTGATATAAGCAGGGGGAATTCAATAGTGAAAGTGGAAAATCTTCCGCATGTGAGTAATCAGCTGGAAGTTTTACTTTGCTGGCTGGATGACAAGCCATTGATCAACGGGAATAAATATTTATTACAGCATAATAGTCGCCAGGTAAGGGCTGTTGTAAGAAATGTGGAATATAAATTGGATGTAAATAGTTTACAACGCCAGCCTGTTGATGGCAATGTTAAGTTAAATGAGGTGGTAAAAGCAACTATCAAAACAGCCTCGCCGTTAGTATATGATGGTTATGAAACATTAAGTGAGAATGGCAGCGCAGTTTTGATCGATGAAACAAGTAATAGTACCGTAGCAGCTATTTTAATTAAAAAATGAAATTAGTAAATACTAATTATTAATTAATAATTATGCTACTCCTGCATCCGAATGAACGGACAATAAAAAATTATGGCAGAAAAACACAACATAGGATTCGTTACCCTTGCTGGCGCAGGCCCCGGTGATGCAGAACTGATCACAATCAAATTACAAAAGCGATTAGCAAATGCCGAAGTGATCATTACTGATCGTTTGGTAAACCCGGAGATCATTTCAACGCATGCAAGAAAGGATGCCCTTGTTTTAATTGCAGGCAAGCAAGGGTATAATGATAATTCTTATTCGCAGGAAGATGTAACTGCTCTTATTATAGAGCAGGCGCTGTTGGGAAAAAAGGTTTTACGGTTAAAAGGGGGTGATGTGGCTTTTTTCAGCAATGTATTGGATGAACTGGATGCTTTGACGGAAAAAAATATTGCTTTTGAAATTATTCCCGGTATCACAGCGGCATCGGGTGCATCAGCTTATGCAGGCATTCCGTTAACGGCAAGAACACATTCCCAGGGCGTGCAAATACTTACTTATAATCCTAACAGTTATTATAATCCAGAAACATGGAAACATCTTGCCAACTCGACTGATACACTTATTTTTTACATGGCAGCAAAAAATATTTATGATCTGGTTGAATTGCTTTTGCGTTATTCAAAAAAACCATTGACAAAACTTGCAGTTATAGAACAGGCAACAACAATTCACCAGCAGGTGCATATCTCTTCATTGAAAGAGTGTGTTAAAGAATTTGCAGGTAAAACATTTGGCTCTCCTTCTTTGGTCATTATCGGTGATGTTGTAAAACTTCATGAACAATTCAATTGGTTCAATAGTACGGAAGCGGGATCTGTTTTCCAGGATCTATAAAGAATGAACATATACTTCCAGCAATCTTAAAACGGTAAGCGAAATTATCAGCCACAAAAGCCCAATGATAAATCCGGCAATCACATCACTTGCATAATGTACCCGGAGGTAGACCCTGCTGAAGCCGATCAAAATTATAAGAACGATCAGCCATAAAATACAGAGGAACCTGGCCAAATCATTACTGATCGTATGTTGTAATATATAGATCAGCAATCCATAAAAAGTAACAGCCATTATTGCATGTCCACTTGGAAAGCTTAATCCCTTTGCTGCTTTCAATAAAGGCGTGAGTGGACGTTTCCGCCTGAATAATTGTTTTAATAATAACATAAGTACAAGACTGCTTATGGATATTGTTACTACCTGTATGGAAAACCAGTTTTGTTTTTTAACAAACAGAAAATAAAATACAAGAACCAGGTTAGCCGGTATTAAAAACTGGTGCTTACCCAGGAAAGTAATGAACAGCATGATCTTATTGTTAAACCCGTTTGTAAGGGGCTTGATCTTTTCAAAGATCAGCAGGTCGATCGGCTTATGCTTGCGTATAGGTTTGCGTATGGAAAAAACCAGTAATGCAATAATTGCAGAGAAGGTTGCAAGAGTTATCAATACTTCTGCAATGATAAGCATTGTTATTTCACCGGCATTCATTGGTTTCAGCATGCAAAACTTACTCCAAACCGTATAGAATAGTTTGTATGAAAAAATGGTTTACCATATATGGATTCCCGGCAACCCCGATCATACTTTTCATTTCTTTAGCTTTAATTTTCTTCACGGTTTGAATGCTATTGCAAAAAAGAAGCTGTGGTAATCATTTACACAGCTTCTTTCATAAAGAATCAAATTCTATTTCATTTTTGTTCGTAATACCAATCCATTGAGATCCATTAATATCACTTGTTTTGAATCTGCATTTGTCAGTACAACTTCGTAAGCTACTCTATCCCTGTGAAATTCTTTGTTTGCACTTGTAATAGTGTAGCCAGGATATTTTGCATTGATCTCTGATCTTACCATTTCCGGTAGTAGTGTAAAGTCGTTTACTACAGAAGCCGAGCCAATCCATTCCCCGCTTGTATCATACCAGGCATAATATCTTTCACCATCAATATAAAATCGTACTACATAGTCATCAGTATCTATAGCTGACCATCCGGCAAGATCCCAATCGTTTAAAACAACAACTTCAGGATCATACATTGCCCATGTCACATTTGTTGCATTGGGATATTGAAGATCAAATGCCCTGGCGACATCTGATGATACAACAAGACCGGTATCGGTAGCCCGGTAAGTTGTGCTGCAGGCAGTAAATAATGCTAAAACAGCTACAGCAAAAAGAGATTTTAGTTTCATAGTGTTTATTTTTAAGATTAAATAAAACTTTAAAACACTACAACCATGCCATCGAAATTGTTATAACATTTATAACTGCGTGCAGAAAATAGTTTATGTGCAAACATTGAGTGATTTTTTTATCATTTTCTTTTAGCCACTCAACTTATATTTGTTCATTCCAAAAAAGATACAGCCTGTAAAATTCATGAAGCAAGCCACTTCTTTTATTGCATTCATTGTGATCTCAACGATCGCATGGGCAATTCCTGTTATAAATAATAAACATGCAACTGTGGGTAGCGATAGTTCGCTGGTTCTTTTTACCTCCATGCAGCAAATGCTGCTGCAAGTAACCACAGTTACCGGCGGAAATGAGGTTTATGAATTAAAAGAGGCCGATGTTCTTAATATGGAAACCATGATATCACGAAAGAAAAGATATATCGTTTATAATCCTGCTTTCATTACCAAACTAAACGAGCTGACTAAAAACAAGTGGTCAGTAATAACATTGCTGGCGCATGAAATTGGACATCATACAAAGGGACATACAACACGCCGTGGAGGCAGCAATCCTGAAGTGGAATTAGAAGCTGACGAGTTTGCCGGATCAGTTATGTATAAACTGGGGGCCACCCTCCAGGAAGCACAAAATGTAATGTATTTCATTGCCAGAAAAGAAGATTCAAAAACTCATCCTTCTCGCAGCGCAAGATTATCTGCTATTGAAAAAGGATGGAAACATGCAGCAGAACAGGAAATGGTGGCTATCCCGGAAAACTGATCATAACGCTTCCAGGATATTGATTAATGTTTTTTCGACCGGGGATAAGCTGGTATCACCGGCAGATCCATTTGCCTGTTTGATTATCTTTTTCTCAAGTTTGCCACCTTCATACATTTCAAGCAACGATGGATGCACATAATATTTCTTACAAACAGTTCTGGAATTGCCTAATTGTTTGGAAACTTTATCCAACACAGCGATCACCTTTTTTTTGGAATCAATAACTTCATCTAGCCCATTTTCAATAATTGCTGTTAACGCCGCAACCGTTCCGCACCATGTTCTGAAATCTTTTGCAGTAAAGTCTTCTCCTGCCAGTGTACGTATATAATCATTCACCATTCCTGAATCTATGGATTGCCTGTTACCTTTTTCATCTATATATTGAAATAATTCTTTACCGGGTATATCACGGCAATTCTGAACGATCTTTGCCAACTTACGGCTTTTGAGGGCAACTGTATGCTCAACTCCTTTTTTCCCTTTAAAGCAAAATTTTAATTCAGTGCCTTTTACTTCTGCATGTTTATCTTTTAACGTTGTCAATCCAAATGAACCATAAAGCTTTTCATAAAATTCATTGCCGATACGGATACCCGTTTTTTCCATGAGGCTTACTACAGCAGCCAGCACTTTATTTTTAGGCAAACCCGGCAATATAAGATCAGCTTCCAGTTTTTTTCGAATAACGGGTAACAATTTTCCCAATTCAGGCAAGCGATAAAACTTTGTTTTATTACGCAGCTCATTCCACATGGGATGATACCGGTATTGTTTCCTGTTACGAACATCGATCCCTGTTGCCTGCAGGTGGCCTTCTGCGATCTTACATATCCATACTTCTTTCCATGCCGGTGGTATAACCAGTGAACGTATCCGTTGTAATGTACTCTTATCTTTTATTATTTTATTCCGGAACACATATTTAAAACCTTTTCCGGCTTTTATCCTTTGAATGCCCTCATCTTTACAGCTTACATAAACAAGCTGTATTGCTTTGGCTGTAGCTTCCGGATCCTGTGCAATCTTTTTTAAAGTTGATCTTCTTAAAGCGGGTATAGTGTCGGGCATTTATAGATTGTTTATGAAAGTATCGCTTCCTTTAAGAAAACCACAGCGGACAAGAGATCTGTCACCTCCCTGCCCGCCGCGATCGTAAATTCATTTATAGAGTGTGAAAATATTTCAACAGTATCCCAATAGCCAATAGACAATAAAGAACACTACAATAAATCCAAGACAACCACCGCCCCATTTCCATCCGGCAGCGCCGGCTAAAATCGTTCTCAGGAAATTGTTCATTTTGTTTTTTTCTATTTATAAAAAAACTGTGCCAATTGTTAAGCAACGAACAAAACCTTGAAGTAAGAAGACACTACAGAGCATAAGAGTAGTACTGCAGTTTGGACAATAATTAAAGGGGGAAGATTTATTTTAAAAAATTTTATACTCTGAATCAATCAGCTAAAACTGCCGGTATATAATTGAAAGGCACAGGCACTGATTTTGTTTTTACGATCCTGGAAAATTTATAGCTATGCGGAAACTAGCCAAACCCATCACCCTCTTTGCAATATTTTCCACGCTGGTAAACATTTCATTTAGCCAGCAGAACATCATTGATAAAAAAGACGATACACATCCTGAAATTTCAGCACAACAATCCTTGCCGGCAAAGATATACCAGTTCAGTGCACAAAAAATGACTGGTTATAACGAAATAAAATGGCAGGCTGCTGCCGAAGAAGATACAAAGAAGTTCATTGTTGAATATAGCAGCGATGGAATGAATTTTCAATCAGCTGGTGAAGTAACCCCGGTCAGTGGCATATATACCCTGAAACATCATACACTCGATGAAAGAACTTTTTTATATAGGATTAAAATGGAAAAAAAAGATGGCCGCTTTTTTAATACCGGTGTTTTTTTATTGGGCGGTGTTGATGTAAGGCCTGTACTCGTATATCCTACCCTGGTGGAGAATAATTCGTTGAATCTTCAAATGTATCTGCCGGTTCATCGTATCAAAATATTTTCTTTTGATGGAAAACAAGTGATGCAAAAAGATCTTGGTGGTACCAGCGGGTATTCACAATTGGCTATCCCGGTCATGGGTAAAGGAACATACCTGATCACATTCTATGGCAATGGATGGCAGCGTACAGAAAAGTTTATGATCGGTGGTTGATTTTGAATTACCACTCAGGGATTCATCTTTTCCTTTTCTGTAATAATAGCCTGCTCACGGAAAGATTTAGCAAACTCAATAAAATCTTTAGCCTGTTGCAAATATTCTTTAGCAAATTCTTCAGAAGGGGTTACTTCATTCATTCGCATTACCGATGCCTTGAAACTGGCTGCAGGATACAATCCTTTATCAGTAAAATGTGTATCAAAATCTTTTATAATGCCATGCTGTGTGTTACACTGAACACCATTTTGCAATAACAAGGCTTTTGCAGTATGAATTTGAGCTGCATAGGCATTGTAAATTCCATCAGCCCATTTATTGAATGCCAAACATTCCCCGCTGGCAGCAATTTTTTCTTCCGCTTCAAGAATAAGTGTGGCTACAAGATCGATCATAACGCCGGCGCATTCACCCACACCAATGGCAGTAGCAAATTTTTCCTGTTGCCCCCAATCAACATAATCTTCCGCCAGCAGCGTTTCCAGGCTGGCCAGTGGTTTCAAAAGATCATAAAAATATCTTTCACCCCTGCGATAACTATAATTTAAAAAAGTTTCTCCTTCTGTTGCATTGGTTTTATAATCTTTGAGCACAGTTCTTATCACATCCGGGGCTCTTTTGCTGGGCACTTTTAAAACTTTATCAGCAATGCGACCTGTACCAGAACCTAACACACCGCCGCCAATCAAAACCTGCAATGCCGGCAATACTTGCCCTTTTGCTTTTAGAGAGCTTCCATGAAAACCGATCGATGCCATACCATGCTGCCCGCAACTATTCATGCAGCCGCTTATTTTAATAGCCAGTTCTTTATTGTATAAAAATTCAGGAAACTCTTCTTCTATTACTTCACTTAATGCAAGGGCTGTACTTGTACTATTGCTGATACCGAGATTACAGGTATCAGTGCCGGGACAGCTTGTTACATCAGCGGTACTTCCAAAACCTGCAGCCGCCAAACCTTCCTTGTCTAAAACACTGTAAACATATTCAAGATGTTCTGGTTTTATAAAACGTAATTGTAATCCCTGGTTAATAGTTATACGAACATCATCAGCAATTACATTCTTCAACTTATCAATTAAACGGCGACTTGTATGTGAACCGATATTTCCATTAGGCACACGAACATAAACCGCATAATAACCGTCTTGTTTTTGTTTAAAAACATTTGTGTTTTTCCAAAGCTGAAAGCGGAAGGGGTCGGAAAGTCCGAAAGCCGGTAGGTCGGAAAGATTTGTTGCATTTTCTTCCGGGATTTCGGATTTTCCGTTATTCTGACTAAGATCAACAGAATATCTCTGGTGTGTCAATGCTAATTGCTCCTGCGCAACCAGCTCATTAAATGCATCGATCCCTATTTTTTGTATCAAAAATTTTATTCTTGCTTTATGCCGGCTGTTTCTTTCACCATAACGGTCAAATACTCTCAATACAGATTCCAGGTAGGGGATAAGCAGATCTTCCTCTAAGAATTCATGAGTAGTGGATGCTAAAACGGGCTGTGCCCCGAGCCCCCCGCCAACAACGACTTTAAAACCTCTTACTACTTTTCCCTCTATAATTTTTATTCTTGGAATGGCCCCAAGATCATGCATAAATACCAGGGCTGTATCTTTTTCACTACTGCTAAAAGCGATCTTGAATTTTCTTCCCATTTCCTGGTTCACAGGTTTGCGAAGAAAATATTCAAACATGGCATGTGCATAAGGTGTTACATCGAATGGCTCATCCGGATCAATGCCGGCTGTATCAGAAGCAGTGATATTCCTTACGGTATTACCGCATGCTTCGCGGATGGTAATATCATCTTTATCCAGCTCAGCCCATAATTCGGGGGTTCTATCAAGACTTACAAAATGGATTTGGATGTCCTGTCTTGTGGTTAAATGAAGATTGCCGGTTGAGTATTCATCTGAAACATCTGCTATACGATTCCATTGCGCCAATGTCATTTTTCCATAAGGTAGTTTAATGCGAACCATCTGTACACCTTGTTGCCTTTGGCCATACACGCCTCGGGCCAGTCGAAGACTGCGAAATTTTTCTTCGTCCATTTTTCCTTCCCGGAATAAACGGATCTTTTTTTCTAACTCTACAATGTCATGTTCTACGAATGCCTTGCCATTCTTATTGGCAACATTTTCTAACTCTGTGCGGAAACTCTGCATAGTCGTTGATTTCGTTTTGATAATCTGTCAGGGCAAGCGAACGGTGTAAAACTCTACTTTATAAGTAGACTAACAAAAATAAGACGGGGATCGGTTGTTATCAAATATTATTTACATAACGAATGTAAGTATGATGACATTTAAGTGACGAAATGTTAAAAAAATATGATTAGTCTACTGAACCAGTAGGGAAATGGCTTATCTTTACTCCCTATATTCCTTGTATGGATTACCTGTCATACTTAAACCAAAAACTTGATCAACTGAAAGAAAGCGGTGCGTACCGTTATTTTCTGGAAGTAAATAAAAGTGCACAGCATTTTCCTCATTTTAATTACACTGATGACCAGGGGCTGCAACATGCAGCTGTAAACTGGTGCAGCAATGACTACTTAAGTATGAGTACTTATGAGGATGTGATCACCAAACTGGCTTTTGTTACGCATCGAAGCGGAACAGGCAGCGGTGGCACAAGAAATATTTCCGGTACTACAAATCACCACAAAGCGTTAGAAAAAACATTGGCAGCATGGCATAAAAAAGATGCCGCTTTATTATTTAACGGAGCTTACCAGGCCAACGTCACAACACTTCAAACCTTAGGTAAGAATATCCCGGGTCTTATTTTCTTCTCTGATGAAAGAAATCATGCATCGATCATAGAAGGCATTCGTGGTTGTAAGAGTGAAAAGAAAATTTTCAGGCATAATGATGTAAGTCATCTCGAAGATCTATTACGGTCTGTACCGTTGCAGCAACCCAAGCTGATCGTCTTTGAATCGGTGTATTCAATGAGTGGAACAATTTCACCCGTTAAAGCCATAGCTGAATTAGCAAAAAAATATAATGCGCTTACTTATATTGATGAGGTGCATGGTGTGGGTTTGTATGGTAAAACAGGAGCTGGTATTTTGGAGCAGGAAGATCAACAGGATCCGATCGATATAGTGAACGGTACTTTATCAAAGGCTGTGGGTGTATTTGGCGGTTATATTGCTGCTTCCGCAACGATCGTTGATTTTATAAGAAGCTTTGGCAGCGGATTTATTTTTACTACATCATTGCCTCCTGCTATTTGCGCTGCCGCAAATAAAAGCATTCAATATATTCAACATAATGAGGAATTGAGAAAAGTTTTTTTTGAAAATGTATTATCCTTAAGAAAAACATTTGAAAGTAATGGTATTGAATTCAAACAAAACAATTCACATATAACCATCATCCCTGTTGCACATGCAGCCAAATGCAGGGAGTTTGCAAATCAATTACTGGAAAAGCATGGTATTTACCTTCAACCGATAAATTATCCAACTGTTCCGGTAGGTGAAGAATGCTTACGCATTATCATCACAGCAAGACATTTACCAAATCATATCAATCACCTGGCCTACAGCCTTAAAAAAGTTTTGTACTATGAAAATAAAACTGATCGGCAGGAGTTCCCGGCTGTCGCTGTTGCAGATTGATATAGTAAAACGAAAAATACAATCAGCATATCCTGGTATAAAAGTGGAAGTGACCGGGCGCAGCAGCAGAGGTGATGCATTACAAAATATCCCTTTACATACTGTTGACGGCAGCGATTTTTTTACACAGGATATTTTTGATGCGTTGGCAAATGGGGAAGCTGATATTGCTGTTCATTCTTTAAAAGATATGAGCAGCGAACATTTTTTTGGCGACAACCAGTTTGCCATTATTGACCGGGATGATACAAGGGATGTAGCCATTTTCAATAGCAATGTTGAAGAGAAGATGCAAAGAGGAGAGGTAATTATTATCGGCACCTGTTCGCCGCGAAGAGAAGAAATGGCGACTGTCTTTTTAAAGAAAGCCTTGCCTAGGTTGAATAGTGAAATAAAAATTGAAACAAAACCAATCCGCGGGAATGTTGAAACAAGATTAAGAAAGCTGGATAGCGGGGAGTACGATGCGACAATACTGGCAACTGCAGGATTAAATCGTTTACTAAGAAACAGAGAAGACGCCCCGTTAATAAAGGATCTGCTTACAGAAAAAAAACTGATGTTACTTCCATTGATTGAATGTGTACCGGCACCTTGCCAGGGAGCAATTGTTGCAGAAGCGCATCATTCAAACACAAAGGCCATTGCGATATTGAAGGCAATTAATGATGAAGAATTGTTCGCTGATTGTTTGGCTGAAAAAGAAGAAGCCATAAAATACGGAGCAGGATGTATTCAGAAATTTGGCGTAACCACCATAAACACTACAAACGGGAAATATTTATATGCAGCCGGTAAAGATGCAGAAGGGACTGAATTTGTAAAATGGAATTCATTCCCGGAAATAGCATTCATTGGACCATTATTTTCATCTACGGATGTTATGAAAGGATTTTTTAATTATGAATGGAATAGTGATCCAATAAGTTTTAATAAACCAGTTGTGTTTGTTGCAAACTATAAAGCAATTCAGAATAGCACAATAGAATTGTTGTTGTACAAGAGTGCTCACAGAGTCCTGCGGACGACGAAAGAGAAGCTCAATAGTATTGATCAGCCGGGTTCAAAAATAATTTTAGCATCTGGAACAAAAACATGGTTTGAATTAGCAAAGAAAGGTTTTTGGGTAACGGCAGGCGCCGATGCATTGGGTTTTGAATTTTTATTGCAATCACTGCAAATGCCTTTGTTTGATATTAAGCAAAATGATATTGTGATATTGACACATGAAGATGCTGCCAAAAGATGGAGCGTAAAAGGATATGATGCGGTGAGCAATTATAAATTGGTATCAAAAAATGATAGCGTAATTCAAACTTCAATTGAGTCGGCCAGTGCAATATTCTGGACGAGTTTTTCCCAGTATGAATATTATGGAAAGTATGCGAAGAAGGATGTAAAACATATGTGTGCAGGCGGAGAAACAGCAGCGTTGTTGAAACAGGCTGGCCTTGCACCGGTGATATTTCCCACAATTAAAGCTTTTGAACAATGGAGAAAATATTCTATCCGATCACACAGCGTCGCTTAAGAACGAATTCTCATATTCGTGAGTTGACAGCATCAGTAAAACTTTCACACAAAAGTTTTATTCAGCCATTGTTTGTGGATGAAGAGATCAAGGAACCAAGAGCTGTGAATGGTTTGAATGATGTTGAAGTAGATACTGCATCTTCTGTATTATATACTATTGAGCAGGCAATTAATTCAGGTGCCAATAAATTCTTATTGTTTCCTATTCCTGCAAATAAAAGAGAGAATGATTTTGACTTTTCATTTGCGGCAAATATGATCCGGGCAATCAAAGAAAATTTTGGTAATGAAGTTTGGATCGCATCCGATCTGTGTTTGTGCAGTTATACTTCACATGGGCATTGTGGTATTTTAAATGAAGATCATTCAAAGCTGATCAATCATAAAACTGTTGATGTATTAAGTAAATATGCAACTCAGTTAGCGATCGCCGGTGTTGATTGTATTGCGCCAAGTGATATGACCGATGGCCGCATTGGTTCAATTCGTACTTCATTGGATGCATTGGGGTATGATACTGTTAGCATCATGAGTTATTCGGCAAAATTCAGTTCGCAGTTTTATGGACCATTTCGTGATGCCTGTCATTCAGCTCCCAAAACAAATGGTTTGAAAGACCGTAAAACTTACCAATTGTCACCATTGCATAGTAATGATGCAATCGCCAGTGCATTACGGGATGAAAAAGAAGGCGCTGATATATTAATGGTAAAACCGGCTGCATTGTATACGGATGTAATTGGAAGACTAAAGCAGCAAACATTAAAACCAATAGCTGCTTATCATGTAAGTGGTGAGTATGCGGCTATTGAGTTGTTAGCTGAGAAAGGTTTAGTGAACAGGGAGGCCGCACACCTGGAAGTGTGGTCAGCATTAACAAGAGCCGGTGCTGATATTATTATTTCTTATGCAGTCAGGAATGCAAAAGAATGGATCGGTAAAATGGAATTCTGATCAAACTCATGGTAATTAACACAAGAGTACATAATATTTGCGGCCGGTTAAAAATACCGGTGTCATCAACACTTGCATTATTATTCATAATGAACAGCACAAGTTCACAACAACGTCCGGAAACGGGAATATGGTCAGCAATCAATCTGCATGTAAACATTTCAAAACAGTGGCAATGGCATAATGATGCAGGTTATCGTACGTTAGGTATTTCCGTTGATCCGCTGCAATTTTTATACAGAACCGGTATCCGCTATAATTTCAACAGGCAAACAAGTACAGCAGGCGGCATAGCTTCTTTTTTTACAAAAACTAATTTTGATAAATCACAGCATGAATTCGGTTCTGAATTCAGATTCTGGGAAGAGATCGTTCACCAGCAAGCCCTGAATAAAAAATTACAATTATTGCTACGATTCCGGGCAGAGCAAAGATTTTTTGCTGCTACGAGTGTTAAAAATAAATATACTGGCCATCGTTTCCGGATACGTTCGGGATTTAATCATAAGCTGAGTGAGAAATGGAGCCTGCAATTAGCAGATGAATATATGCGGCAGGTAGCGGATGAAAAATTCTCCTTCGACCAGAACCGGTTGGCATTTTCCGGCATTTACCATTTTAACCGGTCAGCACAAATACAGGGAGGATATATGTGGGTGAAATGGCCAGGCAGTCATCAGCATATTCTTACATTCACATTTACAAAAGTTGTTTCTCTTAATGGAAAATAACCCGATCATAAATAAAAACAAGCTCTTTCCTGTTTTTCTTAAGCTGGAAGAATTGGAGTTGTTGTTAGTAGGAGCCGGGAATGTGGGACTGGAAAAATTGAATTCTTTATTATCCAACTCACCGGGTGCAAAAATTACAATTGTAGCTCCGAAAATAAAAGATGAAGTAAAGCAACTTTTGCAAAAACATTCATCCTGTACCTTGCTTCAGCGTAGTTTCGAAGAAAATGACCTGGAAGATAAAGAACTTGTAATACTTGCTACAGACGATAAGGCATTACATAAAAAGATCAAAGCCCTGGCAGATAAGAAGGGGATCTTAGTGAATGTAGCCGATACACCGGAGCTTTGCGATTTTTATTTAAGCAGCATTGTTCAAAAAGGAAATTTAAAGATCGCCATTTCTACAAATGGAAAGTCGCCAACTGCAGCAAAAAGAATAAAAGAAGTTTTGAATAAAGCATTGCCCGGCGAGCTGGATGAAGTGATTGAAAATCTTCATGAAGTAAGAAATAAACTCAATGGAAATTTTGAATACAAAGTAAAAAAGCTCAATGCGATAACTAAAGTGCTGGTAGAAGAAGGGGAGAGAAACAACCGGTGGAGAAGAATTGCGACCTATTCATTGCTTGCGTTTGCTTTTATGATGATAGGCTACTTTATTTTTTCTTATTTACCCTTGCAAAAGATGGCTGATGATACTTATAAATGGTATCAAACATTAGATAAAGCCTTTCCTATTATGTTGCTGGCCGGGTTTCTTGCGCAACTTGTAGATGGCGCCCTGGGAATGGGGTATGGAGTAACAAGTGCCTCGATATTGTTATCAGCCGGGGTAAATCCGGCAGCGATCAGCGGAAGCATTCATACAGCCGAGATGTTTGCAAGCGGGGCATCTGGTTATAGTCATTATAAATTTGGAAATGTAAATAAGAAATTATTTAAAGCATTATTGATACCCGGAATATTGGGTGCAATAGGCGGCGCTGTTATGCTGGTAATGCTGGGAAATAAGTATGGCAATTTGATCCGCCCCGTCATTGCTGGATATACTTTGATACTGGGAGTAAAATTTATCATGAATGCTTTCAGAGAAAAAAAACCACAAAAGAAATTTACCCGTTATCGCTTGCTGGCAGGCGTAGGTGGTTTCTTTGATTCATTTGGCGGCGGTGGCTGGGGACCGATCGTTACCAGCACATTGATCAATAATGGACGCAGTCATAAGTATGTAGTGGGTTCAGTAAGCCTTACTGAGTTTTTTGTAACCCTGGCAAGTGCCTTTACATTTTTTACAATGATAGGAGTAAGCCATTGGCAAACGATACTTGCCCTGGTAATTGGCGGATTGATAGCCGCTCCTATTGCTGCAAAGCTGGCGGGAAAGTTGCCCCGGAAAACTGCTTACCTCTTGCTGGGGGTGCTTGTTATCATCTGGAGTATCAGGATATTGATCAAACTTATATAAACTTCACAAATCAATTTTATGCCAGGAAAATTCATTACTGCAGTGTTATTGTTCACTACATTATTTATAAATGGAAAGGGGATAGCACAAGATAAAAGCAGTTATTTTACCATTGAAAATTATTATAAAGTAAAATGGGGTTATGCTGATGAGTTTATCATTTTATGGAAGATTAATCATTTTCCTTTGCTGAAAAAAGCTATTGAAAAAGGAGATATTATCAGTGTAGAAGCGGAAAAACCAAAGCTTCACAGCGGGGAAGACACAAGATTTGATTTTAAAGTGACCATTGTTTTCAAAAATGAGAAGCTTGCATTTGATCCGGACCTGACAAAGCAATATGAAAAACAATTATATCCCGACCAGGAAAAATGGAAAAAGAATGAGCAACATCGTTTTGAGTTATTGATCGCACATTGGGATGTGATGATCGAAAAAATAGAATTATAAATCTTAATCAGATGGAAAAGATTTATTTAAGTGATTCAGGACCTAAGGTTTCACCGGCCATTTATGGATTTCATAGATGGAATGGCAATGATCTCAGGGAAGAAAATATGGAGCGGATCGTAAACCAATGTCTTGAGCTTGGGATCAATGGTTTTGATCATGCGGATACGTATGGCGGCTATATGTGTGAAGAAGTATTTGGCGCAGTAATCAAAAGGAATAACATTAAAAGAGAGAATATTGTTTTATTCACAAAATGTGGTATTAATATTCCACATACGGATCATCCTGAATTTAGAGTGAAACATTTTGACACTTCAAAAGAGCATATCATTAATAGTCTTGAAAACTCTTTACGAAAACTCAAAACAGATTATGTGGATGTGTTTTTACTGAATCAACTCGATCCGCTTTCCAATTTAGATGAAACGGCATTGGCACTTGAGAGATTAAAAGATTCAGGTAAGATAAAGAATGTGGGTATTGTGAATTTTTCAGTATTCCAGCACCAGTTGCTGAGTTCATATTTACGGATACCAATTGTTACTAATTATGTTGAATTGAATTTATTGAATACAGCAGCTTTTGATAATGGGCAGGTTGATTATATCAAACAAAAATATATGCGGCCATTGGCGGTATCACCCCTGGCACAAGGTAAAATTGCAAACAGCAATGAAAAGATCCCTTTGGCGGTCAGAGCCAAACTGGAAGATCTTGGTCTTAAGTATAATTCTCATTTTGAATCAGTGGCGATCGCCTGGCTGGTGAAACTGGGTGCTTTGCCTTTGATCGGCACAATAGATATCCAGCGTATAAAAAATATCGCTGCCGCATTCAAGATCAATCTTGACAGGCAGGATTGGTATGAGTTGTACGCTGTTTCAAGAGGAGAATTGTGATCAGGTTTTTAACTTTCTTAATTGCTGCAATACTGCTTTCAGATCTTTTGGTAAGGGTGCTTCCAGTTTGATGTTCTCTCCGTTTGTATCTATGAATTGTAAACGCAGGGCATGTAAAGCTAACCTATTCAATATCGGTTTTTCTTCCCACTCATTTTTTGATAGCTTGAATTTATGTTTAAGCGAGGAAAGTAAAACAGGTTTACCATCACCATACAGATCATCACACACTATCGGGTGACCGATATGTTTCGCATGAACTCTTATTTGGTGTGTACGGCCCGTATGAATTTGGAATTGTGTCCATGAATAAATCTTAAAATCTTCCAACACTGCATAGTCCGTTATGGCTTCTTTGCCTTTCCTGTAAACAGTCATCAATCCTTTTTTTACCGGGTGTTCAGCAATTGGAGCATCAATAGTATCTTTTTCCTTTGCTAAAGAACCCATTACTAATCCTGCATAAATTTTTTCAGGTTGTCTTGCGTCTCCTAAGGAGCCTTCCCGGGCAAATTGCTGCGAAAGATGTTTGTGTGCTGTTTCATTTTTTGCAAAAAGTATGAGGCCACTTGTATCTCTATCAAGACGATGAACTGTAAAAATGCTGCCAAATTTTTCGATAAGTATTTTTTTGAGTGAGATATCTTTCCCTTCACGATCGGGAATAGATAACAAGCCCGAAGGTTTATTTAATGCGATCCAGTCTGTTGATTCTGATATAATAAATTCATCGATCTTCATTCGTAATCTTCTGCCTTATTTACCTTTTCCAAAATATTTAAGATCCCTGACTTCTTTTTCATTTAAATAACGCCACTTTCCTCTTTCTACATTCTTTTTTGTTAGCCCTGCAAACATTACACGATCAAGTTGTTTTACATCATACCCTAAATGTTCAAATATGCGGCGGACAATACGGTTGCGGCCGCTATGTAATTCAACACCGAGCTGCGTTTTATCTCTTGTATCTGTAAATGATAACCCGTCAACTGATGCAGGGCCGTCTTCCAGCACAACACCTTTTAATATCTGCTCATAATCTTTTTTCTCCAGGGGTTTATCGAGTGTAACTGCATACACTTTTTTTATTTCATTACTCGGATGAGTAAGTTTTTGAGAAAGTTCTCCATCATTTGTCAATAGTAAAACACCCGATGTGTTTCTATCTAATCTTCCAACAGGATACACTCTTTCCGTGGTGGCCCGTTTGATAAGATCCAGCACCGTTTTTCTTCCTTGCGGATCTTCTGTTGTCGTGATAAAATCTTTTGGTTTGTTTAAAAGTATATAGACAAGATTTTTTGCAAGAACTATTTTTTTGCCGTTTACTTTGATATCATCTTTTCCCGAAACTTTATGTCCCGGTTCAGTTATAACCTCGCCATTCACTTTTACTTTGCCAAACTTCACCATGTCCGCCGCATCACGTCTTGAACAAACACCGCAATGAGCAATGAATTTATTAAGAGGCATTTGTTCAGAGATCGTTGTTTGTGGTTTGGCGTTTGGCGTTAAAAAATTTTTGCTTCTTTGGGTATTAATGCCAGTCTCCGGGCTCCTAAGGAGACTCTTTGGAGCCGACTTCTCCGCTCTCTTCTTATCAAAAAATTCCTCTCTTTCTTTCTTCCATTTCTTTTTTTCCTGGCGAAATTCTTCTTTAATGGCAGCGTTGCTTTTCTTCTTAAAGAATTTTTGAAATTGGGTTGATTTTTTTTTCATGTGAAGTGGTACTGTTTTACAACAGGAAGACAAAGATAAATAAAAAACCCTCCTATAAGGAGGGTTCTCAAAAAGCAACAATATTTTATGACAACACTCTTCTTTTCTTGTGCATCGGCTTTCTTATCTCCTTCATTTCTTTTATTTTTTTTACTTGCTCCTCAGTAAGAATTGATCTTACATTTTCTTTTCTCTTTTCCATCAATGTTCTTATTTCTTCTCTTTTCTTTTGATCATCCCACACCTTGTTCTCTTTTATGGCTTTCATTTTCCCGATCATTTCACTACGCTGTTGTTTTAGTTTTTCAGCCTGTTGTTCATTGACATCAAGACGAATTTTCATCTTTTCCATCCTGGCTTTGGAATTGATCTCGGCGATTTTTCTTCTTTCTATCTTATTTTTTTCGATCTGTTCTTTTTGTTCTTTGGTCAAAAGATCTTTCATTGATTCACGATGTTTCTTATTCAGATCCATCATTTGATTTCTCCATTCTTTAACCGTAATATCATCTTTCTTTCTTAGCTCAGACATTTTCTTTCTGAAGTCTTCATTTAATGACTTTGCCTTTTGCCGTTGTTCTTCAGAAAGCCTGATCTTTTCTGCTATTACATTATCCTTTTGCCTACCAGTTATCTTTTTTTGCTGCGCCTGCAATGTTGTTAGTGTTGCCATTGCAAGTATGAATACGAATATTTTTTTCATGACTTAATTTTTAATGATGAACAGACTGAAGTGAAAAGCCGGGGTTTAATCAGGTCTAAGAAAATATTCGTAGAAGGTCAGGATCCGGGATCAAAGGCTAATTTTTGTTTGCCAGTTGACCGCAAGCCGCATCAATATCCTTTCCCCGGCTGCGACGAAGGCGGGCATTTACCTTATGTTTTTCCAGGTACGACATGAAAGTTTCAACCGTTTTTTCATCTGGCTTTTCAAATTTTGCAAAATCGATCGGGTTGTACTCAATAATATTAATAAGATCAGCAGGAACCTGCCGGTAAATTTTTATCAGCTCATCAGCATCTTTAAGCGAATCATTAAAATTTTTGAATAGGATGTATTCAAAAGTGATCTCGTTATTTGTTTGCTTATAAAAATAGTTCAAAGCATCAATCAATGATTTAATATTGTTAGTGTCATTGATCGGCATGATATCATGTCGCTTCTTATCATTGGCAGCATGAAGTGATAAAGCCAGCTTGAATTTTACTTTATCATCACCCAATTGTTTTATTTGTTTGGCAACGCCGGCAGTAGAAACAGTAATTCTTTTTGGGCTCATGCCTAAGCCATCAGGTGAAGTGATCTTTTCAATTGACTTTATAACATTTTTATAATTCAACAACGGCTCACCCATGCCCATAAAAACAATATTGGTAAGCTTATGGCCGTAAATCCTTTCACATTGTTGATTGATAAGAACTACTTCATCATAGATCTCATCAAACGCAAGATTGCGTTTCCTTTCAATATAACCTGTTGCACAAAACTTGCAACTTAATGAACAACCGATCTGTGACGATACGCAGGCCGTAGCTCTTTTTTCAGTGGGTATCAACACACCTTCTACCAAATGACCATCATGTGTTTTAAAACTTGATTTCACTGTGCCATCAGCAGAATACTGCGTGGCATTTATTGCTAACGCCGGTAAAGTAAAATTTTCACCAAGAGATTGACGGAGTTCCTTGCTCAGGTTGGTCATTTCGGCAAAGCTGTGTGCATGCTTTTGCCAAAGCCATTCATATACTTGTTTTGCACGGAATTTTTTTTCACCCAGGGTTTCAAAATATTGTTCTAATTCCTGCAGATTCAGATGACGGATATTTTTCTGTTCTGTTTTCAACATGCTGCAAAGATACCCCTGACCCCCTAAAGGAGGAATAATATATATTGCAAGAAATTAATAATTGTCTTCCCTTTAGGAAGGATACAGGAGGGTATAATGAAAGAAGTCTATATCATTGATGCTATACGAACTCCCATTGGCAAATACGGCGGTGCATTATCAACAATAAGACCCGATGATCTGCTTGCGATCGTTATTCATGCATTGATGCAAAGAAATCGCAACATAGATATGAATGAAGTGGAAGAAGTGATTGCGGGTGCTGCCAACCAGGCTGGTGAGGATAATCGTAACGTAGCAAGAATGGCGTTATTGCTTGCCGGCTTACCGGTAAGTGTTGGCGGAGTAACGGTGAATCGTCTTTGTGCATCGGGCATGCAAAGCATTATGGATGCTTCCAGGGCAATTGCCTGTGGTGATGGGGATATTTATTTTGCCGGTGGAGTTGAGAGTATGACAAGAGCTCCGTTTGTTTCGGGTAAATCAAATGAAGCATGGAGCCGGAAAAATGAAATGTATGATACCACAATGGGTTGGCGGTTTATCAATGATAAATTGGCTGCTATGTACTATCCTTATTCAATGGGTGAAACGGCAGAAAATGTAGCAAAACAATGGAGTATTTCAAGACAAGAGCAGGATGCCTTTGCTTTGCGATCACAGGAAAAATATTTTGCGGCAAAAGAAGCTGAGAGATTCAATAATGAGATAGCGGCTGTTGAAATACATAAAGAGGGATTGATAACCTGGGTAACAACCGATGAGCATCCGCGAAAAACATCTATGGAAAAGCTGGCTTCATTAAAACCTGCATTTATAAAAGAGGGAACTGTAACTGCGGGCAATTCATCAGGCATCAATGATGGAGCAGCTTGTTTATTGTTAGCGGGTGAAGATGCAGTAAAAAAATATTCATTAACACCGTTTGCAAAAGTCATTGCTATGGCTTCCGCCGGAGTTGATCCCGCTATAATGGGAATTGGCCCTGTGCCGGCAACACAAAAGGCATTACAACGAGCAGGATTAAAGATTGATGACATTGGTTTGGTTGAATTGAATGAGGCATTTGCATCGCAAAGCATTGCTTGTATAAAAGAATTGGGTTTGAATGAGTCAATAGTAAATGTAAATGGTGGCGCAATTGCGCTGGGTCATCCTTTGGGATGCAGCGGGGCAAGAATATCAACAACACTATTATATGAAATGAAAAAAAGAAATGTAAAGTATGGCCTGGCTACCATGTGTGTGGGAGTAGGACAGGGATCCGCTATAATATATCAATCAATATAAGAATGGACTTACAAAAAAGTTATACAAACGATAGCATAGATGTAAATAGATCGATGGAAAGTCTTGACATGTATATCGAATCCATTCCCGCTAGAATGAAAAAGTTTTCAGTTGAAGAGCTTTTATATCGGAAACAGGAAGGAAAATGGTCCAGAAAAGAGATACTTGGTCACCTGATTGATTCCGCAGTTAATAATCTGAAGCGTTTTACCGAAGCACAATTTTCTTCTTTACCATATGAGGTTATCCGGTACCAGCAGGATGACCTGGTAGTGGTAAATGAATATCAGCAATTACCTCTTGAGCATCTACTCAATCTTTGGCAGGCATTAAACAGGCAAATAGTTTTTGTGGTTAGAAGTATGGATGAAGAAAAGTTGAATTACCCGGTTGACCCCCGGTTAAGTACCGGTGAATTGAAATCCTTAGGATGGATCATCGCCGATTATGTTTCTCATATGGAACATCATTTCAAACAAATTTTTCCAGAGTAGTATTAGCAAGCTGCTTTTCAATTCATTCAAGAAGCCAGTGGAATGGAAAAATTGGTTAAACCTTAGTTGATCCAGAGCAACCCATTTGGATTTTTTCCCGATTTTTTTATAAACTGAAGTTTATTAGGCGCAGCGATTGTATATTTAATGTTGCCTATCAGGTTTAAGGTTCTTATTAACAACCAAAATTTATCACATGAGAAAAGTTTTACTTCTGGCAGTATGCCAGCTATTCCTTATTTCAGGAATTTTAGCACAGGAAAAGACTATCTCAGGAAAAGTAACAGACGAAGGCGGTAACCCCGTGGGCAATGCATCAGTGGTTGTCAAGGGTACAAAAATTGGAACTGTTACCAAGCAGGACGGTAGCTTTTTATTGAAAATTCCTTCCACAGCAATCACACTTACTATTTCAAGTGTAAGTTATGAAACACAAGACATCACAATTGGCAGCAATACAATTTTCGATGTAAAGCTGAAACCCAGTTCTAACCCTCTTAATGAAGTGGTTGTGGTAGGTTTTACCACGGCAAGAAAAAAGAGAGATGAAGCGGGAGCAATTTCCAGTGTACGGGCAAATCAATTGGAAAATCTTCCAAACCTTTCCGTTGATAAAGCCCTGCAGGGAAAAGCTGCCGGTGTATTGGTGCAGGCAAATAATGGAATACCCGGAGGTAATATCAATGTTCGTATCCGGGGAGGTAGTTCTATTACTGCGGGTATCGATCCTTTGTATGTAGTAGACGGTGTGCAGATGAATACAGCTGGTACTGCTAATTTTTCAGAATCAAACCCTTTAGCTTTTTTGAACCCGGATGATATTGAATCAATTGATATAATAAAAGATGCGGCAACAGCAGCTATTTATGGAAGTACAGCCGCAAACGGTGTAGTATTGATCACAACAAAAAAAGGAAGAGCGGGTAAAACAAAGTTCAATGCAAATTATTATACAGGCACTGTTATGCCTATCAGGTATCTTGATGTTGCAAACGGACCCGAATATTTTCAATTACGTTCAGAAGCATATGCCTTTGCAAATAATCTATCGCCCAGTGATCTGGTGATCAAACGAACAGTTTTGAATGAGCTTCGTTTTCCGGGAGCTGCCACATATACAATGGCACAGGCCGATTCTGCAATTGCAACAATTCCCACCTATGATTGGCAGCAGGTAGCGATCAATAATGGCCGTATCAGTAATTATGAAATTTCTGCAAGCGGTGGTAATGAAAGAAGCACATTCAGGGTATCTGCAAACTATACAAATCAAAGTACTATTGTTACAAAAGCGGATTTTAAAAGATATGGCTTAAAGGTTGATCTTACCAATAAAGCAACCGATAAGTTAACTTTTGGTATATCTGCTTCCCTTTCTTCCTTTGAGCAAAATGTTCCTTTTGCAGTAAGCGGCTCATTCCTTGGCAGCCCGGCATTTTCTGCTTCGGGTATTATTCCTACAAATCCGATATACAATCCGGATGGATCTTTTTATGGTACCCCGGGTAATGTTCCTGCAAATATTGTGGGTGTATTGAATCAAAACATAATACAGGTAAATGCTTACAACAGCGGTTTCCAAAGAACAAATATGTTGGTTGGAAATTTCAATGCTGAATACAAAATATTTGATTGGCTATCCATAAAAGGTTTTGCCGGTATTGACTACCGCGATCTGAATGGTAAGCGGGTTTCCGATTCAAGAACCGCTGATGCATTCAACAGGAAAGGCCTGGTACAATTGGAGCATGACTATAATACAAATATCAACACTTTTGCAACCCTGAATTTCAACCGCAATTTTGGCGAAAATCATAAAGTGGATGGTTTTGTGGGCTATGAGTTCAGAAAAGAAAATGCGATCAGTACAACTGAATCAGGAGATGGTTTCCCCACATTCCAGTTTACTTCATTAAGTAATGCTGCCAACCCGTTGGCAGTGGGAGAAACTTTTACAGGGTTTAGAAGAAATGCTGTATTTACCAATGTAAACTATGCTTTCCGCGAAAAATATTTGTTGGGTGTTATATTCCGTTATGATGGTTCTTCAAGATTTGGAAGAGGCTTCCGTTATGGAACATTTGCGGGAGTTAAAACGGCATGGAATATTGACAGGGAAAAATTTCTTTCCAATTCAAAAGTGGTTTCCTCTTTGCGTCTTCGCTTTAGCTATGGAGAAGTGGGCAATGACCAGATCGGGAATTTTGATGGTTTAGGATTATATGGTGGTGCTGGTGTATATAATAACGCAGCGGGTATTGGTTTTTCACAACTTGAAAATCCAAGCCTGAAGTGGGAGCAAACTTCTACTTGGAACCTGGGTACAGATTTTGGATTCTTTAATAGCCGCATCAATGGTAGCATTGAAGTATATCTTAAGAAAACCGAAGACCTATTATTGAATCAACCGGTACAGGCAACCACAGGTTTTTCATCAATAGCCACAAATATTGGTAAGCTGGAGAACAAAGGAATTGAGGTAACTATAGGAGCTGATATATTTAAACCAAAGAGAACGGGTGATTTTGGTTGGAATGTAAATTTAACTTTTGCATACAACCAGCAGGAAGTAACAGAGCTTTATGGTGGATTTAAAGTGTTGCCATCAAATGTAAGTATCCGGGTAGGTGAGCCGGTAGGTGTTTTATTTACGCAACGATTTGCCGGAGTAAGCCCTGCCACTGGTCGTCCTATGTGGTATGATAGTTTAGGTAATTTAACTTACCAGGTACTAGCAAAAGACAGGGTAGTGCTTGGTCCTACATTATTATCACCTTATACCGGGGGTTTAAGAAGTGCTTTCAAATATAAAGGCGTAACCCTTGATATATTCTTCCAGGGTGAATATGGCCGCTGGGCAACAGATGGGCAGATCAATTTCTTATATGAGAATACCGGTCGTATCAATTTACTGCAGGATATTTATGATAACCGTTGGACAACTCCAGGCCAGATAACTCATGTTCCCCGGTTCAATGTAAATGCAACCGAGGCGAAAGGGTCTGGCCCCCAATCCGGAAACAGGATGTGGTTCAAAGCCGATTATATTCGTTTGAAGAATGTTTTGCTTTCTTATGATCTTCCGGTAAAATTAATATCAAAAGCAAAGCTTACAAATGCCAGGATATATGTGCAGGCAACTAACTTAATTACATTTAGTGATTGGTTCAGTTATGATATTGAATTTGTAAATACAGCAACCGGTATCATTCCTCAAACAAAAAATGTAACAGCAGGTATTCAAATCGGTTTTTAAATAACAATTCAAAAACGCATATATGAAAAAGATCTTTTCAAAATATATAATAGCAGCCGGGTTGATTGCCATACTGGCTACAAGTTGCGAAAAGCAATTAGAGGTAGCTCCGCGACAATCAATTGATGCATCAACTGCTTTGTCATCAAGAGATGCTATTGAAGCAGTGATCACCGGTCTTTATGCAAGGCTTAAAAGTGCCCGTATGTATGGCCGTGATTATATCACACACCCAGAAGCTTTAGCCGATAATGGTTTTGCTACTAATAAATCCGGACGTTTATTGCCAGAAGCTAATAATAACCAGGGGGCGCATTTTACAGGTACTCCGTGGATAAGTTATTATGCTGGCATCAACCAGATAAATCTTGTATTGGAAGCTTTGCCTGCCATGAACCTGACCCCGGCTATTACACCTGCAGAAATGGACAGATGGCAAGGTCAGTTATATTTTTTACGTGGCCTCATGTTCTTTGATATGGTAAAAGTATATGCCTATATACCGGGAGCAGTAGTGGCTGCACAAGACAGAGGGGGAATTCCACTCACACTCACCGGTATTTCTACAGCAGAAGCTGCATTGGCATTTAAACCAACCAGAGATCCGATAGATGCCGTATACACCCAGATCATTGCCGACCTTACACAGGCCGAAGCTAAATTGCTTTACCCGGGTTTAGGGGTAAATCTGGCCAACAAGGCAGCAGCACAAGGTTTGCTTGCAAGAGTTAGTTTGTACAAAAAAGATTATACAGCGGCAAGAAGCTGGGCTGATAAATGTATTACCACGGCAGGCAGTAAAATGACAACCGCCTCAACTTATGTTGCTAACTGGAGAGCGGCTACACATGGAGAAACTCTTTTTCAAGTTGCCTATGCAACCAGTGGTGAAAATATTGGTGTGAATGAATCATTACAAACTTCTTTTACCACTTTAGTTACCCCGGGCAACCAGGCAACAACAGGTGGTTTTGGTGATCTTGTGCCAACACTTTCGCTGCTTACTGATCTAGGAATTACTTTGAACGGAGGAATGACAACGACAAATTTTGCATTGAACCACACCATAGCAAGCAGAAGTACAGATGTAAGAAATCTTTTGTATGAACCGGGTACTGCAGGTCGTGGACCGATTAAAACAGAGTGTACAAAATATATAGGCAAAAATGGATTTATAAATCTTGATAATGTTCCTGTTTTCAGGATCTCTGATGCTTACCTGATCCGGGCAGAAGCACAGGCAACACCCGGCTCACCGGTATTTAATGCCGGCGAAGCACTCGCTGATCTGCAATTTGTAAAAATAAGAAGGTACACTGATTATGCAGGATCTGCACAACAAACAGCTGATAATGCAATGACGGCTGCTCAACTGTATGAAGAGATCATTCGTCAGCGCAGGATTGAATTTGCATTTGAAGGTCATCGCTTTTTTGACCTGAAAAGATTGGGCCGTGATATTGTAAAAGCACCGCATTATAATACAGTGGCTTTTACAGATACAAGGATACTGGCGCCAATACCCCAGGGAGAAGTTGATGGTAATCCGAATTTAAGACAAAACCCAGGCTATTAAAATCTTTAAAAATTTTTTTATGAAAAGAATATTTTATATACTATCAATTGCTGCAGCGTTTGCGTTGAATGGCTGTATCAAGAATGACAATGTGGTCTGGAAGGGTTCTGTAGTGGAGCTGGATGCAGCAATTTGGAATGCCAATGCAGCTGGTTTGACATACCCGATACTAACAAGAGTTCCTGCTCAAAACAGGGCTCTAACCACATCTTGCCCCGATTCAACATTAAGAAGATATGCGCAAACCATAAGAGTGAGGGTAAACCTGGTAGGTGCTCCGGTTAATAAGGATATCGCTGTTTCTTATGAAATTTTTAATAGCCCTGTTACCACTGCCAGTTTTCCTGCTACCATTGCTGCCAATGCAGGTTTGGGATGCCCTACTGCACAAACACCTTCTGCTCCTGCGGCTACTTTGAATGTTACAAATGCAGTAGCCGGCACGCATCATACACCATTAAGCGGAACGGTAACAATCCCTGCCGGTAATTCATTTGGTTATATTGATATCCAAATTTTAAATCCGGGTTCTACGGCGGCTTCAGCAAGATTTATCGGAATAAGATTATTGGATAACGATAACATAAAGGTTTCCCAAAACTATAAAGAGGTAGGAATTCTTATTGATCAACGATAAGGGTTTGCTATTTATAGAAAGGCTGTCTAAAAAATTTAGACAGCCTTTTTTTTATCTAAAAATAAAACCTAATTTTCTTTCCCAATAAAAACCCGGTCATGAAAAAAATACTTTTATCTGCAATCGCTACTTTATTCATTGTATCACTTAATGCCCAAGAATCACCAAAACCATCTTTATCAGATTTTGTAGGCAAATATGCTTTCCCTGAAGGAAGTGTAGTGCCTGAAGTGGATGTAACCCTTGATAACAATGCCCTGATGATGAGTTCAGCTGCAGGATCATCTGTATTAACCGAAATTGGAGTAGATTCATTCCAGATCGTTGAATTCAGTGGCATAGCTGTTTTTAAAAGAGGCGAGGATAAAAAGGTAAATGCCGTCCATATTGAAGCAATGGGTTATATATTGGATGGGCAAAAGAAAAGCGGTGGAGCCTGGATATTTACAGTTTATAGTAAACCCAATAGAGAATTACTCAATACAAAAAAATAAGATCAGAATTTAAAATTTATTAATTCCTGTTGCGGGATTGTTTGCTGACTGCCCTGCAACAGGTTTTTTATTGTACAGGTTTTTTCTTCTAGCTCTTTGCTGCCGATAATTATTGCATAAGGAATATTCTTCTTTTCAGCGTATTTGAACTGTTTATCAAACTTTATACTCTCATGATAAAGTTCGCAGCTGACGTTTTTATTTCTTAACTGTTGCATCAATTGAAAAGCAACGTTGCTTTCTTTTTCTCCAAGATTAAAAAATAAAACCTGGGAGCCTGTATGTACATCCGCAGGGAATAAGTTCAATTCTTCCATTACATCATAAATACGATCAACGCCAAAGGAGATGCCAACACCCGGAATATCCGGAACACCGAATAGACCGGTAAGGTCATCATAACGACCGCCGCCGCCAATACTACCGATATTGATTTCTGGCGGAGCTTTAGCTTCGAATATTACGCCGGTATAATAATTCAATCCTCTTGCTAAAGTGGGATCAATGGTAAGTGTGGCGTTGTAAGTGCTGAGTTGTGAGTTCACAAATTCAAGTTCTTCAATTCCTCTTTTCCCGGACTCAGTTGATCCCATCAGCTCTTGCAGGCTTTTTATTCTTTGAGAATTATCTCCTTCGATCTTTAAATAATTTTCAATAATACTACATTGTTTTTCATTCAATCCTTTTTGCTTTAATTCATCTTTTACTTTTTCAATACCGATCTTATCAAGCTTATCAATTGCAATAGCGATATCATTCATTTTTTCCGCCCCGCCGCATAATTCAGCTAATGCTGTCAGAATTTTCCTGTGATTGATCTTTAATTCATAATTCTTAATTCCTAGTTTGACAAATACTTCCTGGTATATCAATGCAAACTCAACCTCATTTAATAATGATTTACTTCCCACCACATCAGCATCGCATTGATAAAACTCACGGTATCTTCCTTTCTGCGGTCTGTCAGCCCGCCATACGGGTTGTATTTGATAACGCTTAAATGGAAATGTGAGTTGATTATGATTCATTGCTACATACCGGGCAAAGGGAATGGTGAGATCATATTTCAATGCCCGTTCAGTAATTCCTTTTACATTTTTTCCACTCAATACTTTTTCAAAATCTTCCCGTACTTGCTTTTCCTTTCCCGGATTATCAAGCCCGTTATTCAGAATTTTAAAAATCAGTTTATCTCCTTCATCACCATATTTTCCCATTAATGTTTCCAGGTTTTCCATGGCAGGAGTTTCCAATGGCTGAAAACCATACAGCTCAAAAACATTTTTAATTGTATTGAGAATATGATTGCGCTTGCGAACAACATCCGGTCCGAAATCTCTTGTGCCTTGTGGAAGTGAGGGCTTTGCCATAGTTACTGGTTTCCGGTTATTGGTTTCTTGTCATCGTTCATTGAATATTGATGACTGATTGTTGAATATTTCTCAATAATTTTTTCACATGCATTATTAATTAACCTGAACACTTCATGATATCCCGGTTCCGGTCCATACCAGGGGTCGGGTACATCGGCATTTTCACCGGGAAATAATTCATTTAATAAAAGATCAACTTTGTTTTCATCAAATTTATTTCTGGCCATTATTCGCATGTCGTTGAGAACATCAGCTGACATTGCATAAATTTTATCAAAACGTTCAAAGTCTTCGGCTACAAATCTTCTTGCCCTTTGCTTGCAAATATCAATTCCATTCAGCTTTGCTACTTTTTGAGATAAATGATGTGGCGGCTCACCTACATGATAGCTTTCAGTACCTGCACTTTCAATACTCCATTTCAATCCGGCTTTCCAGGCTTTATCCTGCAATATCCCTTCAGCAAGCGGACTCCGGCAAATATTTCCTAAACACACCATTAGAATTTTCATGGCGCAAATATAGTTACGAGCCGTGAGCTTCAAGCTTCGGGTTATGCATAATCGTATTACTCAGTTTCCTGATCATTGTGATTCAAAAAAATAGGAATTACTGGAAACTCAAATATGGCTATGAGCCAATATTACAAGTTATCAACAGTTTCGCTTACTTCCTGAAACTCGTAGCATATATCTCAAAGCTTATGGATTTGTGCAGGGCCGGCATCTAAATACTAAAAGTATAGCCATGACTAACAAAGAAATCCTTCAAGCGGATATGCTTGACATTTTATTTGAGCATCGTAATAAATTATATGGTGCTTATGCATTAAGAAAAACCTATGATCGTCGTTTGGGTATTGCACTCAGCGCAGCATTATTGACAGTATTCATATCAGTTGCTGTTTCTTTTTTAAAGAAAAATAATGAAGCAAACGGGCCTGTAATAAACGACCCGGGGATGATCATCAAAACAATTGAAATTGAAAAAGAAAAAGAACCGGAAAAACCAAAGGAAAAAGTAAAACCACAGGTAGCTACTAAAGATTATCAGCCCATAATAATTGTTAAAGATAAAGATGCTGATTCTGTGATTGTTCAAAACAATGAATTGGAGAATGCTGCAATTGCAAATAAAACCCAGGATGGGGATAAACCAAAAGATGACACAAAAGCAATAACCGTTACTGATAATGGAGAAGGGAATAACCAAAAAGAGAATATTGAAGTAAAACCCGATCTTCCAAGCTATCCTCCAAAATTTCCCGGTGGCAGCCAAGCCTGGCTTAATTTTTTGCAACGTTATCTGCAAGCACCAGAAGACCTGGAACCCGGGCAAAAAATTGAAGTACGTGTTCGTTTTTGGGTTGATGTAGATGGAAGTGTGTCAAGACCTGAGATCATTAAAAGCGGAGGTTCATTATTTGATAAAGAAGTACTCAGGGTGATGAAAAAGATGCCAAAATGGGAGCCGGCTATGCAATACGGAAATCATATTGCGGTATCTTATACTCAGCCGGTAATTTTTATAGGGCAGGAAGAGTAAAAATTTTTATCTTGCCCTTCCCGAAAAGAAGGTTCAGGAATGGCTTTAAATTATAAAAGAGATACTCCGGCAATGATGCGAACCATCTACAGTCTTGTGATGGGTGTGTTGTGGACAGGAGTTGGTCTCTTTTTTATTTTTCATAGGAAATGGGGATTCAATATGAATCTTGATAATTCCCGTGATGTTCTTTTAACGAATATATTTGGCGGAGCAGCCATACTCTATGGTTTATTTAGGATCTACAGGGGAATAAAAAATAAATAATCAGAAAACGATAGCATGCTGAGGAAAAAAGATCCGTGGATATATATTTTTTTATCAATTATTACAGCATGCAATGGTGGTGCGGAAAAAATTGATCCATCCCTGGATACCCGTTTCAGTGGAAAGATCAATATCAGTGCAGATGAATCATTTAAACCCGTGATAGAAGCACAGGTACAGGTTTATGAATCATCTTATTCTGATGCGAAACTGAATGTTAGCTACAAACCAGAAGCCGATTGTTTAAAAGACCTGACCACAGATTCGGTAAGACTTGTAATTGTCACCAAAAGGATCACAGAAGAGGAAAGAAGATTTGTTGCAGATTCATTGAAAGTTTCACCCGAGCAAATGCTATTGGCTTTTGATGCTATTGCAGTTATTGTTCACCCGGAGCAGGAAAATACACGTTTCACTGTTAATGAATTAAAGCAAATATTGCAGGGAAGTTTTAAGAAAAATTTAATCCCGGTTTTTGATGGGTTAAAAGCAACCAGTACGGTACGTTTTATCATCGATAGTGTATTGCGTGGTGATTCGCTGACAAGTAAAGCACTTGCAGCAAGGAGCAGCGAAGAGGTGATCGATTATGTCTCGAAAAATCCCGATGCTGTTGGTTTTATCGGGGTTAGCTGGATTGGAAATAAAGATGATGAGCAACAACAAAGTTTTTTGACAAAAGTGAGACTTGCCGAATTAGAGTGTAAAGGTTTACCAGGTCAATATGTTCAACCCATACAGGTAAATATTTACAATGGCTTGTATCCCTTGATCCGTGAATTGGTATTTATTTTGAAAGAGAACCATAAAGGCCTCGGTCATGGATTCACCGATTTCATGACAAGTGAGAGAGGACAATTGATATTTCGGCGGGCCTATTTGGTACCGGGTTATTTGCCGTTCATTATGCGGCCAACAAAACTCCGGGATGAATAATTGGCTATATTTATAAACTATAAAGTGAAACGAAATGAAGAAGATCCTAATTACTGTATGCACAGCATTGACGCTTGCAAACCTGGAAGCACAAACGATCCAGGATGGAATTAATCACCTGTATGCAGACAGGTTCAGGAATGCTGAACAAACTTTTCAGAAAATCCTGGCTACAAATCCGAATGTTGCTGAAGCTACTTACTGGCTCGGTCAAACATATCTTGATATGGATAATAACGATGCGGCTCGCCAGCTTTATGATAAGGCGCTTGCTGCAAATGGCAACAATCCGTTATTAATGGTAGGCAAAGGACATGTGCTATTGCTCGATAAAAAGAAAGATGAAGCAAGACAGTTATTTGAATCTGCAATTACCATAAGCACTACAAAAAAAGGCGATGATCCTGTTATCCTAAATGCAATTGGAAGGGCCAATGTGGATGCTAAAGAAGGTAATCTTGATTATGCAGTACAGGTTTTGGAAAAAGCAATGCAACGTGATCCTAAAAATCCGGATATAGCTTTAAATCTTGGTAATGCTTTTCGTAAAAGAGATATTGGTGTTGGTGGTAAAGCATATGAAAATTATAAGCTGGCTACAGAATTAAATCCCCGCTTTGCTTATCCTTATCTGCGAATCGCCAAAATTTATGAAACACAGAAGCAATGGGACCTGGTGCTTGAAAATCTGAACAAAGCACTACAGGTGGATCCCAGCTATAGCCTGGCTTTCTATGAATTGTTCTATTATTACTTTTTTGCAAAACAAGATTATGCTACAGCTGAACAAATGTTGCAGAAATATATTAATACACGTCCAAATGAAGATCAATGGGAGCATGATTACCTGGCTGCGCAATTATGCTGGGCAAGAAAAGATTATGAGTGTGCTGTTACAAAAGCAGAAGCGGTGAAAGCTACTATGGGCACAAAAGTAAAACCCCGGGTATTGAAACTTTTAGCCTATTCTTACTTAGGTAAAAACGATTTTGCAACGGCCAAAAGATATGTGGATGAATTTTTCGTAAAAGAAAAAGATGGATTTGTGGGTCCCGATTATCAATTGAAAGTTGATATTTATTCCGGTGCAGGCGTTCCTTGTGATCAGCTCTATACGGTTTTCATGGAAGGTGCTGCAGCAGATACTGTTCAGCAAAGCAAAATTGATTACCTGGCAAAAGCAGCCGATTATTTCAAATCGAAAGGTTGTAAACTACAGGAAGCTGATATGCGTATGGCATGGTTCAATACAAGAGGAAATGCAAGCCCTACCTACCTGGTAAATTTTGGTATCCTTTATTTACAGGCTGATCAATTAGCTAAAGCAGATTCAATTTTTTCAAGATATATATCATTAGCGCCGGATAGTATTTATGGATATTCCTGGAGAGGTCGTGTTAATTTCTCTTTGGATACTACAATGACTGTAGAACCTTATGTAACAAATATGGTAAACAGTTATGACAAAGCACTTACTATTGCAGCAACAGACCCGCTTCGTTATAAAAATCCGGGCATTACTGCTGCCAAAACCCTTGCTGCATATTATGTGAATGTAAAGAGCAGCAGGGATACCGCTTTAACATATGTGTATAAAGGTCTTGCTATTGATAGCACTGATGCAGCATTGAAAAGCATCAGGGATATATTGGAAAAATCCAGGAATCAAAAACCTACCGGTAGAACAACGGGCAGCAAACCTTCGGCTGCTATCCGTAAGCCGGCTGATAAGGGTTAATGTAGTTTTAGGTTTTCTTCATTTATAGCAAAAGTCCTTCTCTTCATTGAGAGGGATTTTTTTTGGAGCCAGGAGGATAAAGGAAGAAAAAAAGATAAAAAAGTGATGATAAATAAAAATTGTATGACTGATCGTGCATGCTCATTTATTTGATAGCTTATCTCTTTTTCTTCTTTTACTCTTTTACCTTATCAGCTTGTAAATTGACCTCGCTGGCTTATTTTTGCCGACCAGACACACACTTATGTTCCAACTTCTTCAGGCTGATCTAAACAATGTGGTGAATGATGTGAGCAGTTCCGGCAGTTACATTCCTGTTGCCATACAGATCTTATTGGTTGTTGGGCTTATAAGCTTTTTATTAGCGGTTACACATTGGCTTGGCCCTAAAAGAAAAACGGCTGATAAACTGGAGAATTTTGCCAGCGGTATTGAATCTCATGGCGAGGCCCGCCAACCCATGGCCATTAAATACTTTCTGGTAGCAATTTTGTTTGTATTGTTTGATGTTGAAGTAATATTTTTTTACCCTTATGCTGTTAATTTCAGAGGTCTTGGTTGGGATGGCTTTTGGGCAGTAATGATGTTTGTTGGTTTTTTCCTTTGCGGGTTTATCTACATCATAAAAAAGGGTGCTTTGAAGTGGGAAGATTAAAATGAATTATTAATAATTGGTTCAAAGAGGAATGTGTTCTTATGTAATTCTTGATTTTTCATTTTTCATTTTTGATTAAATGTCTAGACCTGTATCATATAATGTAAACATTAAGCCGCTTGAAAAAGATATTTCCATTGCCGGCATGCCTGAAGGACACCAGGGTGAGGGATTCTTTGCTACCAAACTGAGTGATGTGGTTGGCCTTGCAAGAAAAAATTCAATATGGCCATTGCCATTCGCTACCTCCTGTTGTGGCATTGAGTTCATGGCAACCATGGGTTCGCATTACGACCTGGCAAGATTTGGAAGTGAAAGAGTAGGCTTTTCGCCAAGACAATGCGACCTGTTGATGGTGATGGGAACGATTGCCAAAAAAATGGGTCCGATAGTAAAGCAGGTTTATTTGCAAATGGCAGAACCCAGATGGGTAATCGCCGTCGGTGCCTGTGCATCATCTGGTGGAATATTTGATACCTACTCTGTGCTGCAGGGCATTGACCAGGTAGTACCGGTTGATGTATATGTTCCGGGATGCCCGCCAAGACCTGAAGCCATCATTGATGGAGTAATGCGGATACAGGACCTGATAGGAAAAGAAAGCTTGAGAAGAAGGAATGGTGATAGATATAAAGAGTTATTAGAAAGCTACGGAATACAATAAAAAGCTTTGAGCTACGAGCTATGAGCTACGAGTTCAAAATTGAAAAAAAAATTTATGTCTCGCAGCCCGAAGCTCGGGACTCGAAGCAAAATGGGGATGACAAACGAAAGAATAAAACAAAGACTAATAGAAAAATTCGGAGAACAGGTTACTGCATTTTCTGAACCGTATGGCATGCTGACATTTGAAGCACCAAAAGAACTAAACCTTAAGGTGCTTAATTTTTTATATGATGATGAGGAATTGAAATTCCGGTTTCTTACCGATCTGCAGGCTGTTCACTATCCAGATGATAAGGGAAGAGAACTTGCGGTTGTTTATCACCTGCATAACCTGGTTGATAATGTCAGGATACGGTTCAAAGTATTTACTGATATAGCGAAACCGGATGTATACACGGCAACAGGATTATTTTCAGGGGCTAACTGGATGGAAAGGGAAACCTATGATTTCTACGGTGTGAATTTCGTTGGTCATCCGAACCTGAAACGCATTTTAAATGTTGACGAAATGGATTATTTCCCGATGAGAAAAGAATTTCCATTGGAAGATCAGTCAAGAATTGATAAAGACGATGAGATGTTTGGAAGATAAACCCCCTGTCCCCCTAAAGGGGAGACTTAGGTTGATCGTTCATTATTGTTACAATTTTTTAGAAAAAATTAATGAGCTATTGGTTATCGGTATTATTTGTAATGACAAGTTTCTGTTTGTTCGGACAGGATGACTATTATATTACCAAACAAGGTGATTCGATTAAATGTGAGGTAAAAAAAGTATTCCCTGATGAGATAAAAGTGAAAATAGGCGATAAGGAGAATGCAACAGTGGATGCAGATGAAATAAAAGGTCTTTTAAAAGGTGGAATTTTTTTTGTTTCAAAACAAATCACAAATAAGAAAAAGAAGTCATTTATAATTTTACCTGATGGCAATGGCCGGGAGATCAGATATGATCGAAGATTTAAGATGAGTGCAAGGGGATGGGTTGATGTCGATTTGAAAATAAGTTCAGGTAATGGAATAACATTTTATGATATGACTGAAATAGGACCGGTTAAAGAATATGGAAGAAGTATGGTTACAACTCTTTACATTGAAAATGATTCTTTGGGATTAAGATCGGTTCCTTATTTGTTTGCTGTTGGTGGAAGCGCAGAAAAAATAGAAGTTATTAATGCTCTGTATGATTATTTAAAAGACAATCAGGAAATAGAAAAAAAACTCAGCATTAATGAACCGTGGAAAACCTTTAATTATAATGGGGTCCGCAAAATGATAGAGTTATATATTGGAAAAAAGTTTGTTGATTAAAAAAGTTAAGAACCTTAAGGGATTTGAGGTATGACAGAACACGAACACATAAGATTACCGGAAGGCTCAATTGAAAAAACTACTACGACAATTAATCTTGGCCCAACACACCCAGCTACACATGGTGTGTTTCAGAATATATTGGAGCTGGATGGAGAGAAAATAGTTTCTGCCGAACAAACTGTCGGTTACATCCATCGTGCATTTGAAAAACTGGCTGAACGAAGACCGCTTTACCAGATAACTCCGCTAACAGATCGTCTTAACTACTGCTCATCACCTATCAATAATATGGGCTGGCATATTGCCTGTGAAAAATTATTGAACATTCAAACTCCAAAGCGTGTTGATTATCTCCGTGTCATCATCATGGAGCTCGCAAGAATTTCGGATCATCTTATTTGTAACTCTATAGTTGGGGTTGATACCGGTGCCTACACAGGATTTTTATATGTAATGCAGTATCGTGAGTTGATATATGAGATATATGAAGAGATCTGTGGCTCACGATTGACAACTAATATTGGCCGTATCGGTGGATTTGAAAGAAATTTTAATGATATAGCATTTCAAAAGCTGGATAAATTCCTTGCTGAATATCCAAAAGTGCTGAAAGAGTTTATTAATCTTTTTGAACGTAACAGGATATTCATGGAACGTACACAAGGTACAGGGGCGATCAGTGCGGAGAGAGCATTGAACTATAGTTTTACCGGCCCAAATCTTCGTGCTGCAGGTGTTGACTATGATGTAAGGATTCATACGCCGTACAGCAGTTATGAAGATTTTCAATTCAATGTTCCTGTTGGTACGACAGGTGATAATTTCGATCGCTGGCAGGTACGTAATGATGAAATGTGGGAATCATTAAGCATCATTGAACAAGCATACAGAAAAGTGCAGGAATTCAAAGGAGCAGAAGCAGAAGTTTATCATGCGGATGTTCCTGAATATTATTTGCCGGAAAAAGAAGATGTGTACACAAAGATGGAAGCATTGATCTGGCATTTTAAAATAATAATGGGTGAAACAAAAATTCCTGCAGGTGAAATATATAGTTGTGTTGAAGGAGCGAATGGCGAGCTGGGTTTTTATTTGATCAGTGATGGCGGAAGAACGCCATATCGTTTGCATTTCCGTCGTCCCTGTTTTATTTATTACCAGGCATATGAAGAATTGACAAAAGGAAGTATGATGAGTGATGCGATCATAACATTAAGTAGTTTGAATTTGATAGCTGGGGAGATGGATGCATAAGCCCCCTGTCCCCCCTGAAGGGGGAACTTAGGTTGAGGCTCGAAGTTCTTTTGATAAATGATAATATTTGAATGTTGTTTTTGTTACCAGCAAATTGCTACTATTAAGCTTCTGTTGCGTCGCACTCGTCAACGTTCATATCAATATTGAGCATTATTAACAAAAGCACTCTTTCGAAAGTTAGAGGGTTTCAAAACTCCCCTTTAGGGG
>FKKE01001182.1_pt1 | contig 50947 bp, 50 predicted proteins | sample 1106331 | NCBI WGS metagenome assembly FKKE01 (sample SAMEA3931202, study PRJEB13176) | freshwater metagenome | biome: Drinking water system; feature: drinking water; material: freshwater | place: China | collected 2013-02-06 | reverse complement strand
CAGCGCCGGATGAATCCACCGGGCCGGCAAGTAGGTCAACAGATCTTCCACACTCACCGGCGAGGAGGAAAAGGTGACCGACAGGGTCGGCTGCGCCGACAACACGCCCGAGAGATTGGCCCGCGCCGTGAGCGCCAGCTTTTCCAGCCGCCCGGCCACCGATTGAAAGACCAGGTCGTACCCCACGACGCCCGGCACGAGGTGCACATCGCCTTTCACATCCAGATTGCCCACCAGTTCGGCCGGGAGCGGGCGCGGCCCGAGAAAATCGGCAATCTGCCGGACCGACACGTTGGCCGCCTGAAACGACCCGTCGAATTGCAGAATCGTGGACAGCTTGGAAGGATCGTCCGTCGAGAACCGCGCGGGGTTCGCCACGGGCACGACCGCGCCGGTCAGCATCAACGCCGCGGCGCCCGGCTCGCCCGGCAGCGTGGCCGAAATCGACAGATCGCCCCGTTCGCGGGTCGCATCGACCACACCCTTGGCTTGGACCTGCGTGAATTCGGCGGTTCGGGTGCCGTCCGGCCGGGCCTCGTCGGTGATGCGCACCGTCCCGTCCTCGATCGTGGTCTCCTTCATATACATCAGCCAGTCGGTGGGCCGATGCGAAGGGCCCGAGGCCGTGGCGGCGGCCGACGCCATGGTGGCCACGTTCCAGACACCCGCGGGGTCCCGCCGCAATTCGATGATCGGGTGCTCGACCAGGAGCCGCTTCCCGATCACCTGGCGCTGGAGCAACGGCCAGAACCGGAGCACCGTGTCGATCCGTTGCGCCTTCAGGAAGACCGTCCGCCCGTCCGGTTCGTAAACCACGGCGTCCTTCAGCTCGAGCCGGATGCTCGGGAAGATCACCAGACGGACCACACGCACCTCGACCTTGCGGCCGATATTTTGTTCGATTTGGTAGAGGAAAAAGTCCTGGATGTAGTCGTGTCCGGTCAGCGGTCGCAGGAGGAACACCCCACCGGTGACCAGGGCAAGAACGGCGACCGTCCCTAACAACCAACTGCGGAAACGTCGATGCACAAGTCCTCGATTTGAGGCACACACTGGCTCAACTCATGGTACTCAATACCCTCCCGGAAATCCATGCTCGGCGTGATTTCTCCGGCCGAACCGATGCAGGGTATCCGGTGGATGCTCCCCGCGGCCGCCGGTATAATCGCCCCGCCCCATGTCGCCGACTCAGCCCCCCATCAATCCACCACCGTCCCCTGCCGTTCCGTCCCCGGTCGGCACGGTACGCTGGCGCATTCTGGCGCTCTTGTTCGCCATCAGCGTCGTCACCTATGTGGATCGGGTGAACATCTCCGTCACCGCCCGGCAGATGATGCCGGCGCTCGGCCTGACCGACCAGGAATTCGGCTACATCTTTTCCGCTTTCGTCGTCGGCTATGCGCTCTGTCAAATTCCCGGGGGGTGGTTGGGCGACCGATGGGGCGCCCGGCGTGTCCTCACCTGGGCCCTGATCTGGTGGTCGATCTGGACGGCGCTGACCGCCGTCGCCCCGGCAAGCCCGCTCGCCGCGGCCTTCGGCGTGCTCGGCGCCTTGATGCTCACCCGCGCCCTCTTGGGCGTCGGCGAATCCGTCGCCTTGCCCAATTTCAATCGCGCGGTCGCCGATTGGCTGCCCCCGTCAGAGCAGGCCCTAGGCATCGGCCTCGCCATCGGCGGCATCGGGCTTGGTGCCGCGATCACGCCGCCGATCACCGCCTGGATCATGGTCAACCTCGGTTGGCAGACAGCCTTTTATGCCGCAGCGGCGCTCGGGGTAGTCGTCGCAGCGATCTGGACCTGGTACGCCACGGACACCCCGCGCCAACATCGGCACGTGACGGCCGCCGAAGCGGCGCTCATCGAAAGCGGCCGCGCCCCCTCGGCGGCCACCCTCGCCACACCCTGGCGGCGCATCGCCGGCACCCCGACGGTCTGGTGGCTGGTGCTCAGCTACGCCTGCCTGGGGTACGTCGCCTATATCTACATGTCCTGGTTCTACCTCTATCTGGTCAACGTCCGCGGTCTGTCCGAGTTGCGCGGCGCCTGGTCGGCAATGGCGCCGTTTCTGGCCATGTTGATCGGCTGTCCCCTCGGCGGATGGATGACCGACCGCCTGACGCAGCGGTGGGGCGTCTCAACCGCCCGGCGCTGGGTAGGCATGGGCGGCATGATCGCCTCGGGGCTGGCCATCGCCGGCGGCGCCTGGTCGGCGGCGCCGACGGTGGCGGTACTGCTCTTGTCGCTGGGGGCCGGACTGCTCTATTTCACCGTTGGCGCCTATTGGTCTTCCACCGTACACCTGTCCAAACCCCATGCGGGCACCCTGTCCGGCCTCATGAATACCGGCGCCAATGTCGGCGGCACCCTCTCCCCGTCGCTCACCCCCTGGCTCGCCGAGCAGATCGGCTGGAACGGCGCACTGCTCGTAGCCGCCGGCGTCGCCGTGTGCGGCGGCCTGCTCTGGGTTTGGATCGACCCCGGCAAAGGCCTGGGCGCGGGCGATCCGATGACCGGCGCCACCTTGCGGAAGAACCCTCCGGTTGGGTAGAGTCGCCCCATGGAAATTCTTGGCTTCAAAAAAATCGATCCACGCGTCACCATTACGACTAAATTCGGCGAGATCAAGATCCGGTTCTATCCCGACGATGCCCCGCGCCACGTCGAGAACTTTCTGAATCTCATCAAGCTGGGGTTTTACAACGGCACCACCTTTCACCGGGTGGTGCCTGGCTTCATCATTCAGGGGGGCGATCCGCTGAGCCGCAACCCCGACCGCACCCTACACGGCACCGGCGGCCCCGGCTACTTCCTGACACCCGAGCCGAACGATCGGCCGCATAAGCGCGGCGCCGTCGCAATGGCTAAGGTGCCGCGCGAAAGCAACAGCACCCGCGACTTCAACAACAGCGGCTCACAATTCTATATTTCCGTGGCGCCCAACAGCGGATTGGACCGCACCTATACGGTGTTTGGCGAAGTGTTTCGCGGCATGGACGTGGTGGACAAGATCGTCGCCGCCCAGCGCGACGCAGCCGACAATCCCCTCGACCCGATCGACCTGACGGTCACCGTGAAAGAGTAGCCCGCCTACGGCTGATTTCACGCCCTCGCAGCGCACAGTCCGCAACCGGCAGTTCACCACCGGCACGGTTCAACGTGGTGCTGCCCGATCACCACCGTTCTCCTACGTCCAAAAGGCCGCATCTTCCCTGGGGTCCCATCCGAAGACCGTTCGCTGATGGGTGACGGTGGAGGTGGCCACGGTCAGCGCCAATGCCAACAATCAGATGAAGGCCTTTGGGGAGACGACGCTCACGTACAATTTCAATGGCAATCTGGCCACTGCGAGCGAAGCCGGCGTGACCACGACCTATACCTGAAACGTCCACAGTCAATTGACGAGTATCGCTGGGCCTGGGCTAACAGGGAGCTTCACGTAGGACTCATTCGGGCGTCGGACAGGGAAGACCATCAACGGCACGACGACGAATTTCTTGTAGGATGGCCTTCATGTGGTGCAGGAAATGCAAGGGCCACGGCCAATTTGCTCACCCTGGCCTGGGGATTGATGAAGTGCTGATGGAAGCTTGCCCCGGCAATCGCCGGAAATCCTAAACCAGAGCCGAATTGCAGCCTTGGTGATCCTCGACGAAACGACGGAAACCGCCACCGCGCCGTCTGCCACCCGGCTCGACTGCGTGTCTGGCTAAAAGAAGACGATGCTGGCGTAGGTGACGGTGGAGTTGAACTGGTCGGTAATGCCCCGGTCGTACCGGCGCACCTCTCCCTTCCCCCCGCCGATCACTCGCAGCAGCGTATAGATCGGGGCAAAGCCACTAATGCGGCGGCGGTCCGCTTCCTTGAGGATGAATGTGGCAAATTCTTCCGGCTGCCGCTCCTCGACGTGCTTGAGCATCGCCAAGTCTTCCTGCATACACCGGTGGAAGGAAAAGTCGGTCGGCGGCGCGGAGTCGCCATACCGCATGCCGATGTGGGCAAGGTCCCCGCTAGCAACGATGCAGGGCGTCACGCCGGCCGAGGCACAGACCGCCTGCAACGTGGCGACGAACCGGTCGACCTGCTGCCGACAGGCCGGCTCCTGCAATTCGGCGGCGGAAAAGGCGCACAACACAGGCACAATCGTGAACGGCTTGCGCGCGCCGACCGCGTCCTGCAGGAATGGGAGCTGGAACTCGATCGCGTGCTCCTGGGCGTGGGCCAGGTCGTCCGTGAAGAAGTCCGGCGCCTGCTGCCGCAAGGCGCTCACAATCGGCTGATGCACGGGCACACGGCCCAAAGGCGTCTCGAAATCCCGATCCGTGACGGTGATGTACGACTCCATGCCGGCGTGACACGTCGCCAGCACCACGAAGACATCGGCGCTTTCCGCCTCGTTGAGTTCCTTGTACGCCCAGGCATAGATCGGCCCGGCCTGCTTCACGTCGTAGGCCGGCGCCACCAACCCATAGATCTGCTGGCCTTTGTTGGGAGACGGCTTTTGCTCCGGCCCTTCCTTCGACGCATAGAAGGATTCGATCTGCCGCCGCAGTTTGTAGGCTTCGGCCTCGTAGGCCTTCCCTGCGAAGGCGGCCGGCCGGACCGGCGCCTGGCGGTAGGCCGCCTGGCGCTCCGCCCGCACCGCCTCCACCTTGGGCCCCTCCAAGAACAGTTTGCCCTCGAGATCGGCGACGAGCTGTTGGAGCTTGTCCGGCATCAGAAATTCCCCGAAGCGCTTCAAGTAGAGGGCGCCGATTTGGTCGAGGGAATGCCGCCCGTCGAGATGCTGGATGATAAAGAAATAGTTCAACGGCAAGATGAGCTTTTCGGCGCTAAGTCCACTCGGATCCCAGAGCACGATGTACTGCTCGTCCTGCTCTTTGATCGGCGAATATTGGAGGTTTCGAAGCACCGGATTGGCCGGTGTTCCAGCAGCGGTCGTGGTCGATGGGGTCATGGCGGTCTCCAAAGCGGCCATTCTACCCAAGCGCCGCCCGCACCCGCAACCGCCCGGCCTCAGTGCGACGGGGGCTGCCCCTTGCGCACCGCCCGCCAGACCAGCAGCGTCCCGACCGTCAGGGGCACGAGCCAGAGCGTGGGCGCCCCGTAGGCGGGCTGGGCATATTCGATCAGGTCGGTCAGGCGGCCGATGAGGAGGGACATGCGGGCCATAACGGTATACCCGAAGGCGGCCCCGAAGGAGATCATGAGAAAGAGGATCCCCATCCGCGCCACGGTCTTTCCGGCCCCGGCATGCTCGACGGTGAACAGGAAGTAGAACAGCACGGAGGCGACGCCCACCAAAATGACCACTGCGTTCAGGTTGCTCGCCGGGTTGAGGAGGTCGTAGGTGAAGGTGACGCCCCCGTCGGCCAGGGAGAGCAACGGCCGAATGGTGTCCTCGATCTGCTTGAGGATGAACGAGGAAATCGTCCGAGGAATGGCCAATCCGGCTCCGGCCCCTACCAGAAACGCAAAGGCGTAGCGGGAGAGCCAGGAGATCTTGGGCACGTAGCGGGTGAGCATGAGCAGCCCGATCCCCACCGGGATGAGCAGCACCCATTGGCCATGTTTGGTGATGGGCTCGACAATCAGCCGCACCACCACCGTATCGAACACCTTGACGATTTCGTACCCGACCGAGACGCCCACGTACAGGTGCTCCGCTGCCTTGAACAGCGGATTGTCCTCATAGAGGAAGGTCATGATGAACAACGTCAGGCCCGTGGCGATCCAGGCGCCGACAATCACCTCAGCGGGCATGGGCACGCTCCTGCTTCCCGCGCATCAGGCCTCCTCCCCGAGGCGCTGCTGCCGCCGCGACCAGAAATAGAAAAGGTTGCAGAGCCCGACGAGCAGGACAATGGCGAGATGGGTCGCCGACTGGGCATCCATGCCCGCCACGGCCGATCCCTTCTGCCCGATCAATGTTTCGTACTCCGCCGCCCCGCGCAATCCGCCGATCAAGCCGTTCAATTGGCCGCTCCGCAGAAGCGGGTACAGGCCCGGCGCCATGACCCCCGTCGAGCCGCCGCCCAATTCGAACTTGTGCTTGTCGCGCCCGAACACATACCAGGCCTCCACGCCTGGATTGCCGGCGCCCAGGCACAACACATAGTCGAAATCGCGGAGGCTGCGAATGCCCTGCATCACCGGCAGATCCCGCGTGACGCGGCCGGCATAGTCGGTGGGATAGGTCGTCAGCAGGTCTTGCCCCAAATTGATGATGACGGCCGTTCCCCCGGGGCTCCATCCAAGAAACACATAGTCCTCGCCCGACACCTTGCCCTCTTCCTTGGCGATCTTCGCCACCACCTGCTCCGCCATCCCCGTTCCGGTCACCCACAGGGTCATGGTGATCACGCGGAGATTCTTGCGCATCGCGTGCCGCAGGATCGCCACGGCTTGCGGATAGAGCTCCGGCTTGGAGGCGGGGTCGAAGTCGAGCGAGATCAGCACCGGCGCGCGCGGGGGCAGGCTTTCGATGTAGTCGTACACCCCGCGCACCTCGTTGGAAATCTTGATCGGCAGGCCCACCGGATAGAGCAACGGCAGGAGCGTACAGAGTCCGATCACCAGAAAGATGATCCGGCGGTCCAGGCGCAACATGCGGTCGGCCAGATTCCGCGCCCCCTCTTCGCCGCCCGATCCGCCCCCTGGCCCCATCAGTCTTTCCCTCCGCCCAGATAGGAGCGTTCGATCCCGAAAATCACCTTGAAGGACAAGGCCACGGCCCCGAGGCTGACGCCGATAAGGATCGCGCGGCGAACCGAGGCGTTCAGCACGTTCAAGATCCACTGCGAGAGGTCGCCCGTCACGGGAACGAGATATTCGCCCAGCGGCACCCGCCCCATCATGACGATGACGGCCGCGACCAGCAGCACGGCCGCTTCCCGGCTGCGCGCGCGGAACGACCGATAGGCCGCGGACGCGATGAAGAACGACAGGAGCGCAAACATGGTCCCTTGCAACGGCACCATGACGAAACTATAGACCCAGCCGAAGGCGGTCATCGCGCCCTCGACCGACTCTTTGCCTTGCCCCCAAAGCCCGGCGGTGATGGTTCCCACGATTCCGGCGTACAAAATGAGGCTATAGCCCCACCCGGCTTCTTGGCGACGAATCTTCACGGCGTGCACGTGAAACAAGCTGGTGATGCCCAGCACGAGCGCAAACCCGCCGACGATCTGCATCCACTTCGTGACGGAGGTCAGCAGCGCTTCCGACGCCGGGTGCGGCACGTAATACTGCGCCGCAAACAAGAGTCCGGTGAGCATCGTGACCAACAACGGCAACTGTCGGCGAAACAACATCATTTCACGTCCCGCAAGAGATCCAGCAACACCTGGGGCCACGTGGCGCCGAACGCGACGGCCACGGTGGCCGCCATGGCCCCGACCCCGATCAATCCCAGCACGGCCAATTTTCCGATGTCCTGCCCCAGCAACGTGCCCACCTGCACCGGCTCGCGGGAGAGATAGGCGCTGGCCGCATACAGCTCCTCGCCGATCAGGGTGTAATCGCAGGTCGTGACGAAGAACGGCAATTGGTGGTCGGAGTCGGTGCCGGCGATTTGGATGGCCCCGGTGCTCGCCCCGGTCTCCGTCAGCAGCAAAGCCTCGGCAAAATACGTCCCCATGAAGAAGTTCGCGGCCGGCTTCGCGCGCAACATGATGCCGTCCACCGACGCCGTATAACTGAACTGGTCGGAGGTGATGAAGAAGTTCGCATCTTCTCGAAACAGATCCGGCTTCCCGGCCTCGTAATAGGCCTGGCGCGTGATCTCCTGGCAGACGGCCATGGTGATGGGGTTGCGGTGCGGCACCATCAGGTCGGTCTCGTAGCCGGCGGTGCGTTTGGCCACCCGGCCGAGAATGACCGCAGCCGCGACGGTGGACGGATCGGTCATGTCGTGCGCCCCCGTCAGGTACATGACCGGCTTGCCCAGCTCGGTCGCGCGACCGATGGCTTCGTCCACGGCGTCCAGCCCCGGGATGTAGCGAAGAAAGACCGGCTCGCGCTGCGCTTTCCGAATGGACAGAAAGACCACGGCGGCAAACAGCAGGGCCCCCACCAGATTATTGAGCACGTTCCAGTTGAACCAGTTCGGTTGCGGGACCACCTGGATGGGAGCCGACACGGTGACCGCTTCGCCGCGCACGGCGGCCACGGCGACCGTGTACGTGACGCCATTGCGCAGTTCCAGCGCCTTGCCGCTCTTGAGCTGGTAGAGGTGGCTGTCGCGGTCGGCCGGCACCGTCCACCAGGGCCGCTTGGCGTCCTTCACAGCATGGGTCGTCGCCGAAAACTCTTCGATCACCCGCAGGCCGTCGGCCGAGGCGATCGTCCCCTCCAAAGCCAAAATCCGGTAGCGTACCGTGGGGTCCGCCGACGGATCGCGATCCCAGAGAATCGTGATGGCCGCCCCGGAGTCGTTCGGCGCGTCGAAGGCGCGCACATGCTCCGGCGCGCGGCCCCCCTCGGCGGACGCCACGATCGGCCAGAGCAGCAGCAGCCCCGCCAGTCTCACACCGTTCCGGCGTGTCCCCTGGTGCCGCGACAAGGCTGTCATTCCTCGATCACCTCCACGTTCGTGCGCGGCACGACGGCCCGCGTCCCATCTCGAAACGCCACGACGAGGACGCGCGCCAAACTTTCCGTCTCGATCGGCCGAGCGTCCGACGGCAACTCGGCGACTTCCCCGATCTTGCCGAACCAGGGATCGCGGATGATGCGAATCTGGTCGCCGATCCGAAGGCCGTGCCGTTCGCCGCGCTGCACCGCCCTGGCCCGGTCCACGGCATCGGGCGCGTGCGGGATGAGGACTTCGGGACGAATTACCCCGGCCCGAATCTGTGTCGCCCCTGAGACGGAGGCCACCTGCCCGACATGGTCACGGAACAGGGCGAACGTCCGGTCGGCCATCGGAATCGACCCAAATCCTTCGGTCAGCACGAGGGTCAACCCGATCCGCTCGGTCCCGGTAATGGCCACGCCTAGATCGTACCCCAGCAAAGCGCGCACGTCCTGATCGTGCACGCCGCCCACCACCAGCGCGTGAATGCCCACGTCCCTCGCGCGGCACATCGCCGCATAGGACACGAAGGCGCCGCCCACCACGACCGCCCCTTTCATATCGGGGGTCAGCTGATCGGGGGCGAGCGGTTCATCCGGCCGGGAGACCGCCATCGCCAGCGGCCCCCACGTTTCCCCGCCCACTCCGAAAATCCCCTGCACCAGCGCGCAGGAGGTTTCGACCGTCACCCCTTCGTCCCCGTGCACGTCGGCAATCCGGCCGTCGACGTAGGCCAACAGATCCAACACCAGCGGCGGCTCTCGCACCAAGACCTGCCCGGTGAGCGGCGACATCGAATCGACCGTCCCGCGAATCGGGGCCGTCACTTCCGTCTTCAGCCACTTGAACAAGGGCTTGTTTTCGGCCAACACTTCGTCGCGCTCGATCGCGTCGCCCACGCGCTTCACTACGAATTGCGCCACTTCGTCCGGCGCGATGCCGAGTTGATTGGCGACATTGACCGGATAGACCTTGCCCGGCAACCGGGTTTGCGCCACGACCTGCCGGGCCGTGACCACGTCCCCTGCGGCCACCAACACCCGTCCCGCCAGCGGCAAGATGCGCCGGCGGCGGATCGTCACATGCGAGGTGACCGTGAGACCGGGTGTGTAGGAATGTCCCATCCGCGTTGCTGCCCTTCCCGTTTCGCGCCGTGCCGCTCACCTCACCGGCGCGTGCGCCGCTTCCGGCAGACGCGGATAGGCATCGAGCGCCTCGAACCATCGCCACAACTGCGCCGTCCGCGCATCCGGCTCGACCGCCAACTGAAGCGGACGCCCACGCCCGTCCAACAACAGCCCAACGGTGCCGCCGCGCACCTCGCGCGTCACCGGCAGGCCTCGGCCCTCGCCAACGTCCACCGACTTGGCCGGCTGCAGCGTCAACCTGGCCGGCGTCTCGTGCGCCAAGGGGATCCGCACCAACTCGCCGAAACTCAGCCGCCCCCGGATCGTCTCGCGTCCTTCCGTCCCCTCCAGCGCGTACTCGGCGCAGAGCTCCCCCTCGGCCCCTTGCCCAATCGGGGCCACGCAGGTCCCGAGGTAAATCAGGCAATCGCGCAAAAACACGTCCGTCGCCGCCTGTTCGCTGACCGTCGACAGCACGCCGAGATGCGGCATCATGAAGATACTGTCCACCGACACCATCGTAAACCCGAGCGGCTCGTACGCATCCACCATCATCAGCATGGATTGGGCGCGCCGGGGTGCGTGCGACAGGATGCCTCCGCTCCCGACGATCAAGTCGAGCCGCCGCATGTCGATCAGGGAACGACCGGTTTGCCGCTGCTCGAATATGTCGGAGATCGAGCGCTGCTGGCGCACGCCTTTCAGCCCGGTGGCCAACGATTTGTGATGCAGAAAGGCCAGCCGGAGCGCCTCGCGCGCGATGGCCTGTTCGATCAGCAATTCGTCGAGCGTCTGTGGGATGGTCGTCGGGCGAATCATCTTGTTCTTGATTTGGTCGCGCACGGTCTGCTCATCCAACGTCCACGGCACCCACCGCAGGATATTCGGCAGGCCGGCCTCCACCAACACGTTGGAGATACTGTAGGACATCCCGAGGTTGGCGCTGACCGTGCGGTTGAAGGTCTGGTCGAACACCGAGAAGACGTCCGTCGTCGCGCCGCCGATATCCACACCCAGCAAATTGATCTGCTGGCGTTTGGCGATTTTCTCCATGATGACGCCCACGGCGCCCGGTGTCGGCATGATGGGCGCCCCCGCCATGTCGATCAACTTCCGATAGCCGGGAGCCTGGGCCATGACATGCTCCAGAAACAGTTCATGGATCTTGTCGCGCGCAGGGCCGAGCTGTTCCTGCTCCAAACGGGGCCGCAGATTCGGCGCCAGCACCAGCGCGGTCTTCCGGCCGAGGATCTCCCGGACCTTGTCTTGCGCCTCGACATTGCCCGCGTAGACCACCGGCAATGTGTAGCCGCTACCGAATCGCGGCCGTGGCTCCGCCGCCGACACGTACTGCGCCATCTCGACCACGTGTTTGACGGTGCCTCCGTCCGTCCCGCCCGCCATCAAGATCATGTCGGGCCGCAAGGATCGAATGCGCTCGATTCTTTCGTGCGGCAAGCGCCCGTCGTTCGACGCCAGCACGTCGATCACGATGGCACCCGCCCCCAGGGCGCAACGTTGGGCGCTCTCGCCGGTCATGTTCCGCACCACCCCGCTGACGACCATTTGCAAGCCGCCTCCGGCGCTGCTGGTCGACACGTAAAGATCCACGCCGACCTTGCGGCCGTCCGGCTCCACGCGGCTGGGCGTGATGATGCGGTCGCCGTCCAGGATCTTGCGCCCGGAGAGTTCTTCGACCTCGGCAAACGCGTTCAGCACGCCGCGCGTCACGTCCTCGAAGGGGGCCTCCACGGTGGTCGGCGCCTCGCCGCGGTAGGTCTGCCGATATTCGTCGCCGATCCGTTCGATAAGGATGGCTTTGGTCGTGGTGCTGCCGCAATCGGTCGCAATGATGACGGAGAGCGTGGCGGGAATACCTGGGGAGGCCGGCCGTGCTTCAGTCATCGGGGCGCGGCCACCGACGCCGACGGCTTGGCGCTCTTCGCCTCGATCAAGGCGGCAAGACGGGACAGGGACTCACGACGTTCGAGCAGGCGGGCCGCGCGGTCGAACTCGCCGGCTTCGCAGGCCAGGTTCAACAGCGGCGCCAGCCCATGCAGCACTTGGCTGCCGAGAAAATTCAAGGGGCCGACAGATTCCAAAAAGAAGGCGGCCGGCGCGGCCATCCCCCGGCGCACCACGGTCTCGGCCATGCGTTCGAGCAACGCCTGGTCGGCGGGAGACAACGGCTCATCGGGAGAGGGAACGGCAAACGCATGCGCCACGGACGCCTTCAGGCGGGTGACGGTGCGGGATAGGACAACCTTCAATCGTCGGGACATCGCGTGGGACGAGACGCACAACGGAGCGTGGAGGGAATTATAGTGAGGGGGTAGGAGTGAGTCAATTTGCGGGGACCGCCGGCACACGCGGAATCGACCCGCTGCGGTCCGCTCAGCCGACCGGCGCTTGGCTGACCACCACATTGTCGACCCAGACCTCTTGCGTCGACTCGACGGGACCGGAGAACGTTAGTTGAGCGGCGTTGATCCGTACATCGGCCGTGTCACGCCAGCGCAGGTCCCGCACCTCGCCCTTGAGCCGGCCGTCGATCCAGAGACGCTGATACCCGTCCCGCTGCCCCGGACGGTTCGCCTGCACTTCCAGTTCCAGGCAATACCACCGTCCCGGTTGCAGGGCTTCACGCGGCTCCGTTTGGAAGAAGTGGTTCCCCCCGTAATGCCCATCCGGCGCTTGGGTCATCTCGGGGAAGTAAGAATAGAAAATCACTTCGCCCGGATCCGGGAGGCGATACCAATTGAGCGTGACCAGGCCGGCAAAAAAGAAATCGGTGCCGGTGGGGCGAAGCCCGGCCTTCCCGAATCCGGACCAGCGGTCATCGACCCGGTTCCCGTACAATGCCAGGATCTTGGAACAATTCTGCCCACACTGCCACCCGCGCTCGAATCGCACGTAGAGCCGGGCAAACACGTGGTCGAAGCCCGGCATGAACCACCGGGTCAACCACCCGCCGTCGTATCCGGCCGGATAGGTCGACCGGAGTGACTGGCGTCCGGCAAAGACCCGTTCGGGGTCCGAACTCAGCCGATGCAAGGCTGGGTCGTATCCATCCTCCCAGGCGGCGAAAGTGCCCGCCTCGAAATCGTCACAAAAGATCGTGGATGGGAGACTGCAGACCGGTTCGGCCGCCACGCCGAGCCCGGGACTCGCGAGGATCAGCGCCCCGACCAGACCGCGAAGCCATGCCCGCACGAGGCCCTCCGGTCAGACCTGTTGTTCGGCGTGGTAAGAACTGCGGACCAGGGGCCCTGACTCGACATGCGCGAAGCCCATGGCCAGCCCCTCGATTCTGAACGCCTCAAACTGATCGGGATGGTAGAACCGGGACACAGGAAGATGGTCCTTGGTCGGCTGCAGATATTGGCCGATCGTCAGGATGTCGCAGTCAACTCCGCGCAGATCCCGCATGACTTCCCGAATTTCCGCCTCGGCTTCGCCCATGCCCACAATCAGTCCGGACTTCGTCCTGGCGCCACGCGCCTTGGCACGCGCGAGCAGGTTGATCGAGCGCTCGTATTTGCCCTGGGGACGGATGGACGGAAAGAGCCTCGCGACGGTTTCGATATTGTGATTGAGAATTTCCGGCCGGGCGTCGAGCACCCGATCCAACGCCGCAGGGCTCCCCTCGAAATCTGGAATCAGCACTTCAATCGTGCAGGACGGCGTCAGGCGCCGGGTTTCAAGGATGGTCTCCGCGAACACCGACGCGCCGCCGTCCGGCAACTCGTCCCGATTCACCGAGGTGATGACGACATGGCGCAATCCCATCGCCTGCGCAGCCTGAGCGACCCGCCGCGGTTCCTCCCCGTTGACCGCGGCGGGCCGCCCGGTCGTCACGGAACAATAGTGACAGCGGCGGGTGCACACATCGCCGAGGATGAGAAAGGTTGCGGTCCGCTGATTCCAACATTCCCACCGATTCGGGCAGCGGGCCTCCTCACAAATCGTGTGCAGCCCGAACCGATCCACGGCCTCCTGCACCTGACGATAGTCCGGCCCTTGGCGCAATCGTACCCGAAACCACTCAGGAAGCCGCTGCGACGGTCGCTCCGGCATGATGAGGGAAGGCCTCATGATCCACGTTCCACGGATGAGCGGGCAGCCGCGGCCCCGAACCAGGCGCGAACCCGCGCCCACCAGCCGCTCGGGGCTGGAACCGGATCGCGATAGTCCACCCAGAGTTCCCGATTGCCCAGATATTCCCCGGCACGATAGCTGAGCTGAGACTTGAGTTGCCGATAGCCCTGCTCGTGGAGATGCCGCACGAGGTTCTGGATCGCCTCCGCGGCCGACGCCGCCGGCGCCGATTGCACCCGCACCGATTCGTACCGCAACACGGCGCACCAGCCGCCCGTCTGGGTCAGCAACTCCACGGGGCGCGAAAACCCCCGCTCCCGCGCGTCGAGCCCAGCCAGTTGATACCGTTCGGCCTGATCCCCCATCACCCACCGCCCCACGCGTGATTAGAGCGCGCGAAACACGGCCAGGAGATCGCTCAGCGCGATCGTCTTGTGGCGCAACACGGCGCGCTCGGCGTTGAGGGCCTCCATCGCCGCGCTCTTGTCGCCGCCTTTCAAGCACGCCGCCCCGATCGCCAGCACGCGGTTACATTCTTCCGTGACCTTGCCCTTGACCACCGGATTGACGGCGACGATGTCCAACCACTGGCCCCTCGTGGCCGCCAAATGCGCTTGCAGGTCGGCCTCGGGATAGGCGGCGCGCGCCGCCTCATTGACGCAGCGATCCAGATACTGACTGAGAAAGACATACAGCCGCACCATCGTGGCCGTAATGTCGATATGATCGACCTTCGATGTATTCATGGGTCGCCCTCCTTACGCGGTCATTCCGTCAGAGCAACGCCTTCACATCCGCTCCCTCGACCCGGCACTCGTACACCGTCACCTGGGCGGACGGGTTCGCCACACACGCTCCGGTCTTCACGTTGAACTGCCACCCGTGCCAGGGACAGGCCACGATGTCTCCATCGAGTTCGCCTTCCCCCAGGGGCCCACCTCGGTGCACGCAGGTGTTGTCGAGGACGTGAAACGTCCCGTCGACGTTGAAGACCGCGAGCGTCTTGCCCGCCACTTCCGCGACCATGCTCATGCCCGGCTTGAGATCCGTTGTGTTCGCCACTGTCACCCACTCAGCCATGTCCGCTCCTGATGTCCTTCTATGAAGTAAACGGCGCCTTGATCTTCTTCAGCAAACTGCCGAGTGACGGTCCCCGGTCGGCCGAAGCCCCCTCCACGCTCGCCCGAATCTTGGCGGCGATATCGGCAAAGGCTTTCGCCTGGGGCGATGCCGGATCGGCCACCACGATGGGCTTGCCGCTGTCGCCGCCGCTCCGGATCGCCGGGTCAATCGGTACGCGCCCCAAGAAAGGAATCCCCATCTTTTCCGCCGCCCGCTCGCCCCCGCCCGTCGAAAAAATGTCCGTGCTGTGCCCGCAATGCCCGCAGACGAACCCGCTCATGTTTTCAATGAGGCCCAGCATCGGCACATTGACCTTTTGGAACATCATCACGCCCTTCCGCACGTCGTACAACGCGACCTCTTGCGGCGTCGTCACCGTCACCGCGCCCCGCAGGGGCACCAGTTGCGAGATCGTCAGTTGCGCGTCGCCCGTTCCAGGCGGCAGGTCGATCACCAAATAGTCCAACTCGCCCCAGAGCACGTCGCGAAAAAACTGCGTGATCGCCGTGTGCACCATCGGCCCGCGCCAGACCACCGCGGTTTCCTCCGGCACGAAAAACGCCATGGAGATCAGTTTCACGCCGTAGTTCTCGGCTGGAACGATCTTCCCCTCCCGCTGGTCGGGCTGCTTCGACACACCCATCATCATGGGAATGTTCGGCCCGTAGATATCGGCATCGAGCAGGCCGACGCGCGCGCCGGACTGCGCCAGCGCCACCGCCAGATTTACCGACACGGTGGACTTCCCTACCCCACCCTTGCCGCTGCTCACCGCGATGACATGTTTGACTCCGGGGATCAAGTCCGTGGACGGCGCCCCTCCCGGCATGGCCGCCTGTCCCTGTGTATGTCCCTCCGCCATAGGCGATTCATCCTTTCCTGGTAGCCATCGCCGGACGCCCTGCCTGGAGGCCGCACCCGGCCCTTCCGCAATCCCGCATGGACGCGGGACTGTCTGCATCATATGCGATCCCTTGCGGCAATTGAAATGGGGAAGAGGGCTTAGCGACCGCATGGGTACAAGGCCTCATGCACGCGGGCCCCGCCGCCGACTGTTCACCCGGGATGAACCGGCCCCCACGGAATGGAAGACCGCCGTCCCGGCCACCCACAGGCGCATAGGGATTTCTTGTCTCAGGGTGTATACTGAATACTCTGGATTCGACCGGGAGCGCGCCCCATGCCCGTCCGTCCACCGCAACTGGAAACCGCCATCCAACAGATCGGCCGGTCCCTCGCTCACGCGTCCTCCGGCCAAGCCCCGACCCTGTTCGACCACCGCCGCTGGTCGCACACGCTGCTCGACTGGGCCATGAAGGACCCGCATTTCAAGATTCAATTATTTCGATTCGTGGACGTGCTCCCGTCGCTCACCAGCGACGAACAGGTCGCCCGGATCATCGAGGAGTACTTCGGTCAGGAGGTGCCGATCGGCGCCACGTTGAAGTGGGGCATGCGGGTCCTCACCCGAACCACCGTCGGCGCGAAGATCGGCGCACGCTCCATCCGCAACCAGGTCGAGCAGATGGCGAAGACGTTCATCGCCGGGGCGACCGTGGCGGAAGGCGGGCCGGTCCTCAGCGAGCTCTGGCGCAACGGCCGCGCATGCTCGGTCGACCTGTTGGGCGAAGCCAGCGTCTCTGAACTGGAAGCGGACCGCTACCTGAATCGCTGCCTGGCCGCCATGGACGACCTGGCGGCGCTCGAGTCGGACTGGGAGGCGCAGCCGCGGCTCGAACGCGACCACCTCGGCCCCCTGCCCCGCGTGCAATTGTCCATCAAACTCTCGGCGCTCTATTCCCAACTCGACCCCATCGACCCGGACGGCAGCTATGAGGCCATGGCCCGGCGGCTGCGGGTCCTGGTGCAGCGCGCCCAGGCGTTGCCGGCCTCGCTCGTGTTCGACATGGAACAGGCCGAGCTCAAAGATCTGACGCTGACCGTCTTCATGCGTCTCTTCGCGGAAGAGCCCTTCCGGACCTTTCCGTATGCCGGTCTGGCGCTGCAAGCCTATCTGAAGGATACGGCCCACGACATCGACCGCCTGCTCCAGTGGGTCAAGTCGCGCGGCACCCCCATGATGATCCGCCTGGTCAAGGGAGCCTACTGGGACTCCGAAGTCATCCGTGCCAGACAGCAAGGCTGGCCCGTGCCGGTCTTCGAGCAGAAATGGGAGACCGACGCCAACTACGAGTCCCTCTCCCGGGCCTTGCTCGATCAGACGCGCTGGTTCCGACCGGCCTTCGGCACGCATAACCTCCGCTCGCTAGCCCACGTCGAAGCCTACGCGACCAGCCTGAAACTTCCCCCGGAGACGTTGGAGTACCAAATGATCTTCGGCATGGCCGAGCCATTTCAAGCTGCGGTTTCGCGCCTCCCCCGTCGCCTGCGGCTCTACACGCCGATCGGGGCCCTCCTGCCGGGCATGGCGTACCTCGTCCGCCGGCTGCTCGAAAACACCTCCAACGAGTCCTTCTTGCGGAAAGAATATATCGAGTCCCAACCGCTGGACCTGTTGCTCGCGGCCCCGACGAATACCAAGCGGGCGGAGCCATCGGCAACGCGTGCGTCTGGGCCCGACGAATTTCGGAACGAGCCCCATTCGGATTTTTCGCGAGAGGCGGCCCGCGCGGCGATGCACGAAGCGATTGCCGCCGTCCGCGCCAACTTCGGGCAGCAGATTTTCTACCGTGTGGCGGAGGAGGTGCATCCCTCCGGGCGGGCGATGTCCTCCTACAATCCCAGCCAGCCGGACGAACGGTTGGGGGTCCTCAACGCCTGCGCCCCTGCCGACGTGCCAACGGCCGTCCAAGCCGCGCGTCGCGCCACGGCCGACTGGGCGGCCACCCCGGCCTCCGCCCGAACGGCCCTACTCCGAACAGCCGCAGCCCTCATGCGGGAACGGCGGTACGAACTGGCCGCCTGGGAAATTCTGGAAGTCGGCAAGCCGTGGCGCGAGGCGGATGCCGACGTGGCCGAAGCCATCGACTTCCTCGAATTCTATGCGCGCGAAATGGACCGCCTCGCCGTGCCGCAACGCCTGGGCCACGCCCCGGGCGAACACAACCTGCTGTTCTATGCCCCTCGCGGCGTAGCCGCCGTCATCGCGCCGTGGAATTTCCCCTTGGCGATTCCGACCGGCATGGTAGCCGCCGCCCTCGTCACCGGGAACACGGTGCTGTTCAAACCGTCGGAACGGGCGCTCATCGTTGGCTGTTTACTGGGCGAACTGCTGGCCGAGGCGGGCGTGCCCAAGGGCGTCCTGCAACTGCTGCCCGGCGGACCGGACGTGGGCCGCGCCCTGGTGGAACAGGGCGAGATCGATCTGCTGGTGTTCACCGGCTCGAAGGACGTGGGACTCGGGATGATCCAGGAAGCCGGACGCACACGGAAGGGGCAACGCCATGTCACGCGGGTCATCGCGGAAATGGGCGGCAAGAACGCCATCATTGTGGACGATACCGCCGACCTCGACGAAGCGGTCACCGGCGTGATCGCATCCTTTACCGGCTTTCAGGGGCAAAAGTGCTCGGCCTGCTCCCGTGTCATCGTCCATACCGCCGTCTATGACACGTTCTTGGACCGGCTGACCGAGGCGGTCCGCTCGCTGCCGATCGGCAACCCCGAATGGCCCGGCACACGCCTGGGCCCTATGATCGATGAGCGGGCGCGCCGCAAGGTGCGCGACTACCTTGACATCGGGCGGCGGGAAGGACGTCCCCTCTTGGAACGGTCCGCGGACGGCCCCGGGTGGTTCCAAGGTCCGGCGATCTTCGCGGACATCCGTCCGGATCATCGCCTGGCCCAAGAAGAGATCTTCGGACCTGTCTTGGCAGTATTGCGGGCGGCCAGCTTTTCGGAGGCCGTGACGCTGGCCAACAGTACGGATTATGCGCTAACGGGCGGGGTGTACTCGCGAAGTCCGGCCAACCTGACCCTGGCGGCCCAGCGGTTCGATGTGGGGAATCTGTACGTGAACCGGCCCATCACCGGAGCCTTGGTCGGGCGGCAGCCGTTCGGCGGCCATCGCCTTTCGGGCATCGGCGCAAAGGCCGGCGGCCAGGACTATCTCTTACAGTTTCTGACGGCCCGCGTCGTGAGCGAGAACACGATGCGGCGAGGCTTCGCTCCCCTCGAATAAGCCGGCCTGCGCCTTGATCTGATACGCAACGAGTTCTTCTGAAATCTCGGTCGCCATGCCTCGGTCCGTGCGAAACGGGGGTAACTCCTGCCGCTCGAAGTATTTCACCAGCCCGATCCCCTTCACGAACCAGGCCGTCATCACGTCCGTGCCCACCGCCACGCGCCCGGTCGAGGACAGGGTGATCCGAAGAGTCATGCGGGCTTCGACACGGACCGCACGGTCGTAGTTCCCTGCCGGAACTCCGACGTGCTCCTCCCCCAACACGGTGACGGTCCCTTGGACGTCCGCGTGTTCATTGACGCCGTCCTGGTCCATGTCCGTGCCGAAATCCAGTCCCTTGCGATTGAACTGCTGAAACGTCGCGCCCACGCGCAGCGGGAACTGCACGATCTGGTACGGCGTCAACTGCTTCTCGAGCGGGGTGCCCGGATCGGACCCGTAGTACACCACCCCGGCGGCATCCCGACGGTAGTAACTCGTGGACGGTCCGTGATTCCCCCCGTTGGAATCGTGAAACACTTTCACCTGAATATGGTCCTTGGTCTCGATGCCCAGCACCTTCGACTCGTTGACAAAGAGTTTCCGCTCGACACTCTGCATCGGCCCTTCGGTAACCTCGCCACGGTAGGACCACCAATTTCCGACCTCATCGGGGAAATAGCTGCCCGAGTCGTCGATCGCCTGCCCGCTCTCCGCGTATCCAGGGGAGGCGGCCGCCGCCAGCACCCCTATGACCACCATCAGTATTCGCCATGCTCGCGTCATTGTTGTGTTCATCCTCCTGATCGTCGCGCACGGTACCACACCGTTGGAGCAGCGGCAACATCCGGCCCGGCCCGGCGGAGGCAATTGCCTTTTTCCCGGCCTCTTTTTCATAATGCAGGCGAGTGGCCGCTGCCGGCTGCGATCCATTGCCCTGTCGCATGATCATGCCATCACCCAATCCCGTCGTGTGGGTCACCGGTAGCAGCCGCGGAATCGGGCAGGCCATCGCCCAGGCCTTTGGGCGCGCGGGGTGGCGGGTGGCCGTGCACGGCCGAGCACGCATGGCAGAGGCGGAACAGACTGCACAGATGCTGCGTGCCGGTGGAGCCGACGCGGTCGCCTGTCAAGCCGACGTCCGGGATGCCGTACGCATGACCGGGGTCGCGACCTCGATTCTAGAACGCTGGAGCCGTCTGGACGTCGTAGTCGCCTGTGCCGGCCTGGGGCACAGCGGGCTGGTGGCGCGCACAGGGAGCGATACCTGGGAGCAACTCATGGCCGTCAATTTGACCGGCGCCTTCCACACGCTTCGTGCCGCCGGCCCCCTCATGACCGCTCAGGGTACAGGGCACGTGATCCTGATAGGTTCGTACGCCGGCAGCCACGGCCATGCAGGGCAAGCCGCCTACGCGGCCTCCAAAGCCGGACTGATCGGCCTGGCCCGCACGGCGGCACGTGAATGGGCCGACACCAACGTACGTGTGAACGTGGTATTCCCCGGCTGGCACCGGACGGAACTCTCCGGTGGCGCGATGCCCGATCGCCCTGACGCGGACCACCTGTTGGGCCGAACCCCCGACCTGGACGAGGTCGCCCGCACGGTCGTGCACCTCGCCACCTGCCGAGATGTCTCGGGGCAAGTCTGGAATCTCGACAGCCGGCCGCTGCCCTAATCATCCCATGACGTCCCCACTCGGCCACGGCCTCTTCATCACAGGCACCGACACCGGCGTCGGGAAAACACTGGTCACCGCCGCGCTGGCTCGACGCTTCCTGCGGGCGGGACTCCGCGTCGGCGTCATGAAGCCGGTGGAAACGGGCTGGGCCGAGGACCGCGACGTCTGCTCCGACGCGCGGCGCTTGCAGTCCGCCGCTCGGTCGCACGACGACCTCGACCTCATCTGCCCCTATCGACTGCGCCGCCCGCTGGCGCCCCACAGTGCCGCCGAAGCGGACGGCCTCCGCATCGACCTGATCCGAATCCTGCTTGCGTTCCACGCGCTCGCCGCCCGCCACGAGGTCCTCCTGGTGGAGGGCGCCGGCGGGGCGCTCGTCCCGCTGACGGACCAGACCGACATGCGGGACCTCATGGTTCGGTTGGCGCTGCCGGTGGTAGTGATCGGACGTGCGGCGCTGGGGGGGGTGAATCATGCGCGTCTCACCATTGAGGCACTGCATGCGTCGGGGCTGAACGTCGTCGCCTTCCTCTTCAACCGCACGACTGACCCGGCGACGGACACCGCCCGTGAGCAAGAGCGCTCCACGCTAGACCTGCTGCGCGCGCGCCTGGCTGTGCCGGTGCTGGGCCCCCTGCCCTTCCAGACAGACTCCACGGACCGATGGGACGAGTGCGTGGACCGGGTGGCGGACGATCCCTCATTGATCGCGCTGGCCGACCTCGTACACCCTCCACACCCCTGAGACGGCCCCGTCTCAACCGGAAGGTTTCTGGCAGGGTCGAGGCCCTGAATCAGACGGGCCTGCCCCCTCGTCATTCGGCCCTAAGGTGTCGGACTTGTCCTACGGGTTTCTGCCGAACTGTCCTGCGTGTGTTTCAGCGACCGCCCATAGGAACCGCCCCGGTTCTGCGCGACACTGTGCCGGATGTTGAACGGCGGGAGCAGAATCACCCATACGACACAGGAGGTTCCCCATGGCTACCATCCTCGTAGTGGACGATCATGACATGGTTCGCTATCTGCTCGTGGACTATTTGCAGGAGGCGGGGTACACGGTTGTCGCCGCCAAGAACGGCGGGCAGGCGCTCCAGCGCGTGAGGGAGCAACCCATCCACGTCATGTTGCTCGACATGAACATGCCCGGCAGGCACGGATTGGATACCATCCGGCGGATACGCGCCCTGTACCCCGATCTGGCGACTCGGATCATCCTGATGTCGGGTGATTACCCAGCGATCGGAGAAGACGCCATGGAAGAACTGACACTGCTGGCAGGCGCGCACGCCATCGCGTACAAACCGTTCAACCTCACGCACCTCCTAGCGTTGATACGTGAGCAGGAGCAACTCACGGGATTTACCAACCGGCACACGTTCTACTTGCCGCTGGAACACCGCTGCCACTCTTGAAACATGCCGCGCGAATGCAGGCGTCTCTGAACAGCCGCGGTTTTCATGCGCCGCATGGCGCCGCGCGGAGAGGGATCGGGCCACCCATCGATCCCAATCCGCTCACGCGCATGGATCCGAGGAGCGGCCGGCGGGCGATGCCGGCTTCTCCCCGTCCAGCACCACGTTCCCAAGTCCCCGGCCTCAACCGAGAAACGCCTTGACCGCCTTGGCGATCTCCGGGGCCGAGAGAATCGCCGAGATGACGGCGGCGCCGTCGGCGCCGGCCCGCAACACCTCCGCATAGCGCGCTGGCGTGATGCCCCCAATGGCAAACATCGGAAGGCCCGTCAGGGATCGCACCGCCCGCACCCCCTCTACTCCCACGACCGGATCGGGATTCGCCTTGCTCGCCGTCGCGAACACGGGACCGAATCCCAAATAGTCCACATCGGTCTTGGCGCCGACTGCGACCTGAGCGGCATTGTGCGTCGAGAGCCCGATGAGTTTTGAGGGGCCCAGCACCCGCCGGGCATCGGCGACCGGAAGATCGTCCTGTCCGAGATGCACTCCGTCGGCATCCACGGCCAACGCCAGGTCGCAACGATCGTTGACCAGGAACGTCACCCTCAATTCCCGCGCGACCGCGCGAAGCAGGCGAGCCCGCTCATAGGCCTGCTTCATGGGCGCCGCTTTGTCCCGGTATTGAAAGAGGCGCACTCCGGCCCCTGCCGCCTCGCGCATGACGAGGCCCAACTCTCGCTCGGGCGCGACGGAGGGATCGAGGATGAGATACAGACCGGCTAGTGGGGTCGCGCGGGCGCTCACGGGCAACTCGACCGAAAAACCGTTACTTGGACTGCTGGGCGAGGAACCGCTCCAAATAGGTGGTCGACACGTACCCCTTCTCGAAGTCGGGATCGCGCATGATCTTTTGGTGCAGCGGGATCGTGGTCTTGATCCCTTCGACGACGAATTCATCCAACGCGCGCCGCATTCGCGCGAGCGCTTCCGCGCGGTCCCGCCCATGGACGATGAGCTTGGCGATCATCGAATCATAATACGGCACCACCATCGACCCGGACTCCATGGCGGAATCGACCCGCACCCCGAAACCGCCGGCGGGGCGATACCGCGTAATAAGGCCAGGCGACGGCGTGAACTTCTCCGGATCCTCGGCGTTGATGCGGCATTCGATGCTGTGCCCGTTGATCTGGATGTCCTGCTGCTTGAACGCCAACGGCAATCCGGCCGCGATCCGGATCTGCTCCTTGATGAGATCCACGCCGGTGACCATCTCCGTGATGGGATGTTCCACCTGAATCCGGGTGTTGACCTCCATAAAAAAGAAATTGTCATCCTTGTCGAGCAGGAATTCGACGGTCCCCGCATTCCGGTAGTGAATGGCCTTCATCGCTTCGATGGCGACCTGCCCGATCTCGCGGCGCAGCTTGTCGTCGACCGCGGGCGAAGGGGTCTCCTCGACCAGCTTCTGGTGCCGTCGCTGAATCGAACAGTCGCGCTCGCCCAAGTACACGATCCGACCCTTGTGATCCGCCAGGACCTGCACCTCGATGTGGCGCGGCTCGATGAAATAGCGTTCGAGATACACGCCTTCGTTGCCGAAGGTGGCCTTCGCCTCGGTCTGCGCGGCTTGAAACGCGCGCTCCACTTCGTCGACCTTGTTCACGACGCGCATCCCGCGCCCGCCGCCTCCGGACGCGGCCTTGATGATGACCGGAAAGCCGATCTTCTTCGCGGCCTCAACCGCATCCTGCTCGGTGTTGAGGATCCCGGGGCTGCCCGGCGTGACGGGGAGCCCCTTCTTCCCCACGATTTCACGCGCCTTGGCCTTGTCGCCCATCAGCGCGATGTTCTCGGAACTGGGGCCGATGAACTTCACGCCGACGGATTCGCAGACTTCGGCGAAATGGGCGTTCTCGGACAGAAACCCGTACCCCGGGTGGATGGCATCCACGCCGGTGATTTCGGCCGCACTGAGGACATTGGGGATATTACGGTAACTGAGGGAGTCTTCCGGGGGCCCGACACACACATGCTCGTCGGCAATCCGGGTATGCAGCGCGCCGGTGTCCGCCTCGGAATGAATCGCGACGGTCTTGATGCCGAGCTCCTTGCAGGCCCGGATCACCCGCACGGCGATTTCCCCGCGATTGGCGATGAGTACTTTCTTGAACAACGGCTGCCTCCCGGTGGGCCGAAGCCTGATTAGGCAGCGGACGTGGGTTCGATGAGGAACAAGGGTTGTCCATACTCGACGGGCTTGGCGCTCTCGACCAAAATTTTCACGATCCGCCCATCGACTTCCGATTCGATTTCGTTCATCAGCTTCATCGCTTCCACGATGCACAACACCTGCCCCTTTTTCACCGTATCCCCTTCCTCCACGTACGGCTCGGCGTCCGGTGACGGGGATCGGTAGAAAGTCCCCACGATGGGCGAGGTGATGGTCACCAACCCGGTGGTGTCCGTCGGCGCGGCGGCGGTGGCCGCCGTGAGCGACGGCTGCGCGGCCAGCGGGGCGCTGTCGGCGACCGGCGCGGGAGCGGCTTTGGCGGCGAATTCCTGGCGCAGCCGGACACGCAGGCCGCCGCGTTCGAACTCCAATTCCGCGAGGTTGTTTTTCCGCAGCAGATCCGCCAGTTCCTGGATGAGTTTGGCGCGGTTCTCGGGATCCGGCCCGGGATTCTGGCCCGCCGAGGCCGGCAAGAGGATTGGTGCTTTTCGGGACTTGCCCGTGTCGCGTGACGGCTTCTTCACCGGACGCGTTCCACGTAGGCGCGAGTTCGCGTGTCGATCTTGATCACTTCCCCCACCTCCAAATACAGCGGCACCTTGATGATGGCGCCGGTTTCCACGGTTGCCGGTTTGCTGCCGCCCGACGCCGTATCCCCCCGGATGCCGGGATCGGCGTCGACCACTTTCAATTCAATAAAGATCGGCAATTCGACCGCGATCGGCTGGTGCTGATACACCAGGATCTTGACGTTCATCTCTTCCTTGAGCAGGTCGGCGTTGTCGCCCAGTTGTTTCTTTTCGTAGGTGAACTGCTCGAAGGTCTCCGTATCCATGAAGGTGTACTGGTCCCCGGTGGCATACAGGAACTGCATGTCCCGTTCTTCCAGGTCGGGCTCCTCGAATCGTTCTCCGGAACGAAAGGTGCGATCCAGCACGTTGCCGGTCAGGTAGCTCTTCAATTTCGTGCGCACGAAAGCCCCGCCCTTTCCAGGCTTCACATGTTGAAACTCGACGATGTAGAACGGCTGGCCATCCACTTGCAGGCGCACGCCATTGCGAAAATCAGCAGTCGAAATCACGTGTGTTACTCCCTTCCCTTCCGTGTCCTCGCCAGGGGGCTCGTGGGCCTATCGCCGTGCCGGCCGGCGTGTCGCCGATGCGCCCGCGGTCCGCTTGCGCGGCCGGCGGGGGGCCGGCGTCCCCAGATGATCCAGGAGCCCTTGCAACCCCAGCAGATAACTAGTCGCCCCGAAACCCGCAATTTGCCCCACGGCGACGCCCGCCACATACGAATGGTGGCGAAAGGCTTCCCGCTGGTGAATGTTCGACAAATGCACTTCGACCGTCGGCACCGCCACTGCAGCAATCGCATCACGAATCGCCACGCTGGTATGCGTATAGGCCGCCGGGTTGATGAGTATCCCGTCAAATCCCTTGCGGGCCTCTTGAATCCAGGTCACCAATTCGCCTTCGAGGTTGGACTGACGGCAATCCACCGCCGCCCCCCGCTCGGCGGCCAACGCGGCGAGCGACGCATTGATCGCCTTCAAATCGGCGGTGCCGTATAGGGACGGTTCGCGCGTTCCGAGCAGATTCAAATTCGGGCCGTGCAACACCAGCACTCGAGGCATGCCTGCTCCGCCAACCGTTGTGACCGAAACACTTGTGACCGAAACACTCAGGGGGTACGTTCCTGTGCGGTCCTTCGAAAGCGGCGGTATTGTAGCAATCCCCCTGCGGGGGGTCAAACGTCCCGTCGAGCGCCCAGGCTCCGCTCCCCCTCCGGCCCGTCAATCCTGTGGGCTAGGACAAATCGAGGCCCTCCAAGAATCGTTGCAGTTGCCGGCGCTGCTCGTCTTCGTTGCGGCGCGCGTCGGCCAGAGCCTTCCGTAGACGCTCGACCTCGGTTTCCTGCGCGTCCAACTTCTTGACGTACCGGCCGTACAAATCGGACCGCTGGTCCAACCGCTGCATATTGTCCCGAATGCGGTGCTGCTCCTGTTCGATGTCCTTCAACTGCTGCTCGACGGCGGCGCGCGGCACCTGCGACTCGCCGACCTTCTGACGCAGAGCGGCCACTTGCTGGAGCGCGTCTTTGACTTTGCCGCCCACCTCCGGCGCCTGCAGATAGACCCCAAGTTGGTCGGGCCCGATGTCCCCGAGCACGACGCGTTCCTGGAGCGGCCGTTGCTCCTGCACCGTGAGCGTCACCGTCTCGCCCGGCTTGACCAACACCGGGATGCGATAGGACTCCCGCGTCCGCTCCGGCAGCGGGTGGAGGTCCACCAACGACCAGTCCGGCCGAACGGGATGTTCCACCAGCACCGTCGCCGGCCGGCGATCGCCGTTCTTGACCGTATAGAGCGTCTGCTCAACCCACTTGCGCGTGGCCAGCAGCGTGCCGCGCTTCAGCACGACCGATTGAACCTCCTGGCGTCCGCTCCCCACCCGCCGCTCCACTTCGGTGTTGAGATCGAGGGCGAAGGTGATCAGCCGGTCCTGCTTTGGCGCCAGATCGAGCAATCGCGCGTCCCCCGCATAGGCGCCGTCCTGAAACACGGTGATGGGCCCTTGCATCAGATGCAGATCCGACGTGTTGCGCAGCCGAAATCCCCGCATGGGATGCTTCGCATGCACCTGGACATTGAAGACCCGCACGTCGTCCCCCTCTGCCAGGGTATTCACGATCGGCACCATCGCGGCATGGTGCCGCGCCAGCGTGACCGGCTGCGCGATGTCGTACTGAAACAGATGGCCGAGGTCCTCGCCATGGGCCATGGCGGGCGGGGCCAGCCCCAGATCCCAGGCCCCACCCGCGTCGGCCATCGCCATCGGGCTGGCAGGCGCGGCCACCGCCGGCGCCTCCTTGGCTTCGACCAATTCATTGCGAGTCCGCCCCTTGCCCATTTTCGCCGGGGCACGCCGCGGGGCTTCCTCCTCAGCCGGTCCCGTGAGCGCCGATTCGTGCACCTGAGACCGAACCGTGCCATAGAATTCCGGTTGCACGACGGGCCGCTCGACGTAAGAGGGATCGGCCAAGTTCATGGTGAAGGACACGGGTCGCCCGGAGACGAGCGAGAGACGCACATTCGACCAGTCCTGATCAGTGGGGTTCTCGACCAAAGCCCAGCCTTGCAGCGACGGTTTCGCGTCGGCCCCCAAGACCAGACGGTAGGTCGTTTTCCACACGGGTGTCTCCAGGAGGTACGCGAGCCGGACCGGGCGACGTCCGTTCCCTTCGAACCGCACCGTCACCGGCGTCTTCTGTGTGTCATGCCGGGTCGCCAGCAGAGCCAGGGCCTGTTCCACTTCTTGCGCCAACCGTGCGTTCATCAGCGTCAGATGGTGGATCTGCGCCAAGGCAAACGACCGGAATCCTTGATCGGTCAGCAGCGTGAGGTACTCGACCGGCACCAGCACGTCCTTGCCGCCGGCTTCCTGCCTGGTCTCGACCCCGACGATCGTCCCCTCCGTGTCCTGCGGCGCCGCCACTTTCACGCGCTCCCCGCGCAAGCGCACCAACAGCTGGCTGAGACTGGCATTCTCCGCCACGTCCAGCCCGAAACTCCCCAACGTCTTGCTGAGTGGATCTCGGGACGCATACTCGACGAGGGCGGCCCGGTCGCCCTGCGGATCCTGCACGACCAGACTCTTGAGCACATCATTGAGGTGGCCGACCGTGGCAGGAATCGTCACGGACTGCGCCCCCTCCACGAAGCCGCTCCGCTCGAAATACCCGACACCGCTCGTATAGAGCTTGACCGTCGTGAGCGGGAGCCCAGCCTCCGTAGCCGTCCCCTCCGCACGACTTCCTCCCGCCCCCCCCATCGCCATGACGCCGGCCAGCACCCCGACGCCTACCCGGAGCAATGGTCTCATATGGGTCTCCCCCCTGTGATGAATGTGTGGCGCCCCCTCGACCGCGTTCGCGGCCCTTGCAGGAGATATGGCGGCATCGGGACATTCCTTTCACAAGGGCCGACGGCCCCTGCGAACGTCCCCGCGTCTGGAGACTAGGCCGGCTTTTTCGCGGCAAACACGGTCGCGTCGCAGGAGAGATACTTGATTTGCTTCATGGGGATGATGGTGACCTCCCGTACGGTATCGATCTCCAAGACCTCCATATCGTCGCTGATCGTATGCCGAATGGCATCCTTGACGAACAGTTCCTGATTGTCGGTGAAGACTACTTTGACCCAATACTGCACGGACGCCTCCTTCTAGGAGTCGGCATGCGCGCGGCCGAGCTCGGCCGAACGAACGGCCGCCGCCTCAACCGCTGAAATCAGCGTGGCGCGAAACCGCCCCTGTTCCAGCACATGCAACCCTGCAATGGTGGTCCCGCCGGGCGATGCCACCCGATCCTTTAGTTTCGCGGGATGTTCCCCGGTCTCCTGTACCATCCTCGCGGCACCCAACACGGTTTGCGCCGCCAGGGTCTCGGCGATGGGGCGCGGCAACCCCGCCTTGACGCCCCCGTCGGCCAGGGCCTCGATCAATACAAACATGTACGCAGGCCCGCTCCCGCTCAGGGCGGTCACGGCATCCATCAGCCGCTCTTCCACAACGACGACGTGCCCCACGGATTCGAACACCGCGCGCGCGCGGCCGAGTTCGGCCTCTGGCAGGGTGCCGGCCACCGCCAAGGCCGTGACGCCGGCCCGCACACAGGCGGGCGTATTGGGCATGGCCCGAACCATCTTCGGCCGCCCAGGGAGATGCCGGGCAACCCGGGACAAGGGGTACCCAGCGGCAACGGAAATCACCAACGTCTGGGGCTTGATCGACGTTGCAAGCGCGGACAGCACCTCGTCCAGTACTTGTGGTTCGACGGAGAGGACCACCATGTCAGCCCGACTCGCCGCCACCCGATTGTCGCTCGTTACCTCGATGCCATATGCACGCGTCATCGCGTCCCGGCGATCCGCCCTGACATCGGAGGCGATGATCTGCGAGGCGTGGGCCACGCCGGCCTGCAAGAGACCGGAGACCAGCGCCTCCGTCATATGGCCCGCCCCTACGAACGCAATGGTCTGTCCCGTCAACATCGGGCGGGATTATACTGGGGGATCGGAAGGGCTTCAACTTGCGGACCCCGATTGCGCACAGTAGAGTATGCCACGTCATGACTGCACGGCGCGCCACAGTTCATACCGTCGTGGCTGGCTTGGCCTCCCTCGCCAGTCTGATGTTCCTCGCTGGCGCGTTCGCCCGGCAAGAGGTCTTCACCCCGGATCAACGAAAGGCGATGCAGCAGATCGACCGGGTGCGGGTCGAAGCGCTGGCGCTGACGGAGCAAGGCCAGACGGACGCGGGTCCCATTGCGACGCTGGCCAGTCTCCGCCTCCAAGAATTGGGGTTCGCCACCACGACCGACACGGCCCAGCCCCACGACGCGGTCCTTCGCATCAAGTGCGAGCAACGGAAGGTCTGGGAGGGAACCGGGCGGTCCGGGGGCGACGCGGATCTCCCCGATTCGCCGTCCCGAACCTGGAAGGGACCTGCCTGCCAATTGCGCTATCTCCTGAATGGCCACCTGATGAGCTGGGCGAAAGAGGTGCGAACGGACTACGCCGATGCCCGAACGGCAGCGGTCGACGTGCACGCAGGCGATCCAGGTGCCTTTGCCCTGGAGGGGCTCCGCCAGCGTCTGGCGGAATATGACTTCCCGGTCTTTCTGGCAACTGAATGGGGCCAGGAGACTCGTTTGCTCCGCGCGCTCGAGGCACCCACGCTGCCGCCGACCCGAGCCGTCCATCTCATTCGGGCGCTCGGCGACCTCTTTTCCGAACAAGCCGTCCCAGCCCTGCAGCGCCACCTCGCTGCGTCCGATCCACAGCTCGCCGCGGCGGCCGCCGTGGCGCTGGGGAACATCGGGCACCGCGACAGTGTCGCCGCCCTGATCGACGCGCTCCGGAACGGGCGCCCTGAGCTACGCGTGGCCGCCGCCCGCGGGCTGGGAAAGGTCGGAGCGCTACACGGCGACGCCAGTATCATTCCTCCCCTGCTGGAGGCGCTCCAGACCGACGACGTGGTGCTGAGGACGGAGGTGGTATGGGCCCTCGGCCAACTGCCCGACCGGCGATCCTTCGAACCCCTGTCGGCGCTCCAACGGTCGCTTCGGGACGTTCGCACCAGCGACCGGCAGACACCCGAGGGACGCCTGTGGGACGCCGTGACCTACAGTTTGAAGGAATTGGACGGCTTCGACCAAATCAACTGACCCGGTACGCCATGCAGTCACCGTTTCTGCCCAGACGAGATGCGCTCCGCACCTTCCGCATCAAATCCGCCGCCAGACGCGGCGTGCTCCTGCTGGCCATGGGGCTCATCCTCCAGACCGGGGATTTTGCCCTGGCGCAGGTGAAAGGCGACGAAGCGGAGATGGACCGTTTGCAAGCCCGTGCGGAGGAACTGATAGCGACCGGTGATCCTGAAGGGGCGGCATTGCAGATGGGACGGGCGGCGTTGATGGCCGCGTTGCTGGCCAAAGGGGGGGCCGACACGCCAAGCGAACTGGTCTTTCGGGGCGCGGAACAGCTCTACCGCGCTCAGGAGCAGGGTTACCGAGCGCTAGCGCTCTACCAGCGGGCAGGAGGCCAGCCGCCCGCGTCGACGGGCACCTGCCACACCCTTCATACCGCGGAAACCGGCGTGCACCAGGCGCTCACTACCCTGGCGATCGACGAACCGGCGCGCGCCGCCTTGTCCCCCCGTGATGCCGCGCGGCTCACCGCGCTTCGGACCTCCGCGGACGATTGGGTGACCGTCGTCGCATCGATGGCCAGCGACTTTCAATGCCCCTAGGGTCCATCCGCGGAGGCACGTCACGCCCGTTCACGCGCATCCCGACCCGGCCTACTGATCGTCCTCCGGATTGACTTGCTTGATGCCGTAGGGCCGGCAGGCCTCCAGCAATTCCTTGTCCGAACTGACCATCGTCAACCGCAGCGGCTTCAATTCCACCGCCAAGGCCAAATGCATCAACTGCGCGGCGCGCAGATTCGGGTGGTGCATGGACAATTCTTTGACCGAGAGGAACGTGTCGTGCGTGGGGGCGACAAAGTGAAACAACCCCTGCGACGCTTCCAGCTCGAACCGAAAGACGACTGAATACCAGTCATCGCGTGTGAGCAATTCCTTCTTCGCCTGGTTGGCAAGGACCGCGTACATTTCCGCCATCCCCTGCGTGGGCACCAACGCCACCTTGCCCCGCTTGACGAGTAACTTGTTGACCAGCTGTGTGCCCCGCTCCCGGCTGTATCGTTTGATCAAGGCAGTGGAATCGAAATAGAAGTAGGGCATCGCTTATTTTCTCCCGGCCACGATGACGGGGCCCAATTCGTCAGGAAGTTTGGACAGCCGGTCCTGCAACTCCTCCAGCGGGACCTCTTCATACCCTTGCGACTTCAGCAGACTGAGCAAGTTGCCGCCTCGCATGATCGCCGTATCCTCCGTAATGCGCCCGCGCAGATTGGCCTTGGCCACCCGGCTCGGCCCACGCCGGCGTGTGGCCGAGATCACTCCGGGACGCGGATCCCTGACGCTGCCGTGGCTGGCGCCACGTTCGTTCTCCCCACGCTTTCCCATGCCTCCTCCTTCCTCTGAGTGCACTGCTCGCCCGTGCGCTATGGACGCGGTGAATCTCCCGCCCCCCCGGCGGGACACGCCCCGGTGACCGGAACCGTGGCCGTCGCCTCCAAATCACCATAGACATACGCCGCCACCGTCCTGGCGACGTCCACACTGTATTCCTGTTGGATGACCCGGAGCGCCTTGGCGGCCGCCTCTTGGGCGGAGACGTGGCCGACCTTGTCGCCACGCGAAAGGGCGCCGACGACCCGCTGGGTGGCCGGCTCCATCAGCAGCACATCCCCACACCAACGCACGTACCGGAATTGCGGATCGCGGACTTCGATCGGCCAAATCTGCACCCGGCCTTTCAATACCAAAGCAGGCACCAACCGCGGGGCGACGGCCGCCTCGACACCCGTCGATTCCTGCCCCCCCACGACGGTCAATCCTTCTTGCAGCAGCCCGTGCGACACCGCGCGCCGGACGGATTCGGTTTGATCGCCCACGAGATCGAGGCCAATGGGCACCGTGGCCACCAGCCGTTCCATCTCGGTGGTCAAATCGGCGACCCGGAACGATGCCGGGACCCCCTGCCCGTTGAGGCGAAAGACTCGAAGATCCGCATGGTACGCTTCGCGCAACACCAGGGCCTTGGTCGCCCGTTTCAGTTCCCGGAGACGACCGAGTGTGTCGGGGAGCTGCCTCGCCGCCGCGACATGGGCCGCGATGGTCTGGTCCAACTCGGTCAATCGGCTGAGCGTGGCCGCTTCGCCCTGTGCCCGGGGAATACCCGCCAACACGGCGTATCGGCGCGCGCCGGCGTCATACCATTTGTCGAGCACCGACACATTTTCGATGACCTTGTCGGTCGTCACGTTCGTCAGGTGATCCAACGTCAAGCGGTGCTCATCCAGACTCTTCCCCCGATTCTCGACCAACAGGTAGGATTCCCACTCGCGAGCCTCGGAGGAAATTTCCGCCTTGAAGACCTTGGCCACGGACGCATAGGCCCGTTCCGTCGCCGAGGACAGGGTGTCGGCCTCCCCCAATCCGGTCACGTAGTGCTCCTGCGGAAACGCCCGGCTCGTGCCCGTCAGCCAATCCGGCTTTGCCTGGCCGCCAAACCACCCGCAGCCGGCCGAGGCCGCCAGCGCCACGCCCCACACGACGCCCGCCGCATGCCGCGCAAGGTTCATTGGAGAAGACGCTCCACGAGGAAGCGGGTTTCCCCCTCGCGCACGGTGATCCGCCGCACGCTGTCCGGACGGCGTCCCCCCGTCAGCGCACCCACGGGTTGTACCTGTACCTCATACTCGCCGGGGGGCACCCACAGCCGTGCGACCTGGATCGTATCCGGCAATGTACGCCAGGAACGTTTGTCGGCCTCCTCCGTGGCGGCCGCCGCCGTCTTCAGGAGCGCCCCGGCCACAAACGCCACCCATTCCATGTCGTCCTGGTTGCGGTCCCGATACCGGTCCTGCCGGCGCGCATTGCCCCGCAACCCCTGTTCCACCGCTTCCGCCACTCCGAACTTGACGGCCGAGCGGGCGGACGCACGGATCGTGATTGCGGTCATCCGCTCCGACAACGCCTTTTCCGCCATGGCCGTGATGGTGTGCGACGGTTCCGTCCGCCCCTCGAACGACCCTGCCGCACCCGACAAGGCGACACGCGAATAGGCGACCGTACTGCGCTGGGGAATGAGTCTGGGGAGGGCGATCCGCACGATCCGTCCGTTCAACCCGTAGAGTAGACTGTCTCCCGCCCGGGTATGGCCTTGCCCGCCGCCGTAGCCTCGGCTGAGCAGCACCAACCGCGCGGCGTCCAACCCGAGCGGGACGTCCAGAAACTGGTCGACCCGCACCGGAGCTCGACCATTATAACTAATGACGACCACTTGCGCGAGATGTGATTGTGCCCGTAACGACTGCCACGTCACCTCGGGAAAAGCCCGACGATAGTCCTGGAATTCCGCCGTCAAGCCCAACCCTTCCGCAAGGCGCAGCAGATCGCTCCGCAGGCCGAGCGGCGCCCCAAGTCCGGTCCACGCCCGATTCGCTCCGTAGGCCTCATAGGCGCGACGATAGGCCACCATCGCATTGTTCGCATCGCCCCCGGCTTCATACAACATGCCGGTGAAATACCGTGCGAACCCGTCGTCGCGATACGTTCCCTTGTCCGTGGAGCGGTCGGCAATGACATTGAGGCGATGATCGATCCGCCGCGCCTCCACGAGCGCCTCCTGCCACTGCCCCAGCAAGGCATAGTTCATCGCCTTTTCGACATTGATCATGACCTGTTCGAAGGGATCCCCTTCGAACGGCAGTTCGTTGTCATTCAACAAGAACGACAGCGCTTCGTTTCGAATCTTTCGGGTGAAGAGCCGCTCGACCTCGTCCTCGGCCTCACTCAATGCGTGATTGCTGGCTTCGTATTGTCCGAGCAATTGGAGAGTGACCCCGCGGTCCATGCCATAGAGCACGCGGTTCTTGCCGCCGTAGTCGTCCTCGGCGTCCGCCACCAGCGCGTCGGCAGCCTGGTAGTTGCCGGCCAGCAGCTGTTGATCCAGCTTGAGGTAGTGATTTGGCCCGAAGGCGCACCCCCCAAGGAGGGCACAGCCCATCACCAAGAGCAGAGGACACAGCGGGAGCGGAGCGACGGCAGGCGGACGACCCCGGATGGCGTGGAATCCCACGGGCGAGTGTGCGAACGCGCGCAACTAGAACACGGTCCGTTTTCGTTCGATGACTTTCTTGATTTTCTTCTGGCCGACCCAGGACTTTTCGTTGCTTTCCAAATCGATCAATTCCAGGTCGACTTGGTAGTAACTGGCCTTCGTCTTGTCCTGCTCGTCGAGGATCGTGGAGATGTAGCCCTTCATCATGTAGTCGGCGCCGGTCTCTCTGCCGGGGCCTTTCTGCGTGTTCTCCCGGGCGTGAATGGCCTGATCCCGTCGCTCCTCGCGCACTTCGTCCCGTTCGCCCTTCGTCGCGACGAACCGGACCTTGCCCGAGTTGATCAGTTCTCGCGACAGGTCGCTGACGAACGTTTGAATGTCGATGTGTTCATGAGAACGATTGACGATCGTCCCGACGATGACCACCGGCTGTCGCGCTTTTTCCTTGGTGTAGGTGGTCAACCAGGCGCTCCCGAGAGAGGTCTTCACCATCTCCTCGGCCACGAGGCGGGAATCGGTATCGTTCCACCGGCCGCTCAGGTCGGTGACCGTTTCACTGTCGACGCGGGTGACCTTCGTGTCATGTCCGCAAGCGGCCAGCCAGATCGGCGCCGTCAGACACAGGATCCCGCACCACACCCGACGCATTGCTGACGATGAAGCCATCACGGGCAGAGCCTCCGACAAGGTGACACGACGCGCAGGCGCGGCGGGCTACTTGATGCCGCGTTTCTCCTCTTCCTTCTCCAGTCGATCGAACAGCTTGTCGGCATTTTTCCGGACAAAATCCCGCACCTCGCTGTTCAATTCTTTGGCCTTCAACATATTCTCTTTCATCTCGTCCAGGCTCAACTTCGTCAGCACATAGTAGGTGTTGGCCTTTTCATCCTTGTAGCGATCGATGGACTTGACCCCGCTCAACGTCGTCGTCGTGATGGTCTTGATCGCGCGCTCGACGTTTTGCTCTTCGCTGTTCCGGCTGAAGTCGCCCGCGGTCGTGGAGGCCGCATAGTCGCGCATCAAATACCCGGTATAGGTTTCAAACGTCTTGGCGATTTCGGCCCGCGCCCGGTTTTCCGCCGTGTCCCAAGCCAACGGTTCATTCTTCACGCCGGTCACCGACCCGACCCCGTAGAAATTCTTGTCGTCAAAGGCCCCGGAGCCCTTCTTGACCCACTTGGGTGGTCCCCCGCACGCCGCCAACGTCACCAGACAGCCCGCCAGCACCGCCACATTCGCCCATCGTGCGAGTCGACTCGATTGTGTTACCATCTGACTCCTCCTTCAAGACGCGTGAAGTCGTCTGATGTCGAACGGGGTTCCTATCCGTATAAGCACTAGTCGAATGCACGGATGCTAACACGCGTTTTTTAGGGTGTCAAACACGCGCCGCTATTGAGCGGACGCGCTCTGGAAGCCATTTCTCACCGATCGACAAGGAGAAAGTCCGTGGCAGAGATCAAGATCGAAGACGGCATCATTCGGATTGCCGAACTGGACGTGCAAGATCCAAAGGCCGCCAAAGTGTTGGAAGAGTATCCCCAGACCCGGTGGGCCGAGATCACCCGTCGGGCCTTGAAGATCGGACTTGGATACTTGAAGGGCGGCGCGCAGGACTGACGCCGCGGGGAACGACCTACGGCGACAGCAGCTCGGGATGTTTGCGGAAAAAGAGGCTGGCGCGGCTGTCGGTCCCGCCCAGCGCCTGATAGCGGCGGTAGGCATCGGCGGCTTTCGGCAATGCCTGCAACTGATCCTCGTACAACACGCCGAGGGACAACACCACCTCCGCATAGTCCGGATTCACGTTGAGCGCGGCCAAAAACGCCTCCTCGGCCTCAGGGAACTGGCGCAACTTCTCGCGCACCAAGCCCAGCGTGTAATACGAATCGGGATTGCCCGGCGCATGGCGGACGGCCAACTCCCCGGCCTCCAGGGCTTCCGCCAACTCGGGTTTCACTTCCAGCCGCACATAGCTCTTCAGCACGTAGGCGTTCCCGAAATCCGGCTTGACGGCGATGGCCTTATTCAACAAGGCCAGGGCCTCATCCGGAGACTTCTGGGCCTGCAAGAGGGCAAAGGCCTGCTCATAATACGATTGCGCCGCCAGCGTCTTCTCTTCGGCCGTGCGGGGCTCCGGGCCGGTGGCAAAGTCTCTCGCTTTCCCCTCGATCAAGATGGTATCGCCCTCGCCGTCCAATCGGGCGAATTGCGGCTTCTGAGCTCCCCCGCTGGCAGCGGCAACCTGCTGTTGCACATAGGTCCCCAACTCCGTGGCCAGGAGCCAGCCGTTCCCGTTGGCATCGGCCGCCCCGCCGAGCCCTTGAACGATGGCCGTGACGAACGGGCTCTGCCCCTCCGCCCAGACCGGAGCATGGCCGAATTCGTCCGCCGTCAGCACTTGCAGGACCCGCTTGTCGGTCTCCTGTTCCGGTGCCGTACGCCCCTCCAGTGAAAGCTGTTGGGAGCGGGTCACTTCCCACCCGCTGACGGGCGCATCCAGCAGTAGCAGCACGTGTTTGGCCATGACCCGATGACCGAACTCTTTGAGGTGATCCATCGTCACGGCCTTCGACACCCCGGCAATCTGCGCATCCCAGGGCACCAAATAGCCCAGCGGTTTGCCGTTCAAGTCGGTGGTCTGTCCCGCATGGCCGACGAAGTAGAAGACGAGCCGGTCATTGCGGCCGAGTTTACGCGGCAACACATCGTTGATGACGTGCAGCATGTGTTTGGAGGATGCGTCCTTGTTGTAAAACTCGACGACCTCTTCAAACCCCAGCCGGCGAAACGCCTCCGCCACCCGCTTGCCGTTGGCAACGGCACCCGGGACTTTCGGAGCGACGACATAGTCCTCGACTCCGATGATCACCGCCCACGACTTGTAGTAGAGCCCTTCAGGTTTGCCGAGTTGCGCGAAGCTCGGGGTGACCGAGAGGAGACTGGCCACGACCACCAACACCAGCCGTCGGCCGCGAGCAACCGAAGAGGTGAGAAACAAACAGGACCGGCGCCACATTTTCCTAACCCTACTCTCGCCCCGCCGCGACTGTCAAGAAAGCGCCCCAGCCCGCCACGGACGCGGCTCTGCCTCGCCCGCCTCATGCCAAAAGGGGTTGCGCAGGTCACACCGCTTGCGCATAATGCCGGCCTAGCTGGGTACGAACATCTCCCTCGACGCGAGAAGGAGCACGGGTATGGCCGACGAGCAACTCGACTCACTGATGAAAGAAACCCGGGTCCACCGCCCCTCCCCGGAGACGCTGGCCGGCGCCTATATCCCCGACTATGAACAGGCCTATCGCCAGTCCATCGCCGATCCGGAAGGATTTTGGGACCGCGCGGCCAAGGAATTGGACTGGTTTTCTCCCTGGAGCCGGGTCCTCGAATGGAACTATCCCTGGGCCAAGTGGTTCGTGGGCGCGACCTGCAACATTGCCTACAACTGCCTTGACCGACACGTTAACACCTGGCGCCGGAACAAGGTGGCTCTGATCTGGGTCAGCGAACAGGGCGATGAACGCGTCTTCACCTATGCCGAACTCTATCGGCAGGTCTGCCGGTGCGCGAATGCGCTCAAGGCCCTCGGCATGAAGCAGGGCGACCGCGTCACCATTTACCTGCCCAAGATTCCCGAGCAGATGGTGGCGATGCTGGCCTGTGCGCGTCTCGGCCTGATCCATAGCGTGGTCTACAGCGGCTTCAGCGCCCCGGCATTGGAAAGTCGCATTCACGACGCCGAATCGCGCCTCGTCATTACCGCCGATGTCGGCTACGACCGCAGCAAGGTCATTCCCCTCAAGCCCGTCGTGGATCAGGCCGTGGCCAAATGCCCGACGGTGGAACATGTGATCGTCGTCCGCCGACAGATGCCCGGGGTCGCCCTGAGCGCCCCCAAAGAAGTCGATTGGCATGAATGGCTGCAGGATCGAAGCGCCACCTGCGAGGCGGAGCACCTGGACGCCGAGGCGCCGCTGTACATCCTCTATACTTCCGGCACGACCGGCAAACCCAAAGGCGTCGTGCACGTGCACGGCGGCTACATGGTCGGGACCTACCTCACGACGAAATATGTGTTCAACCTGAAAGAGGACGACATCTATTTCTGCGTCGCCGACCCCGGCTGGGTGACCGGGCACAGTTATATCGTCTACGGGCCGTTGCTCAACGGCGCAACCATTCTCATGGCGGAAGGCAAGCCTGACTTTCCGAACCCGGGCCGCTGGTGGGGCCTTATCGAGCACTATGGGGTCACGGTGTTTTACACGACGCCGACCGCCATCCGCCTGCTCATGCGGTACGGGGAAGAATGGCCGGGGAAATACGATCTGTCCTGCCTCCGCGTGCTCGGCAGCGTCGGCGAACCGATCAATCCGGAAGCCTGGGAATGGTTTTATCGCGTCACCGGCGCCAACAAACCCATTATGGATACCTGGTGGCAGACCGAAACCGGCATGATTCTCGTCACGCCCCTCCCCTCCGTCCTGCTGAAACCCGGATCGGCGACCCGCCCCTTCCTGGGCGTGGAAGCGGACGTGGTCGACAAGGAGGGCCACAGCCTGCCGGCCAATGCGGGTGGATTCGCGGTCATCAAGAAGCCCTGGCCCGCGATGATGCGGACGATCTACAAGGATCCGGAGCGGTACAAGACCTACTGGAACACCATCCCCAACTGCTACACCGCCGGGGACGTGTGCCGAAAAGATGAGGACGGCTACCTGTGGTTCATGGGACGCGCCGACGACGTCATCAAAGTGGCCGGCAATCGGATCGGTACGGCGGAAGTCGAAAGTGCGCTGGTCAGCCACCATTCGGTGGCCGAAGCGGCCGTCATCGGCAAGCCGCACGGGACCGTCGGCGAGTCCATCAAGGCCTTCGTGATTTTGAAACAGGGCGAGCCGCAGAACCACGAATTGATCGCGGCCCTGAAACTGCACGTACAAACCCAACTGGGGAAAATTGCCGTGCCGGCGGAGATCGACATCGTCACGTCGCTCCCGAAGACTCGCTCCGGCAAGATCATGCGCCGCGTGCTCAAGGCCAAGGAACTCGGCCAGGACGTGGGGGATATTTCAACGCTGGAGGATTGACTCGGCGAGCCCGCTCCCGGCTTCCACCTGATGATCGGCTTTCGGCCGTGTGTCGACCGGAGGCAAGCCGCAGGACCGACGGGCGCACCTGACTGCCGCTCGTGACCACAGCCGTCCATCCACTTCGAGAGATGGAGAGGATTGCGAGGCCGTTCCAAGCACTCGCGCCTAAGCTCGCCCTACGCCCTAGATCAATCCGCGGCGTTGCAGGTACTCTCGGTCGATGATGGGAGCGGATTTGGGCGGGACGACACTGCGCTCCTGGAGCAACCGCTCGACGTATTTCCCGATCAGGTCGGATTCCAGATTGACGGTGTCGTTGACCTGCTTGAGCCCCAGGGTAGTGCCCTTGGCGGTATGAGGGATGATCGCAACGGAAAGCGTGTGGGCGCCGACCTCGTTGATGGTCAGGCTGATCCCGTCGACGGTGATCGATCCTTTCACGATGCAGTAGCGCAGCACCTCCGGCGGACCCTCGATCGTTAGGAAAATAGCATTGCCTTCCTGATGCCGGGTGCGGATCGTCCCGATCCCATCCACATGCCCCGCCACCAAATGGCCTCCGATCCGCTCGTTGAGCTTCATGGCCCGCTCGAGATTCACGGGTGCGCCGGCCGCCAGGTGACCCAGCGTCGTCACGGCCAGGGTTTCGGGTGAGACTTCGACCGAGAAATCCCGCTCATGGCGCGCCACGACGGTCAGACAGACGCCGTTGACGCTGATGCTGTCGCCGATCTTCAAATCGGTCATCACGGCCGTGGCCATGAAGGTCATTCTGGTCCCGGCGAGGTTCCGCTCCATGACCGTGACCGCGCCCATCTCTTCGACGATGCCCGTAAACATTACTCGTCTTTCGTCATCACGCGTTTCAGCACATGCACGAACATCCCGATGAGCAGCACCAGAAAAAACACGACCATCAGTCCGATAATGAGATTCGCGGTATCCATAGGCTCCTTGTGCCGCGCATTATAGCACTATCCTGGGGCCCCCCGTCCTGGCGGGGTCGCATCTCGCATGGTGGCCCAAAATACCGCCGCGGCACACAGTTGCAGCGCAGCGATGATCGCGAACGCGTCCTGATAGGTCAGCCGCGCGATAAGCACCCCGGCCAACAGCGGCCCGGCGGCGTGCCCGACATCACCGATGGTCCCCTGCATCCCCATCCCCGCCCCCAGGGTTTTCCACTCGGAAAGATCCGCCACGAACGCAGACGTCGAGGACGTCACCACCGCCTCCCCATAGCCGAAACCGGACGCGAGCATCAGCAGGGCCGGGAACCAGGTCACATGCGGAATCGCCACGAACGTCCCGGCGCAGATGAGCAACCCGGCGAGAATCAGCGGCTTGCGTCCGACTCGATCCGAGACACGCCCCATGATCGGTTTGGACAAGAAGGACGTAATCGCCTGCCCGCTGAACAGCAGCCCCGATTGCCAGGGACTCAGACCCACCGAGGCCCCATAGAGCGGCAGGAAGGCCATGAGCGCGCCGTTGGCGATCATCTTGGCGGCATCGGTCGAACTGGTGACCAACACCCGCGTGTTGCGCACCACTACCGTAAAACCCCGCCACATTTCGGCCAGCACCGGACGCAGTCCCTTCTCGGTCACCCGTGGCGGAGGCTCGTCCAGATGCAGGCTGAAAAAGATCAGTACGGCCGCCAGACCGAACGCGCCGGCCGTGAGGAACGCCGCATCGAAGCCCGTGGCGACCACGAGCCATCCTCCGATAAAAGGCCCCAGGAGCGAGCCGGATTGGGTGCAGGCCGTATAGGTGCCGAGGGCGGCCCCGCGCCGTTCACGATAGAGCTGGGCGACGGTCGCCAACGCGCTGGGCGCGAAGATCGCCGTTGCCAATCCGTGGACGAGGCGTAGGAGCGTCAGCGTGTGGGTATCCGTCACCAGCGGATACACGAATGGCGGAAGTCCGAACGCCAATACACCGAGGTGCAACAACAGTCTTCGCCCGTAGATATCGGACAATGCGCCGGACGGCAATTTCAGGAAGACGCCCGTGAGCGTCGACACCGACACGATGACCCCGATCGCCTCGGGGCTCGCGCCCAACTGTTGCGCAAACAGCGACAGCACCGGCATCCGCACCATGTTGTAGCTGATGAAGCAACAGATGCCGATGGTGCAGAGCAAGGCGAAACTGCGGGAGGTGGTCATCGGGATGTCGTGCCTGCCGGCGTGGGCCTCGTGTCCGGGACTGAATTGTGCCGGGCGGACAACTCCGCTTGCAAGACCGCAATGGCGTCCTGCGCGATGGCTGGCGGGTCGGCGGCCTCGAAGAGCACGCGTGCCGGATCCTCCCGCATCACGTGGGCCAGACCGGCGGCTGTATCAAACGCCTTGCCCACTTGCCGCAGAACCACCTGGCCCACGAACGGCCGCACGAGAGACAACAGACCGGCAAGCATGCGATTGGGAACCTGGAGGTACGCCACCATCGTCGTCTCCGTGGCCGGAGCCGCCCGTTCGTCCATGGCCGCATTGAAGGACAGCAGCACCACGGCACGCCCCGCGACCGCAGGCAAAAATCGCCCGTCGTGCGTCCCTTCCAAATAATACAACCGAAGTGTCCGCTCGCCTTGCCGCGCCTCCAGAACCAACTCGAGCTGACCTTCCGTTCCCTCCCCATCCGTCAGCCAATAGCGACCGGGCGCTGACACCTCGGCCTTGTGAAGACCCAGCTCCAGTCTGTTCACCAGGGCCGCGGCCACCGGAGGATGGTCAAGGAGGTAGCGGTAGAGACTCAGGGGGAGCGGCGTCATGACCGGCCCGATTTTGTTGGCCGTCGTAAAGTCGGTCACGATCGGCGCCAACCGGCACTGCCAGGCATTGGGAATTCGTTCCACGGGAAGCCGGAGGCCGGCATGGTCGGCGGGGAGCGAACAGGTCGGCCCATCGGCGGCCACGACCGGGGCGACCGCCACGGCCCAGCCCATCAGCGTCAGCACCGCCACGCAGACCGGGAGACCGTCTCGCGTGCGCGTCACGGCGCAGCCGAAATCTGAATCGTGACCTGGTACGGGAACAATCGGCGCGTATCTTGGCGGACGCGGGCCTGGCGCAACATCGTGTCCACCGACGGAGTCAACACGCCCTCGAACGACAGGCGGCCATTCGTCGTGACCACGATCGGCCTCGACTCGTCCATGGCGTCGTCGCTGAAGAACAACGTATACCGCTGCACGTGGGCGGCGGCTACCTCCACCTTGTCGGGAGCGGATCGGGTCGCCAGCAATTTCGCGAACACTTTCCCTTTGATCAAGTCATCGCTGCCTTCAACAAGATTCTCTGCAAACGCGGCGATCCGATCCGTGGCGTCGATCCGCACCCACGACATCGTCCCCAAGTGCGTCGCGTCCCGCACGAGCACGACCGAGTCTGGCAGGGGCCCGCGGCGCCGCTGATCCACCCACGCCACCAGATCCGGCAGTTCTTCTTTCGGAAAATAGTGCCCGCCCGCCATCGGATGTTCGCGGTCGTGTTCGCGATACACCACATCATACCCGAGCTTCGTGAGCTCCTCCGATACCTCCCGGCTCAGCCGAACCGGCATCACCTGATCCTTGGCGCCATGGATAACATAGACCGGCGTGTGTTTCAGATTGGCGAGGAAGGGATAGAGGACATCATCAATGCCCGACGCCATCGGCGCCAGTCCCGCGAAGCGATCGGCATGGTGCATTCCGATTATCCATGCCCCAATACCCCCGTTGGACATCCCGGTGAGAAACACCCGATCGGGATCGACGTGATACCGGGCGGTCACGTCGCGAATCGTCGCCAAAACCAAGGCCTCCGCCGACCGCGTCCACCAGGCACCCATCGAATAGGTCGGGCACGCCAACAGGTACCGATCGCCCAAGCGACCGTGCCAGCGGTCCAGATACGCCTCGCCTGTGAACCCGGCTCCGTGCAGGCACACCACGAGGCCATAGGCCCGGCTAGGATCATAGTCCGTCGGCACCGCCAGCGAATACCCATACCGCCGGCCCTGCAGGGTCAGCGGGATGTCCGCCTGTGCGCCGGTCGGTTGGGCGCCATAGGGACGTCCGCGACGGAATACCTCTGACACGGCAGCCAAAGAGGTGCGAGGGTCGCCCAGCACACGATTGAGAAGCTCCGCGGCTTCTTGGCTATCGGCCGCGTCGTAATACTGCCAGACGAGGGCATCCAGCGTGGGCGTCTCCTCAGCCTGGGCCTGGGCCTGGGCCTGGGCCTGGGCCTGGGCCAGACACCCCAAGATCAGCAGGCCGACCAGAAACGACACGAGTGGCCTGAGACCCGCGTAGCGGCCGCACGGGTACTCAGTGGGACAGGACCAATCCGTCAACAATGAGGTCATCTCCCGCTTGCTCCAATGTCACACGCCCTAGAGAGATCAGGCTGGAAAGGGCGGCGGGACTTCGGCCGCCGATCACGCCCTTGGCATCCTGGCCGCCCAACAACCGCGGGGCCACATAGAATCGGACCTGATCCACCAAACCGGCCCGAAGCATGGCGGCATTGAGCGTGCTGCCCCCTTCGAGCAGCACCGAGCTGATGCCTCGGCCAGCCAAGAGACGCATGAGCGCCGTCAACGGGACCTCCCGCCGCCGTCCTGGTAGGACGACGACATCGACCCCTCGCCGCTCCAACGCCCGGCCCCTCGCCTGTGCCGCCCGCGTGGTCGTCGCCACAATGACCGGCTGGTCCCAGGCGCGCCGAAAAAGGCGGGCGCTTGGTAGCACGCGAAGCAGACTGTCGACGAGGACGCGGACCGGTTGCCGTAACGCCAGCCTATCCCGCTCACGCCCCTGATGAAACAGACGCGCGGTCAGCTGGGGATTGTCGCGCACCACCGTCCCCGCCCCCACCAACACGGCATCCACCTCGCTTCGCACACGGTGCGCGTCGGCGCGTGCCTCCCCGCCGGTTATCCACTTGGATGCCCCGGCCGCCGTGGCGATTTTTCCGTCCAGGGTCATGCCGGCCTTCAGGATCACCCACGGCCGTCCCGTCTTCATCCAATGACAATAGATCCGATTCAGCTCTTCGGCATCCGCAGCGAAACAGCCGACGCTCACGGCCATCCCCGCTCGTCGCAAGGCGCGAATACTGCGGCCGTTCACCAGCGGATTGGGATCGGGCATCGCAATGACGACGCGGGCCAACGCGGCCTCCAGCAGTCGCGGGAGACAGGGCGGCGTCCGTTTTTTCGTGTGACAACAGGGTTCGAGGGTCAGGTAGAGAGTGGCTCCGCGAGCCCTGGGCCCCGCCTGCTGCAGGGCCTCGGCCTCGGCATGGAGTCCACCGGGGCGCCGATGCCATGCTTCAGCGACGACGCGCCCCTTGGAAACGATCACGGCGCCGACCATCGGATTGGGGCTTGTGCTTCCCCTCCCCCGCGCGGCCAGTTGCAGAGCCCGCGCCATGAATCGGCGATCGGATGATGACGCGTTCACCGTCGGGCGGAACGTCCTTTGGCGGAGGATCGGGCCTTGGACTTGGCCGCTGGCTTGCGGGGATTGCTCCCTTTGGGCTTGGCCGCGGCCTTGGCATCACTCGCGGAAGCCAGCGCCGCATGCGCCGCCGCCAATCGTGCGATCGGCACGCGATAGGGGGAGCAGCTCACATAGTGCAATCCCATCTGGTGACAGAACTCGATCGAACTCGGGTCACCGCCATGTTCGCCGCAAATCCCCAGCTTGATGTCCGGGCGCGTCTGACGGCCGGCCCCGATCGCGAGCTTGATCATCTCCCCGACCCCTTCCCGATCCAGCACCGCGAAGGGATCGCTGTCGAGGATTTTCTGCTCTTTGTAGATGCCCACAAACTTGGCGGCATCGTCGCGGGAGAACCCGAAGGTCGTCTGGGTCAAATCGTTCGTCCCGAAGGAGAAGAACTCGGCTTCCTGCGCGATCGACCCCGCCGTCACCGCGGCGCGCGGCAACTCGATCATGGTCCCGACCAGATAGTTGAGCTTCACACCGGCGCGCTTCATCGTGTCCTGCGCTACTTCGCGCACCAGATCCTTCTGGGCCTTCATTTCGCTGACCATGCCCACCAAGGGAATCATGATCTCCGGAACGATCTTCTTGCCTTCCTTCGCGATTTCACAGGCCGCTTCCATGATGGCGCGCACCTGCATCCGCGTGATCTCCGGCATGGTGATGCCCAACCGGCACCCGCGCAGCCCCAGCATGGGATTGAATTCGTGCAATTCCTCCACACGCGCCAACAGCGCGCGCTTCTCGTCCAGTATCGAGGGAGTGGCGCCGGTCAACTCGAGCTTGGCGATCTCGACCATCAGCTCCTCGCGCCTCGGAAGGAACTCGTGGAGGGGCGGATCCAGCAACCGGATCGTGACCGGATAGCCCTTCATCTCACGGTACAGGCCCAGAAAATCTTGCCGCTGCAGCGGCAACAACTGGTCCAGGTATCGCTCGCGATCCTCGGCCGTCCGGGCCAAGATCATCTTCTGCATGATCGAAATGCGATCCTCGGCGAAAAACATGTGCTCCGTGCGGCACAATCCGATGCCCTCGGCCCCGAAGCCGCGGGCGATCCGTGCCTGATCCGGCACATCGGCGTTCGACCGCACCTTCAACGCCCGAATCTCGTCGGCCCACTTCAAGATCGTTTCGAACCGCTGGTACTTCTCCGACTTGGCGGGCTGGAGCTTCCCCTCCAGGACCTGAATCACCTCCGACGCCACGACCGGAATATCCCCGTCATAGACGTTGCCAGTCGATCCGTTGATGGAGAGGAAGTCTCCTTCGCGGAACACCTTGTTACCGATCCGCACGGTTTGATTGTTCTCGACCTCGACGGCGTCACAACCCGCCACGCAGACTTTTCCCATCTGCCGGGCCACGACCGCCGCATGGGACGTCATGCCGCCGCGAGCCGTGAGGAAACCGAGCGCCGCGTTCATGCCGTGAATATCGTCCGGACTCGTTTCCTGGCGGACCAGCACAACCCGCTGTCCCGCCGCCTGCATGTCGACCGCACGCTCCGGCGTCAACGCGATCTTGCCCGCCGCGGCGCCGGGCCCCGCCGGCAATCCCTTGCCCAACGGCGAGCGCTTGGACTCCTCCGCCATGTCGAAGATCGGATAGAGGTATTGCGAGAGGTGGTCAGGTTCGACACGCCGCACCGCCTCTTCCTTCGAGATCACGCCTTCCTTGACCATGTCGACCGCAATCCGGACCGCGGCAATGCCCGTGCGCTTCCCCACGCGAGTCTGCAGCATATAGAGCTTGCCTTCCTGGATCGTAAACTCCAGGTCGAGCATGTCGCGGTAATGCTTCTCCAAACGCGTGTAGGTCGTCTCCAAGTCACGATACGCGGCCGGCAACAGCTTGGCCAATTGGGTGACCGGCAACGGCGTCCGGATGCCCGCCACGACGTCCTCTCCCTGGGCGTTCATCAGGCACTCGCCGAAGAACCGGGCCTCGCCGGTCGCCGGGTCGCGGGTGAAGGACACGCCCGTTCCGCTGGTATCGCCCATGTTGCCGAAGACCATGGCGACCACGTTGACGGCGGTGCCCCAGGTATCGGGAATGCTGTAGAGCTTGCGGTAGGTAATGGCGCGGGCGCCGTACCATGACGAGAACACCGCATTGGTGGCCATACGCAACTGCTCGATCGGGTCATCGGGGAAGTCCCGCCCGGTGTCGTGCTTGATGAGTTCCTTGAAGCTCACAACCAGTTCGCGCAACGCCTTGGCGTCCAGATGCGTGTCCTGCGTGACGCCCAGATCCGCTTTCTTATGATTGAGAATCTCCTCGAAGTGCTCGCGGCTCACGCCCATGACGATACTGCCGAACATCGTCACGAACCGCCGATAACTGTCCTGGGCGAACCGCTCGTTCCGGGTCTTGGCGGCCAGCCCTTCGACCGTTTTGGTGGTCAGACCGACGTTCAGCACCGTGTCCATCATGCCGGGCATGCTGGCCCGTGCGCCGGAACGCACCGACACGAGCAAGGGGTTGGCCGGATCGCCGAACTTCATACCCATGGACCGTTCGACGCGCTTCAGCGCCTGCAGCGCTTCTTCCCACATGCCGGGAGGATACTTCTTGCCGTTCTTATAGTATTCGACGCAGGCCTCGGTGGTGATGGTGAAGCCAGCCGGCACCGAAATACGCAGGTTCGTCATTTCCGCCAGACCCGCGCCCTTGCCGCCCAGCAGGTTCTTCATGTCGCCCGTGCCTTCCGCCTTGCCGTCGCCGAAGTAATAGACGAATTTCTTCTTGGCTCCCACGATGGTCGCTCCTCTCCTCTTATGATGTCAGCTGCGACAGCAACGCTTGCTTGGCGGCTAACGCGTCAAGATGCCGTTGGTATCGCCGGACCAGGTACCGGCGCACGTACCACCCGAACGCCAGGATGGCCCCTACAAATGCCACAAATGCCGCCAAATGCCAATCGGCCCGTGAACCGTAGTCAAAGTATAGCCGACCGTCCGCCGTCTCCGAAATTTGCATGGTTTTCTGCAGCCGATGCGTCTCTCCACTGGGGTCGGACAGCTGGATCCATTCGGAACAGACTTGGACCAAATCTTCTTTGCCGGCCACGCGTTTCCAGCCCATGCGCAGGCAGACATCTTCGGTGGCGCTGAACTGCTCCGGCATTTGGAACAGCTCCTCCGGTGCCACCCCGCTGCCCCACATGCCGACCAAGAACAGAGCCGGACAGACCACCATCAAAACCCACGTCACCCGGGTGGAGTACCGGCGCACCAATGCCGCCTGCTCTGCTCCACCACCCTTCGTCTCCACAGCGTCCTCCGGTGGAGCCACACGCCGGGCTGACGCACCCTAGGACCCGCCCTGCTCCACCACCGCGGAAAAGTCGGCAAACCGTCGGAACACGTCGTCGATGACCGCCAACAGCGACAACCGGTTGGCCCGCAGGTCGGCCTGATCTGCATTGACCATCACGCCGGCGAAGAAGTCGTCGATCTGCGGCTTGAGTGCGACCAACGCGGACAAGGCACGCGCATAGTCGGCCCGGGCGATGGACTCGGGCACGACACGTTGGGCGTCGGCCAGCGACGCGTATAACGCCCGCTCCGCCGGATGTTGGAACACATCCGGCGCAATCGTCGTCGTATACCAACGTTCCTTCTGCACCAGACGATGCGCCCGCTTGAACCCGATGATCAGCGGATCGAATTCCGGCTGCGCCGCGATCGTCTGCAAGGCGCGCACCCGTTCAAGCAGATCGACCAAGTCGATGGCCCCCACGGCCACCGCCCTACCCGTCACGGCCTCGATCAAGTCGGGGCGGAAGCGATGGGTGTTCGCGAGATAAAAGCGGAACCGCTCCAAGACGAACGGGAGCGGATCGTCCACCGCCTTGGGATCGCCCTTCACATGCGGTCGGACCGCGTCGGTCGCCCGACGCAAGGCCGCCGCCACGTCCAGCCGGAGTCCCCCCTCGAGCAGGATCCGCACGATCGACAACGCGTGCCTGCGAAGGGCAAACGGATCTTCGGATCCTTTCGGCGTCATCCCGGCCGCAAAGAAAGCGGCGACCGTATCGAACCGGTCGGCCAAGGACACCACGTGCCCCGCGCGGGTCTCCGGCAACTTGCCGTCCATGCCTCGCGGTAAGTATTGGTCCCGTATGGCGGCGCAGACCTCCGCCGACTCGCCGTGCTTCTCGGCATACACCCCGCCCATAATGCCCTGCAAGGCGGGGAACTCCCCCACCACCCCCGTCGCAAGGTCTGCCTTGCACAGGTGGGCGGCCCGCCGGCACGTCTCGGCCGAGGCCGACTGCCCGAGAGCCTCCGCCAGCCAGCCGGCCAATGCCTCCAGCCGTTGGGCCTTCTGTCCCATCGTGCCGAGCTTCTGGTGGAAGACCACACTGTCCAATTTCCGTACGCGATCCGAGAGCGGGAGCTTCTGATCTTCCCCAAAATAAAACGCGGCATCCGAGAGACGCGCGGCGAGCACCCGCTCGTTGCCCTTGCGAATGGGCGTCATATCGCGGCAGACCATGTTGACGACGGCCAGGAAATGGGGAAGCAGCCGGCCCTGCGCATTGCGCAAGGCGAAGAACCCCTGATGCTCTTTCATGGCGGTTTCGATGACATCGGCCGGCAAGTGCAGGAATTTCTCGTCGAAATTGCCCAGAATCGCCGAGGGGTGCTCAACGGCATAGACGGCCTGATCGACCAGCGTCTCGTCGGCGCGCCACTGCCCCTTCGCCCGTTGGGCCAATCCGTTCAGCAACCGTTCGATCGCCGCACGGCGCGAGGCAGGATCCACCATAACCCCCGCACGCTCCAACGCCTTCGTATAGGCATCGGCCTGCCGCAGGGTCAGCCCTGCCGCCGCCTGCTTGCCCGCCAACACTCGGTGGCCGTACGTGCGCACACCCGACTTCAAACCTCCGACCTCGAAGACGATCGGTTGAGCCCCATAGAGCGCCACGATCCACCGCAACGGTCGTGCGAAACGAAATCCCGTCTCATTCCACTTCATGGCTTTGGGAAAGGTCAGCCCCTTGATCATGCCAGCCAGGCGCTCTTGCAACACCTCCCGCGTCGGCCGCCCCTCTTCCCGTTTGACCGCAAAGAGGTAGGCCCCCTTGGGCAGCTCCCGCACCTCCAGATCGGAGACGGAGACGCCCTGCGAGGCTGCGAACCCGGCGGCGGCTTTGGTCGGCTGGCCGGCCGCGTCGAACGCGGCGGTCTTCGGGGGCCCCATGACTTCTTTCGTCGCCGTCGTCTGCCGTCCGACCAACCCTTCAAGCAGAAGGGCGAGACGCCTCGGCGTGGCAACCGAACGGATCGCGCGATAGGTCAGCCGCTGTTCCGTACAGAGCGCCGCAGCGGCGGCTTCGAGCGCGGCTCGCGCCGGCGCGATGAATTGATAGGGCAATTCCTCGGTGCCGATTTCCAGCAGCAAATCGGCAGCCCCCGGCGCACGGTGTGCCGCCGGTTTTGACGCTGTTTTTCGGGAGATGGGCATGGGTGGAACTACGTGCGGTTGTCTTGAATGGTTATCGGGCGATTCGCCGTCGCTTCCCGCGCGACTCCGGCGCAGCCCCGCCGGCCGGACGCAATAAGGGATGGCCCATGGCTTCGCGCGTCTGCATGTATTGTTCGGCACAGGCTCTCGCCAGGCCGCGCACGCGAGCGATGTATCCGGTCCGCTCGGCGACGCTGATGGCTCCCCGGGCATCCAACAGATTGAACGCATGCGAGGACTTGATGCAGTA
>FKKE01000914.1_pt3 | contig 51231 bp, 47 predicted proteins | sample 1106331 | NCBI WGS metagenome assembly FKKE01 (sample SAMEA3931202, study PRJEB13176) | freshwater metagenome | biome: Drinking water system; feature: drinking water; material: freshwater | place: China | collected 2013-02-06 | reverse complement strand
GATGTTCATCATCGGCGTCGGCAGCAAGCGCGCCTGGACGCCGCCGACATAGCGGAAGAGCGGCTGGCCGGCGCTTTGCGCGGCGGCCTTGGCGACGGCGAGCGAGACGCCCAGGATGGCGTTGGCGCCAAGGCGGGCTTTGTTTTCCGTGCCGTCCAATTCGATCATCACCTGATCGATGCGGCGTTGATCCTCCGCGTCCATGCCAAGCAGCGCGTTGGCGATCTCGCCGCCGACGGCCTCGACCGCATCGCGCACGCCCTTGCCGAGATAGCGGTCGGGCTCGTTGTCGCGCTTCTCGACCGCTTCGTGGGCGCCCGTGGAGGCGCCCGATGGCACGGCGGCGCGGCCCATGGCGCCGTCTTCGAGCCAAACGTCGACTTCGACGGTGGGATTGCCGCGGCTATCGAGAATTTCGCGGCCGGTGATATCGGCAATGCCGGTCATGGCGCCCCTGCTCTAGCTTCGAGAGAATAGGAGGCGGTTGGAGCGCGGGCCGGTCCAAAACACAAGACCCGCACGTGCTTACTCAGCCCTGCGCTTGTGCACGCATGGCCGGCGCCTGCTCTGACGTCTGTGTGAGCCTAGTCTTCCTTCGGCTTGCGGATTTGCTTGCCGCGATAGCGGCCCGTCTTCAGGTCGATATGGTGCGGGCGGCGGAGTTCGCCGCTTTCCTTGTCCTCGACGTAGGTGTTCTTGGCCAGCTTATCGTGGGCGCGGCGCATGCCACGGCGAGACGGGGTGGTTTTTCGCTTCGGAACGGCCATGGCCGGAAAACTCCTGCACCGCGCCCGGAAGCTCCGGGGACGGCGAAGCGGGGCTGATAGAGGATCGGTCGCCGCCCCGCAACCCCAGGGACGGGCGCCTCAGCGCTGTTGCGTCACCGCGCCGCCCAGGGCCGTCGAACGGTCGCCCGTGCCGCCGCCGGCGACGCTTATGTCGCCCCCCATCGCCGCCGAAGCGTCGTAGCTTGCGCTGGCGTAGGCGGCGACTTCGGCCCCCATGGCGGCGCTGGCGTCGACGGTTCGGCACTGCAGCGCCCGGGCGTTGAGTTCGGCGCCCATGGCGGCCGACGCATCGAGCGTCCCGCATTCGCCGGCGAGCCGGAGTTCAGCGCCCATGGCTGCCGTGGCGTTGACGCTGTCGCATTGCAGGCCGTTGACCTCCAGTTCGGCGCCCATGGCGGCGACGGCGGAGAAGTCGGCGCACTCGCCGCCGGCGGTCGCGCGCACACTGGCGCCGCGGGCGGCGGCAACGCCTTCGAACCGCGGCAGCGTTACGCTGATGCGCGCGTCGTATCTCGGCTCGCCAAACCATGAGCGGCGAGCAGGTTCGATCCGAAGTTCGCCATCGACGACGCGCGTGCGAATGCGCGCGGCGTCGGCGCCCGACACGTCGACGCGATAGTTCTCGCCAACGGCGATCTCGACCTCGAAATCGCCGGAGGCTTTCACGGTTTCGAAGCCAGTGGCGTTGCGGGTTTCAGCGCTGGCGGGGAGCGCGACCGCGCTCAACAATCCGGCGGCAATGGCGATTTCGCGCATAGTGCAGTCTCCTCAATTTGCGCGGCGGAACGAGCCGCCGGACGAAAGGTCGATGTCTCCGAGCCCAGGATTGCCGTAGGCCCTGACGCCGCCGCCGCTTGAGGCGTCGACATCCAGTCTGCCGCTGGCGTAGACGCGCACGTCGGCGCCTGAGGAGACATCGACGCTGCCATTTTCGCAGCGCAGATTTTCCGCATCGATGTCGGAACCGCTCGAAGCGTCGGCGGTGAACGAGGCGCACGATCCGCTCACGCGCAGATCCGCGCCGGATGAAGATTGAAGTTCGATCGCGCCGCCGTTGACCCCGGTCGCCGTCAGATCGGCGCCGCTTGAAGCAGAGAGGCCCTCGACCCGGGGCATAGTCACCCGAACATTGGCGTTGCGCGGCCCGCGCCAGGACCAGCCGCGGACGGGTTCCACGATGAGCGTATCGCCCGCGACGCGGGTGACGATCCGCTGTGCGTCCCGGCCCGTCACTTCGACGCTGAAGCCGCCGCCAACCGTGACCTCGACATCGGTTCCGGCCTGCGCTTCCACCTTTGTGAAACCGGAGAGTGGCCGGGTCTCCGCGTGCGCGACGCCGGCGCTCGCCAGAAGCGTTGCGGCCAAAGCGGTTGTCAGTCTCATCTGGAACTCCCCCTGCCAGGAAAACGGGCGCACCTTGCCCGCCGTTTGGACCTGGGATGCCTGCCGGGGCCCGCTTGGATGCAGGGGGCCTGCTGTTAGGTGATGTTGCCGCGCCGGAAATCCCCAGCTAGGCCCCGCAGCATCTGGGGCGCGCTCTGGCGGTCGAAGCCGATGGCGGCGGTGTAATCCATGAGCGCCCCGTGCTCGGCTTCGTCGAACGAGCCGTCGGCGACGAAGACGCTCATCAGCGCCTTGAGCAGCGCCATCTTCTGGTCGCGCGAAAAGGCGCCCGCGCGGGCGGACAGGAAATCCACCAGCTCGTCCTTGTTGAGACGCGCCGCGGCGAACGCCTCCTCGACCTTGACGGCTTCGAACGCCTCCCCCGCGATCTCCCGCATGGCCGCGACGATGGCGCGCTTTTCTTGCTCGTTGGTGCGCCCGTCGAGCCTGGTCGCGTTGACCAGCGCCGCCAGGGCGTAGCCGGCGAAATCCCCACCCGTGACGGTTTCGGTCTTCTTGGCGCGCAGGCCGCGAATGAAGGCGCGCAGCGCGATCCAAAGCGCCACCGCGGCGACGACCACGAACAGCGCGATGACCGTGCCGCCGTTCGAGGCGTGCTCCGCCGGGACGGTCTTGGCGGCGGTCTGGGTGAACGCAAGTAATGGCGTCATGGCCCTGCGGCCTAAAGCGACGAGGTCATGATGTCGATGGGCAACCCGGCTATTCGCGCTGCGAAAACAGGCTCGCCGCCTTAGTGACGATGTCCGGCCGCATGAACACAGCCCCCAACAGGTAGAGCGGGCTGGCGCGCAGGAAGCCTTCCGCCGATAGCCCCACGACTTCCCCGTTTGGCCCCTGCCCCGTGGACGAACTGCCCAACGATATTGGTTAAGTGAACCGGCTCGACCGCCGCGGCGCTGCAGGCCGTCTGCAGTGAGGCGCTCGGAATGCGGACCTACGCCTGTGGCTCAATGCAAACCTGACAGTGATCGCCAGTATCGACGCCCGCCTTTCGACATTGAACGTCGGTTAGATTGAAGAAGAACGCATCGGAGCCTTTTCCCCACGGCCTGATGTTGCGCTCAAAGGGCGGCGAAGCGTTCAAGGAAACCATGGCGACAAACGCCGCAGCACGCCCGCCCACGTGCTCGGGTTTGACAACGATGTATCGGGGCAGATCGGGCTGCTTGCGAAGGATCTTCGCGGAGAAAGAGATTGCGGCACTTTTCACGAGCAGATCCCTGCCACTGTTAGCGCGACGGCCCCCTAAACCAACCTACTCTGCTCCACCGCCGCCGCGATGAAGCTTGCAAACAGCGGGTGCGGTTCGAATGGGCGGCTCTTCAGTTCCGGGTGATATTGCACGCCGATGAACCAGGGGTGGTCGCGCCGCTCGACGATTTCCGGCAGCAGGCCATCCGGGCTCATGCCGGCGAAGATCAATCCCGCGGACTCAAGTTTATCGCGATATTTGGTGTTCACCTCAAAGCGATGGCGGTGGCGTTCGCTGATCTGGGTGTCGCCGTAAATGGCGGCGACCTTGCTCTCCGGATCGAGCGACGCCTTGTAGGCGCCCAGCCGCATCGTGCCGCCAAGATCGCCTTCGGCGGCGCGTTTTTCGAGTTCGTTGCCCTTCAGCCATTCGGTCATGAGGCCGACGACCGGATGTTTGGCCGCGCCGAACTCGGTTGAGCTGGCGCCCTTCAAGCCCGCCTGGTTCCGGGCCGCTTCGATGCAGGCCATTTGCATGCCGAAGCAGATGCCGAAAAACGGCGCCTTGTGCTCGCGCGCGAAGGTGACGGCGGCGATCTTGCCCTCGGTGCCGCGCTCGCCGAAGCCGCCCGGCACCAGAATGCCATGCACGCCGTGCAGGTCTTCGTGCCAGGCTTCGCCCAGTTCTTCGAACTTCTCGCTCTCGATCCAGCGTATGTTGACTTTCACGTTGTTGGCGACGCCGCCGTGATGCAGCGCTTCGATCAGCGACTTATAAGCGTCCTTGAGCTCAGTGTATTTGCCGACGACGCCAATCGTAACCTCGCCATCGGGCGACTTGAGGCGCTTTACGATGGTTTCCCATTTCGTCAGGTCGGGCTGCGGCGCAACGGTGACTCCGAAATGCTTGAGCAACTCTGTGTCGAGCCCTGCAAGGTGATAGGCGATCGGCGCTTCGTAAATCGTCTGCAGATCGCGCGCCTCGATGACAGCGGCTTCGCGCACATTGCAGAAGAGCGCAATTTTCTTCTTCTCGTCCTCAGGGATTGGCCGATCGCAGCGGCAGAGCAAGATATTGGGCTGGATGCCGATCGAGCGCAGCTCCTTCACGCTGTGCTGCGTTGGCTTGGTCTTCATCTCGCCGGCTGACGGGATGTAGGGCAGCAGCGTCAGGTGAACGAACGCGGCCTGGCCGGGGTCAAGCTCCTGACCAAGTTGGCGGATGGCTTCGAAGAACGGCAATCCTTCTATGTCGCCGACCGTGCCGCCGATCTCACACAGCACGAAATCGGCGCCGCCGTGATCGGAGAGAATGAAGTCCTTGATCGCGTTGGTGACGTGCGGGATCACCTGCACCGTGGCGCCCAGATAATCGCCGCGCCGTTCCTTGGCGATGATTTCCTGATAGATGCGCCCGGTGGTGATGTTGTCGGCTTGCGTGGCGCTCACGCCGGTGAAGCGTTCATAGTGGCCGAGGTCGAGGTCGGTTTCGGCCCCATCGTCGGTCACGAACACTTCGCCGTGCTGGTACGGGCTCATCGTGCCCGGATCGACATTGAGGTAGGGGTCGAGCTTGCGGAGTCGGACGCGGTACCCGCGGGCTTGCAGCAAAGCGCCGAGGGCGGCGGAGGCGATCCCCTTCCCCAAGGAAGAGACCACGCCGCCGGTAATGAACACGTAGCGCGCCATTATCCTTCCGTTCGCTAGACCGCCCCAGCCCGGCCTGCGGACTTACTGATCGGGGCCAGCGCGTTCCCGCCGGACCGCGCCGACCAGAGGGTCGCTCGATTCGGGGACGTTTTGAGTGTCCGTCGTGAGGTCGATGCCGTTCACCGCGCCATTCGCCGCAGTTGCGGGTGCGGCAGCGGGACGCTGCGCATTCGCCGGCGCAGTCGCGGGTGGGTTCGATGCGGTTCCAGAACGTTGCGTCGGCGCAGCAGCTGGCCGCTGCGCTGCGGCAGGCTGGGTTGTGGCCGGCGTCGCCTGGCGGGGCTGTGTCGCAGCTGGCCGCTGTTCGATCGGGCCGGCGCGCGTGGTCGCTGCGCTGGGCGCCGGCGGCGTGCTGGCCGCCGCTTCACGCGGGCCGAGGGACACCATCTGCGTATTCGATGGCGCACGGCTTTCAGTTGGATCCGGGCGTGTGGGCTCGGGCTGTGCGGGCGCCGTTTCCTGCGGCGCAGGCGTTGTAGCCGGGGCACTTTGCTCAGGGATCAGATCAATGACCGAGCGGCCGGCGTTGGCGCTGCCAGCGCTCGACAGCATGGTCAGGCCCAGCGATGTCACCAGGAAGAAGCCGCCGGCCACTGAGGTCATGCGGGCCAGCGCGTCAGCCGCGCCGCGGCCTGACATCAGCGAACCGCCGCCGCCGCCGCCCATACCGAGCGCGCCACCTTCAGAACGCTGAAGCAGCACGAGGCCGATCAGACACACGCAAACCAGCAAATGGATGCTGAGGATGACCAATTCCATTGCTGCCGCCGTCTCCCACGCGTCGTTCCGCCCGCACCTCACTTGGGTGCGCGCGAAAGGGCGCTCAATAGCCGAGCCTGATCCTAAACGCCAGCCCGGCGAAACGCATCCCTAGTGCGCAGCGGGGTGGCCCAGAATTATGGCCGAAAAGTCAGCGGCTTTCAGGCTTGCACGCCCAACGAGGGCGCCATCCACGCCGTCCACCGTGAAAATCTCAGCCGCGTTCTTCGGCCCGACCGAGCCGCCATAAAGAATGCGGGTCTGGTTCGCCTGCGCGCCGATTTGGCTCGTGAGGGTTTCCCGGACTAGCGCATGAACTTCGCCGATTTCGGCCAAAGTCGGCGTCGAGTTCCCCCCAATCGCCCAAACCGGCTCATAAGCGACGACAAAGGCGCCGTCCTGGGTCGGAATGCTTGCCCTCACCTGCCTGCCCACCACCTCCGTCACGCGACCCGCCGCACGTTCCGCCTGGGTCTCGCCAACGCAGACGATCGGAACGAGGCCCGCCGCGATGGCGGCTTCGGCTTTTTGGCGCACCAGATCGTCGGTTTCGCCGTGAATTGTGCGGCGCTCAGAGTGCCCCACGATGACGTAGGCCGCGCCTGCGTCTGCGAGCATGGCCGCGCTGATCTCACCGGTCCGCGCCGCGTCGGCGCCATTGGGGCTGCAATCCTGGGCGCCGATCAGCACAGGCTTGCCCCGGCTCTGCCAGGCCGCTGACTGCACATAGGCTGCGGGTGGGCAGACCAGCACGTCGATCGCGGCGGCGGCGGCGCCGACGCGCTCGGCCAGCGCCCCGATTTCGCCCAGATCCGCCGCCCGGCCGAACATTTTCCAGTTTCCCGCGATCAATGGCCTGCGCGAACTCATTCTGCACTCCTTGCCGCTGCGGCGGCGTGCGGCATTTGCCCCGCTCAACCGGCCTCTCTATGGTCCGGCCGCCTTCTCGCATATCGGACCACCTCATGCTTCTGCAATTTCGAAGTGCCACGCGCGGCTGGATCGCGACCATCATCATTGGCCTGGTGGGCCTCGCGACGGTGCTCTTTCTGATTCCGAGCGGCGGCCTGTCGTTCGACGCCAATTCGTACGTCGCGCAGGTCGGCGACGCCAAGATCACGCCGCCGCAGCTGACGCGTGAGCTGGAACTGACCCTTCGTTCCGAGCGCGCCAACGGCAACAACATCACCCAGCAGGAGGCCGTTGACGCAGGCGCACACCGGCAAATCCTGGAGCGCATGATTGCCCGACACGCCATGTACGCATTCGCCGATCGCATCGGCATCAGCGCCAGCGATGCGCAATTGGCCGATTTCATCCGGCAGATCCCGTCCACGCGGAACGCCGTCACCGGCAATTTCGACGAAGCGTCATACAATGCGTTTTTGCAGGAGTTCCGCTACAGCCGTGAAGAGTTCGAACGCGATACACGTCACGATCTGACCACGCAGATGTTGATGCAATCGATGCTGGGCGGCGTGCGGGCGCCGTCAAGCTACGGGGCGCTGCTGCACACCTTCACGACGGAACAGCGAACGATCTCAATTGCCGAGGCGCCGGTGTCCGCCGTCGGAGCCATCCCGCCGCCCAACGAAGCGCAGTTGCAGGCGTTCTGGGAGGACAATCAGCAGAACCTGCGTGTTCCAGAGTTCCGCGCTTTGACGCTGGTCTATGCGCGCCCGAGCGACTTCATGGCGCGCGTACAGGTGCCGGAAGCCCGCTTGCGTGAGGAGTTCGACGCGCGCGCCGCTTCGCTGACACAGCCCGAACGCCGCTCCTATGTCCGCATCGCCGCAGCCAACGAAGCGCAAGCGAACGACGCGGCGGCGCGGCTCAACAGAGGCGAAAGCGCCGCATCCGTGGCAAGCGCGCTCGGCCTGCAAACGACGCGCGGCGATAACCAATCGCGCGCCGAGGTGCCGGATTCCGCCGTTGCCGCTGCGGTGTTCAGCGCCCAAGTGCGCGGGCCCGCGGTCGTCGCGCGCGGTTCGCTGTCGCCGTTCGTCGTCGTCAAGGTCGAGTCGTCGACGCCTGCGGTGACCCCCAATTTCAGCGCCTATCGCCAACAAATTTTCGACGCCCTCGCCGGCGACGAGGCGGCTGAACTGCTGAACGCCGCCATCTCGGGCTTCGAGGATGCGCGCGCCGCGGGCGCTACAATCCCGGAAGCCGCCCGCCAGCACGGCCTGCCCGTCGTCACCTTCGCCGCAGTCAGCGAGGGCGGCTTGAATCAACAGGGTCAACCGATTGAAGCGCTTGCCGGCTTGGAGGATGTTCTCGTCACCGCCTTCCAAACGCCGGAAGGCGAGGCCAGCGACTTTATTCCGGCTGCCGACGGCGCCGACGTCATTGTCAGTGTCGACCGCGTGATCCCAGAAACCGTGCGCCCGCTCGAAGAGGTGCGCACCGAATTGGTTCAGGCCTGGATCGGACGCGAACGCGCGCGGCGGCTCACCGAACTTGGCGAAGAGATCGCAACGGCTGTACGCGGCGGACAGAGCTTGGCCGCCGCCGCACGCGCACACGGCGGCCGCGTCGCCGTCGCATCGAGCCCCATCAATCGCGTGGGAGCGAGAAACCTGCCGGCGCCCGGATTGGCCGGGCAGATTTTCGCCGCGCGCCAGGGTGATGTCGTCAGCGGCATGCGCGCCGATGGCGGCGCCGTTTATGTCGCGGTGGTCGAGGCCATCGCGGCGCCCGATCTCGCTCAGCAGCCCCAGGCGGTCGAAGCCGCTCGCACCTACGCGGAGCGGCCCTGCGTGCGCGAGGCGCTTCAACAAGGCGCGCCTCCGTTCTGTGGTCTGATCTCGAGCACCGCCGATGCGTTCCAAGACCAGGTGATCGAACGCGCCAATCCGCGCCGCAACGAGCAATTGCTGGAGCGGGTTTATCCAAGCTCCAACGCCTCCAGCGAAGACGCGCAATGAGCCCAGCCACGCCAGGGCTTGAGCCTGCTTTGGCGGACTATGCAGTGGAACACCAAAGCGGCGGCGGCGTGCTTTGGATGCGCCGCGTCAGCGATCTGGAAACGCCGGTTTCGGCGCTCCTAAAGCTCGGCGCCGCCAAGCCGGGCTCTTTCCTGCTCGAGAGCGTACAGGGCGGCGATTTCCGCGGCCGCTATTCCATCATTGGCCTGAAACCGGACTTGGTTTGGCGCGTGCGCGGTGGCCGCGCCGAAGCGAGCCGCGGCGGTTTCACCGACTCGGCCTTCCGCGCGCAACGCGATCCCCCGCTGAAGAGTTTGCGCAAGCTCTTGGCGCGCTCGGCGCTGCAGCTGCCGCCGCACTTGCCGCCGATGGCGGCGGGGTTGTTTGGGTATTTGGGCTACGACATGGTCCGCCTTGTCGAGCACTTGCCCGACAAGCGGCGCGACCCGATCGGCACGCCGGATGCGCTGCTGGTGCGGCCCACCATCGTCGCGGTCTTCGACAACGTGACGAGCGAGATCACGCTGATCACCCCCGCGCGTAAGCGAGCCGGTCAGAGCGCGGAGGCGGCCTATGAGGCCGGTCGGATGCGCCTGGAGCGTGTATGGCGGGCGCTCGATCGCCCGCTGCCGCGCAAGCAGGGCGCGTTGGCGCCGACGCAACCGGCTGAGCCCATATCCAACACCTCGCCCGATAACTACCGAGCGCTGGTTGCGCGCTGCAAAGACTATTGCCGCGCCGGCGATATCTTCCAAGTGGTGCCCAGCCAGCGTTTCTCAGCGCCGCTGAGCGCCCCGCCATTTGCGCTCTATCGATCTCTGCGCCGGCTCAATCCGTCGCCGTTTCTCTACTACCTGAATTTCGCGGACTTCTCGGTTGTCGGCTCGAGTCCAGAAATCCTGGTGCGCAAACGTGGCGAAACCATCACCATCCGTCCGATCGCCGGCACCCGTCCGCGCGGGGCGACGCCCGCTGAAGATCAAGCGCTGGAGGAAGAACTCCTCGCCGACCCGAAAGAACGGGCGGAGCATTTGATGCTCGTCGACCTCGCGCGCAACGATCTTGGCCGCGTCGCCAAACGTGGCGGCGGGGCCGGCAACAACGCCGCTCTGGCCGGCCCGGGTTCCAAGCACGTCCGCGTCACCGAGGCCTTCACCATCGAACGCTACAGCCACGTCATGCATATCGTCTCGAATGTCGAAGGCGAGCTGGCGGATGGCCTATCCGCGCTCGACGCGCTGCTCGCGGGCTTTCCGCACGGCACGGTGACCGGCGCGCCGAAGGTGCGCGCGATGGAGATCATCAACGAGGTCGAGCAACACCAGCGCGGCATCTATGCGGGCGGCGTCGGCTATTTTGGCGCGGGCGGCGACATGGACACCTGCATCGCGTTGCGCACCGCCGTGGTCAAAGACGGCATGCTGCATGTGCAGGCGGGCGGCGGCGTGGTGCTCGATAGCGATCCCGAAGCCGAGTTGCAGGAGACGCTGCACAAGTCCCGCGCCCTCTTCCGCGCCGCGGCGGAGGCGTGGCGCTACGCTTAAGACTCAGCGCGCGCGCATACCATCGACGATGTAGCGCGCCGTGGCGCCGACGCAGGCTGTGACCGTGAGGACGAAAGCGAGCGCAGCGAGCACGATCCAAATGGCGAAGTAACCGAACCCCGCTTCGTTCGAGGGCGAGAGCAGAAACCAGATCAGCGCCCAACCCAGCGTGACCGCGAAAAAACCGGCGACGCTCCGCAGATAGACGCCGCACGGCCGCGCGTAAGCGTGTGCGGCCAGAACGCTAAGCGCGCCAAGCACCAGTACGACGAAGAGCCAAGCCTGCATCTTGGAGACAAGGCTAACTCGCCAGCGTTAACATCTAGCTCCCGCGCTACGTGCGCCCCTCGGTCGGCGGCGTGTCGCTGCTTGCCGCTGGCGCCTCCGGCTGTGGAGGTTCGGTTGTTGTCGGCGCTTCCGGCGGCGGCGCCTCCGATGGCGACCCTTCGGCAGCTGGCGCCTCAGGCGCCGCGACCGGCGCCTCTGGCGCAGGTTGCTCTGGAGCGCTTGGCGGCGGTTCAGGCGCTGGCTCCGGCGCTGACGGCTCAGGCGGCGGAGGTTCAACCGGCGCCGGCGCAGGCGTTTCTGCAACCGGCGCGGCGGGTTCCTGCGCAACGGCCGGCGGCGGCGATTCAGCGACCGGCGCTTCAGGTTGAGCGACCGGCGGCGGCGCAACAGGAGGCGGCGCTACCGGCGGTGAAACTGGCGGCGGCGCCGCCTCGACTGGACCGCCCAATGCTGCAGTGATCGCGGCCTGCGTCGCCTGATCGACGGCGCCGGTTGTCTCAAGCCCGTGCTCGTTTTGAAAGTTGACGACGGCGCGGCGCGTCGCCGGCCCGAAGATGCCGTCGGCGGCGCCGACCGGATAGCCCAGTTCGGCCAAGGCCCGCTGCAATTCGCGCACGCGTTCGCCGCTGGCGCCATTGCGCAGCACCTCATCGTTCGAGGCGCGCACCAGCAATTTCTGCGGATCCTTCACAAGATCGAGCGCGCGATTGGTCCAGAGGATGCGATCGGCCTCTCCGTGCGCAGGCGCGGTATCGAGCGGATCGCCGCGATTGACGCCGCGCGACACCGCCGCGCTGTCGTCGCGATCGGCGAAAGGGCCAAGCCCCGCTGACTTGAAGTAGGCCGCGGCAACGTGCAGCGACTTTTTCAAGTCGCGCTCAATAAGCTCGGGATCGTTGACCAGATCGAAGCCGGCGATTTCGCCATACTTCAGGTAATTCGCTTTTCCGGTCAGCTGGAAAAATCCGCGACCGCGATAGCGCCAACCGTCGCCGGACTCCGGCGGGCCGTTGCCAAGGCGGTTGGCATAAACGCGATTGGCGATGCGTTCGGGCTTCCGCTCGTACTCGCGGGCGATCTCATCGGTCGGGAAGTAGCGCGGGAAGATTCGGCGCAGCCGTTCGGCGCTGTAGTTGAGGTTCTCAACGCGATGCGCCAAGCCGCCGGTCTCGACCAAGCCCTGGCCGATGAAGTGCGCGAGCCGCGCCGGCGTATTGATCTCGAACTGCTGGAGCAGGTCGTAAGATTCCAGGATTGCCCGAACATACTGGCCGCGGGTGGTGAACGGGTTCCAGCCGCCTCCGCCCAGTTGTCGCACCAGCGCGTTGAAATCCAATTCTTCGATATTGCCGATGCTGAAAAAGCGCATGCCATCCCCTTCTGGACCTGGCGCGGCCTTGGCGGCCCCCGGGTCTCAGCATACGGCAAAGAGAACCAAGTTTGCACGCGGCAGATTTCAGCTATGCTGCATGCCAGATGACGCACCGGCCCCTGCCCCCTGCGCGATGGCGCGCGAACGAACGCTGATCCGCTTCGTTCAACTCCCGCGCCTGTGGCCTGCCCATGATCCTCGTCATCGATAATTACGACAGTTTCGTCTATAACCTCGTCCACTATGTGGAAGATTTCGGCGTGCGCACCGAGGTTGTTCGCAATGACGCCATGTCCGTGGCCGAGGTGCTGAAGCGAAAGCCAAAGGCGGTGCTGCTCTCTCCCGGGCCGTGCACGCCAAACGAAGCCGGCATTTGCCTGGAATTGCTGGCCAAGGCGCCCGAAGACTTGCCCATGTTCGGCGTTTGCCTCGGGCACCAGGCCATGGGTCAGGCCTTCGGCGGCGAAGTGGTGCAGGCGCAGGCGATCATGCATGGCAAGGTCTCGGAGGTGACGCATCGCGGCGGCGGGCTCTTCCGCGGCCTGCCTTCGCCTTTCCGCGCCACGCGCTATCACTCGCTGGCGGTGAAACGCGCGACATTCCCGCCGGACCTAAACATCGACGCCGAGACCGCTGACGGCGAAGTGATGGGTTTGTCGCACAAGTCGCGGCCGGTGTTCGGCGTGCAGTTTCATCCGGAGTCGATCGCATCCGAGCATGGCCACGCCATCGTCGGCAATTTCCTGAGCGCGGCAGGCTTGCGATGAGCCTCAACGCCACCATCGCTGCATTGAGAGAAAACAGGCAAGCGTCCGGCATCGACGCCGCCTTCGCGGAAATCATGGACGGCGCGGCCGCGCACGACGACATCAAGGCCTTTCTGACCCTGACCATACCGCTGATGAACGATCCCGCCCTCATCGCGGCGGGCGCACGCGCGCTGCGCGCACGCATGGTGCGCGTGGAAGCGCCCGCGGGCGCCATCGACGTGTGCGGCACCGGCGGCGACGGCGCCCACACGCTCAACATTTCGACCGCGGTGGCGTTCGTGGTCGCGGGCTGCGGGGCGCCAGTAGCCAAACACGGCAACCGCGCCATGAGTTCGCGATCGGGCGCCGCCGACGTGCTCGAAGCGCTTGGCGTCAAGCTAACGGGCGATGTGCCCACACTCGAGCGTTGCTTGCGCGAAGCTGGCGTCGCGTTCTTGTTCGCGCAGAACCATCACCCGGCCATGCGCCACGTGGCTTTGGCGCGCCGCGAACTCGGCAAGCGCACGATCTTCAACCTGCTTGGGCCGCTCTCCAATCCGGCCGGCGTGAAGCGGCAATTGGTGGGCGTTTTCAGCGCCGACTTCATCGAACCGGTTGCGGGTGCGTTGAGAGCGCTCGGGTGCGAGAAGGCGCTCGTCGTGCATGGCGCGGGCGGCCTTGATGAGGTTTCCGCCGCAGGCAAGGACGCCAACTGGGTTGCGACCCTGGAGAACGGCGCCATCAGCCTGCAGCACGCGACGCGATCAGCCGAGGTTCATCCCGATTTGCGCGGGGGCGCCGCGTCGGAAAATGCCGAGGAGATGCGGGCGCTCCTGAATGGCGCCGGCCGCCCGGGTCACCGCGCCGCCGTGCTGATCAACGCAGCAGCCGCGCTCTTCGTCGCGGGCCGCGCACCCAATGTGATCGACGCCTACGCCATCGCCGAACACTCTCTCGACAGTGGCGCGGCGCGGGGAGCGTTGGAAAAGCTGATCGAAGCTACGCGGAGCGCGTCATGAACCGTGCTGCCTCTCTTGGACCGCCGGCGCCTCGCCGGCGTGGGCGCCGGCGGTCCAAATCATGAGCGTTCTGGATCGGATACTGGCGTACAAACGCGATGAAGTGGCGGCTCGCAAAAAATCGCACACCCGCGCCGATCTTGAAGCTGTCGCGCGCGCGCAAACGCCGCCGCGCGGATTTGCGAAAGCACTGCACGAGCGCCGCGATCGCCCTGCTCTCATTGCCGAGATCAAGAAGGCCAGCCCATCAAAAGGGCTGATCCGCGCCGATTTCGATCCCCCGTCGCTCGCGCGCGCCTATACTGCTGGCGGCGCGAGGTGCTTGTCGGTGCTCACCGACGCGCCGAGTTTTCAGGGCCATGAGGATTTTCTCGTAGCGGCCCGCGGCGCGTGCGCGCTTCCCGTGATGCGCAAGGATTTCATGGTCGACGAATGGCAGGTGGCGGAGAGCCGCGCCATCGGCGCCGATGCGATCTTGATCATCATGGCGGCGGTCGACGATGCGCTGGCCTCGGATCTGGCCGACGCCGCCGCCGCGCTCGGCATGGATTCGCTCGTCGAAGTGCACGACGAGCGCGAGATGGAGCGTGCGCTCGGGCTTGAGTTCAACCTGATCGGCGTCAACAATCGCTCACTCGCGACTTTCGAAACCGATCTCGCGATCACCGAACGTTTGGCGAAGCACGCGCCGAACGATGTGCTGCTGGTCTCGGAGTCCGGCATCTTTTCCCACGCCGACATCCAACGCCTGCAAGCGGCGGGCGCCCGCGCCTTCCTCGTCGGCGAAAGTTTGATGCGCCAAGCCGATGTCGAAGCGGCCACGCGCACACTACTTGGCGGTTAACCAAACTGGACTTGACCAAGCCCAGGGAACGGATATAGAACGCCATATCGTTCACCATTTGGTCTCAGGTCATGCTGACAGCGAAACAAAAGGAACTGCTGCTCTACATCCACGAGCGGATCAAAGAGACCGGCGTTTCGCCCTCCTTCGACGAAATGAAAGAGGCGCTCGACCTGGCGTCCAAATCCGGCATTCACCGGCTGATCACGGCGCTCGAGGAGCGCGGGTTTCTGCGCCGTCTGCCCCACCGGGCGCGGGCGCTCGAAGTACTGAAGCTGCCTGATAGCGCGGCCCCCGCCGCGCCGCCGAAGGGGCGGCAATCGTTCCGGCCTGCCGTGGTCGGCGATGGCCGCGGCAATGGCGCCATGGGCGGCATTCCGATCCTGGGGCAGATCGCGGCCGGCGTGCCGATCGAAGCCATTCAGAGCGAGATTGGGCGCGTGCAAGCGCCTGAAGAACTCCTGGGGTCCGGCGACCACTTTGCGCTCGAGGTCAAGGGCGACTCGATGATCCAGGCCGGCATCCTCGATGGCGATGTGGTGCTGATCAAACGCACCGAGACCGCCGACAGCGGCGACATCGTGGTGGCCCTGATCGACAACGAAGAGGCGACGCTGAAGCGGCTGCGCAAGCGCGGCAATTCGGTCGCGCTCGAAGCCGCCAACCCCGCCTACGAGACGCGCATTTTCGGTCCGGACCGGGTGCGCATCCAAGGCAAGCTCGTCGCGATGATGCGCCGCTATTCCTGATCCACGTTTCTTGTGCGCGGCGTCCACGGGCGGCGCACTTGCGGCGGCCATGCGTGCGCGACGCGCGGACCCGAAGGTGTTTCCGTGATTGTCGCGCCGCCTAACTGGGCAATGCTCTCTGCGTCGATCAGCGCGGCGAGTTGGCAACGCGCAGCATAGGCGTCGGGCGCGGCGACGTCCGCGACGACAACGGCGTGCTCAACGCAGGCGCTTTCAAAAGCAGCGGCGTCGCGTACGAGAATCAACTCGCGCTGGCCGGTTCGCCATCGGCAGATGGAATCGCCGCACGTCTCCGGCGGCGCCAAGCGTTCAATTTCCGCTGGAGACAGCCCAATCATCGCGCCCAGGCGATCGCGCGCATAGGTCGAGCGGCCGCTTGCGGCGAGCAACGTCCAGCGCTCGCCGTCGCGCGCATAGACAGCGCGCAGATCGCTATCGAATGCGGCGACCGGCAATGGCGCGGCGGCGTAGAGCGCAACACTCGCCGCGAAGATCGGCGCGGCCAGCCAACGCAACGCGCCGCGCCACAAACACGCCCACAGCAAAGCCAACACGCAGAGCGCAAACGCAACATCGGGCGGTTTCGGCACGGCGCGGATCGCTTCGGGGCGTTCGCCGAAGGTCTGGCCGATCGCGGCGATGAGATCGAGCGCGCTCGCCATCAGCTCCAGCGCCGGATCGGCGAGACCGAACGGCGCCAGGATCGCGGCCAACCCCGCCATCGGCGCCACCAGAAACGACATGATCGGCGCCGCGATCAGGTTCGCGGGCAGCGCATAGATGGCGAAGCGCTGGAAGTGATATATGGCGAACGGATCGGTCGCCAAACCGGCAACGAACGAGATCAGCAGAACGCCGCCGATGCCGCGTGTGGTGGCTTGTAGCGCGCCAATCAGAGGCCCTGGCGTGGGCAGCGCCGGTTCGTGCGGCGCCCGCTTCAGCATCTCGAACAACGCCACCAGCGCCATGGTCGCGGCGAACGACATCTGGAAACCGGGTTCGAGCACCGATTCCGGGAAGATCAGCACGACGATGAACGCGGCAAGCACCAGCCCGCGCATGGAAATGGCAGGTCGGTCGAGCAGAATGGCCCCGAAGGCGACGCACGCCATTACGAACGAACGCAAAGCCGGCACGCTTGCGCCCGAAACCACGAGGTAGGCCGCGAGCACCATGAGCGCGCCGACCGCGGCGATCTTCTTCACCGAGAAACGCAGCGCGATGGGGCCGATCAACGACAGTGTCCAGAGCAGGCACGCGAACACCAGGCCGCCGACCACACCCATGTGAATGCCGGACACCGAGAGCAAATGGCCCAGGCCGGAATCGCGCAGCACGGCGTTGGTGTCGGCGTCGATCAGGCTACGGTCGCCGGTGACCAGCGCCGCCGCGATGGCCCCGCCTCTGCCGGGCGCCGCTTCGTAGATCGCGGCGGACAGATCGCTGCGCATCGCTGCCAGACGAAGTCGCTGACGGTCGAGCCAGCCCGGCGGCGCTTCGAAGTTTGCAGGACGGCAGCGGCCAAAGGCGAAACCGGCCGCGCCGAGGCGCTCGAAAAAGGCGCGGCGCGCGAAGTCGTACGCGCCCGGCGCCATCGGTCCAGACGGCGGACCGAGCATGCCTCGGCAGCGCGCCGCGCGTCCTGGGGTCAACAGCCCCGCTTCGCCGACCGCCATACGGACGTAGCGCGGCGGTTCGGCGACACCCTCAATCGAGCGCACGAGCAGACGTAGGCGCGGGCCGTTGTCGCTGGCGTCGTTGGCGACGACCCAGCCTTCGACCGCGAGCGGTTCGTCGGCCGCCGAGAACGCCGGCTGCGCTACCGTCGTGGTGCGGATTTGCGCGGCGATTGCCCCGAGCCCGGCCGCGGCGAGCAAAGCGAAACCTGCGGCCAAAACGCGTCTGAGCGAGATCTGCCAGCCCGTCGGCGTCGCATGCGGCCAGGCGGCGACGCCCACGGATGCGGCCGCCCCGCATACGAAAGCGAGCGGGCCAAGCCAACGCGGCGGATCGCTCGGACTGAGCAGCCACAATGCCGCGCCGGCGATCATCGCCGGCGGCAGCCAGAGGATCCAGCGGTCGCGCTGAAGCGCCCAAACGCCGCTCAGGGCGCGGCTAGGAGAAAACGCGAGCCGCGTGCTACCACGCGCTCGCTTTGACCACCCTGCGCTATCCCCGATGAGCGTCGTCACCCGCTTCGCCCCTTCGCCGACAGGCTACCTCCATATTGGCGGCGCGCGAACCGCGTTGTTCAATTGGCTGTTCGCGCGGCGCATGGGCGGCAAATATTTGCTCCGCATCGAAGACACAGACCGCGCCCGCTCCACGCCGGAGGCCATTGCCGCCATCATCGACGGCCTGAGCTGGCTTGATCTGCAGCATGATGGCGACATCACGTACCAATTCGCCCGCGCCGACCGCCACCGCGAAGCGGCGGAGGCGATGATCGCGCGCGGAACTGCATTTCGGTGTTACGTCACGCCTAAGGAGCTGGAGGTTCGGCGGGCGAAGGGTGAGGCGGCCCGCGCCGAGTTGCAGAAGGCGAGCGAGCGCGGGGCGAGCGACGCCGAGCGACTCGCAATCTACTTGCGAGCTGCCGACAACCTTGAAGCCTTTCGTTCGCCATATAGAGATGGAGGGAGGCCGCCGTCGCCGGATGCGCCATTCACTGTGCGCCTGCGCGCGCCGGACGATGGCGACGTGCTCAACGCCGATCTGATCCAGGGCGAGGTGCGGATCAAAGCGCGCGACATCGACGATCTTGTGCTGCTGCGCGCCGACGGCAATCCGACTTACATGCTCTCCGTTGTCGTCGACGATCACGACATGGGCGTGACCCACGTGATCCGCGGCGACGACCACCTCACCAACGCAGCGCGGCAAATTCCGATCTTCCAAGCCATGGGCTGGACGCCGCCAAAGTTCGCCCACGTGCCGCTCATTTACGGCGAAGACGGCAAGAAACTATCGAAGCGCCACGGCGCCCAAGCCGTGCATGAATGGCGCGACATGGGTTATTTGCCGGAGGCGATGAACGCCTACCTGATGCGGCTGGGCTGGAGCCCCGGCCACGACGACATTCTGACCAAGGAAGAGGCCGTTTCGCAGTTTGAAATCGGCCAAATCGGCAAGGCCCCCTCACGCCTCGACTTCAAAAAGTTGGACTCGGTCAACGCCCACTTCATTTCGCGCGCGGATGATGCCCGATTGTCACGCCTCGCCGAACAGCACATCGCCCTGCGCGATGGCGCGCCGTTGAGCATGGAATCCAGTGCTGCATTGGCGCGCGCCATGCCAGTGCTGAAAACGCGGGCAAAGACCGTTCCGGAGCTTGCCGAACAGGCGCGCTTCCTGCTGGCGAAACGACCGCTTGTGCTTGACGACAAAGCCAAATCCTTGATGAAGGACGAGTTCCGCCAACGCTTGCGCCGTCTTCGCGACGCTCTCGAAAAGGCGCCCGCGTGGGACCATATCGCACTTAGCGAGACGCTTAAGGCTTTCGCTACCGGCGAGGGTGTTGGATTGGGACAGATCGGCCCGGGTCTGCGGGCGGCGCTCACCGGTGGAGCGCCCTCTCCAGACCTCGGACAGACGTTGGAATTGTTAGGCCGCGAAGAAGCGTTGGCGCGAATCGCGGATCAGGTTTGAGGACGTTCGGCGATGGACAGCAAGCTCACGAAAAAAGCCCCGGCGACGCTCATCGTCAACAACAAGCAATTGGAGTTGCCGGTGTTCGGCGGCAGTGTCGGCCCCGACGTGGTCGACATCCGCAAGGTCTATAGCCAGGGCGGCGTCTTCACTTTCGATCCGGGCTTCACCTCGACCGCCTCGTGCGAGAGCCAGATCACCTATATCGACGGCGACGAAGGCGTGCTGCTCTATCGCGGCTATCCCATCGACCAATTGGCCGAGCAATCAACATTCCTCGAGGTCTGCTACCTGCTCGCCAACGGCGAATTGCCGAGCGAGGCGGAGTTCAAGCGCTTCGAGCGCGACATCACCTATCACACCATGCTGCATGCGCAGTTCGACCGCTTCTTCGAAGGATTCCGCCGCGATGCGCATCCGATGGCGATCATGGTCGGCACCGTTGGCGCACTGGCGGCGTTCTATCACGACTCCACCGACATCAACGATCAGACGCAACGCGTGGTGGCGAGCCATCGCCTGATTGCGAAAATGCCGACGATCGCGGCCCGCGCCTTCAAGTATTCGATCGGGCAACCCTTCGTCAGCCCGCGCAACGAACTCGACTATGCGTCGAATTTCCTGCGCATGTGCTTTGCGGTGCCGGCTGAGGACTACAAGATCAACCCGGTGCTGGCGCGGGCGATGGATGTGTTTTTCATCCTCCACGCCGATCACGAACAGAACGCGTCGACCTCGACCGTTCGCCTCGCCGGGTCCTCCGGCGCCAATCCGTTCGCGTGCATTTCCTCGGGCATCGCGTGCTTGTGGGGCCCGGCCCATGGCGGCGCCAACGAAGCGGCGCTCAACATGCTCGAACAAATCGGCAAGCCCGAGAACATCCCCGACTTCATCAAGCGGGTGAAGGACCCCAACGACGACGTGCGCCTGATGGGTTTCGGCCATCGCGTCTACAAAAACTACGATCCGCGCGCCAAGGCGATGCAGAAACTTTGTCACGCCGTGCTGAAGGAAACCGGCGGGCTCGACAATCCGATCCTGAAGGTGGCGATCGAACTCGAAAAGATCGCGCTCAACGACGAATATTTCGTGCAGCGCAAGCTCTACCCGAACATCGATTTCTATTCCGGGATCACGCTGCGCGCGATGGGCTTCCCGACCTCGATGTTCACGGTGCTGTTCGCGGTGGCGCGCACCGTCGGCTGGATCGCGCAATGGACCGAGATGATGGAGGACGACAGCCAAAAGATCGGCCGTCCGCGTCAAGTTTATACCGGCGCACCGAAGCGCGACTACGTCGCGCGCGACAAGCGCGGCTGAGGCGGACTCAGCCGGGGAAAAATTTCAGCACCGTATCGGCGGCGATGTCCGCGGCAGGCGTTCCACCGCGGCCCATCTTCTCCAACGCCTCGTCCTGGCGGCGCACTTGTTCTTCGCGCAAATCTTCGCTGTCGAGCAGAGGCGCGGCGGCGCCGGCGATGTTCTCCGCGGTGCAGCGCGTCTGGATGAATTCAGGCGCGACCTCGGCGTCCGCCGCCACATTCATGAGCGTGGCGTATTTGGATTTGAACAGGAACACTCGCGCCAGCGCCCAGGTGATCCAGCCGAGCTTGTAGCCAACCACGACCGGCGTGCCCTGCAGCGCCACTTCCGTCGTCACCGTGCCAGAGGCCGCAAGCGCCACGGTCGCCGCAGCGAAGGCGTCCTCCTTTTCATCCTCGCCCAGAATACGCACCGCCGCCGGCACTTGCGCCGTCACCTGCTGGCGCACGCTATTGGCCGCGACAGTGACGATGCGGACGTCGCGATCGCGATCCAGCAATTCGGCCGCTTGCCACAGCGTCGGCCCGATGCGCCGGATCTCGGCGCTGCGGCTGCCCGGCAGCACGAGAATAATCTTCTCTTTCGCCTTGAACCCCTGTCGGGCGCGCAAAGCGGCGCCATCGCCGGGCTTGTAGCGGCCGAGCGCGGGATGACCGCAGACGGTGCAAGCCAAACCGTAGGGCGCGTAGAACGGGACCTCAAAGTCGTGAATGCAGATCAGATGGTCGACGGCGGCGGCCAAGGTCTTGGCGCGCCCGGGCCGCGTCGCCCACACTTGCGGGCCGATGTACTTGACCAGTTTGATCTCGGGCGCGGCGGCGCGGACACCCTGGGCGACCCGTAGCGTGAAGCCCCAAGAATCGATCAGCACCACCACGTCCGGTTTCGCCCTCAGAATGGCGTCCACCGTGGCCGCGACCGCGCGCTTGACGCGCGCATAAGCCAGCAGTCCATCGACGAAACCGAGGATCGCCAAGCCGCTGATGTCGGCCTGGCTGGCGATACCCTCAGCCGCCATCAGCGGACCGCCGACGCCATGTAACTCAAGCGTCGCGTCACGCTCCTTGAGCGCGCGCGCCAAGTCCGCGCCTAGGGCGTCGCCCGAAGATTCCGCGGCAACAAGAAAGACACGACCGCTCAAGGTTCGCCCAACTCTTGCGGTGTGAAGCCATAGACAAACACGCCAGCGCGGTTCGCGCTCGCGACGATCTCGTCGCGCCGCACCATCAGGGCCCCGCGCGCCTCGACCGCGACACCGGCGAGGCCGGCCACGGCTGCGCCCTCAATGGTGCGTACGCCAATGGTCGGCAGATCGATGCGGCGCTCCTGGATCGGTTTCGGCCGCTTGACCAGCACGCCGCGCCGCGCCTGCGCCGCACCGCGGATGGTCGTCGGCAGCTCGGCGACGCGCCGGAGCATGGCGTCGGTTCCTTCTTGCGCTTCCACCGCCAGTACCAAACCGTCGCAGACGACGACGCCCTGGCCGATGTCGAAAGCGCCGCTCATCGCCGCGACCTTGGCCGCCTTGGCCATGTCGCGCATCTGCGCGGCGCTCGGCGCGACAGCGCCCAGCGTTCCCGCCGGCGCCAGCAAATCCTGCATCACCTGATCGACGCCGAGCACCCGAAAGCCCGCCCGCTCATGTTCCGCCAAGACGGCGCGCAACAGGGCATCGTCGCCCTGCGGCATCGCTGCGATCAGCGCCGGCAGCATCGCGCGCGCGACATCGTCCAACTCCAGCGTCTTCAAATCGGGGCGCGCGACTTGCCCGATCAGCACCACCGCGTCGCAGCCGGCCTCGCGCATGGCGTCCATGCGTCCGCCCATGGCCCCCAGGCCCAAGCTGACGCCCGGGTGGCGCTCGAGCGCAAGATCGGCCATCGGCTTGATGCGCGCGACGAAATATTGCCGCTGGGTCGCCGCCAGGTGTTCGGCCAGTACGACAGGTAGATCGCCGCCGCCGGCGATGATTCCTAGCTTGCGCCAGCCGCTCATCTCAGTCCCGCGGCATGCACAAGGAACGCGCCGCATCGGCGCGGATGAAATCGACGATCTCCATCACGTGTGGATTGGCGCCATAGGCTTCGACGCAATCCTCGACCCGCTCCTGGAAAGTCCCTTCTTCTGCGAAGAGCAAACGATAGGCGGCGCGGAGATCGTGGATTTGCTCGCGCGTGAAGCCGCGCCGCTTCAGGCCGACGACATTGAGGCCGCCCAGGTGCGCGTGGTTGCCGATGGCGGAGCCGAACGGGATGAGATCGGTTGTCATCAAGGCCGAGGCCCCGACGAAGGAATAACGCCCAACGCGGCCATGCTGGTGCACGCCCGAGAGCCCGCCCAGAAAGGCAAAGTCTCCCACCTGGACGTGGCCGCCGATGGTGGCCGTCTGCGCCATGATGACGTTGTTGCCGACGATGCAGTCGTGGGCCACGTGGCAATTGCCCATGATCAGACAATCGTTGCCGACGCGGGTGACGCCGCGGCCGCGCACCGTGCCGCGATGCAGGGTCGCGTGTTCGCGGATGACGTTGTTGTCGCCGATGACGAGTTCGGTAGGCTCGCCCTTGTAAGAGAGATCTTGCGGCGCCCCGCCGAGGCCGACGAACGGAAACACCGTGTTGTTCGAGCCCAATTCGGTGTGCTGCTCGATGAACACGTGCGCGATCAACCTGCTGCCCGCGCCGATCTTCACGTTCGGCCCGATGACGCAACCCGGTCCGATCTCGACATCAGGCCCGAGTTCGACGCTGTCATGCACGACAGCCGTGGGGTGAATCTTGGCGCTCATACCGGGTCCTGCGGGCGGTCAGCCTTCATCGCGGCGAACTCGCACTCGGTGGCGAGCTCGCCGCGCACCTCCACGCGACCGCGGAATTTGAAGATGTTGCGGCGCTGGAAGAGCACCTCGACGAACATTTCCATCGTATCGCCCGGCATGACAGGGCGCTTAAAGCGGGCATTCTCGACCGACATGAACAGAATGAGGTGCTTGGTGATATCGGCGTTGAGCGTCTTCGACATCAGCACTGCGCCGGTTTGCGCCAAGGCTTCGATCTGGAGCACGCCCGGCATCACCGGCGCGCCCGGAAAGTGCCCAGGAAAGAACGGTTCGTTGATGGTCACGCACTTGATGCCGCGGATCGATTTGTTCGGAACATAGTCGATGGCGCGGTCGATCAAGAGCAACGGGTAGCGGTGCGGGAGCCGGCGCAAGATCTCGCCGATCTCGATCACATCGTCAGTCGTCTTCTGCTGCTCGGTCAGATCATTTGCCTTCATCGCGCGCCCCTGCGGCTCTGCGGCTCAGCCACGCGGCCTCGCGCAGCCATTTCCTTAGCGGTTTGGCCGGATATCCGCTCCAGACCTCGCCTGGCGGCACGTCTTGGAACACCGCAGCGGCCCCCGCAAGAGTGGCCCCAGCCCCGATGTTGCGGTGGTCGGCCACACCGACCCGTCCACCCAGAGTGACGCCGTCGCCGATGATGGTGGACCCCGATATCCCGCCGAACGCGGCGATCAGGGCCCCGCGCCCGATGATGCAATTGTGGGCGATATGGCAGAGATTATCGATCTTGGCCGCCTCGCCGATGACGGTGTCGTCAAAGACGCCGCGATCGACGCAAGAATTGGCGCCTATTGTTACGCGATCCTGGATCACGACCCGGCCAAGGTGAGGCACGTCAACCGGTCCGGAGGCGTCGCCGGCAACGCCGAACCCCTGTTCGCCGATCACGACGCCTGCAAGGATGTTCACGTCATCGCCAATCAGCGCGAAGGAAATCGAGGCGCCTGCGCCGATGCGTGTGCGCCGTCCGATCGTCACGCCCGGGCCGATCACCGCATTCGGGCCGATCACGGCGCCCGCGCCAATTTGAGCGTCAGGACCGATCACGGCGCCAGCCCACACGCGCGCACCTTCTTCCAATTTGGCTGACGGATCGATTGCGACCGCGGCGGTGAAGTCCCGCGGACAAACGACCAAAGGCACGATCCGCGCAAACAGCGAGCGCGGACGATCCGAGAGGATTAACGCCCCTGCGTTCGGCGCCAGGTGCGCCAACGCAGGAGCGATTATGCATGCGCCAGGGGCGCTTTCCAGCGCAACGCCCTTCCGTCCCTCGTAATAGCAAAGATCCTCGGGGCCGGCGCGCTGTGCGGGCGCGGCGCCCGTTATCTCGCGATCCGCATCGCCGCCGACATCCGCCGAAGGCGCAAGCGCTCGGACCTTAACCGGTCCGAGCGCCTTATAGAAACGGGGGTCGATCATGCGCCGACTATCTGGCGCCGCCGAAGCCCGATGTCACGACCAGAGAAGCCCTTATTGGGCAGGCGCGGCAGCCGGCTGTTGCTGGCCCTGACATTCGGCGGCGCTGCGCCGCGTGACGTTCGCCACACGCGTATTTTGGTTCTGGTCCAGTTGCTGGATCACGGCATTGGTGATGTCGTACGCGGCGTCAAAAGTGGCGCTGGCCGAGTTGATGGCGATGCCCGCGCCACGCGACTGCATGACCTGACGCACGACAGGCTGAATCTGGGTCTCCAGGTCGCGCAAAGCGATGAGGCTCGAACACTCAAAGTCGCCGCCGAGCGTCGCCCTGCGCCCTTCAAGCTGCTGCCGACGTTGATTGAACTGCTGGAACTGAGGCGCCAGGGTAGCGTTGTTCTGAATTTGCTGCGGCGTCATGTTGCGCGAAGCCTGCGCAAGGCGTTGGGCTTCCTGCGCGAGCGATTGCTCTTCGGGCGCCAAGGCCTGCGCTTCGGTTGCGATCTGCTGACGAAGCGCCGCCAGCTTCGCCTGCATGTCGCGCCCCAGGGCAGAATCCGCGGCAACGCGCTGATAGTTGATGACCACCGCCGTCGTTGCCTGACCTCCGCCGCGATTTCGCTGCGCCAGCGCATCAGACGACACCGCTAATGCGGCCACCGCCAAGGCGGCCGCCGAAAAAATACTCACCACACGCATACCGCGTAACTCCCTTAGAATTGTGTCCGGGTGGAGAACCGGAATTCTTCGATGTTGTCGTAGTCCTCGTTTTGCAGGGGCTGCGCGAAGTCAAACTGCACAGGCCCAAACGGCGAGTCCCAGAAGACCGACACACCCGCCGCTGCTCTTAAGCTGGCAGAATCGTCAACAATGAGGCGGTTTGGCCCGACCAGATCAATGGTGGCCTTGTTGGCAGCATCGAGATACCCGAGCGTGCCGAAGTCGACAAACAGCGCGCCACCCAGCCCGAAGCTCTCCGGCAACGGCACCGGCACGTCGAGCTGCAGGGTGCCGATCGCATATGCATTGCCGCCGACGGCGTCGCCTTCCTCGATGACAGCCCCGGTGACGTCGTCCACCAAAAGCTGCCTTGGGCCGATGCCGGCGACATCAAAGCCCCGGAAGGACGAGCCGCCTTTGAAGAAGCGGTCGTTGATCCGGACGGTGTCGCCTCCCCAGCCCGAAATCAGGCCCGCGCTGCCCCGGAATGTGGCCCGAAATCCGTACGGAAGCCCGTAATATATGCCGCCTTCCATCTCCGTCCGGAGATAGTTCACCTCACCCCCGAGCCCGGCGATGTCCTGGCTGAACTGGAGGTCGAAGCCTCGCGTCGCCCTGACCGGGCTGTCACGGCGATCCCAATTGACCGTGAACCCGAGAACCGACGTCAGGAACGTCCCTTCCTGGTCGCAGAGCAAGGGCCGACTGGGGTTGATCGCATCGCATTGCTCGACATCCGGCGTCAGAATGTTCGCGTCGTGGTCGACAAAGATGTCTGCAATCTGGGTCTCGTCCTGGATCAACGAGTAGGTGAGCCCCAGACTTGTACGCTCACCGATGCGGAAGCCGGTGCGCAAGCCGACGCCGGTTGATTGGTTCTCGAAGGAGGACTGGTCGAGGAAATCCGTTCGCAACGAATAAACGTCAAAGCCGGCGGATATCTCTCGGCCAAGGAAACGCGGCTCCGTGAAGCGCAAATCGAGCTGCTGGCGCTGTGCGCTTGATGAGGCCCGCAGGCGCAGGAATTGCCCCCGCCCGCGCAAGTTGCGCTCGGTTACGGAGATGTCGAAGAGAAAGCTGTCGGTAGACGAATAACCTGCGGCAAACGCAAACTCACCGGTCGACTGCTCCTCAACGGTCACATTCACAACCGCGCGATCCGGCTGCGACCCGTCCGTGTCTTCAACTGTGACCTCGTTGAAGAAGCCCAGAGCCTGAATCTGTTGACGAGAGCGATCCAGCAACACCCGATTGAACGCGTCGCCTTCGCTTACCCGCATCTCCCGGCGGATGACACGATCAAGCGTTCGCGTGTTGCCGACGATGTCGATACGCTCGATGAAAACACGCGGGCCTTCGTTGACTTCAAACGTGATATTGACGACCTGGTTCTCCCGGTCACGCTCAACCTGCGGCGTGATCTGCACGTTGGCGTAGCCCACCGTGCCGGCGATGTAGGTCATCGCGTCGATCGCGTCCTCGATCTGATCGCCCCTGAAGACCGTTCCCGTCCGGATGGGGCTCGCCGCGCGCAGCAGAGATTCCGGCAGACGGTTCAATTCCGTCTGAATGCGGACTTCGCCCCATTCGTAGCGGACGCCTTCATCGACCGTAAAGGTAATGTAGAAATCGCGCTGGTCGGGCGTGAGCTCCGCCACCGCTGACACGACGCGGAAGTCCGCATAGCCCCGGTTGTTATAAAACTGACGCAGCTGTTCGCGGTCGTACTCGATGCGGTCCGGGTCGTAATTGTCGTTGCTGGAAAAGAAGTTCCACCAGCTCGATTCGGTTGTGACGATCGCTTCGCGCAAGCGCCGATCGGAGAATTCCTGGTTACCGATGAAGTTCACATCGCGGACGCCGGTCACCGGCCCTTCATCCACCTCAAAGATCAGATCGACGCGGTTCTGATCGAGTTCGCGAACCTGCGGCGTGACCTGGGCGGCGAAGCGACCGTTGCGGCGATAAACCTCGATAATGCGCTGCACATCGGCTTGCGCACGCGCGGGCGTGAACACCGAACGCGGACGCGCCTGCACTTCGTCCTCAAGGTCTTCTTCGTCGAGCGTGCGCATGCCTTCGAAGACGACGCGATTGATGATCGGGTTCTCGATGACAGACACGACCAGGTCCGTGCCGCGCTGCTCGATCTGCACGTCGGCGAACAAGCCGGTAGCGAAGAGCGTCTTCAGCGACAGATCGATGCGCTCGGGGTCGAACGTATCCCCCGGCCCAATCTGCAGATAGGATGAGATCGTCGCCGGCTCGATGCGCTGGTTGCCCTCAACCAGCACGCGCCGGATGGCGACGCTCGAGGCCTGTGCGCCTGCCTGGTTTTCCTGCGCATAAGCGTCGGTGCTGACCGCCAGGAGCGCGCCTGTTCCAGCGCCCACCGTCGCGACGCACCCCAGAGCGCCGAGCGCTACATCCCGCAGTACCCGCTTCATGAAAGCCCTCGACGCTCCGACGCTCCCCAGCGTCTTGGTTTTTAAGACCCTATCCCGCCTCGAAAGACAAGGACGTGGCGCTGTTACTGGCCGCCCGGAAACAGCCTCGTAATGTCATTCCAGGTAGCGAATAAGAACAAACTCGCCATGACGGCGAATCCGGCCCGGTAGGCCCATTCCTGCGCCGCCGCAGGCAGCGGCTTGCCCCCGCGCACCGCTTCGATGCCATAAAACAGCAGGTGCCCGCCATCCAGGATGGGGATCGGCAGCAGATTGACGAGCCCCACCGCCACCGACAGCACTGCCGCAAGGTTGAGCAGCGACAGCGCCAGCAGCTGCAGTTTCTGCACGAGCGTGGCTTCGGGAGCATCGAGCGCCGAGCTCGCCACTTGGCCGGAAATGTTGATGATTCCGAGCGGACCGGCGATCTGATCGCCCGACTCCCGACCGACGAAGATGCCGCCAATGTACGCGCCCGTTTGCGCGACGATCTGCCATGTGTTGGAGGCGCCTTCCCCAACCGCCTCGATCGGACCGATGCGCTGGCGATTCTCAAATGTGGACGTGTGCCCGACGCCAATGGCGCCCAGGCGAGGATTGTCGCTTCTGGGCCGCGGCGTCAGCTGCATTTCGATTTCTTGATCGCCGCGCAGCACCACAACCTGCAAAGTCACATTGGGCGATGCGGCGATGATGCGCTGGAGGTCTTGGAACTCGTCGATGCGCTCATCGTTGACCGCAACGATGATATCGCCCGATTGCAATCCTGCGGCGGCCGCCGGCGAGCCCGGATCGACGCGATCGACGCTCGCTGGATCTTTCCCGGCGATGAGCGCCAGGATTGCAAACGCCGCGATGGCAAACACGAAGTTCGTGAATGGCCCTGCCGCCACGACCATCGAACGTGTGGTCAGCGGCTGGGCATGAAAGAGACCTTTTGCGCGCGCTTCCGCCAGCGCTGCAGGATCCTCGATCTTCTCGCGCGGCGCCGTCGACATCGCGTCCATGTCGTCGGCGAACTTTACGTAGCCCCCCAACGGCAACGCACCGATCTTCCATTGCACGCCCTGCTTGTCGCGCCAGCCGAGGAGCGTCTTGCCGAAGCCGATCGAAAACGTGTCGATGGCGACCCCGCGCCAGCGGGCGACCTGGAAGTGACCGAACTCGTGCACGAACACCACGACGCTCAGCACGATGACGAACGCGCTCGCGTAAACGACAATGTTCTGCAGCACGTCCATTCGAAGTCTGCTTCCTTCCCCGGCGCGTCGGCTTGTTTTTCTTGCGCCTAATCAGCCTTTAGGCCGCCGCCGGAATTCCCGCAACCGAACGCGCCGCGCGCCGCGCGGCCTGATCCACCGCCGCCACTTCATCGAAAGATAAGGGCAATTTTGCGAGGAGGCCGCCGCCGTCACGCTCCATCTGGTTCAGAGCGCCCTCCACCGTCCGGCAAATGTCCAGGAATCCAATCCGGCCGCCCAAGAAGGCGTCGACCGCGATTTCATTGGCGGCGGACAGGGCTGTCGTGGCGGCCGCCCCACGATCCAACGCCGCCCGCGCTAAGCCCAGGGCGGGAAAACGCCCCATGTCCGGCGCTTCGAACGTGAGTTGGCCGAGCTTCGCTAGGTCGAGGCGGGCAGTTGATACCGTAGCCCGGTCTGGCCAAGTGAGCGCAAAAGCGATCGGAATGCGCATGTCCGGACTGGCCATCTGCGCCAGCACCGAGCCGTCGACATAATGCACCAGACTGTGGATCGTACTCTGCGGATGCACGATGACATCGATCATTTGTGACGAAAAACCAAAGAGATAGAAGGCTTCGATCAGTTCGAGCCCCTTGTTCATCAGGGTGGCGCTGTCGACGGAAATCTTGCGCCCCATGCTCCACATCGGATGCGCGCAGGCTTGGGCGGGGCTCGCCGCCGCCATCTGCTCGCGGCTCCAGGTCCGGAACGGACCGCCCGAGGCGGTGAGCGTCACCCGCTCGACCCGCTCCGGGTGCGTCAGCACCTGGAAGATCGCGTTGTGCTCGGAATCCACCGGCAGCAGCGTCGCGCCGTGCCGCTTGGCGGCCTCGATGAACAAGGGCCCTGCACAGACCAGGCACTCCTTGTTCGCCAGTGCAACATGGACGCCCCGGCGCACCGCAGCCATGGTCGGCGCCAGCCCGGCCGCCCCCACGATGGCGGACATGACCCAATCCGCCGGACGGGCGCCGGCCTCATCCAGAGCCTGGGAACCGGCGCCAACCTCCACGCCCAATCCGCTTAGGGCCTGGCGCGCCTGGTTCAGCAGGGTCGGATCGGCAATGGCCGCGAACTTCGGTCTCAGACGGCGGCAGGCATCCGCAAGGACATCAAGACGGCTCGCCGCGGTGACGGCCTCAACCTCAATCTCACGCCCTTGAGCGCGCAGCTCTTCAATCACCTGAATGGTGGACTGCCCGACCGAACCGGTGACGCCGAGGATGGAGACAGTGCGGCTCATGGCGACACGCCGAACAGGAGCGAGGTCGCGCGCGGACCGAACGCCAAAGCCGCGCCGACAAGCAGGGTGGCGGCCATCAGGCTGTCGATCCGGTCCAAGACCCCGCCATGGCCGGGAATGATACGGCTGGCGTCCTTCACGCCGAACCGGCGTTTCAGGAAGGATTCGAACAAATCGCCCATGAGCCCAGTGAATGCCACGAGTGCGCCGATCCACAACCATGGCACACGCAGCGATGGGTCGGGTTGGAACAGAAGGCCGCACCCATAGCCAGCGGCGGCGCCGGCGAGTGTCCCCGCGACGATGCCGGACCAGGTCTTATTCGGCGAAAGCCCGCGCGCAACCTTCGGCCCGCCGATCAGCTTGCCGCCGAAATAGGCGAAAATGTCCGCCGCCCAGATGATGGCGAAGAGCGCGAGAATGGTCTGCAATCCTTCCGGCGCACGGTCGCGCAGCCAGAGGAAGAGCGCGCATGGCAGTCCGATATAGAGCGCGCCGCCGGCGGTCTCGATCACGCCGACGAGCGTGCGCCGCCTTGTGGCCGAAGCGATTGCGCAGAGCAGAAGCCAGAGCACGCCCAGCGCCAGATACTGCCAACTCGATAAGAAAACCGCACCCAGCGAACCGGCGAGCGCAAAGGCGAAGGCGGGCATCGTCGCCTCGGGCTCGCTCATGCGCGCCCACTCGTAGCTCATCGCCACAACTGCCGCGCCGCAGGCGGCCGCCAGCCACGGCCCCCCGGCGAACGCCGCCGCCAAGCCCAGACCTGCGAGCACCAAGCCCGACACGATGCGCGCGCCGAGATCGGACCAGTCGCCGCGCGTTGGCGCTGCATCGGCGGCCTCAGGCGGGCTCAGTCGCGATCCCCCCGTAGCGCCGATCGCGATTGCGATAGATGGCGAGCGCCTCCGCCAGCGCCTCCTTGCCGAAATCCGGCCAGAGCACATCGAGGAAGACCAGCTCTGCGTATGCGGACTGCCAGAGCATGAAGTTCGACAACCGGAACTCGCCCGAGGTGCGGATCAACAGATCCGCCGCCGGCAGCTCCTCGGTGTCGAGATAGGATTCAAACATCCGGGCGTCGATGTCGCTGGCCTTGAGTTTGCCGGCGGCGACATCTTCGGCGAAACGGCGCGCGGCGCGAACGATTTCGTCCTGGCCTCCATAATTGAAGGCGATGGTGAGGTTGAGACGGCTGTTGTGGCGCGTGCGCGCTTCCGCATTTTGGATGATCTCGGCGATGTCGCGCTGCAGGCCCTCGCGCCCGCCGATGACGCGCACGCGAACGCCCTCGCGCACCAATTTGTCGAGATCGCGCGCCACATAGAGGCGCAGCAGATCGAAGAGCGCGTTCACCTCTTCCGCAGGGCGGCGCCAATTCTCAGTCGAGAAGCCGAAGACGGTCAAATACTCGATGCCCGCGTCGCCGGCCGCCTCCACGGTCCGCCGCAACGCCTCGACGCCCTCTGCGTGACCGAACGTGCGCGGCCGATTGCGTTGGCGCGCCCAGCGTCCATTGCCGTCCATGATGATGGCGACGTGGCGGGGTTGAGCCGCTGGCGCTGAGGTGGGAGACGGTTGGGCCATGTCAGGTGCTAGGTGCTAGGGGTTAGGTTTTAGGCCTCTTGGGATCAGGACGGCGCGCCCCCTGAACACCTAACACCTAAAACCTAGCACCTAAACCTGCATGATCTCTTCTTCTTTGTGCCGCAGCGCTTCGTCGATCTTTTTGATGTGATCGTCTGTGGCCTTCTGCACTTCGGCGTTGTGACGCTTGTGCTCGTCCTCGCTGATCGCGTGTTCCTTCTCGAGCTTCTTCAGATGCTCCATGGCGTCGCGGCGGATGTTGCGGACGGCGATGCGTTGCTGCTCGGCGTACTTGCCGGCGACCTTGGCCAGTTCGGTGCGGCGCTCGCCGGTAAGCGGCGGAATCGGAATGCGCAGGCTTTGCCCGTCGATGATGGGATTGAGGCCCAGATTGGCGGCGCGGATCGCCTTGTCGACGGCCGGGACGATCGCTTTGTCCCAAACGTTCACCGAAATCATGCGCGGTTCCGGCACGCTGACGCTCGCCACCGAGGTCAGCGGCGATTCCGCGCCATAGGCGTCGACCTTGATCGGATCCAACAGCGAGGGCGAAGCCCGGCCGGTGCGCAAACCGCCGAACTCATGCTGGAGCGCGGTGATCGCGCCATCCATGCGCTTCTTGTAGTCTTCCAGTTTGAAAGGCGGCGATGCGGCCATGACGTTCGTCCCTAGTCTGAAATGACGGTGCAGACGCCGCGGCCGTGCAGGACATCAGCCAAGCTGCCGCGGGTGTTGATGGAGAAGACCACGATAGGAATGCCATTGTCGCGCATCAGGCTGACGGCGGAAGCGTCCATCACCCTGAGATCGCGGGCCAGCACTTCGTGATAGCTCAGCTTGTCGAAGCGGGTGGCGTTCTTGTCCTTCTTGGGATCGGCGGAATAGACGCCGTCGACCTGCGTGCCCTTGAGCAACGCGTCGCAGCCCATTTCCGCTGCACGCAAAGCGGCGCCCGTATCGGTCGTGAAGAACGGATTGCCGGTGCCGGCGGCGAAAATGACGATGCGGCCCTTCTCCATGTGCCGCAGCGCCCGGCGGCGGATGTAGGGTTCGCACACCGTCATCATCGGGATGGCCGAAAGCACGCGCGCCTGGCCGCCCAGGCCTTCGATCGCGTTCTGCATGGCGAGCGCGTTCATGACTGTGGCCAGCATGCCCATGTAGTCGGCGCTGGCGCGCTCCATGCCCTTCGTGGCCCCCTGCACGCCGCGAAAGATATTGCCGCCGCCGATCACCAAGCAGAGTTCCGCCCCGGCGGCGCTGGCGTCGAGCACGGCGCGGGCAATGTGCTCGCAGACGCCGGTATCGATGCCGTATTGGCCCTCGCCCATCAGCGCTTCGCCGGAAATCTTGAGAAGGACGCGCTTGTAGCGCAGCCCCTGTGGGCTGGGTCGGGTTTCGGCGAGGCTCATGAGGCCGAATCTATAGACCACACGTCCGGGGAGAGTCAGCCCGCAGAACCCAGGAACTGCGCACAAAGCATAAGGGCGCGGACCTTGTCGGCCCGCGCCCCTCCATTACGCCCTTGAGCACCCTCAGGTCGGCTTGGACATCGCCGCGACTTCCGCCGCGAAATTGTCGGCCTTCTTCTCGACGCCCTCACCGACGGCAAAGCGGACAAAACCGGCGATCTTGACCGGCGCGCCGGCCTCCTTCTCCGCGTCCTTCACCGCCGCTTCGACGGTCTGGTCCGGGTTCATGATAAAGGTCTGCTTCACCAGCACCGATTCCTCGAAGAACTTGCGCATGCGCCCTTCGAGCATCTTGTCCAGCACCTGTTGCGGCTTGCCTTGCGCCTTGGGGTCTTCCTTGATCTGATCGAGCAGGACCGCCTTCTCGCGCTCGACGCGATCGGCAGGGATGTCCGATTCGTTCAGCGCCAGCGGATTGGCCGAGGCGATATGCATGGCGACCTTCTTGCCGAAGGCTTCGAGCTTGCCCTTGTCGCCGGCCGACTGCAGCGCCACCAGCACCGCGATGCGGCCCAGATTGTCGGCGCCTTCGACCTTGGCGTGCACGTAGGACGCGATCACGCCATTGTCGACGCCAAGCTTCACCGAACGGCGCAGCGTGATGTTCTCGCCGATGGTGGCGATGAGATTGGTGACCGTATCCGAGACCTTGCCGCCGCCATGCGAAGCATTGAGCAGCGCCTCGTGATCGGCTGCCTTCAGCGCCAGTTTGGCGAACTCGCCGGCCGCCTTCTGGAAGTCGGCATTGCGGGCGACGAAATCGGTCTCCGAATTGAGTTCGATGACGGCGGCCTGCGCGCCATCGCTCGCCACAGCGACGATCCCTTCAGCGGCGGCGCGGTCGGCCTTCTTCGCGGCCTTGGACAGACCCTTGGCGCGCAGCCAATCGACCGCGGCCTCAAGATCGCCTTTGGTTTCGGCCAGCGCCTTCTTGCAATCCATCATGCCGACGCCGGTTTTTTCGCGCAGGTCCTTGACCAGCGCAGCGGTAATTTCCGCCATGTTTCTCTCCTGAGACTTCTCTCGTCAGTTGCTAGTAGTTCGCGCCGGTCGGCCCATCGATCGGGCTTTCGACTGGAACCCGCGCCCGCTCGGCGGCGACGGCCGGTTCGACCGGCGGCCGCGACGATGCGCCGATGTCGACGCCGCCGCGAACCTGGCCTTCGGTGAGGCCATCGAGCACGGCGTCAGCGATCAGATCGCAATAGAGCTGGATCGCGCGCGCGGCGTCGTCATTGCCCGGGATCGGATAGGTGACCGCATCCGGATCGCAGTTCGAGTCGACGATGGCGACAACCGGAATGCCAAGCTTCCTGGCTTCCTGGATGGCGATCGCTTCCTTGTTGGTGTCGATCACGAACATCAAATCCGGCACGCCGCCCATCGAGGCGATGCCGCCCAAGGAGCGATCGAGTTTGTCGCGCTCGCGCTGGATGTTCAGCACCTCGCGCTTGGTGAGGCCGACGCCGCCGCCGGCAATGATCGCTTCCGTTTCGCGCAGGCGTGCGATTGACTTCGACACCGTCTGCCAATTGGTCAGCGTGCCGCCGAGCCAGCGCTGGTTGATGTAGTACTGCGCCGAGCGCTGTGCGGCGGCTTTGATGTGATCGGCCGCCTGGCGCTTGGTGCCGACGAACAGCACGCGCCCGCCACCGGCGGCGACTTCGCGCACTTTCAGCAGCGCCTGGTGCAAGAGCGGCACCGTCTGCGACAGATCGAGAATATGGATGTTGGCTTTTTCGCCGAAGATATAGCGGTCCATCTTCGGGTTCCAACGGTGGGTCTGGTGACCAAAGTGTGCGCCAGCTTCCAAAAGCTGACGCATGCTGAATTCAGGCAGCGCCATCGATTTTCCTTTTCCGGTTTGCCGCCGCGGGAAAGACCTAGGACTTTTGTCCTAGGACCGGATGGAGGAACGGCCGCTTTCAGACCGCCCCGCCGCTCCCGCGTGCGAAGTGAGGCGCGGATATAGAGGCCACGACCAGAGCGCGCAACCCCACAAGAGGCGTGCGACGTTACCGCCGGTTCCGCGGGTTGTACCGATCCCGCAGTTGCGTCTGGCGTGAGGTCAGCGATTGCTCGACCCCCTCGATGAACACGGCGGTGGGCGCGGACGTCACTTGCAATGGATCGCCGTCCCAGATCACCACGTCGGCCAGATAGTTGCGCTCGAGACGGCCGAGCCCGTTGGCGCCGAAAATCTCCGCCGGCCCGCGTGTCACGGCCGCAAACGCGGCGTTCCAGGGCAGGCCGTTGGCGACGGCGTTGCCGGCCAGTTGCAGGGCGAGCCGCGCCTGGTGCGCATCGACCGTGCCCGGCGCCGGCGCAATCGCGAAGCGTACGCCCGCTTGGTGCAACAGCACGGCGTTATCGAGCCGGGCCGACAGACGCTCGAACCGGTCCGGCAGATTGGCGAGCGGATCGAGGATCACCGGAATGTTGGCGTCCGCGAGTTCGTCCGCCACCTGCCAAGCCTCAGCGCCGCCGTGAATGGCGAAGCGTAGAGACGGGTTGGCGCGCTTGAACCGGATCAGGCGGCGGATATCCGCGGCGCTCTCGACATGAACCAGGAAGAGCCCCTGCCCGCGGGCGAAAGGCTGTAACGCGGCTGCGTCGATTTCATTCAGCACCGCCCCGCCCTGACCGCTGCGATAGCGGTTCGGATACTCGCGCGCGTCACGCAGCGCGGCTTCGAACGCAGGCCAGAGCGCGGCGCGCGAGCCGCCCGTGCGGCCGGCGCCGGCTTCGCCCAATTCCACCACCATGAAGGCGCGTTCGCGGAAGACGCTGTCGGGCGCCCCGCTCATGGAGACGAGCGCGCCGCGGCCGTCGAAGATGGCGCCGCTGGAACTCGGCGCAATGGCGGCGCGGGTGACGCCTTCAATGCGGGTCACCGGAATGGCGGTGACGCTCGGATTGAAAGCGCGCGCCGCATCCGCCGCCGCCGAGATCAAATTGCCCTCGACATCGGCGTCGTTAGGCGCGCCGGAGCCTGAAATCTCATTCAGCCCGACTTCGCTCATCGCCGCGAAGGCGCCCGGCGTCACATAGGCGCCGCGCGCTTCGATGACGCGCGCGCCGCGCGGCGCGGCGATGTTGGCGCCGACGGCGCTGATGCGGCCATCGACGATCAGCACGTCGCCGTTCTCGATGATCCCGGCAGCGCCATTGGTGACGACGCGGCCGTTATTGATCAGCACCGTTTCCGCGGCGGCCGGCGCCGCCAGCGCGAACAGCGCCAGGCTTGCAGCGAGGATTCTCATGGCGTGCTCCTCGTGTAGGTCTGACCCAGTTCGAAGTCCGAGGGCGGATCGCGTTGGGCGCCGCGCTCATAGACGAGCGCGCCATCCATGAACACGCGTTCGGCCACTGCGTAACTCGACAGCGGATCGGCCGACCAGATCACCACGTCGGCGCGGCGGCCGGTTTCGAGCGTGCCGGTTTCGTCGTCGATGTGAAGCGCCCGCGCCGGATTGCGCGACACCCAGGTCCAGGCCTGCGCGCGCGTGATCTCCAGTCCGGCGCGGCGGCCATCGGCCATTGCCTTGGCGGCTTCCTGGTTCAAGCGTTGAATGCCAACCTCGCTGTCGGAGTGGACGATGGCGCAGGCGCCGGCGGCATCAACGAAGGCGATGTTCTCGCGAATGCCGTCATAGGCCTCGATCTTGAAGCCCCACCAATCGGCCCACATGGCCGAGCAGATTTCCTCTTCGCGCAGCAAATCGGCGATCTTGTAGGACTCCACCGCGTGGTGGAACGCGGCGATCTCGAAGTCGAACTCGTGCGCGATTTGGATGGCGTTCGCCATTTCGTCAGCGCGATAGCAATGCCATTGCAGGATGATGTCGCCGTTCAGAACGCCGGCCAGCGTCTCCATCTCCAGATCACGATCCGGCGGTTCGCCCTCGCCGTCCTCGGCGGCTTGCAGGCGCCGCGCATAGCGCGCTGCGTTCGCCCAGGCCTGGCGATAGCCGGCAACATTGCCCATGCCGGTCGCAGGCGAGGAGTTGCGGCCGCCGTAAACGCGCGCGGGATTCTCGCCGCACGCCATCTTCAGACTCTGCGGTGCGCCCGGAAATTTCATCTCCTGCACCGTCAGCGCGCCGAGCACAGGCCGCAGCGTCACCCCGCGTCCGCCGAACAGGTTCGCGGAGCCGGGCAAGATGTGGAGCGTGGTGATGCCGCCGGCCACGGCGCGGAGGAAGCCCGGGTCCTGCGGCCACACGGAATGTTCGGCCCAAACCTCTGCCGTGTTGGGTTGCGTGGCTTCATTGCCGTCGGACGTCGCGTTGATGCCTGGCGAGGGATAGACGCCCAAGTGCGAGTGGGCGTCGATAATGCCGGGGGTGACGAACTTTCCGGTGGCGTCGATCACGCTGGCGCCCTCGGCGCTCAGATTCTGCCCCACAGAGACAATGCGCCCATCGCGCATCAGCACATCGGCGTTGGCCAGTTCGGCGCCGTTGCCGTCAAACACGGTCGCGTTGCGGATCAGGGTCGGCGTCGACGGCCGTGGCGTGTAGGTCGATGCGAACGGCGCCGGCTCGTCGCTCTCGGCCTCGTCGGCGCCGATGGTGGCGCAGGCGGCCAAGCTGAGTATCGCAACGAGCGCGATCGCGGAACGTAATGAGTGGCGCATGTCCCCTCCCTTTCGGAGCAGGCGTATTTGAAAGACTTGCCGCGGGCCGGACAAGAGCTTGCACGCGTTTCGGGAGAATTCTGCGACGAAGCGCGCGGCTTCAGATCACCCGCTCGACCCCCCGCGCGGCCTTTAGCGCCGCTCGCGCCGCCGGCGCCCCTGACGCCAACCTGCCGGTGTTCAGCTCGATCTCGCGTCCGTCCTTGAGGCGCAAGACCAAATGGAGCGGCCGGGCCTCGCCGGGTTGCGCCTTCGGCAATGCAGCAAGCGTTTGCGCCAACAGGTCGAGCGGCGCGCCTTCCTTCAGCACCACCCGCAAGTCCTCGCCGATGCGGGCCTCGGCCGCCTCCACCGGTTCGAACGAGTCCGCCGCCAGTTTCAGGTCGCCGTCGCGCCAGCGCACGCGGCCGCGGAAGCTGAAGGCTTTGCCGACTTCCAGAACATCGCGCGCGGCGGCGACGTACTCCGGCATGATCATGCCTTCGAAATCGCCGGTCGGATCGGACATCGAGACGAAGGCAAGCGTGCCGCCGGACATGGCCGGGCGATACTGAATGCGCCGCACCACCCCCGCCATCATGTAGGCGCGCGGCTCGGTCTCGCCCTCTTCGACGATATCGGCGTAACTGGAGTAGCGCTCGCCCGCGTCGATGAAGAAGTCCGAAAGCGGGTGGCCAGAAAGATAGAATCCGACGCTCTCGCGCTCGGCGTCCAAGCGATCCTGCGCCGACCATGCGGGCGCCTTCGGAAACGCTGGACGCGCGCTCGGCTCCTCGGCGCCGAACAAGCTCGCCTGGGCGCTCGCGCGCTCCTCCGCCACGCGCTGGGAATAGGCGGCGATCACCTCGCAGGCCGCCAACGCACGCGCCCGATCCGGCTCCAGCGCGTCGAGGGCGCCGGCTTTGGCCAGGTTTTCGAGCTGGCGACGGTTTACCACCTTCGCATCCATGCGCTCGGCGAAATCGTAGAGCGCCTTGAACGGGCCGCCGCGCTTGCGCTCGCCAACCACGCTCGCCATGGCCGCCAGACCGACATTGCGCACGGCGCCCAGCGCATATCGCACACCGAGGCCATCATCTGTTCGCTCGACGCTGAAGTCGGCTTCAGACTTGTTGATATCGGGGGGCAAGATCTTCACCCGAATGCGCTTGGCGTCTTGAACGAAGCTCGCCAGCTTGTCCGAATTGGAGAGATCGAGGCTCATCGAGGCGGCGATAAAATCGACTGGGAAGTGCGCCTTCAGATAGGCAGTCTGATAGGCGACCACGGCGTAGGCGGCGGCGTGGGATTTGTTGAAGCCGTAACCGGCGAATTCCTCGACCAGATCGAAAATGTGCGACGCCAGGCCTTCGCTGACCCCGCGCTCCTTCGCGCCCTCGATGAAGCGCGACTTCTGCTTGGCCATCTCCGCCGGCTGCTTCTTGCCCATGGCGCGGCGCAGCAGGTCAGCCTCGCCCAGCGTGTAGCCGGAGAGCACCTGGGCGATCTGCATCACCTGTTCCTGGTAAACGATGACGCCATACGTCTCTTCCAGGATCGGCTTGAGCTTCTCATGCAGATAATCGGGCGCCTCGCGGCCGTGCTTGACGTTGGCGAAGCGATCGATGTTCTTCATCGGACCCGGGCGATAAAGCGAGATGAGCGCGATGACGTCCTCGAGACAGGTCGGCTTCACCTTGCGCAGCGTATCGCGCATGCCCTGACCTTCGAGCTGGAACACGCCGAATGTCAGGCCGGACTGCATCAGTGCGTATGTTTTTTCGTCGCTGTAGTCGCCCGTCTCGAGGTCAATCTTTTCGCCCCGATCGCGGATGAATTTCACGGCGCGGTCGATGACGGTGAGCGTCTTCAGGCCGAGAAAGTCGAACTTCACCAGGCCAGCCGCCTCAACCCACTTCATGTTGAATTGGGTTGCGGGCAGATGCGCGCGTGGGTCGCGATAGAGCGGCACCAACTCAATCAGCGGCCGGTCGCCGATGACGACGCCGGCCGCGTGGGTCGAGGCGTTGCGGTAAAGTCCTTCAAGCTGCAGCGCGGTATCGATGAGGTCTCGGACCTCGGCCTCGTTGCGCCGCGCTTCCTGCAGCTTCGGTTCGATCTCCATCGCCTGCGCGAGCGTCACCGGGTTCGCCGGGTTCGCCGGCACCAGCTTCGCCAATTTGTCGACTTGGCCGAACGGCAACTGCATCACCCGGCCGACATCGCGCAGCACCGCGCGCGCCTGCAACGTGCCGAAGGTGATGATGTGGGCGACGCGATCTTCGCCGTATTTGTTCTTGACGTAATCGATGACCTCGCCGCGACGCTCCTGACAGAAATCGATGTCGAAATCCGGCATCGACACGCGCTCGGGGTTGAGAAAGCGCTCGAACAGCAAGCCCCAGCGCAACGGATCGAGGTCGGTAATCGTCAGCGCCCAAGCGACAACCGAGCCCGCGCCCGATCCACGCCCCGGTCCGACCGGAATGCCGTTCGACTTCGCCCACTTGATGAAGTCCGAGACGATCAGGAAATAGCCCGGGAACTGCATCTGGGTGATGATGTTCAGCTCGTAGGCCAGCCTCTTCTCGTAGTCCGCCACCGGCGCGGCTAGCTGATCGCCCAGCGCCTTGAGACGCTCTTTCAGCCCCGCCTCCGCTTGCGCCTTGAGTTCAGCGGCTTCGTCGCGGCCGCGTTTGGTGTCGAACCGCGGCAGGATCGGCGCCCGTTTTTCAACCTTGAAGGCGGTGCGGCGCGCAATCTCAGCCGTGTTCTCGATCGCCTCCGGCAGATCCGAGAACAGCTCGATCATCTCCAAACCGGATTTGAAGTAGTGCTGCTGGCTGACGCGCGGGCGATCCTCTTCGCCAAGGTAGGACGATGCCGCGATGCACATCAGCGCATCGTGAGCGCCGTGATCGGCGCGCTTTTCGAACCGGATGTCGTTCGTGGCCACGATCGGCAGGCCCATGTCATAAGCCAGATCGAGCAGAGCGCCTTCGGTGTCCGCCTCAATCGTTTCGCCGTGGCGCTGCAGTTCGACATAGAGCCGATCGCCGAACACGGCGGAGAGCTGCTTCAACGTCGCCGCCGCGACATCGCCCTTGCCCTCGGCGATGAGCGGCGCCAGCGGCCCGTCGCCGCCGCCGGTGAGCGCTATCAGGCCTTCGGCATGCGCCAGCAGCCGCGCGAATTCGACGTGCGGCTCATCGTGCGACTCCGCTTCGAGATACGCAGCGCTCGAAAGCCGCATCAGATTGGCGTAGCCGGCGGTGTTTTGGGCCAGCAACGCCAGGCTGCCCGCCAGACCATGTTCGCCGCGCACATCCAGCGTGAGACCGACGATCGGCTGTACGCCCAACTCCGCGGCGGCTTCGGAGAATTCCAGCGCGCCGAACATGTTGTTGGAATCGGTCAGGCCCAACGCTGGCATGGCGTGCTTGGCCGCCAGCTTGGCCAGCCCCTTCACCTGGATTGCGCTCTGCAGAAGCGAATAGGCGGAGCGCGCGCGGAGGTGGATGAAGGGCTGGGGCATGATGATTCGGTGCGCCCAATATAGGCCCTATGGACTGCCGGCGCCCCCGCCGGCACGCACTGGAGCCCGCCGGCGAGGGCGCCGGCGGTCCGTACTAGCTCCGCCGCACCAGCTTGCCGTGATCCAGCGCCATCACCCGGTCCATATACTTCGCCAGTTCGAGATTGTGCGTTGCGATCAGGGCTGCGGCGCCCTGGCTGCGCACGAGTTCTGAGAGAGCGGCGAACACAATCGTCGACGTGTCGGGATCGAGGTTGCCGGTCGGCTCGTCAGCCAGAATGAGGATCGGGTTGTTGATCATGGCGCGCGCAATCGCCACGCGCTGCTGCTCACCGCCGGAAAGTTGCGCCGGTTGGTGATGGATGCGTTCAGCCAGCCCCATGACGCCGAGCAGCCGCGCTGCCTCCATCAACGCGTCTTTGCGTTTCTGACCCGCAATCAAGGCCGGAAGCGCCACATTGCTGATCGCGTCGAATTCCGGCAGCAGATGATGGAATTGGTAGACGAAGCCGATGCGGTTGCGCCTGATCTCGGTGCGCTCCGCGTCGCTCAGCTCCCAACCAGGGCGGCCGTCGATCCAGACTTCGCCGCCGCTCGGGCGTTCGAGCATGCCGGCCGCGTGCAGCAACGACGATTTGCCCGAGCCGGACGGGCCGATCAGGCCGACGATCTCGCCCGGCGCGATGTCGAGCTGCACGCCATCAAGCACGGTCAGTTCGCCGCCGCCCGACTTGTAAACGCGCGAGACGTTCTCCAGGCGCAGTATCGAGTGCACGGTGTTGGCGGCGTCATTCATAGCGCAGCGCCTCCACCGGATCGAACCGCGACGCCCACCACGCCGTCATCAGCGTCGCCGAGAAGGTGACGGCGACGGTGAAGAACGAGATCATCGCCACCTCGCCCCATTCGACGCGCGCCGGCAGCGTCTCCAGCGAATAGACGGTGCCTGGGAAGAGATCGAATCCGGTCAGCGCCTGGATGGTGTTCTGGATGACCTCGATATTGAGACAGAAACCAATGCCCAGCAACAGGCCCAAGGTCAGGCCAATCACGCCCAAGCTCGCGCTCGCCATGAAGAACACGCGCATGATCGCGCCCTTAGTGGCGCCCATGGTGCGCAGGATGGCGATGTCGCGGCTCTTGTTCTTCACCAGCATGATGAGGCCGGTGACGATGTTGAGCGCCGCGATGGCCACGAGGATCATCAGGATGAGGCGCATGACGTTGCGCTCGACCACCAGCGCATCTGCAAGCCCCTGGCTCTTGGCGCGCCAATCGTAGATGGTGACATTGGGGCCGAGGCGATTGCGCAATTCCATCATCGTGGCGACGGTGCGGTCCGGATCGCGAATACGGATTTCGAGCTCGTCGGCGCCGTCGCCACGGCTGAACAGGATCTGAGCCTGTTCGATCGGCATATAGATCAGAGCGGAATCGAATTCGGCCATGCCGACGCTGAACACGCCGCCGATCAGGAAGGACTTGCGGCGTGGCGTTAGGCCGAAGGGCGTTGCCGCGCCCTGCGGCGAAAGAATGGAAATCGCCATGCTCTCGGTGACGCCCAAGGCCGCCGCAAGCCGATCGCCGACCAGGATGCTGGGCGATTCAATGCCCTCGAAATTCTCGAAACCGCCGCCGCTGCGGATGCTGTTGGCGACGATCGGCAGCGCCTGCAAATCCTCGCGCGAGATGCCGCGCACGACCACGCCCGCCGCGGTTCCGTCGGAGGTCGCCAGCGCCTGCGCATTGATGGTCGCCGCGACGTGCAGCACGTCCGGCGCTTCGCGCGCCAGCGCCGCCAGCCGCGCCACTTCATCGCCCGGCAGATAGCGCACGTCGACATAGACATGCCCATTCACGCCGAGAATGCGCGAGAGCAACGTCTCGCGAAACCCGTTCATCACCGACATGGTGATGATCAGCGCCATCACCGCCAGTGTGATGGCGATCACCGAAATAACCGAGATCAGCGCCACGCCGCCATGCTGGCGCTTGGCGCGCAGATAGCGTCCGGCGAGCATGCGCTCGAACAGGCCGAAGGGCTGGGAGCGGGCCGCCATCAATACGCCCGCGCGATCAGGATTTCTTCGACCGACGGCGCGCCGGTGAAGATGCACGTCCCGTAGGCGGCCGGCTGCGCCAGCGGCGCGTTGCGGATCGTCAGTTTCAGCGCCTTCAAACGCGCCCCCACGTCTTCGAGACCGGCGCCTGTCGGGCGCGACCATTGCACCCGCGCCCAGCCTTTGAACTCGCCGCTCTCATCGTCGGCGCCATAGTACTTTTCTATGTCGGCGAAGGTCGCGAAATCGCCACGGATATTGCCGTCGAGGCGCGCCTTGGCTTCGTCGAACAGTTCTTTCTGCGTCGCTTCGAGCAGCGCCTGCGCCTGGGCAATGAAATCCGCGCGCGGCAAAGTGTGCGACTTGATCTTGTCGCCTTCGCGCAGCGCATTGCGCTTGATGAAGGTGACATTGCCGCCGGCGGCGTCACGCGGCCCGATCTCGCAAATGAGCGGCGCGCCGCGGCGCACCCAATCCCAGCGTTTGTCGGCGGGACGGGCGTCCTTCATGTCGACGTGCGCGCGCAGAGGCTGGCCGAAGGCGCTCTGCGTGCCGAGTTCCGCGGCCAGCGCGGCGCAATAGGCCTTCAGCTCCTCGTCCTCAGGTTTGCCGCGCAGCATAGGCACGATCACAACCTGGCGCGGCGCAATCGCCGGTGGGGTGCGCAGACCGTCATCATCGCCGTGAGTCATGATCACGCCGCCGATCAGCCGCGTCGACACGCCCCAGGACGTCGTGTGCGCCAACGTCATGGCGCCATCCTTGTCCTGGTAGCGGATGTTCTGCGCCTCGGCGAAGTGCGTGCCGAGATAATGCGATGTCCCGGCCTGCAGCGCCTTGCCATCCTGCATCATGGCTTCGATGGAGTACGTGCGCTCGGCGCCAGGGAAACGTTCGTTCTCCGGCTTCTCGCCGGCGATGACCGGCAGCGCCAGAAAGTCCTCGGCAAAGCTCCGATAGATTTCGAGCGCCAACATGGTCTCGTCCATGGCGTCGGCTTTGTCGACATGCGCCGTGTGGCCCTCCTGCCAGAGGAATTCCGCCGTGCGCAGGAACATGCGCGTGCGCATTTCCCAGCGCATGACGTTGGCCCACTGGTTCAGCTTGAGCGGCAGATCGCGATAGGATTTCACCCAGCGGCTGAAGGCGTCGCCGATGATCGTCTCCGACGTCGGGCGGATGATGAAGGGCTCCGCCAACTCCGCTTCGGGATCCGGCTGCAGCGCGCCGTCGATCTTCTTCAGGCGATGGTGGGTGACCACCGCCATCTCCTTGGCGAAGCCTTCGACGTGATCGGCTTCCTTGGCGATGAAGCTCAGCGGGATGAGCAGCGGGAAATAGTAATTGTCGTGACCGCTCTCCTTGATGCGGCGGTCGAGTTCGCCCTGGATGCGCTCCCAGATGCCGTAGCCCCACGGCTTGATGATCATGCACCCGCGCGTCGGCGACAGTTCCGCCAGATCCGCATCGCGGACGACGGCCTGATACCATTCGGGAAAATCCTGGGCGCGCGTGACCTTGAGCGCATGCATAGCGTGAGGGCTCCTGTTTCGGGCGTTTGGATAGACTGCGCCGCGCCGGGGGGCAACGCGGCCTTAAGGCCCGCGCATGTTCCAGAGGTCGACCGAAACCGCCCAGTAAATGCCCAGCCACACAATCGCCGCGATCCCCGCCGCGTAGAGCGCCTTGCGGCGGACATTGGGCGCCCTGGGCGCGCCGCGTTCGGCGCCCGGCACGGTCGCCTCGTCCGCCTCGTGGTGACTTTGCGCGCCGATCGGCAGCATGGTGAAGAAGGCCAGCCACCAGACGATCACATAGATGGCGATGCCGAGGAACAGGCTCATCCGTGCGCGCCCCTCGGTGTTTCCATCAATTCGATCAACACGCCGTTGGAATTCTTCGGGTGCACGAAAATGATCGGCGTCCCGTGAGCGCCGATGCGCGGCTCGTTCAGAACGGTAGCGCCTCGGCGCACCATCTCGTCGCGGGCGGCGTAGATTTCCTCGACCTCGAAGCAGACATGATGCTGGCCGCCATTGGGATTGCGCTCGAGGAATTTCTGAATCGGGGAATTCTCGCCCAGCGGCTCGATCAGTTCGATCTGGCTGTTGGCGACATTCACGAACGCGAACTTGACCCCCTGCGTCGCCAGCTCCCGCGTTTCGGTGATGGCGCTCTCCGGCACGCCATAAAGATCGCGATACGTCGCCTTCGCCGCTTCGATCGACGGCACCGCGACGCCAACATGATTCAAACGACCGATCACGTCTTCGCTCCTAAACTACAACCTTAGCACACTCACATCGACCAGCGGCCGTTTCCGCCACACCCGCTCCGCGCTCTTGCGCACCGCGCGCATCAAGGCCGCCTCGACCATATCGTCATCGCCGCGTTCGCTGTGGTTGAGCTTGGCGAAGGCGGCCTTGGCGGCGTTTTCTAGCTCCTCGAGCGCCAATTCGAAATCCTCTTCATCCGGCATGGTCAGCCCGCGCACGGAAACGGTGGGCCCGGCGGCGATGGCGTTCTTGCCGTTGACCGCCAACGCCACGTTGACCGCGCCTTCGGCGGCGATGCGCTTGCGGTCCCGGATCGCATCGTCCTCGGTCTCGATGATGACGTTACCGTCGACGTAGAGCCGCCCGGACGGAACTTCGTCGATCACCGCCGCCGGGCCCGGCGCCAGGCGGATGAGATCGCCATTGTTGGGCGCCAGCGCCTCCGGCACCTGCAGCGATTGCGCCAGCTTCACGTGCTCGCGGATGTGACGGATTTCGCCATGCACCGGCACCGCGATGCGCGGGCGCGCCCACGCATACATTTGCTTCAGCTCATCGCGCGCCGGGTGACCGGACACGTGAATCAAGTGCTCGCTGTCCGCAGTGATCAGCTCAACACCGCGAGCGAGGAATTGATCGTAGAGCTGATGGATCGCCATCTCGTTGCCGGGAATGACGCGCGATGAAAAAATCACCGTATCGCCCTGACGGAGCGAGACGTTGCGGTGCTCGCCTCGGGCAATGCGCGAGAGCGCCGCACGCGCTTCCCCTTGGCTGCCGGTGCAAAGGAACAGCACGCTGTGATCCGGCAGCGAGCCGGCGTCATCCTCGTCGATTACCTGCGGCGTGTCTTGCAGGAGCCCAACACTCTGCGCCGCATTGTAGATGCGATGCATGGAGCGCCCGACCAGGCACGGCGTGCGCCCAGCCGCGCGCGCGGCATAAAGCGCCGTTTCAACCCGCGCGACGTTCGAGGCAAACGCGGTCACCGCCACTTTGCCGGTGCAGTTTTTGATGACTTCGGTGAGCTTCTCGCGCACCTCCGCCTCGGAGCCGGCCGTACCCTCGACCAGCACATTGGTGCTGTCGCACACCATGGCCAGCACGCCCTCGTCGGCCATGGCGCGCAGCTTGGCGACATCGGTGGTTTCGCCGATCAGCGGATCAGGATCAATCTTCCAGTCACCGGTGTGCCAGACCAACCCGAGGGGCGTCCGGATGGCCAGCCCGTTCGGCTCCGGAATCGAATGCGTCAGCGTGACGAAATCGATGTCGAACGGTCCCAGCGTGAGTTTTCCCTTGAGCGGAATCTCGGTCAGCTGCACGCGCTCAAGCAGGCCGCGCTCGCGCAGCTTCTCGCGCACCAAGGCGGCGGTGAACGGCGTCGCATAGACCGGCGCCGGCAGACGCGGCCATAACCAGCCGATGGCGCCGATATGATCCTCGTGCGCATGCGTCAGCACGATGGCGAGAATGTCGTCCTTGTGCTCTTCAAGGTAGCTTGGGTCCGGCAAGATGAGATCGACGCCCGGCGTCGTATCCTCGCGCCCGAAGGTGACGCCGATGTCGACGATGATCCATTTGCGCGCGTCCGGCGGCCCGTAGCCGTACGCATTCAGGTTCATGCCGATCTCGCCCGAACCGCCGAGCGGGAGAAACACCAATTCGTCGTCGGGTTTCGGCTTCTTCAAAGCTTGCCGCCGTTTCTGCGGAAGATTTCGAGCAGGCCGCGCGAGGTGAGGTCCTGGTCGAAATGGTCGATGCTCGGAAAAGAGCCCTCGAACAGCGAGGCGACGCCGCCGGTGGCGATTGTTTTCATCGGCTTGCCGTACTCGGCGCGGATGCGGCGGCAAAGCCCCTCGATCATGTCGATCGACCCCCAATAGATGCCCGCTTGCATGGCGCTGACCGTGTCCTTGCCGATCACGCAGCCTGGGTCGCGGATTTCCACACGCGGCAGCCGCGCGGCGTGCTCGTGCAGCGCCTGCAGCGACAGATTGATGCCCGGCAGGATAATGCCGCCTTCGAAGGCGCCGTCCGCCGCAACGACATCGAACGTCGTCGCCGTGCCGCTGTCGACCACAATTGAGGGTCCGCCGTACTGGATGTGGGCGCCGACGGCGTTGACCAGGCGATCCGCGCCGGCTTCGTTCGGCTTGTCGATACGGACTTCGATGCCGAGCTTCAAGCCATCCTCGCCGATCACCATCGGCTCCTTGCCGATATAGCGCCGCGAGAGATTGCGCAGATTGAACAGCGCCTGAGGAACAACCGTCGAGATAATGCAATCGGTGATGTCGGCAAAGCCCAGCGCGCTCAGCGACATCACCTGCTGCAGCCAAGGCGCATATTCATCGGCGGTGCGGGTCGTGTCGGTTGATGCGCGCCATTGCGCGCGCCAACTCTGGCCGTCCCAGATGGCGAACTTGGTGTTGGTGTTGCCGACATCGATGGCGAGAAGCATCACCCAACCCCCGACAAAAACACATCGCCCGCGGCGATGAGGCGCCGACCGGTTGCGGTGTCCAGTTCCAATTCGCCCCGCGGCGACAGACCGGCAAGGCGCCCGTCTATCGCCTGCTCGCCCTGTACGATGTGCGCCTCCCGGCCCATGCCATAGGCGCGCTGCAGCCAGGCGCGGCGCAGCGGTTCGAAGCCTTCGCCGACGATACGCGCGGCCCATAACTCGAGTTTCGGACGAATAGCAGCCAAGAACGCCAGCGGCTCGGGCGCGGCGGCGTCGGGCGGCAGGTGCTCGCGTAGGCTGGTCGCGGCTTGATCGATATTGTCAGGCGCGCTCGCCAGATTGATTCCGAACGCCAGCGCCACCCAGTTCGCCTGCGTGTCCACGGCGCCGGAATCGACCAGGATGCCGGCAATCTTGGCGTCGCCAATGAGCACGTCGTTCGGCCATTTGAGTTGAGCGGCGCCAGCCCCGATCACCTCGTCGATAGCCTCGGCGATCGCCACGCCTGCGGCGAAACCCAGCAGCGCAATCTGCGCCGCGGGTTGCGGCGTCACGAAGAGCGACGTCGCAAGCAGATTGCCCTCGAACGAGGACCAGGCGCGGCCACGCCGCCCACGGCCGGCGCTCTGGCGTTTTGCGATCAACCAAACCGGCCCGTAATCGCCGCGCTCAGCGCGCCGGCGCGCCTCCAGGAGCGTGGAGTCGATCTCGTCAAAAACCTCGACCGGCGCGCGCCCGTCGATCATTGCAGCCGCTTTCTCAAAAGCTCATCCGCACCGCCGTCTCGGCCCAGGTCTGGAGTGCGCCGAGCAGCAGCACCAAAATGGGGAAGGTCAGCGCCGCCGATGTCAACGCCGTCAGCATGATGGTTCCGCTGGGCGCCTGCAACTGCGCCGCCGGCGCCGCGAACCAGATCGATGCGATCAGGCGCAAGTAATAGGCCGCCGCGACGACGGCGGCGATCCCGCCCACGATCGCCAGCCAATAGAGTTCGCCGTCGATCGCGGCCGTAAACACGGCCAGCTTGCCGACAAAGCCCGCGAACGGCGGAATGCCGGCCACCGAGAACAAAAGCATCGTAAACAGCGCCGCCATCCAGGGCCGCTTTTGCGCCAGACCAGCAAGATCTGCGACGGTTTCGGCGGGCTCATTCTCGCGCCGCATCGCCAGGATCAGAGCGAACAACCCGATGGTCGAGGGCAGATAGAGCGAAAGATAGATCAGCGCCGAAGATGGACCCTGATCCGTACCCGCAGCGAGCCCCATCAGCGCAAAGCCCATGTTGCCGATGGAGGAATACGCCATCAGCCGCTTCAAATTCGTTTGCACCAAAGCCGCAACCGAACCCCACACCATGGAGATCGCCGCCAACGCCGCCACCACTTGTTGCCATTGCGGGGTCAAGCCCTCGAACGGATCGTAGAGCACCCGCGCCATCAGCGCGACGGCGGCCACCTTAGGCGCGGCGGCGAAGAAGGCGGTGACCGGCGTCGGCGCGCCCTCGTAAACGTCAGGCGTCCACATATGGAACGGCGCCGCGGACATCTTGAAGCCGAGCGCGCACAGAACGAGCACCAGCCCGAAGACGAGCCCGATACCGCCCGCGCCCTCGCCTACGGCTGCGGCAATTGCGTCGAAGCGGATCGAACCGGTGAAGCCGTAGATGAAGGACGAGCCGAACAGCAGCAGGCCGGACGAAATCGCGCTCAACACAAAATACTTGAGCCCCGCCTCAGAGGAGCGCGCATCGTCGCGCCGCCAAGCAGCCAGCACGTAGGCGGCAAGCGACTGCAGTTCGACGCCCACATAAAGGCTGATCAGATCCTGCGCCGAGACCATGACGAACATGCCCAGCACGGCCAGCGTCACCACCACCGGGAATTCGAACCGCCGATCTTTGACGGCGTTGAAGTGATCGGCGCCGAGCGCCAAAGTCGCGGCGGCGGCGACAGCGATCAGCAGCTTGGCGAAGCCACCGACGCCGTCGGCGACCATGGCGCCTTGGAAAATCTCGACGGCGGCGCCGGGCGTCCACGCCAGCGCAAGGAGCCCGGCGCCCAGAATGGCGGCCACGCCCAGCGCGCACAACAAACCGAAGGCGCGGTCCTTGAACCAGGCGCCGATCACCGCGCCCACAAGCGCGAAACCGGCGAGCAGCAATTCCGGATAAGCCAGCGGCACGCTGGCGGCGAGATCGGCGGCCGGATTCATGGCGCGGCTCCGGCGAATTGCGAGACGATGGTCTGTGCCGAGTTCTGAGTGAAGTCGAGCACGTATGCTGGCGCGAGCCCCATGATCAAAGTCGCGATGACCAGCGGCACGAACTGAACCCACTCGCGTGCGTCGAGGTCCGTGATCTTGTCGAGCTTCGGATTCTCGATGTTTCCGAACGCGACCTTGCGGTAGAGCGTCAGCGCATACGCGGCAGAGAAGATAACGCCCAGCGCCGCGCCGGCCGCAACCCAGGCGTTGATCTGGAACGCGCCGACCATGGTGAGAATCTCACCCGGAAAACCGCTAGTGCCAGGCAAGCCGACATTGCCCATGGTGAAGAGCATGAACACCGCCGCATAGACCGGCATCCGGTTCACCAGGCCGCCATAGAAGGCGATCTCGCGGGTGTGCATGCGATCGTAGACCACGCCGACGCACAAGAAGAGCGCGCCAGAGATGACGCCGTGCGACAGCATCTGGAAGATCGCGCCCTGCACGCCCTGCTCGTTGCCGGCGAAGATGCCCATGGTGACGAAGCCCATGTGCGCCACCGACGAATAGGCGATCAGCTTCTTCATATCGAGCTGCCGGAACGCCACGAGCGACGCCCAGACGATCGCAATCACCGACAGCGCGAACACGAAGGGCGTGAAATAGTGGGACGCCTCCGGGAACATCGGCAGTGAGAAGCGGAGGAACCCGTAACCGCCCATCTTCAGCAGGATCGCCGCCAGCACCACCGACGCCGCGGTCGGCGCCTCGACGTGCG
>FKKE01002675.1_pt1 | contig 51326 bp, 42 predicted proteins | sample 1106331 | NCBI WGS metagenome assembly FKKE01 (sample SAMEA3931202, study PRJEB13176) | freshwater metagenome | biome: Drinking water system; feature: drinking water; material: freshwater | place: China | collected 2013-02-06 | reverse complement strand
AGAGAATGTCGAACTCCGCCTGTTTGAACGGCGGCGCCATCTTGTTCTTCACGACTTTGACCCGGACACGGCTGCCGACGACATCCTGCCCTTCCTTGATCGACTCGATCCGGCGGATGTCCAGCCGCACCGAGGAATAGAACTTCAGCGCGTTGCCGCCCGTCGTTGTCTCCGGATTGCCGAACATCACGCCCATCTTCATGCGGATCTGGTTGATGAAAATGACCGTCGTCTGGGATTTGGAAATCGCCGCAGTCAGCTTGCGCAACGCCTGGGACATGAGCCGAGCTTGCAGCCCCATGTGAGCGTCCCCCATTTCGCCTTCGATTTCGGCCCGCGGTGTGAGCGCCGCTACTGAGTCCACGACGATCAAGTCGATGGCGCCGCTTCGCACTAGAGTTTCTGCAATCTCCAACGCCTGTTCGCCCGTATCGGGCTGCGAGACCAACAAATCATCGGCCTGCACACCCAATTTCTTGGCGTAGGAGAGATCCAAGGCGTGCTCTGCATCGATAAAAGCGGCGACTCCGCCGGTCTTCTGGACCTCGGCGATCGCATGAAGGGTCAACGTCGTCTTGCCCGACGCTTCCGGCCCGAAGATTTCGATGACGCGTCCGCGGGGAAAACCGCCGACTCCCAGCGCGATATCGAGGCCAAGGGAACCGGTCGATATCGCCGGAATGTTGACCGGGGCCTCGGAGTCCCCGAGCTTCATGATGGCGCCTTTTCCGTATTGTTTTTCGATCTGGGAAAGGGCGAGATCCAGCGCGCGTTTCTTTTCGTCTTTTTCCGCCATGGATGATGCCTCCTCGAGGTAAAAAATGGAGAGGGCCGGATTATACCCAGTTCCCGGAGATAAGCCTAGCGAGAATATGCGCCGTCGGATTGGACCAGGCGGAGAAGAGAATGGCGGTATTTCGAACCGGCATACAATCGCCGATTCCTTGACGAAATCCGTTTCTCGTCATACAGCTTAAAGGATGCCGTCTACCGCAATCTCCCCCTCGCTCGATACGAAACCGACCGTGCTCATCGTGGACGACGAGCCGGCGCCACGCGCAGCCTTGACGCAGATTCTCCGCCATGACTTCAGCATCCTGACCGCAGAGAATGTCCGCACGGCCATGGCCGTCCTGAACGATTGCAGCGTCGACCTGGTGACGCTCGACCTTCGGCTTCCGGACGGTTCAGGGTCCGATCTTCTTGACGAAATCAAACAGACCCATGCAAACGTCGAAGTCATCATGGTGACCGGCTACGGAACCCTCACCTCTGCCATGGACTGCATTCGTCAAGGCGCAGCGGGATTCCTTCTCAAACCCTTTAACGCTTCCGAACTCCTGACCATCAGTTTGCAAACCTGCCAGAAGAAGCAACGACTAGATCTGCTGCGGAAGGCGCTCAGGGAAGACCGCGCCCTTCAGGAATCGGATCCTGCGTGTACGGAAGCATGGAAGGACCTCGTCAGTCGCTACTCCCGTCTCCTGAAGGCAGGGTCCCCGGGCACATCGCAGGTCGAAGAACCGTCGGCACTCGTTCAACTGGTGTCTGATCTGTTGGAGGCAAAAGACCGCTTTCTCGTCAATCATGGAAACCGCGTCAGCTTCTACGCGAGCTTAGTCGCCTCACGGCTTGAGCTGCCTCTGGCGGAACAGAACATCCTTTCCCTCGGAGCGTTGGCTCACGATCTGGACCTGATTATGGCCGAGGCCCGCCTGGTCCTCCAACAGGATTCCAGCAAGACCTCCCATCGGACCGACCGCGGCGCGACGATCGGGCGGGCGTTGGGGCTGCCGGCTGATTCCGTGCAGATCATCGCCCTTCACCACGAACGTTGGGATGGGACCGGTTATCCGTTCGGACTACAGGGAGAGAGGATTCCGCGATTGGCGCGCCTAGTGGCCATCGCCCAGGCCTTCGATGAGCTGACCGCGGAGCAACCGGGCAGGACAGCGCTGTCAATGAAAGACGCGATCGCACGAATCCAAGAGCAAGCCGGCACCGCCTTCGATCCCACCCTCACCGAAGTTTTCTGCCGGACCATGCGCGAACAACCCCCGCAGCAATAACCTCGTTATTGCCCCTTTCCCATCCTTATCTCCCAGAGCTTCGAATACACCGATCCGGTCGGCTTGAGGTCGCTCTTCATCAGCACAATCGATCCGACCACGAGGGGATCGAGTGCCAGGGCCCGATCCGTCGCACCGCTGTCGGTCAGCACTTGCCCTACTGCCCTCTCTCCTTCTTTGATCCGCGCCAAGGTTAGGTGGGGGCTCATCGGCCTGCTGTCCGGAGCGAGATTCAATGAGACGCAGCAATCTTCGACCGCACGGTGCAACGAGGCTAACTGCTCCGCCCCTTCGCTTCGCTCCCAGGCCGGCTGCGGCCCTACCCACAACACCCTCGGCTTTTGGAGACCGGGAAAGAGGCCGAGTCGCTGGAGCGGAATGACGATCGGGCTGTGAACGGCCAAGGCCTGATCGAGGATCTGTCGCATGGGTCCAACCAGGTGTTCATCGATATCACCGAGAAACTTTACGGTGAGGTGCAACGACAACGGCTGCACCCATGAGAGTCGCACCCCTCCCCTAAGATCCCGGCTGAGACGCTGCTTGAGATCCCGCTGCAGCTGGACAAGGGCCTGTCGCAAAGCGTCCGAAGGCTCCAGCGCCAGAAAGGCTCGAATCATCAGGAGAGCCGATCCAAGAGCCATTGACGCAGGAGATTCAGCGCTGCCTGCGACGCCCGCTGTTTTACGACGGTGCGGTCCCCGTGGAAGCGAAATTCTTGCGTGACGGAATTCCCCTTTTCATCGTGCAGGCCGAGAAAGACCAACCCGACCGGCTTGGTGGGAGTTGCTCCACCGGGGCCCGCAATTCCAGTAACGCTCAATCCGACGGAAGCTCCACTCCGTTCACAGATGCCTTGGGCCATCGCAGCCGCCACTTCAGCGCTGACGGCGCCGTGCTTTTCGATCAACTGAGGTGGCACGCCCAACAGGTCTGTTTTGGACTTGTTGCTGTAGCAAATGACTCCCCGATCCAGATAGGCTGACGAACCAGGTACTTGCGTCAGCCGATGGCCGATGAGCCCGCCGGTACAGGACTCCGCTAATGCGACCGTGCGTTGCTTCTCGGTCAAGAGACGTCCGACGACGCTCTCCATCGTGTCATCCCCTTCGCCGTAGATCCACTCACCGAGACGGCTCCGGACACCTTCGGCAAGATCGTGGAGCGCCGCCGGACCGGGTGCAGCCCCCGCCTTGGTCGTCAGCGAGACCAGCACCGTGATAGGCGAGGCCAGCAAACCGAGTTCCACCGGAGCACTTCTCGGAACCAGCCCCAATAGCTTCGCATCCACATCGGCTTCCGGGAGGCCGTAGGTGTGGAACACAAGCCTGGTCACAGGCTGAGGCGCAGCTATGCCGAATCGACTCAGTTGGTTCCTGAGATAAGGGACGACTCCATCCCGCACCATCGGTTCCATTTCTCGCGGGACGCCGGGCAGCACGACGATCGTCGATGCACGCCAAGACAAGATGAATCCGGGAGCCGATCCGACAGGATTCACTACCACGACCGCTCCGGCAGGGAGTAGTCCCTGGCGCAACTGTCCCTTGTTCGGCGTGCGCCCCCACTGGGCGATCCGTGCCTTCATCATCTCGAAAGCCTCTTTCCGGCGGGCCAGCCGGCAGCCGGTCGCCTTGGCCACCGCCTCCCTGGTGCAATCGTCGACCGTAGGACCGAGGCCGCCGGTCATCACCAAAATGCGCGCTCGCTTGGTCGCATTCTTCAACACGGACACGATATCGGACTCATCGTCCCCGACGATCGACTTGAACCGGACGTCGATGCCGAGCTTGCCCAGTTCTTCCGCGATAAACAGGGAATTGCTGTCGCTGCGACCACCGACGAGGAGTTCAGAGCCGACCGCGATCGTTTCTGCGACAGAACGCAACAGGGTGGGACGTGTCGAAGCCATGGGAAGGTTTACTTGATTTCGGAAAACTCGACTGGAAAGCTCACCTCCCCGCCGTTGGCGGGAAACACGGTGATCGTCGTGGCGGCTCGAGGATCGAAATCGCGATAATCGAACGAGGCCACGACTTTGGCCTTGAACTTAGGCTGGTCAGGATAGGCGGCGCTGCGGCCAGCCACCGCATCGAATCGCACGTTCACTGGTTTGATCGTCTTCCCCTGCTGATCCAGCACCATATAACTGTCTACGGCGAAGTTTCCGACGTTGCCGAAGATCGTCGCACTCACCAGCATCGTCTTCCCTTCCAGGACTTGCGCCACATCGGCACCACTCGGCTCCAATCCCCGCAAGGCCATATGAGTCGCCATCACCGACAACGAGCCCAGTTTGGTGACCAAGAATCCTCCGGCATGGATGTCGTCGGAGGCCCCGAACCGAACATAGAACGAATCGGGAGGACTATGGGACTTAGCGGCTTCCACGCCCCGATCGATGGCCCGCCGCACGTCCTCAGACGAAGGTTGGATCTCGATGGCCGACACGTCAGCCGCCGGTCCGCCAAGGATCAGGCTCGTGAGGATCACTGCGGCCGCCCGTTCCATAGCGTGCCAGTAACAGATCGTCTTGGCACTGTCAACGAGCCGGATCGACCGGCCCAGCCCCGTTGACAAAAATAAACGCGAAGTGTTACAGATCACAGTCTTTCCGGTTCTGTTTTATCAAGACGTTATACGGAGGAGTTCATGGCAGGCCCCGAACAACAAGCGGCGCAGCAGCCTCAGAAACGCCAATTCGTCAACTTTGCGTTTTACAAGATCGATCCGGCCTGGCGGCGACTTCCGGAGGATGAACGCACGAAGGGGAAACAAGAGTTTCTCCGTGCCGTTGAAGACTATGCCGGCAAGGTACTTGTCATCCCCTATACGACCGTCGGCATCCGCGGCGATTGCGATTTCATGCTGTGGCGGATCAGCTACGAACTCGAGCTGTTCCAGCAGATGACCACCAAGATCATGGCGTCGGGATTGGGCCGGTATATCACCACGCCCTACTCCTACCTCTCAATGACGAAGCGATCCATTTACGTCGACAATCACACGCATGAGGGGCAGGAAAGCAAACGGTTGACGGTCGTCCCTGGAAAAGCCAAGTACATTTTCGTGTATCCCTTCCTCAAGACGCGCGAATGGTTCCTGCTGACGAAAGCGGCCCGGCAGGGCATGATGGATGAACACATCGAGGTGGGCCATCGATTCCCCTCGGTGAAACTCAATACTACCTATTCGTTCGGTCTCGACGACCAGGAATGGGTCGTGGCCTTCGAAAGCGACAAGCCCGAAGACTTCCTCGACCTCGTCATGGCGCTGCGGGAAACGGAAGGGTCACGATACACCCTGCGCGACACCCCGATCTTTACCTGCATCCGTGGGAGCTTGAAGGAAACCCTCGACACGCTCGGCGGATAGGCAGAACCAGGCTGGGGTTCGCAAGTTTGAAGGCCTTCGGTCGACAGATCGAGGGCCTTTTTCTTTGAGACCATGGCTCGTTCCCCTGATTGGCAAGCCGCCTTCCTTTCCGCCTGCTTTCCCGGACTGGGACAGGCGAGTCAGCGCCGTCCGGCCCAGGCTGCGACGGCATTCTGCGTCACGATCACTCTGATCGCGGCGAGCATCGGCCTGGGTCGTCTCTCAGGACGGGCGGCTGAAGTGCTCTTTTTCATGATTCTCGCCTTACCCTGGTGGGCGCTTCAAAGCTACGAAGCGTTCCTGCATCCCGGACAGCGGGCCGACACCTGGAGGCTGGCGTGGCACACAGCCTGGCAGCGGGGGCATGACCTCCGATTTCTCGGCCTCCTGCTCCTGATCAGTGCCTTCAACGACACCTGGATCATCCTCCAAAACCTCGACTATCTCCTTCCATTTTATTGCACCAAACCGGACGGGGTTCCAGGTTTCCTGACCAAAGCCATCTCGCCGGCGCTCCACGTCATCGTGGGCTACGGTTTCATGAGGCTGCGCCGTTGGTCCCTTGCCATCTATCTGGTCTATGCCGCCTACGGATTCAGCAATGGCCTCGTCAATCTCACCTGCTTCGGCCCTGGACGCATCAGAAACACCCTCCTGGCCGCGATTGTGCTGTCGACTCTGTATATCCTCTGGCGTCGCAGGATACTTCTCGAAAACCCTCTTCTGTAGCGGGTTTCCTGCTTTGACAGGCCGCTCGGCCCTGTGTTACCTGTAGCTATGTCCGACAATAACGCCCTGTATGCCGTCCGGCACAAGGACGGCTCGGTCAGCCTATACATCGACGAGGAATACGCCCAGGAACGAGGGGTCAATCCCGCTACACTCACCCGTGTTGAAATCCCCCGCGACCTCTTCATCAATGGGACCGTCCAGCAGCTGAGGGAATATGTGGCCGTCTACCTCGAAAACCAGCAAACAGGAACCGCATAGCGCATGACGACCGCATCAGAGATAACCTCCGCCCGCCTGCCCCCCGCACTGATCGAGTCGGTCATCGCGTCCATGCCGTTGCAGGGCAGAATTATGTTAAAGCTGATTCTGCTCCAGCACTTCGACGTGACGGAGGAAGAAATCGAGTACATGACCATGGATCGGCCGGACCCCCGCTGCGTATCGGGGACCAAACCGACCTACAATATCCTGACCCAGGAAGCGCTCAAAGCCGTCCGCGATAAGCGCGACTTCTATCTCCGCTACGTGCGGCTGAGACGGGAGCGTACATGGCTCCAATGCTTGGTACTTAAGAGGCTGTTGGATCTCCGCCGTTCGCTCGCGGAACGGGCCGCCGGCCTACTGGCGGACAAGTTCGGCATGTCTCCCGATGAGATTGCTCGCTTGAAGACTCAAGCACCGACGGCGCTCGCGAAACCTCAGCTTCGGGCGCTGGACCAACGCTGGGAGGCCGACGAAATCTCGGCGGAAGACTATCAGCGGCAGCGGCTTGGAATTGACCTGCAGGCGCAGCTTCGCCTTGCAGATAAGTACCACAAACGCCTCGACCTGGCCGAACGGGAACGGCAGTTGGCGGACTATGCGCCGCTGCAGGACCATGAGATCGGGATGATCTGGGGCATTCCCAACGGAAGCTTACAGGCCCGAAAAATAAAGTACGTGACGCAATTCGTCCAGGCGATCCAGGCAGCCTTAGGCACGGGGACGAGGGATACTGCCGCGCAGCACCCTCCCCTGGATCTCTGGAAAGAGACCTTTGCCGCCCTCGCCACGCGTCCGATCGAGAAATCCACCTCGACCTACGACGGGCTAGAGAGGACGGAGTCCGCGCTCATCGACAAGCTGACACTCCTTGCATGGGGCTCGCTCAGCGAAGACCTCGAAACGAAGTTCTGGAACTCCCTCGTCCACGGCGGGAGTTCCAATGCCATGCATTCGGAGATCACCAGAAACCTCTTCGGTCTCCACCGCCTCACGGCCATCTTGAACGACCTCGACAGCGCTCCGGAATCACTGGATGAAGAACTTCTCAAGCGTTCCGCGCCGACGCCGAAAGCCGAAACCGCGGCCCTGCAGGGCCAGGAGAATTCGGAGCCCATGCCCTTGACGGAAATCCAGGAAGCCATACTCAACAACTTCAAGGGAGAGGACGCCTCCGGCCGGGCAAGCGACAAGTGGTAAATTCATTCCCCGCTTTTCAATCGACGGATCCTAGGATATAGTTTCTCTTGTGAAAACGCAGACTGTTCAACAGCACAGCTTCAGAGTTTTGGCAATCCGATCTCTCCTGCCCTTCGTCTGCTTTACGTTGTTCGGCGTAGCGCCAGTCCCGGCCTCCGGTCTGATCGATTTGGTGGAGCTCGTCTCCCATCCGGAGCAGTACGACCGCCAGGAAGTCGTCGTGACCGGCGAAGTGACGAACATCCAGCTTGCCACGAACCGGCAGGGCCAGCCGGCCTACGGCTTCCTGCTGAAGGACCACTCCGGAACGGTGAAGGTAATCGCCTTGGGACAGGCGGAGGTCAAAGAAGGCGATCAGGTCATCGTGGAAGGAGTCTTTTCCCGGCTGCGACAGGCAGGCCGCACGATCATTTACAACGAAATCAAAGCCCAATCCATCCGATCGTTGAACCGGCTCAATCCGGACCTCGTCGGATAACGCCTCACCGCCTGAAGTCTTCCGTTCTAGTTTGTGATTTGGAACGTCTCCCTCTGAACTCACCAGCGATCATTCACAACTAAACGCTATTCGAGCTTCAAGGCCTTCCTCAGTAGCCAGTCCTGTGCCCGGTCGGGCAGCCACTTGATCATCGCCGCGCGAATCCTCGCATCGGTTCCGACGAGATACCGTGTCTTGGGCCGGGGTGCCGTCAGGGCGTGAAGGACCACGTCAGCGACCGCCTCGGCAGAAATCGCCTGCTTGGCCGCATCGGCGACGGCGTCTTTGACGCGTTGGACCATCCCTCCATACAAGGCATGGGCTTCCGCGCCGGCTGCCGCAGCCAGCTCTTCGCCGGTCTTGGTCGACTTTTCCCAAATGGGCGTCGCGATCGCGCCGGGTTCGACGATCGACACCTCGATCCCCCAGGGGCTGAGCTCCAGACGCAAAGCATCCGTCACCGCTTCCAGTGCATGCTTCGACGCCGAGTACGGTCCCATAACAGGAATGGTTCCGCGACCGGCGATCGACCCCATGTTCACAATGCGTCCGCGGGCCTGCCGGAGAAGGGGAAGAAAGGCCTGCGTGACGGCAACCTGACCGATCACATTGACCTCAAGTTGCTTACGCAGTTGCTCGATCGGGATGCATTCCAATGGACTCCCGATCGCGACGCCAGCATTGTTTACCAAGCCCCACAGTCCCAGCAGTCCAACCCTGCGCCGTACGATCTCAGCCGCCTCGTTGATGGATTTCGCCTCCGTCACATCCAGATGGACCGGCACGATTCTCGTTCCTCCGGCCTTGACCAATCGTTCGCCCGCATCGTCAGTCCGGACCCCTGCAAACACGGTCATCCCTGCTTTGGCGCAGGCAAAGGCACAGGCAGCCCCAATACCGGTCGAAGCGCCCGTAATGACGACATATTGATCGGCCTGCATAGCCTTACCCTATAAAAGACACGGTCGTGGATCGTAACAATACCTTAAAGGAAGCATCCTTGACAGCCCTGTGGACCTTTCATTAAGGTCACCGGGCCCGTTGAGATTCCTCAACATGCTGCGACTGGCAGAGACTGCTGCTCGCAAGCCCCTCACTCCCTATGACCAAGATCGCCGTCATCGACATCGGCACAAACTCCATTCATATGGTATTGGCTGAGGTCCAACCGGACGGAAGCCACAAGATCCTCGACCGATTCAAGGACATGACCAGACTGGGCAACGGCGCCTTTACCACACATCGGCTTTCCGATGAAGCGATGATGAGGGGCCTCGGCGTGATTCGCCATCTGGTTACCCTGGCAAAGAACAAGGGGTACGATCGGATCGTGGCTGTCGCCACCAGCGCGGTGCGCGAAGCCAAGAACGGCGGCGATTTTATCGATCTCGTGGCGGAGCAGACCGGCTTGAAGATCCGAGTTATCTCCGGGCATGAAGAAGCCAGGCTGATCTTCCTCGGCGTCCAACAGAGCGTGCCGATGACAGAACAGCCGATCCTCGCCGTCGACGTCGGCGGCGGGTCAGTGGAAGTGATGGCGGGAAGCCGGGACCAACTGCTTCATGCCAAGAGCCTCAAGCTCGGGGCCATTCGCTTGGCTGAACAGTTTTTGAAGCGGACCCCTCCGTCCGATGGAATGCTGCGATCGCTGGAAGAAGCCGTGAGCGGTCAGTTACAAACCGCGTTGGATGCGTTCAAGACCAAACGGTTCGACGCATTGATCGCAACCTCCGGCATGGCGGGCAATCTGGCTGAAGTCATTCATTTTCGAAAAATGAACCGGCCGCTCCCTCAGTTAAACCTGGCGACCGTTTTGCTCAAAGACGTGAAGGACATTGAACAGGAATTGCGCCGGTCGACGATCAAGGAGCGGCTGGCGATGCCGGGCCTCGATCCCAAACGAGTCGATACGTTGTTCCCAGCAGCCGTTGTCTTGCGACACCTCATGGAGCTGAGCGGACGGGATGAACTGGTCCTCTGCGATAAGGCCATCCGCGAAGGTATCATTTCAGACTTCACCATCCGCCATAAAGACCGCCTCAGGGTTGAGGCGGAGATTCCCGATCTCCGCCGGCGCAACGTCATCGCGTTAGCGCGCCGCTGCCGCGCTCCGGAAGTCCACAGCCTCCATGTCGCGAGCCTGGCCTTGCGCCTGTTCGATCAAACCAAGCGGCTTCACGGCTTGGGCAGCACCGAACGCGACCTCCTGGAATATGCGGCGATTCTGCACGACATCGGCTATCTCATCAGCGAGCGCCAACACCACAAGCATACGTACTATCTCATCACCCACAGCGATCTCGGCGGACTGTCCGGCGAGGAATTGCAGATCGTCGCGAATGTGGCCCGCTACCACCGCCGGGCGATCCCGCAATCCAAGCACGAGGGTTTCGACGCCTTGACTCCAAAATTCAAACGGATTGTCCGCATCCTGTCCGCCCTGCTGAGAATTGCCGATGGTCTCGACCGGACACATTTTTCGGTCGTCCGTTCGCTCGACGTTAAGCTTGGGGCGACCGTGACCATCGTGGCCCATGTGACCGGCGACGCCGAGCTCGAAGCCTGGGCGGCGAAAGGACGCGCGGACCTCTTTGAAAGAGTCTTCCGCCGGCGGGTACAATTCACTCTGGCCACGGACGAGGACGCAGCATGACCGAGCAACCCATACCGGCAGGCGCCCCCCACCCCTACCCCGGCAAACTGATCATCGTGGAGGGAATCGACGGGTCAGGCAAGAGCACTCAGTTGCTCCTGCTGAACAAGTGGCTTGAAGCCAAGGGGCACAAGGTGTTCTTTACGGAATGGAACTCGTCTGAACTGGTTAAAGACACGACCAAGAAGGGCAAGAAAAACAAGAGCCTGACCCCGACGACCTTTAGCCTGCTGCATGCCACTGATTTCGCAAGCCGGCTGTATCACGACATTCTTCCACCGCTGAAGGCCGGCATGATTGTCCTTGCCGACCGTTACATGTACACGGCCTTCGCCCGCGACGTCGTCCGCGGAGTGTCACCCGATTGGGTCCGCAAGCTGTACAGTTTTGCCATCAAGCCGGACATGGCTTTCTATTTCAAGGTCCCCATTGAAGTGGCGATCTCACGCTTGCTCGGAGGCACGCGAGGCCAGTTCAAGTACTATGAAGCCGGGATGGATATGAATCTCAGCCAGGATCTCACGGAGAGCTTCCGAATCTTCCAATCGCGGATCCTGGCCCAATACGACAAGATCGTGGACGAGTTCCAGCTCATTACGATGGACGCCACGAAAGACATCGCCGCACAGCAGGAAACCATGAGAAAGCTCGTGGATGAAGCGCTGAAAGATTATAAACCCAGACGGGGCACCCATGGTCGACGCACGTTATTTTGGCGACGGTTTGACGTACCTAAATCCGAGTGACCTCAAGGGCAAACTGATCGCCATCGAAGGCACCGACGGAGTCGGCCGGTCGACGCACATCGAGATGCTACAGGAGTGGCTCGAAGTACAGGGGTATGGTGTCGTGACGACCGGTTGGACCAGGTCCAATCTGATGTCTAAGACGATCGAGGTCGCCAAAGAAGGCAACATCCTTGACCGCTGGTCATTGAGCCTCTTGTATGCGACGGATTTCGCCGACCGGCTCGAGCACCAGATCATTCCTGCACTCAGATCCGGGTTTATCGTCTTGGCCGACCGGTACATCTATACGGCCTTCGCCCGCGATTTCGTCCGCAGCAACGACCGCAAGTGGATTCGGGACGTGTTCGGCTTTGCGCTGGTACCGGATCTGGTCTGCTATCTCCGGATCGATGTCGAGACGCTGGTCCTGCGCGTGATCGAAACCAAGGCAATGAATTTTTGGGAGTCCGGCATGGACCTTCGGCTGGGCGCCGACCTCTATGACAGCTTCAAGAAATACCAGTCGTTGCTGATTGAAGAATTCGACAAGATGGCGGAGGAATTCAAGTTCGAGGTGGTCGACGCCCGGAAATCGCCGGACGAGATTCAGGATGAGCTACGAGCGAAGATTCAACAGCTCTTGACCAACGGAGACCTGGCGCGTGTCCCGACAGGGACGGCATCCGATGCGGACCGCAGCTGAATCGCTAGACATCCAGCTTTACCTGCTTCTTGCCCAAGGCCTTCAACTGACTCGGCCCCATCCACCAACGGAGCGTTCCTCGGCTCGGCTTCACCGGGCTTGACACCTCGATCAAACAGGCCCCGGCCTTCTTGAACGGAAAGGCCGTCGAAGGCTTGCCTGACAGCAACAGGCTCGCCACCATCCCGAGATGCGGCTCGTGCCCGACGCAGAGCACGCAGGAATCGCTTGGAAGTTCGCGCAACAACGACAACAACTGATCCGGCGGCGCTTCTGGAACGAGTTCCTCGGCAATCCGCACTTTGTGCGGGAGATGCAGCACCGCCCGGACAATGTCCGCGGTTTCCCTGGCCCGGACCAACGGACTAGAGATGAGGTGACTGATCGCCACTTCCAGCCGGCGTAGGCCAGCCGCCACCTGCGTCACCCGCTTTGCTCCACGATCCGTCAGCGGGCGGTCTGCCTCCGTGCCTTGCCATTCCTCCGGCTCGACCGCAATCCCATGCCGTAACAACAGGCACTCCATCTCCTTATTGCTCCCGATGCGATGCCAGTAAGCCGATCGATTCAAAGCGCTCCTGAATCGCATCGAGAATGACACGGCGCAAGTCCGATCGATAGGGTTCCAGGGAATCCCCCTCCAAGTACCGGTCGACCGTGAGCGGCAATTTGCGCCACCAGGCAGCAGCAGATTCACGAGCCTTTTCAGCCACGGTCCCGCCCTCCGCCAAGAGTTTCAGAACTTCCTTCTCAAAGAATCCGACGTGGACCTCCTCATCGTCGAGGATCGCATGAAGAGTCGGCTGAACCTGAACGAGCAGCTTTGCGAATTCCAACCCCAGCGTTTCGTACCCGTAAAGGTGAATCACCAGTGCATACCATTGGCTCGGCACGCGGGGAAGTCTTTCGCGGCGATGAGAGATCACGCCCAAGCGTGACTCGAATTCCCTCAGATGCTCGGCCTCATCTTCCTCATGCTGTCGCAGGAACGCCAGCACTCCGGAAGGGACGTCCCGCGCCTGTGCAGCGCGGACAGACCATAAGGCCATGGCTTCCGCCTTCAAGAAACGGTCGAGCAGATCTTTCTCACAGGAGGCTGGGAGCTTGGTCTCGGTATGATGCATCGGCTGAGTGTAACGAAACCTCGGCTAAGAACCAATTCCCTATCCACAATTCCAACCACCGAGCTAAGCATCCATTTCGATTCCGATGTAATCATTTTTGATTCACCATGAAAAAGCCACTCCGTTCCTTCAACCATGCTAGAGATTTCTCGAATCCATCCAATTGCTGAGAAAAAGTCAGATTTCTGCCTTCGGCAGCAACGGAATCCTTCGTGGCATATGCCTTGCTGAATCACCTTCGTAGAAAAGGGTCCGGCAATACATCCGACGCTCATATCAAACGAGCGAGGAGGAAACGGACATGGAATTCGCCACGATTATCATCATCAGCAACGTGCTCATGGCCCTGTTTATCTATATCGTCGTGTCGAAGATCTGGCAGGAGTAGCGGAAGGAAGGCTGTGGTATGAGGACCGAGACAAGCATGACGACCAACACCGCTGAATACTCAACCAGGCGAGTCCCTTTCACCTCGCTCTTCCAACCTCAAGCGTCTTCGGACCTCATCCGGGTAAGGCGAGGAGCCGACCATCGGTCACAGACAGCCAAGCGACTGCCTATGGCCAAGCCAGTTCTGGTCCTGACCCTTCCAGAGCTCAGCTGGTTGCCTCAGCGCCGATGGGGCCGTGCTTCCACCATTACTGGAATCGCGGCCTCATTCAAAATGAAAGAGAACGATCTTTGAGAACAGAGATCGCCGCCAGATATGGCTGATCAAGAGAGGATGGTTTTGTAGGTATGACGCGGACACACATTTCTGCGAGAAGCGAGAACAGGTCTCCGAACTGACTGAAATACTTAAGCTCTTGCCGATGATTTTCGCCAGGAAATTTTCTTATGCTGTCACATTAGAGAAGTCATGACAAGGGAAATTCAGTAGGGCCTAATGGCCCTACGGCCAACACTTGATTTAACTTTCAAAAGCTCTTACTAGGGGGGCCGGCAGACTAGAGGAATCTGGCCACCTGCTCGGTGAGGCCGCGCTGAGAGGAGCTGGCAGGAGATGTCACGGATGGACACTCAAGCTCCGAGCTGCGTAAAACTTTCCCTCTCTTCTTGGTCCTCTTCTCGGATACCGTTCCAACTGCTTCGATTTCATCAATTCATATATCAACGAACTTCGAAGAATCCTTTATCCAATCAAAGGGATCCGTTCTCGCCGCTCTCTAGAGTCCAAAGGTCGAACGATTCCCCTTTACGTTTAGAGCATGCGGGGACCAACACCTCTTCGACATCTCAAGCAATTGGCCTAGCACGTCAGCCTAGACCCAGGAGAACAATATGAGCGTCTACCGGACCTATCGCTCGATAGTCGCGATAAGAGGCATCAAAACGGTACTCCGGTACGGAGTCCTTCATTTATCGGCACTGCTGAGCATAGCAATTCAACTTAAGGATACTGCCTATGGTGAATCCTTTCGCATAATGCCTCAGGGCGCAGCTGCAGAGGGGCAGGCCAATGCCTTCACCGCTCAAGCCGACGACCCTTCGGCAATTCACTACAACCCGGCTGGAATGACTCAGCTACATGGCATACAGGTCTATGCCGGTACCAATCTGGTAGGTGGCACTGTATCGTACAAGAGTCCCACAGGCACCGACGCCCGAGGTGATCTCGGAGGAAGCGTCGCGATGCCTGCTCCCAGCAATCTTTACATTACAGCCAACCTTAAGGATTTAGGTCTTGGATCATTAGGAGACACCGTAGTTGGACTCGGCGTTACATCACCTTTTGGCCTCAAGGTGAGATACCCGAACAACGGTCCTTTTTCTACAGCTGTGACGGGCGCACAGTTGCCATTACTCGATATCAAACCCACGATCGCGTTCAAACTGAACGACCAGTTGTCCTTTGGCGTAGGCGCTGACATCTATACGTTCGCGAGTTTTATTGGAAACGGTCACTTCGAACAAAAACTAAACAGTCCGCCAGGAATCGCAGGAGTTCCGCCTTTAACTCCACTGGAAATCAACGGGAATGATACCGCGGCGGGATTCAATGTCAGTACCATGTACACACCCTTTCGAAATGAGGAAGGGAAACCTCTTGTAAACGTCGGCCTGCAGTACAGAAGCCAAGTCACCCTTCACCTAAATGGACAGTTCTTGGTCAATGGCGCCAACGCCGCAGATACCGCCCTAACTGCCGTATTACCTTCAATCATTTCTGGAGGTATCGCAATCTGGCCTGTTCGCAATCATGAAAGGGAGTGGAAAGTAGAACTCGACATCGACCATGTGGGATGGAAGTCGTTTCGCAACCTGAACGTGAATCTTTCTAACGGCGGTACTCTACCCTTCCCGCAAAACTGGCGAAACAGTTATGTCGTCATGATCGGTACAGAGCATAGGTGGCTGCAGATGGAGCGACTGCCCCATTGGGAAGCGGCCCTACGAGGCGGCTACATCCGATCACAAAGTCCTATTCCTGATGCCACGTTCAATCCCGCCGTCCTTGACTCAGACTTTCATGGAATCACGGTCGGCCTTGGACTGCTGTGTAAGGATGGCGCTTCTTTCGTGGGAATTATTCCCTGCGGAGGCATGGGCAAGGAAGGCAGAGGTGCGATCGGCTTAGACCTGGCTTATCAGGCTCAGATTTACGAGTCGCGGACAATATCCGGGAACATCAATCCGACTGTAAATGGATCGTACCAGACACTGCTCCACATTGGGTCACTTAATGTCCGATTGAACTTCTAGGCTGAGGCAGAATTGTAGCCTCTGAAGGCATACAGACATCATCAGGAGGATGGTTTGATGAGTGCTTCCGCAAATCAGGTGGCCTGTCAAACCGTGCGCGACGGCATACTTGCATCCATTTCGCGGTTCCTTGAACCACTTCTGGACCTCTGGCAGGTCTTGCTGCTCTGTCGATTTTCCGTCCTTACTCTCATCGTCGCATTCGCCTTCCTGATTTGGTCATCGCAGGGGCAAGAAATTCTTATTCTGTTACAAACGCTGCAAGAAGGATGGATGGTTCAGAATTGTCTTTTTCTCGCCAGTGTAATCGCTTGGGCCTGGGCCGTATGGTATTGGTCTCGCGTCATTGTTTCCTTTCGCTTCCCACACTGGCCCCCCCCGGATGCTTCGAAGGAAAGACGTCAACGGATCTGCGCCTACAATCGCGTGATGCCAGGCATATTGGGCGCGCTTACCTTTGTCACCATTGCGGCGGGATTCGCCTGGTCACTTCGGGGGCGCAATACCCTGGTACCGATGCTGGGCAATAGCGGAGCCTATCTGGTCTGTGCCGCCATCTTCCTTCGATTTATCCGCAAACGACAGGCCTGGGCAGCTCGTTGGAGAGAGAGGTACCCATGGACCAATCGGTTGCTACTTGATCCCCATCCCGCAGCGCAGGATCCTCCCTTCGAAGCACTTTATCTCAGCCAGAATGATGTCCCAAATCCAATATGGAGGGCTCTGAAAGTATCGTTTCTGACGCTGACAATAATTCCATTTCTTGTCTTCCTGATTCGCGAATCCAACCAGGTCATTGCTCCTCTTGTCGGACCTGCCTTCATCGTCCTATTAGCCGCAGCCTCTTGGGTACCGCTAGGGACAATGGTGGTCTACTGGAGCAATTGGCATCGAATCCCAATCCTTTCACTACTATTACTCTATGCCGCCTTAATCAGCATGTGGAATGACAACCACACGATTCGGACCATCGCTCGCAATCCGGCGATTCTCTCCCCCCCTCAATCGATCGAAGAGCACTTCATGCATTGGGTTCAACGGCGGTTCGAGGAAAGAATAGCACCGCAGGACCCTGTCCCAGTGTTTCTGGTCGCCGCCGAAGGAGGAGGAATTCGGGGCGCCTACTGGACGGCTACAGTCCTGGCAAGAATTCAGAAAGATCGGCCCGACTTCGGCCCGCACGTATTTCTGATAAGCGGTGTATCGGGCGGCGGTCTTGGGGCTGCACTTTTTGCCGCATTGAATGCCGACCAAGGCAGCGACAGTCCGTGCGCTTCACCAATGCAATTCCTCCCGTGCACGAGAACGATATTACAGCGCGATTTTCTTTCACCAACACTAGGAACGCTGTTTTACCCGGACTTATTTCAGCGCTTCTTGTTCCTGCCGTTTCCGTACTTGGACCGAGGACGCACATTGGAAGAGAGCTGGGAAAAGGCCTGGCATATTGTCACCGACAGAAAGTCAGCGCGATTCTCCGAACCTATTGAGAATCTCTGGAGAGGACCACAAGGCGCCGACGTCCCGAGCCTTATCCTGAACATGACATCTGTTGAACAAGGGAATCGCGTTCTCATGAGTAATCTCCGGATTGTTGAAGGCGCCCATTCGGATATTTGCGTTGAATCATGGACCAGAAACAGCACCGGTCCATTCCAGGATGCGCTCGATCTCTCCCAAGCCATAAACATGCCCGAATGCGAGGGCAGCGGCGTCCCAAATCGCGCTCCGTCGACGCTACGCCTGAGCACAGCCGTCAACAACAGTTCACGTTTTTCATTCATTAGCCCAGCCGGAAGAGTCAATTCGAGATTGCATCTCGTTGATGGGGGATACTTTGAGGTATCGGGCATGACAACTCTTGAAGAAGCGCTCTATCGCCTTACCCCATTGGCAGAAATAGTATCGAGAGAAATCGGAACTCCTATTCTCCCAATAGTTCTCCACATTAAGAACGAACCGATACTCAGTACCATTGGCGTGCAGTACATTGGCCCCCTGTACGGCATTGCGCCGAATGCACCCCTAAACTGTATCCGCATCATCATAGTGGACGGATCCCTCCAGCCATTCCGTAACAATGATGACCCTTGTCCAGGCTCCGCTAATGCAGCTGCGAAGGAGTCCGTAATCGCAGCAACCGAATCGGTCAGAGAGAAGATCAAACCTGGGTCGCACACGATCCTTCTCCTAAACTCCCAGAACGTGGCGGTTGGGGTCGTCGAGGCTTCTTCTCAGTTCCTGAACGAACTCTTTGCTCCGCTTATCACAATGTACAGATCTCAGAGTGCTCGCGGCAAACAGGTCGTCCAACGCGTGGAGCGTCAGATACGAGATCGGCATTCGCACGTGGCGACCGCATTTATTCCTTTTGAGTTGCGGAAGAATACAGCAACGCTGCCTCTCGGGTGGAAGCTTGGGCCAGAATCGACTCGAGAAATGGACCTCCAGCTGGAGACTTACTTCCAGAGCGATATGTGCGGCAAGAACCCCAACGAATCTTTGATTGAATATGTGAAGCACTGCTGGCCCCACCTCTCCACAGGCTTAGAATTAGAACAACCTCCCTTGTAAGAGGCACCTATGGCTCGCCCTCTCTTTCTGTGGGATCTCTTCCTTAAGATCGCATTCGGTATTATTGGCATCTTCCTTACCGTGCTCTTCTGGATGCTCGCCGCTTTCTTCCTTATTCTCAACCTGTTCTTCACATGGGATCGATTGTGGCGGCACATCGGCGTGTGGAATCTCGCCATGCACCGATTCATCATGAGAAGGAGGAATCTTTATGATACATCGCTATTTCCCACCCACCCGCCTCATCCTGATCCTCGACTGACAGAATGGAATCCGATGTTCCGAACCTCACGTTCTGCGGACGGAACCTTCAACGATCTCCATGACCCTCTCATGGGGAGCGCCAATACGAGATTTGCGAGGAACTTTCCCCTCAAACGCCTAAACGAGCTCTTCAAGGAACAGACTAACAAGTCTTTTCTCTCTCCAAACCCACGGGAGGTCAGCCGCAAACTGTTTACTCGCGATCGTTTTCGACCGGCATCGTCTTTGAATCTCTTAGCTGCAGCATGGATTCAATTTCAGGTTCATGATTGGTTTAACCATCGCCGACATAAGCCGTCGGACCCCAAAACTCTCAAGGATTACCTTCCTCCGATACCGCTCGAAAAGGACGATGACTGGCCAGGCAGGGAAGAATGTCCTCCCCACTCTAACAAGTTCTTTATGCAGATCAGGCGGACCGAAGAGGACGACACTGTCGATCGCCGCAGCGAAGAATTCGAGAAGGGCGGCAAACTGGAAGGACTTGCGGAATTCCCAGTCTACAAGAATACCGAAACTCATTGGTGGGACGGGTCACAACTCTATGGAAGCGATGCCGCAAAGCAAGATCTTCTAAGGGAACATGGGAATGGACGACTAAGAGTGGAGCATCGCCGGCTTCCAGAAGACCCTCAGCACCAAGGCGTAGACCTGACAGGTTTCAATGACAACTGGTGGGCCGGGTTGAACCTCCTGCACACACTATTCGCCCTTGAGCACAATGCCGTTTGTGAGCAGCTGCAGAAAGCCTATCCAAACTGGGACGACGAGCGACTCTTCCAGACAGCCCGATTAATCAATACCGCATTGATCGCAAAGATTCATACGGTCGAATGGACACCGGCGATCCTCAGTCATCCTACCCTCCGGGTCGGCATGAGAGCCAACTGGTGGGGAATCATTACACAAAGACTCACAAAGATCCTGGGCCGCCTTAGGATCCTGCGCGACGTGCAAGAGGAGGTCACAGGAATACCGGGGTCAGAACAAGATCATCACGCATCGCCGTTTTATCTGACAGAAGAGTTCGTTTCCGTTTACCGGATGCATCCCCTCATACCAGATACCTACCGCATCTATGACTACAAGACCGATGAGCTTGTTCGCGCCTGCAGCTTCGACGAGTTGCAGGGGTCGAAGACCCGGCAATTTGTCGACAGGGTCTCGGCTCACAATCTCGCTTATTCATTTGGGGTATCACACCCCGGCGCCGTTACACTGAACAATTTCCCTCGAGCCTTGCAGAATTTTCAGAGGACACGGGATCATCACGGGGCCATCAACCCGCCAGAAGTCCTGGACCTTGCTTCTATCGATATCATGCGGGATCGCGAGCGGGCCGTGCCGCGCTACAATCACTTCAGGCGTATGCTGATGATGTTACCCTGCGTGTCGTACGAGCGGCTGATCGGCGTCCCATTATTCCCCTGGTTTAGCAGTCTCTCAAACCGTCAGATCAAGGAGCGGAAATCATGGGTTCGGCTCTTGAAAAAGCTGTACCCGAACAAGGAAGACCTCGACCTGATGGTCGGGCTCCACGCGGAAGAATTGCCAAGTGGATTTGGATTCAGCGACACAGCCTTCAGAATCTTCGTCCTTATGGCACCACGGCGCCTCAAGAGTGACCGGTTTATTACCACTGATTTCAATCCCGACGTATACACCCAACTAGGTTTGGACTGGATCGAGCATAACGATCTTAAGACCGTATTGCTGCGGCACTATCCTGAACTTTCTCCGGCACTCGACGGAGTGAGTAACGCCTTTGCTCCATGGCAGCGGACGGAGAGGCCATCTCCTGATCCAGTTGACCCGAATCCTGCTGCTGCCGACCCACGGCCGGAGATGCGCCAGGTTTCGATCTTCCAGATGCCGCTTTTTGGAGGCGCCTTAGTCGGCTGGATCGTTGGAGCTTTATACGCATGGACGCATTCCCCACGAACGTCCTCCTTCACCCTATTTGCTGTGTTCGGAGGTGGTCCCGCAGTGGAAGGCGCCGCGATCGGCGCGATTTTTGGAGGCGCCTGTTTAGCCATCCTGCACTTGATCAGTTTTTTCTCCACGCGTGAGATCACTCTTCGCGAACAGATGCAGACTGCAGCTGGGATTGGAGCCACGCTCGGCTGGTGGCTAGGCGCTCTGTTCCATATGTGGACCAGCGGTACAAGATTAGAGAATGCGTCAAAACTTCTCGCCCAATTTAGCCAGTCGCTTTTGACAGAGCAGGCCTTGCTCGGAGCCTGCATCGGCGCAGTTGTATGGCTCATCCGGAAACGCGGGATTAGACAAGCTTTCATTGGCTTGGCTATAGGATTGCTTGCAGGAGCATCCTGGGTCGCTTGGCAACAGGGTGTGCCTCTGGATCTCTTGAGCGATTTTACGGAAGCCCTTCAAGCCCTGGTGAAGCGCGAAGCGTTAATCGGCGCCTTTATCGGAGCCACCATCGGCGTGCTGTTTGCTGGGAGACAAACGCTCTCGGATGTGTTCGGACACGGTGGAGTATCCCGTGTTGCAAGGAGGGCCTTCTACGGCGGTCTACTGGGTGTCGCTCTCGGTGGCGGTGCTGGCGCTCTCCTTTCGTTCCTACTCATGTTTATTTATGACCGATCTGCTCTCTCCGCTGCTACTGGCATTCCTTTGGCTGTAATGGTTGCCGCTATCGGCGCGTGTTTCATTCGGGACTCCCAAAGTAGAGCCGGATGGCCTTGGCTTCGCTCACTCGCATCCGGAACACTCAGTGGCGTAGGCATCGGAGGACTGCTCTGTGCCGGTTTCTGGCTTGCTACTGATTGTTCCTCCATCGTTCACGCAGCCTACCGGGCAGCTGACGCGTTGGGCTTTCACATGGCAGCCGGAGCCTTTGTGGGAGGAATTATCAGTCTCTTCTTGTGGTTGTTCGGTTGGGTCGCAGTTGCGGCAGTGGTAGGCTGGCTTCTCGGCACGGCAACGCACCTTGCCCTTAAAGAAGTCATCCCTCATCTTGGAAACGCGATCCTTTCGTCAGATGCCATGACCGGACTAGCAGTGGGTGGAGGCCTTGGCTTCCTACTTACGGCATTCATCTATAGAGAGTGGCTGTGGGCGACCTTCTGGGGATTGCGAGCTGCGTTTCTCGGATGGCTCACAGGTGTCCTCTATTACTTGTGGGTTGCGCAGTCTCTCGCCGACAACCTAAGAAGTGCCGTGATCAGCATACAGGCAGGATGGGGCACCCTTCTCGTTTCACTTTTCGTCGCTTCTGTCTGGTTGGTTCGAGGACCGGAAGTAACCTGGGTCCTGAGAGGCAGTTTCTGGCGGTTCGTGGGGTGGGTAAAATTTGTAGGGAATCAGCCTGTAAATATACCTCCTCCTCGCAGACGCTCGTGGTGGAAAATCATTGTCTGGCTGAAGTTCGCAATCGAACGAAGGGCTACGATCGCACGAAAACACGACGGCCCTCTAGCTGCATTTTGGCTCTGTCTTCAATCACGCCTGGAACATTGGCTGCGATTGTCTCGAGCGGTCCGTCCTCTCGACAAGATCAAAACGGTTCCGTTCTCTCACCGATTCCCTGTTCCGATCCACAATATTCAGGTGGCCGACTGCATTCCCGCCGATGAGCGCACCAGAGTCAAAACGTTGTTTTCACGGTTTCAGGCACGCCTCTATGAGCTCTTTCCCCCAATACAGACAGGCCAGCCACTTCAAGCCATCTCGGCTGATCCGTTGGTGGCATTCAATGACTCCTATTCCTTTCTCCAGCGGAAAGCCTTTGACCCCCCGGACCTTCCGTCGGAATACGAGGGGAGCCCAGATCTCGGATCGTTAGCCGTGAGGGGACCGTATGCATGCTATACGAGGCGTACCCAAGGAAGCCCCGATATGTACGAATGGGCCCTCCAGGATCTCAGCGCCTACTCGTGCCACGAAGGCTTGTACCGGCTTGGCGCTCATGTGAAGTTTCGCCTGGACCCAGCAACCAACGTTCTTGAAGCATGTTCGATTACATGGGAACACGGCACCTCAACACCCATCGACCATGATTGGCAGCTCGCCAAAAAGATAGCACTGTGCGCCGCGACCACACACCTTTCTCTTGTTCGGCATTTCAATTGGGTTCATCTTGTTTGTGGGGAACCCCTCGCGATCGCCACGAGAACGTGCCTCTCATCCGATCATCCCGTCTGCCGTCTGCTGTGGCCTCACATCTATGGCACACTTCAGAGCAACTACATGGTCACCCTCGTACAGATGGTGAAGGACGGTGACTTTGATACGATCTTTAGTTTTACCCATGAAGGAATGTCTCGGCTCTTCGCTGATACCTATCGTTCGTTCAGCTTCATCGTGAACGATCCGAAAGAGGACGCCAGGACACGCGGCGTTTCCGATCTCATGGCGAGGACGAAGGATTCATCTCAGAAGAATCTTGAATCGCTTTTCGACGTCATCCACCGGCACGTCGAACGCTATCTATCCATATACTACCCAGACGGCACTCTCCAGCGAAATGGAGAGCGTGACCAGGAGATCACCAGATGGATAGCGGCACTAAACGAACTCATTCCATCGGGCACTCATGTGGATCACAACACCGCGCTCCTGAGTGACTTAGCCACGCTTCTCGCTCGTTTCATCTATCTCGTGACGGTGCAACACGAACTGCTCGGCACCTTCTTGTGGAACTATCAGCTATGGACACACAGACAGCCCATTCGTGTGTACAGAGACGGCCGACGCGAACCGCTGGACGTGTATCAACGGCTCGTCAATGCCAATTTCAATCTCAACGTCTCCAGGCGCTCCTTGATGGACGACTTCTCCTATCTGGCTTGTGACGAAGATGGGGCGGACGTTTTCAAGCGATTTAGGGACGACCTCCAATCCTTGCAAGATACAATGGACACGGAACCCTGGCAGATATGGAAGGTTTATCCCAGCATCTTAGAAGCTAACATCAATGCTTGAAGTCATTTAGAAACGACGTTGTGCCATAGCTTTTTCAAGGAGGGCGTGATGGATCCAGGCAAACCCAGCCCGTCAAGGCTTCAGAGATGGCTGATCATTGCAGGCCTGATCGTCGCAGCATTTGTGATCGTCGATGAACTCGTCCTCGATGGCCGCCCAGAGTATTATGAGAACCCGGCGATGCACTTCAAGTATGGCTCTATCGGGTCAGATAATCTACGGCGTGGCCTACCCTATCGCATTTGGGAAATTCTTCCAGAAATGTTCCCGGATCACTTACCAACGGGCAAACCACACACCTACGAAGCGTTTGGGCTTACCGTTGATCGCAAGGATTCAGTTGGCCGCCCAATCGGATTTTCCAAGCGATGGCGCTTAGGCGTCGGAGATTTCGTCGGTATCAACTGCGCGTTTTGTCATACGTCGACGATCCGGACCTCCTCAGGAAGCGCCCCAACGATCGTGTTAGGCATGCCGGCCAATACAGTAGATGCTGAGGCCTTCTTCCACTTCCTGTTTACCGTTGTGGATGATGACAAGTTCAATGCCGAGGCTCTCCTCGCACACATGAAGCAGAAGCAATGGATGGGATACTGGCAGACTTTCATCCACCGTTATCTTCTCATTCCCGCCTTCAAAGACGGGGTGAAGGACATGAAACATCGATTCCAGTTTCTTCACAGGCGACCTACCCCATTCGGGCCCGGGAGAGTGGATACGTGGGCGTTCTACAAGGTCGCGTACTTGCAAGACCGCAATTGGCTCCTTGAGAAAATCCCGGAAATCGGTTACCCGTCTCTTCACTCAGATCCAGGCTCGATAACAGGGCTTTCTGATTTCCCGTCCCTGTGGAAGGAGAAGCCTGAGAAGGGTGCTCACCACTGGGACGGGAATACAAGGGATATCCTCTCAAGAAACATCACGGCAGCCATGGGGGCCGGCGTAACACCAGCAACAGCCGATATAAAGGCAATTGAGCGAATAGCCACCTGGCTTGAGTCCGAGCAATATCCAGTCCCCAAGTATCAAGAACTGATGCGAGCGATGAGACCGGACTATGTCCATTCGCAAGATCTTCTTACCAAAGGCCGCAGGCTCTTTGACTCACTCTGCTTCCAGTGCCATAGCGAAAAAGGGGCGCAGATTACACAGATCGTTCCTGTTGAGGAAATCGGAACCGATCCGGCCAGAGAAAAGAGCTTTACTGAAGAGCTGGCGAGGAAGCTGAACGACGTTCGGCACCTTTCCGCCTGGCAATTGATTGGATACGGAAGAACGAAGGGCTACGCCAATCTTTTGCTCACAGGGATTTGGCTTCGCGCCCCTTATTTGCACAACGGTTCCGTACCTACCCTTTGGGATCTTCTCCAGGAACCGGACAAACGAACTGCGCTCTTCTGTCGAGGCAATAACCTCTACGACTGGACAAACGTCGGATTTNNCGCATCAAGGCAGATGCACGAGACATGGATGAACGTTGCTCGGGTTACCATCTATACGACACGAAGCTTCCGGGGAACAGAAACACCGGCCACACCTACGGAACGACACTTTCCGAGCAGGACAAGTGGGCCTTAATTGAATATATGAAGACCTTGTGACAGCTTCCGCCTCTAGAACATCTTTGGAGCATGGCCGCTGTGCCTGACTTACTGACGAAAGACCATCCGATCACCGAGAAAGGGATGATGGAGTTTCAGCCCTTCGGGAGGGAACCGGACGGAACCGCCATTCGGGACCTCAGCGGAGTCGTGATTCGAGCTCTAGTCGAAGAGCTCGAGGACTGTTTTTCGAAGAAGGAGGGACCAGTTGCCGGCAAGATGGCTGTCCTCGACCTAGTACGCCGCCTGAATGAAAGAATCCCAGACCCTGCTTATCGGGTTACCGAAGACTTTCTCAGAAATCCATGGAACAGTTATGCCAATGAGTTTTCTGCCTATTGCACACAATTCTGCTCTGATATTACCGGGGACCCTGATTTCCAATACAACATGGCCAGGCGGAAGGCAATTTCGCCCATCATCCAGACCCTCCTGCGTCGTTTTCCAGTCCAACAAATCTACAAAATGTCGCTCTACATTGCGCAACGGTACTCACGCAACTCGTTCTTCGTAGACGCCGTCTCAATCTCAGACCGTTGGGCGCTTATGAGATTGACATTCAGCGACCGAACCTACAGACATTTCGGTCCATATCGGCGGTCCTGTGCAAAACTCTGGTGTGATGCCGTCAGAGGTTACTTCGTCGGCGTTCCTGAAATATTTCACAATCTTCCTCCTGCACAGGTAAAAGAACGCAGTTGCATCGCTGATGGCGACGAGTATTGCGAATGGGAGGTGGCATGGCCCGCAAGCGAATCCCCCTCACGGTTCTGGCACATAAACACTTGGATCAGGCGGACCACTCCCTCCACTCAGATCGAACGGCGCGAGCAAATTATCGAAGAACAAGCACGTTCACTTGACGCGTGGCACGATGAGCTCCAAAAGGCCTACGCCCAGCAACAGCAGCTATCGGCGGAACTGCAGAGACGCGTAGACCATTTGACCACACTGTACGATGCTGGATTGACATTCACGTCCACGAGGGACAGGAGCATTCTCATCGAACGCGCAATGGACGTTCTGATACACAAATTGTCGTATGACCGAGTCATGATCACGTTCTATGACCCTATTCGGCAGGTAGCTCATGGCGCACACCTCCTGGGGGTATCTCCGGAATTACAGGCGATGGCGAAAACGCTGGAGGTAAGGGTCGAAGATCCCTCTAGTATCGAGGGCGCAGTCTACTTGAAAGGCCAGCCGGTCCTTGTCACAGATTTGAAATCGACTCGTCTCCGGCTCCACCCACTCTATCAAGAACTCGCAGCCCGTGTAGGGACTGAATCCTTTCTGTCTGTCCCCTTGAAGATCAAGGACTCTACGATCGGATCTATCACCGTCGACCGGAACAAAACCCAAGGACTTACCAGCCACGATCTCGAGCTCATGGTGACTTTTGCGAACCAGCTGGCCATAGCTTTGGACAATGCCGACGCATACCGAGAGATCGAAGCACTAAACGTTAATTTGGAGCTCAAGGTTCACGAAAGAACTTCGCAACTTGAAGTGGCTAATCAGCAGCTTCAAGAACTCAATCAGCTCAAGTCCGCTTTCGTATCTGTAGTGTCCCATGAGCTGCGAACACCCATGACTTCCATCCGAGTATATGTGGAGAACATGTTAGATGGGCTGACTGGAGCTTTGAACGAGAAGCAAACCCACTATCTCGACCGCATTCTCTTCAATATCGATCGTCTTACGAGAATGATCATTGACCTGCTCGATTTGTCCAAGATCGAAGCGGGCCGTATGGAGTTGCGTCTTGCTCCGCTCTCAGTCGACGCGCTCATCGACGACACCGCGGATACATTCCGAGCTTCCCTGACTCAAAACACCATTTCATTCAAAGTGTCCCACCGGAACGGGTCCGTGACGATCCAAGCCGACAAAGACAAACTGACTCAAATTCTAACCAATCTCGTCGCAAACGCGATGAAGTTTACACTCCCCGGTGGAGAAATTCAGATTGCAACGGCGACGACACAAGACGGCTTCCTGTCGATTGCTGTCACTGACACCGGTTGTGGCATCAGCCAGGAAGAACTCCCCAGAGTATTCGAGAAGTTCTTCCGCGGAGAGTCGACACCTTCATCAGCACGAGGGGCAGGCCTCGGCTTGGCTATCGTGAAAAGCCTCGTAGAGCTACATGGCGGAACCGTGTCTGTCGAAAGCACGGTCGGCAAAGGCAGCACCTTCTCCTTTACGCTTCCTCTGATATAGCTATTGGCGGTCCAACTCCTGCCGTCTCTCCATTACACGTTATGAGAAGAGTCTCCCGGCGCACTAGAGACCGCAGCCACTTGTCCTGAATCATTTTATTTTGGCGAGGATCACTTTGGATTCAGAACTCCTCGCAATTGCTCACTCTACACAACCATGCATCAGTAAATTTCAAAGATAATCAGCATATTCAGTACCCATAGGTTCTCAATCATGTTTGGCATACTGCTTGCTGATCTGTATAGCAGCTTCAACGAGTCGGTTGGATCCAGTGGGAACGTACCATGCCTCAGGAATTGATACTCGCGACTCTCTTGATCGGACTGATCGCCATTTTGTGGGCGATCCGTTGGGCGGTCACCGATTCCCAGAAGTCCCTCGGACACCCACTGGAGCAAGGTCGCCCAGGAACTGCACAGTCTCTAGGAATCCCTCGAACGCGCGATAAATAACGAGGCGTGGTTTCTTATGCACGAACATGACACGAACATTACAGGCCTACGACTCCCCCCCAATATGCACGGCTCTCCGTCTTCAGACACCCGAAAGAACCGTAGCAGGGAACGAGTCACGATCACATTGCCGGTTGCGTTGATGGACCGGCTCAGAAACGCGGTCTATTGGACATCATCACCGCCTCTGGCCCAAGTCATCACGCGAGCCATCCACCATGCAGTTGAGTCCATGGAACGCACCCGCGGTAGCGCGTTTCCGACTCGCCTAGGCCCGCTGAAAAGAGGGCGCCAAGACAGGCTGGGATGGTCAGTCATAGGATGTCTGGAAACGGTAGGGAGTCCGACAGTTAACCCCACAATTTCGTGAGGCCGGGTTGCGAGTAGATACGACACAACGTTCAGTCCTTGTCGTGGAGGATGACCGCGATCTCGTTCTCGGCCTTCAAGATCTCTTGATTCACGAAGGCTATGACGTGTTTGTGGCCAACTCCTGCTCCGAAGCCCTGTCCACTCTCTCCCATCATCATTTCAACGCCGTTCTGCTGGATCTGGGTCTGCCGGATGGTGACGGGCTTGACATTTTGAACAATCTTCACACCACAAACCCCACCTTACCCGTTGTTATTATTACTGCCTCCACGACCGTCGACCGAACAATCGCCACACTCTCAAGGGGTGCGTTCGCCTATCTCATCAAACCGTATAACCGGGACGAACTTCGTGCCATCCTTCGACGCGCCATCGGCATTAATGATTTGGCCATCCAGGCGGAGCATGCCCAACATGCCCTGCTCGAAAGTGAAGATCGGTTTCGTTCAATCGTCGAATCCGCGAATGACGCAATCGTCGTGGCCGATCATCAAGGATACGTGGTGTCGTGGAACCGAGCGGCCAGCTTGATGTTCGGTTATACCGCGGACGAGGTTGTCGGAAAACCGCTCACACTGCTCATGCCATTCCGGTATCGGGAGGCACACGAGATCGGTATGGAACGGATGAGGACCACGGGACAATCGAAGGTCATTGGCCACACGGTCGAACTGCATGGACTTCGCAAGGATGGGACCGAATTCCCTGTCGAGCTCTCGTTGGCCGTGTGGCAGACCAGAGGAGGGAACTACTTTAGCGGCATCATTCGCGACGTGACCTCGCGGAAGCGCGCTGACATGGCAATTCGAAAAACCACAGAACGTCTGACACTGGCCATGCGGGCAGGACAACTCGGCACGTGGGAATGGGATCCCCGCACGGGAGCAGTGGCCTGGTCCGATAACGTCGAGCAGTTATTCGGCCTCTCCCCCGGTTCGTTGCCTCCTACGTTCGAGGCATTTCTCGATCTCATTCATCCGATTGATCGAATACAGGTTGCCAAGCGAATGGTGGAGGGTACGCTCGCTGGAACAGGCTATGCGGGAGAATTCCGCCTTCTTCTTCCGAACGAGTCAGTACGGTGGGTGTCGTGCACAGGTCAAACGTTCCGGCTTGAGCACGGAGAAGCCTTTCGGATGATCGGCATTATCCAATGCATCACCAAACAGAAAGAAGCAGAAACGGCGCTCCGAGAAAGCCAAGTGCTGCTACATCAGTTGATGGACCATATTACCGACGTCTTCTGGATGACCGACCCTGCGAAAACCGAGATACTGTACGTCAGTCCTGGTTACGAGCGGGTCTGGGGGCGGTCTTGCGACTCGTTGAAGTCCTCCCCTTTGTCTTGGGTAGAGGCGGTCCACCCGGACGATCGCCAACAAGTTATGCGCGATGCGCTGACCAAGCAGTCGAGCGGGCACTACGATCTCGAGTATCGCATCATCCGACCCGATGGATCCATTCGATGGATCTGGGACCGCGCCTTCCCGATACGAGACGTCACAGGCCAGGTCTATCGCATCGCCGGCCTCGCCGAGGATATCACCGAGCGCAAACGAGTAAGCGCCGCCAGGCCCAAGCAGGAGAGATTACATAAGTGAAGGCATGGCTTTTTTTGGGATGTGGTCCTGGCAGCGTTTTGATAGGCAATACGCACTCCTTCTCACAACACCTAAGAGCGCGCGGCGCGGAGCCAGTATATTTTCTTCTCAGATTCACATAGACTTGCCCTGAACATTTGGATTAGTTGTCCACGATGCGTGCACGGATCCTGATCATCGACGACGATCCGGATATCGCCCTACCTCTGGGAACTCGTTTGACTTGGATGGGGCACGACTCCCTCTACGCCGACAACGGCGCCGAGGGGCTCCGGATGATCGAGCAAGAACAACCGGACCTCGTCTTGCTCGACATGGACCTTCCGCTCAAGTCCGGAATGGAAATTCTCCAGGCCGTCAAGAACGCGAACAACAAGGACCGATCGACCAATGCGGATACCGTTGCTCCTCCAGCATACACCTCGCCCTTGATCATCATGCTGACTGCATTCGGTACGATCGAATCGGCGGTCAAGGCGATGCAGCTCGGGGCCTTCGACTTCGTGCCCAAGCCCTTTACGGCTGACCATCTGACCGTCGTCATTAACAAAGCGCTCTCCAGCCTCTCGCTTCACCGACAGGTCGATGTCCTGAGCAAGGAAGTCGATGCCCGATATGATGCAATCGTGGGGGATAATCCCAAGCTCGTCACCCAGCTCAATCTGGCCAAACAAGCCGCTCCTTCAGGGGTTACGGTCCTCCTGCTCGGTGAAACGGGAACGGGCAAGGAAGTCGTCGCAAGGGCGATACACAAGTGGAGCCCTCGTAAGAACCATCCGTTCGTGGCGGTCAACTGCGCTGCCATTCCGAAAGACTTGCTGGAGAATGAACTGTTCGGGCATGAAAAAGGGGCATTCACCGGTGCCGTCAAGAGAGAAGCAGGTAAGATTGAAATAGCCGAAGGAGGGACGGTGTTCCTGGATGAAATCGGGGACATGTCGTTGCCGCTGCAAAGCCACCTACTCCGCCTCCTTCAGGATCAAACGTTCTACCGGGTAGGCGGCACCCAACCCGTGAAGGCTAACATCCGCTTCATCGCCGCCACCAACAAGGATCTCAAACAGGCGATCCGGGAAGGGACGTTTCGGGAAGATCTCTACTATCGTCTCGAAGTCATCTCCATCAATTTGCCCCCGCTGCGTGAACGGTTGGACGACGTGCCGGCCCTGGCCCGTCATTTTCTCGGCAAGTCTGCCAAGCTCGGCATCCAGAAGCAGTTCTCTCTCAGCGAGCGGGCTGAGAGGTTGCTTCAGCAATACCAATGGCCTGGAAATATTCGGGAACTGGAGAATCTCTTAACCCGTGCAATGATCCTCTGTCCTGGGCACATCATCGAGCCTGAACACCTCCATATCTCACGATCGGCTCATTCTGCGGACAATGACGCTTGTGCGGAATCCCATGGAAAGGGTTATCACGACCAGGTCCGGGCACTTAGCCGAAAGGTCATCGAAGAGGCGCTCAAACGGAACGGATGGAATCAGACTAAAGCTGCAGAAGACCTGTCCTTGCAGAGGACCTACTTGACGAAGCTCCTCCGTCAGATGCAGATTCCGGGGAGACCACCGAAAGATTCGTAGGCGCCGGGAACCAGTTATCACCACCCTCGGAAACGGCAGCCTGTAGACACTTCAGCGCAGACTCAGGTATCATTTGCCTCTGGTTGTGCTCGGTTCCCTACCTTGTGGCGGTGTAGCTCAGTTGGCAGAGCAGCGGACTCATAAGCCGCGTCTCGTTTCTCCCCTTCACGCGCAAATCTCCACATTCCTCAATAGAATCGCGGCTGCCAGTGCGCAATCCCGTTTCGTGACATCCGATCTGTTCCCGCCCAAACCGACTAGTTCCGGCCTCCCGGTGAACATCTGGTGAACACTTCAAGGAGACAGAAGAGAGAGTGAAATGGGGCACCTTGAGCTGGCCCAGGTTTTGTGGACACCGAGTTAAGAGTCGCTCATCTGACGCTCGAACGCCAACGGGCTGAGATAGCCGAGGCTCTGATGGAGCCGCTGGCGGTTATAGAACCCTTCGATAAACGCAAAGATCTCCCGACTGGCTTCTTCCCGCGAGTGATAAATCTGCTGGTGGACGAGTTCATTCTTCAACGTGCTGAAGAAGCTCTCCGCCACCGCGTTGTCGTAGCAATTGCCCTTCCGACTCATGCTCGGCGTGATCCCGAGCGTCACGAGGCGGCGCTGATACACCAGACAGCTATACGTCGGCCCTTGGTCGGAGTGATGAATGAGCCCTGGGCGGATGCGACGCTGACGCACGGCCATCGCAAGTGCGGTGAGCGTCAACTGTTGATCGGGCTTGGCACTCATATGCCAACCCACCACGCGCCGGGAACACAAATCTAACAAGACTGCGACGTAGAGCCAGCCGGCTCGTGTCGGGACATGCGTCACATCGCCTACCCAGACGCGGTCGAGCCGCGGGGTCGCAAAGCATTGTTGAAGAAGATTCGGCGCCGGCGGCGGCAATTGATGATGCTCGACGATGATGCGGAACCGTCGGACCCGTCGCGCCTCGAGCCCCGCGAGCTTTCGGAGCCGGGCGACGCGATGGCGGCCACACTGGATGCCTCGGGCCCGGGCCTCGCGCCAGAGCTTGATCGCGCCATACTGCTCCCGGGTTTCCTCATGCAGCCGCCGTAACAGCCGCACCAACTGGGCATCCGCCGCCGCGCGAGCACTGATGGCACGGCTTCGCCAGGCATAGTAGCCGCTCCGACTCACGGCGAGCGCCCGACAGAGCCGCGTCACTCGATAGGTCTGCTCCTGAGTCCGGATGAACGCGTATCTCACGTGGACTCCCTCGCAAAGTACGCGGCGGCAGATTCAACCGGTCAGTGCAACACTACATGGTTTAATCCAAGATTTGGAGGAATGTGGTATGGCACGACTGGGGCGACCCGGCATGACAGACCACAAGACCTTCACCCTGGCAACGGACACCCTGGTGTATTTCTGCGATCCCCAAAGTCCCTGGCAACGCGGCACCAACGAAAACACGAACAGACTCCTTCGGCAGTACTTCCCAAAAGGCACGGATCTCTCGGTACATTCGCAAACCGAGCTCAACAGGACTGCGCAGAAGTTGAATCAGCGGCCCAGAAAGATCTTGGGATATGAAACCCCGGCGGATAGACTACAGGCGAGTGTTGCATCGACCGGTTGAACCTACCGCGGCTTTTTTTAAAATGTCGCGCTCCTCGGTGACCCGCGCCAACTCGCGTTTCAGACGCGCGATTTCCGCGGCCGGTTCGGCCTGACGACCGGATCCGGGAAACGCCCCACCGTGCGCGGCCGCTTCCTTTTGCCACTTGTAGAGACGATTGCGTGGAATCCCGAGTTCACGAGCAATCTCGGCTGCGGGCCGTTGGCCCGCAGCCAGAAGCTGAACCGCCTGGCGCTTGAATTCTGGAGTAAACCGTCGTCGCTGCCCCATTGCCCACCTCCGAGGAGGCACTCATCGTGCCCCCTTTTGAGGTGTCCGTCAAAGCCGGGCCAGCTCACCTCACCACTGCGATCAGCCGTCTCATCCGTTCCTTGCCGCCGGGGCATGGAGTGGTGACAATCCGATGGTCCCCCAGCCCCGCGGCGAAGGCCTCGTAGGGCATTTGCAACTTACCGGAATACGTAATACACACCGAGGCTCGATAGCGTACCGCCCGGCCGCAAACAGCGCAGCGCATTGTCAAACGTCTGTTGGGTACCCAGCGCCTCGATCGCGACATCTGTGCAGGCACCCGTCAGCCGCTTGATCTCGGAGACCACATCGACTTCGCGGTAATCCAGGACCACATCGGCACCCATGCGTCGCGCCATCGAAACATACCTCAGTGACCAAAGCCAGCAGCATGGACCTGATGATGGAGCAGGCTGAGGGTGCTATGCCAAGTACGCCCCTCCCTATGGTCCATCCCACCCATTGAGTTACCCACCGATCGAACTCCTCATTCGCGAACGGCTTGGCAAGAAAACCTTGCGCCCCTTGTATATTCAGCAATTCGTCAACCTGTCCGGAGTGAGATGCGCGCTAATCAGTAAAATCGGAAGCCCCAGGCCTGGCTTTCTGGTCAATCGGAGCACCTCAGCTCCTTGCAATCCCGGGAGGTGCAGATCGAGCGCCATGGCATGGATGTCGTGCGTCGAAAGCACGACTAAGGCGTGTTCTCCACTATTCGCAAATGCACCAGGTAGCCCAAGTGCTCGAGCCGATCCCGACAGACCAGCCGGATATCCGGATCATGATCGACCACAGAATGGCTTTCACGCTTCCTGCCTCTTGCTCTCTCTCATTTTGCGACCCCTCCTTCAGAAGCCAATTCAAGTACGGCTGTGTCCGAAGCGCGCCGTCGCGCGATTCGTTGCTCGACCCACCGATAGAGCACGGGGAGCACAAGCAAGGTCAGCGCTGTGGACGAGAACAAGCCGCCGACCACCACTGTGGCGAGCGGCCGCTGAATCTCGGAGCCCGGGCCGGTCGCCAACAGCAGCGGCAGGAGCGCCATCATCGCCACGAGCGCGGTCATCAGAACGGGACGCAAGCGCAGGACCATCCCGGTCAGGACAGCCTCGTCCAGCGGCATCCCCTGCTCCCGAAGTTGGTTGATGTAGGCGATCTTCACCACCCCGTTGAGCACGGCCACGCCGAACAAGGCGATAAAGCCGACAGAGGCTGGAACCGAGAGATACAGCCCACCGACCCAGAGCGCCAGGAGACCGCCGACCATCGCAAACGGAATCGCGAGGAGAATGAGCGCCGCCTGTCGCAGGTTGCCAAACGTGACATAGAGCAGGAGAAAGATCAGCCCAATGACCAGAGGCACAACCATGGCCAGCCGTGCCATCGCCTGTTGTTGGTTTTCGAACTGGCCGCCCCAAGTGAGATAATAGCCCGGCGGCAGTGGCACCGTGCGCGCGACTTCGGTTTGGGCTTCTTCCACCGCCCCGACGAGGTCGCGGCCGACCACGTTGGCTTCGATCACAATCCGGCGGCTCGCCTGCTCGCGGCTGATCTGCGCCGGACCCTCCACGATTCGAATGTTGGCCAACTCCCGGAGTGGAATCCGGGTGCCATCCGGTGCCGTGACCCAGAGCGCCGCAATCGTTTTCACATCGGCTCGCCGCTCATCCGGGAATCGGACCATGATCGGAAACCGCCACTGTCCTTCAAAGACCTCTCCCGCAGCAATCCCACCGCCGACGGCTTCAATCACTTCGGTGATCTCGGCGACATTGATCCCATGGCGCGCGATCTTGGCGCGGTCGATGTCGATCTTGAGGTAGTATAAACCCGACACTTGCTCGACCCGGAGATCCGACAACCCGCGCGCCTGCCGCAGGACTCGAGCGATCTGATCCGCCTTGGTCCGCAACGTGTCGAGGTCATCGCCGAACAGTTTGACCGCGACCTGGGACCGGACTCCCGACACGAGTTCATCGACACGCATGGCGATGGGTTGGGACAACCCAAACGCGATGCCAGGCACTTGCGCCAGCCGCCGACGGATCTGGTGTTCGATGTCGGCTTTCGACTGGGCCTGCCACTCCGACTCCGGTTTGAGCAAGACATACATGTCGCTGAGTTCCATTCCCATCGGATCCGTCCCGAGTTCGTTGGCGCCGGTGCGCGAGACTACCGAGCGGACGTCGGCAATGTCCAACAAGAGTCGTTCGACGTCTCCCGCAATCTTCAACGATTCGCTGAGACTGATGCTGGGCAGTCGCATCAGATTCACGACGATCGTGCCTTCGTCCATGATCGGAACGAACTCCCGACCGACGAAAGGCACCAGGGCCGCCCCACCAACGAGGATACCCGCAGCGACGAGGATCACGAGACGGGTTCTGCGCATGGCGCCTTCCAACATGTGCCGATAGAGCCGTCGGCCCTTCTCCAGCAGACGTCCACCCTCCTTCGTCACACGCGGCTTCATGAGTACCGCCGCCAGCACTGGAACCACTGTCATCGAGAGGATCAAGGAACTGAGGAGGGCGATGACCACAGTCAGGGCCAGTGGAATGAACATCTTGCCTTCCATGCCGTGGAGCGTCAGGAGGGGAACAAAGGTCAAGGCGATGATCAATTCCCCGAAGAGGCTCGGCCGCCGCACTTCCAGGACAGCACGCAAGACGACGGGCAAACGATCGGCGAGCGACAAGGCCCGGCCCGTCGCCTGCTCACTCAGATGGCGCTCGACATTCTCCACCTGCACGATGGCGGCATCGACGATCATCCCCAGCGAAATGGCGAGGCCGCCCAGTGACATCAGATTGGCCGACAGGCCGACCTGTTGCATGATCAGGAACGTCGCCAGAGTGGCCAGCGGCAAGGTCAGGGCCACTACGAGCGCACCGCGGAGATTCAGGAGAAACAGATACAGGACGAGCATCACGACCGCGGCCCCCTCGAGCAAGGCCCGCTCGACGGTATCCAGGGCGCGCGCCACTAATTCGATGCGATCGTAAAAGGGCATGATGGTCACACCGGCCGGCAAGACCTGGTTGATGAGTGCCACCTTGTCTTTCACGCCTGAGACAATCGCTCGGCTGTTGCCGCCGCGCAGCATGACCGCAATGCCTTCGAGCACCTCGCCCTTTCCGTCTCGCGTGACACCCCCCAACCGGATGGCGTTCCCTTGACGCACTTGGGCGACGTCCCGGAGATAAATGGGTGTGCCCTTGTGCGCCGCCACGACAATCTGTTCCAAGTCGGCCGCCGAGCGGGCCAGTCCGACGCCATAGACGACCAGCTTATCTCCGCCCTGCTCAATGTAGCTGCCGCCCGCATTCTGGTTGTTTCCCGCGACGGCCGCATGGACTTGGCGCAAGGTCAGCCCCAAGCTCGTCAGACGATTGGGATCGACCAGCACTTCATACTGCTTGGCCAAGCCACCTAACGTATCGACGTCCGCCAATCCTGGGACGGCGCGCAGCATCGGCCGGATGATCCAGTCTTGAAGGGTCCGCAACTCCATGAGGCTTTGCGGGCCTTCAACGAGGTACATGAAGACTTCACTCAGTCCCGTACTGACCGGTCCCAGCACCGGCTCGGCGCTTTGCGGCAGACGTGATCGTGCTTGGACCAGCCGTTCCAGGACGAGTTGTCTGGCGAAATAAATGTCCATCCGATCTTCGAAGACCACCGTGATGACCGACAGGCCGAACCGCGACACCGACCGCAGCTCCGTTTTGCCCGGCAGATTGGTCAGCTCGATTTCAAGGGGAAAAGTCACCAGGCGTTCGATTTCCGATGGCGCGAGCGTAGGCGCCTTGGTGATCACTTGGACTTGAACGGGTGTGACGTCGGGAAAGGCATCGATCGGTAGATGGCGGAACGCCGCCACACCGCTCACGATGAGGCCGAACACCATCAGCAATACAATGAGCCGCTGCTCCAAGGCCGCGCGGATCAGCCGTTCGATCATAGCGGGCCTCCCGTCGGCATCTGTTCGCGGAGCAACTCCGACTTGAGGCCGTAACTGCCCTGGGTCACGACTTCTTCTTCCGCCGCGAGGCCCGCGATCACTTGAAGGTAGTCGCCCGAGGTCTGGACCACGGTTACCTCACGAGCTTCGAACCGCCGCGGTCTCCGCACGATGAACACCACCGTACGGCTCCCCATCTGCTGCACGGCTTCACGCGGCACGCTCAAGACTGACTGCTCGGCAGTCGTCAAGGTGACCTCCGCGAACATCTCCGGCCGCAACCGGCCGTCCGGGTTGGCGACCTCCGCACGCGCCATGACCGTGCGCGTGGTGGGATCGATCACCGCCCCCACATAGGTAATGGCCCCCTGAAACACCTGGTCCGGATAGGCCGACACACGGAGGTCGATCGTCAGCCCGGTCTTCAGCAGGCCGGCTTGTTGCTCAGGGAAGTCGGCACGCACCCAGACGGTCGAGAGGTCCGCGACCGTAAACAGGGTTGTATTGGGATCAACGACCTCGCCAACCGTGGCATTGCGCTCGATCACGTCACCGGTAAAGGGCGCGCGGAGCGCAACTTGTGCGACTTCCGCATGCGGCAAGGTCCTGGCACCCAACCGCTCAATCTCCTGTTCCGTCATGCCGAGGAGATGCAGTTTTTCCTCCGCTTCATGCAGATCAGCTCGCGCATTCTCATAGTCGGCCTCGCGCCGTTGATACTCCCCCGCGCCGATCGCGCCGCGATCGATCAAGGCTTTGGCCCGTGCGAGCGATTTCTCCGTCACGCCGAGCGTCGTCCTCGCTTTGCGATATTCGAGCTGCGCTTCACCGAAGGCCGGGCTGTCAAGCAGAAGCAACCGATCGCCTTCCTTGACACGGTCGCCCAGGTTGGCATACACGGCCACGATACGGCCGGGAACCCGCGGGCTCAGGTGCGCCAATCGATTCTCGTTGGCCAGAACCTTTCCCGCCTGGGCCTTGAGAGCCATCCTCATCGGACGGAGCGCGACCCGATCGGTCTGAAGTTGGGCAAGGGTTGGACTGCCTTCGGGCAGTTCGATGACACCGGATTCTTGCAAAGCCTTGGTTCGCTGAGATGGCGTCTTGGGTGCGTCTTCTTGCTTCGCCTGACACGCCGTCTGTGCACAGGCGACCAACACTACGATGGCGATTCGGAGGGAAACGGGTGAAGAACGCAGCATCATGCCACCCTTCATGGCATCCCTCCCGCGGCCCGCTCTAACCGGGCCAGCGCGATGGAATGTTCGGCGCGTGCCTGCGCATATTCGAAGAGCGTCTGACGGTAGACCCGCTGGGCATCGATCACTTCCAGCAAACTCGCCACACCGTGACGAAAACTGAACTGGGCGATGTCGTACGCTTCTTTGGCTTGATAGAGCAGGCCTTCCTCGAAGACTTTCATCTGTTCTTGCGCAGTTCGTACCTCCTGAAAATGCTGCGTGACGGTCTGCTCCAGCTCCTGTTGTACCCGAGCTCGTTCGGCTTGCGCTTTCCGATGCGCGCCCATCGCGGCCCCGATTTCTCCCTGTCGGCGATACCACAACGGGAGCGGCACACTCAGCCCCGCCGTGATGGATTCATCGCCGGCTTCCCGATGATATTGCCCAATCACCGCCACATTCGGGATGCGCGAGGCGCGTTCCTGTTCGATCGTGAACTCGGCTTGTTCCACCGCCTTCTGTTGTCGACGGAGGGCTGGATGCCGGTCGAGGGCCTGCTCGATCAGGACAGGGAGCTTCAGGCCTGGACGCACCGATTCAAAGTCTCCTTGGATCCCAAAGGACTCGCCGAGAGCCTTGCCGGTGACCCTATTGAGCTTGGTCCGAGAGACCAGCAGGGCGTTCTCCGCTCGCGACAATTCCTTCCGTGTTTTTTGCAGTTCGACGGTCGCCTTGACCAATTCGAATTTAGGCGCCTCCTTTGTGCTGACACGCGCCGTCACCAATTGCACGAGATCTTCGACCGTCTTGAGGTTGTCCCTCGCGAGCTGTGCGTCCTGTTGCGCGAGGAGCAACTGGAAGAACGCCCCCTTCACCTCAGCGATGACCATCACCTTGGCCTCCTCCATACTGGCGAGGGCGCCGGCCACTCCCGCGTCGGCCGCCCGTTGTCGGGCCGCGCGTTTGCCCAGCCACTCCAGCGGTTGCTCGACGGTGATCGTGCGCTCGGTGATGCTCACGCCGGTACTCGGATCCCGGATCGCCCCACGACCGGCCGTTCCGCTGACAGAAGGATTAAGGTAGGCACCCGCGGCGACCTGTTGCCCACGACTCTGTTCAATCGAGGCTTGTGCCCCGGTGATCATTGGGCTGCGCTCAAGTGCGAGTTCGATAATGGTGTTGAGGCCATAGGGTGTTGGACTCGGGTCAGCCGCACGGATCTCCTGCCGTAGGAGGAGAACGCCGGCCAGCACGAACCAGAGCACCATGACGAATCGATAGACCATACGACTCCTCCTTCTTCTCCTCAGCGGGAAGTCGCCGGAGACCGGCTTCACTCGGGCGCCACGAGGATGGCTCAAGCCCAGTTGGCCGCCAGTAGCCCGCAGCGGTCTTCCCGCTTTACGTGATCACGCTGCGACGAGAACAGCTGTCAGGAGAGAGGAACCGGAGGAGCCCGAAGAGGAAGAGCGGTCGCGAGAAACAGCACGGTCGGCGCGACATCTCGAGGCGATGTGCTGCCGGAGAAGACGATGGGAGCGGGCGAGGGAACGTCTTCACTCAGACAGAATAGGCTGTGGAGAATCTTCGCAATCGTCGGAGCCGCTGAAGGAGCCACGAGGGAATATTCGATTTCCGGATGAGTAAACGTATGCCCATGATGGCCAATAGATTGGACATGCTGATGTGTACCGCTCGGGCAGGTGTTATCATGTTGAGCGGGATATTCGCACTCCAGCGGGGCCGAGAAGACGGTGTGCGTGACGGCGTGGTGCACATGGCCAGGATCTCCGTGGTTGTGCTCTACTTCCGGGTGAACATGGACGAGTGGTACGAAAAGCATCCATACGGTCACCCATGCGAGGAGCGCCATGCGAGACCACGAAGAGTTTCGAGGCTTCGATTGCATTGCGGATTTCAGCCTAGCACACTCCTTGTGTCCTAACATCAATAAAACTCACTGCTGGATAGACATCACATCATCTGTCTGGCCTAGGGACGCCCTCAAGGAGGACGACGCTGACACGGGCGACCGTACTACAGGTGGGCCTCATGGATCCGGCTATCCGGCGCGGTTCCCAGCAGGACCCCTTGACGGTGGGTGCTCACAGCTGGACATGAGCATCACCCAAGCGGGTCTGAACGCCGACGGTGGCTGTGCTCGATTTCAGCCTGACTGGGGCAAAAATGGTGAGTGCCCTAGAGCGGGTGGCGAAGTGTCGGGGCTATCCGCAGATGATTACGGTGGATAGCGTACTATATCCGGAAGTCAAGAGAGCCGAGTAGCCACACCTCTCCTGCGCCGCCTGAGCGGCTGCAAACTGACGGTACGCGTTCCTCCCAATGGCGCTTCCATCTCTGACGAGGCGCTGTTGACCATAGTGATACAAGGTCCGGAGCCCTGGCCTTCACCGTACTCCACACAACATGCAGCCCCAGTGGAAGCTCCGAGCATTATCTACGAGGTCAGCGACTGCCTCGATGGCCCAAGCGAAGGGAGTGCTCCACTGGGTAGGGTCGCCTCAAAATACGGCCGATAGTCGGTTCCGGTCTTGATTAAGCCGTGGGCCACGCGCGCCACTTTGACGGCGACGGCACAGAGGGCCTTGCGCTTGCGATCGGGGTTCTGCGGATCGTGCTTAATGTAGCGCGCCTATTTTTCTCGAAACGTATTCTCCCGCATGCGGACCGCACCTTGGGCCGCCATCCAGAAGGCATAACGCAGTCGTGCATTGCCATGCTTCGAGAGTCGGCTCATCCCCCGGAACTGCCCCGACTGCTGCGTGCTGAGATCAAACCCACAGAACTTGAGGAATTGGCGGTGGTGCGGGAAGCGATGCAGATCGCCGGCTTCCGCCAAGATCGTGAGCGCGAGAATGGGGCCGACACCCGGCAACGTGCGGAGCCGTTGATAGTCGGGCTGCCCGCTCAGCACCTGGTCCGCCTGCTGTTCGATCGCCGCTCGGCGCGCACAGAGTTGTTGATGTTCCACCAGAATCACCCGAAACATCTGGATCGCCTCGGACTCCTCGCCGACCGGGAGGCCAACACTCTGACCGGCCGTAAGATAGGGATCGTGGAGAAAGCCACGCTTACTGACCTTCCGACCGACGATCGTCCAAGCCTCTTGTGCAAACGTCTCGGGTGAATAGCGGGTAATGGCAGCCGGACAGGGAAAGCGATGGAGGAGCCGGGTGAACCACGCGGCACGGGAGTTCGTGTAGTAGCGTTCGGCCTCCGGAAAATACAGCGGCAGGTAATGAGTCATGATGCTATGCTGGACTTGGACCTTGCGCAAGGAGACTTGAAAATGCGTCTGGGCCAACTCCTGCAGATCGTTGACCGCGTGCACCAGCGGATCGTGATACCGCTGAGAGATGCCGGTCTTGAGTAAATGCAGCAGGACCTGGGTATCTTTGAGGTCGTTCTTATCCCAGGAGTTGTACACAGTATCCCGCGTGCACGCGACCGCCAGGGAGGAAATGAGGCGGAGCTCAAACCCGCACTGGTGGAGAAAATACGCCAGCGGTCGGTGATAGGTGCCCGTCGCCTCAAACCCAATGACGACCGGCGTCTGGAAAGCATGGAGCCGTTGTCGCAGCACAACATAATCATGCTGGCAGTTCACCATGCGCCATCGCTGTCGGGTTCCCGCTGGTGGCTCAATCAACACGTCATGAACCTGCTTGGCGACGTCGATCGCGGCGAAGGTGATGGCGAGAGCGGGCTCTGAACTGGGGGTCATAGGCGCTCCCTCCTGCTAGAGTGAATGGCCACCTGCATTCTAGGGGAGAGATGAACAGCTTATGGCCCCTCTTCCGCTTATACTACGGCAGCGAATTCGCCTCTAAGGCGTTGGATGCCTGGGCCTATGCCCACGGCGTAAAGCCGGATTTCATCCGACCCGGCAAACCCGTGGAAAACGCCGTGATTGAGAGTTTCAACGGACGGTTTCGCTTTCGCGACGGGTGCTTGAACGCGAATGTGTTCATCTCGCTGCACGGTGCCCGACAGAAGATTGACGCGTGGCGTATCGATTACAATGAGTATCGGCCGCATGGCTCTCTGGGAGATCCGAGTTTGCCCGACAAGCGGTCCAACCTGGGCTGCAGGAAGCCGCGGATTTCCAAGTCTCCATGGTCTAGTTTCCCGGGAGGTCTCAGAGGCACCGAATTTCCAGCTTCCGGCGGTCTAGTTTGGGGGAGGGTCAAAGAAGCCGTCTGCCCTAGTTAAGAGTTGTCTCGAAAACGGGACGGACGGTTAGCCTAACGCGAGCATCTCTCTTGACATGAGCCGTGGCTTCCTCCTACTATCCGTGCCTAATGAAGATACCTCTCCAAAGGCCTGTTGCGCTGCAGGTTCTTTCCCTGAGCCTGATGTTCTGCATGCTGGTGTTGACAGGAGCGATCTATGCCCAGACGGTGCCTCATGCGCTCCACCATGCCCACCACCAGGCAACTACTCACGGTACCCCGCTGTGCACCTGGATGTGCGCAGCCGGGCAAGTGACCGAGACGGCCTCAGTTGCGCTGCAGGTCAAGCTTGCCCTGATCGCCTTTCTGAATTCTCCGCCTCTTCACGAACCGGACGGTGTTCCTCCTTCAACCCCATTTACCCGCGGTCCTCCCTCTCTCTCCGTCTAACTGCATTGCACTCCTTTCGGCATCGGCTGGACTACCGGGCACTAGCATGGTGTCGCTGGCGTACCGGCCGTCGTTGACGATCAGAGTTCCCAGTCATCAGGGCGTGCCCTTTCAGCTTCGGAGGGTGTTCCAATGTATGCATCATCAGTGGGCCGAGCGATCATCTTCCTAGTTTTTCTATTCCTGGGGCTTCAGCAGAATGCGGGATGGAGCATGGGGTCCCGCCCCCCTGTCGTGGGCTCGCCGGCAGCCGACTTCAGCCTGCCCGATTTGGAGGGGCGTGTGCAGAGCTTGACTCAGTACCGCGGGAAAATCGTCCTGCTCAATTTCTGGGCAACCTGGTGCAAGCCCTGCATAACCGAAATGCCTGCGATGCAGGCCGGATACGACAAGCTCCGCGACAAAGGCTTCGTGGTGCTGGCAATCAACGAGCTGGAGGATGAAGAGAAGGTCAAAGAGCACATCCGCAGTTACGGCCACACGTTTCCGGTCTTGATGGACCGCGATAACCGCGTAGCCAACAAGTATGGCGTGTTCGGACTGCCGGTCAGCGTTTTCATCGATGTAAACGGACGTGTGCAGGAGTACATCAAAGGCGGGCTGTTGACCGAGCGGAAGATCGACGAAACAGTGGCCCGTATGCAGTCTCAATCAGCCTCACGAACCGCCTCATAGCAGTAGCACGATGCCCGCTCGGTCACGCACAGTTCTGGTTTGGGCCATGGCTGCATGTCTGCTGCTACTCAGCGGACTCGCCTACCCCCAGATGGTTCCGCACGCGGTGCATCACGCGCACCACAATGCCGCTACCCACGCGACCGTCCTATGCGCGTGGGTCTGCGCAGCCGGACACAGTATTGAAAGCGTTGCCTTCGTCTTCCAGAGTGACTACTCTCCGTTTAGCCGGTTCGTGCTGACCAGTCCCCATGTTCAAGCAAAGGCTCCCGCATCTTCTCCCACTTCCCGCGGCCCCCCCTTTTTCTCGTTCTGACGTCAGCCACAATCTCGCAGGAAGAATTCTAGCCCATACGGTCAAAAGAACCCTTGCTGCGAGTCGGCTTCTTGCCCTTACGAATTAATAAGGAGGGACTGACCATGCGTCGAGCATGTATCTTTATCGCATTCATCATAAGCATTCTTACGCTCTCCGTTACGATGGTCTCTCGTTCAGAGGCCTCATGCGGCGCAGTCCAGTGTTTTGTCGTGGTGGGCTCTCAGCAGCAAGTACCGCAGAAAGGCCTCCTCACCATCAACGGCATCTACAACTACACACCGATGCGATTGCTGGAGGGAACATCCGGCATCATCCCTGCCATTGATCAGGCGGGACGCCGGCTGATTCTTGATCATCACCAGGAGACTCGGACCATTACACAGACGTATACGTTGGATCTCAACTATGGCGTGACGGACCGTTTCGGAATTCAGGTAACCCTCCCCTATCTAAAGCGGAAGCACAACCATACCGACGGGCTTGGTGAAGAGGGGCCAAACGGTGAAGGCAAACCGGTCAATTTCTTCGACAACGGGATCGGCGATATTCGGATCACCGCCAAGTACAATGCCTTACCTACGCTCCGAAGCATGCTGGTGATGGGATTCGGCGTCGATGTCCCGACCGGCGACACCAATGAGCGAGATAGCACCGGTAAGATTATGGAAGCGCCCACACAACTCGGACGAGGCAATGTCGGGGTGATCGGATCAGTCTATCAAACCTATGAGTTGATCCCGCACCGCTTGAATCAGTTCGCCTTCGCCAGCTATCGGCACACTTTTCGTAATAATGATGGCTATCAATTCGGCGACGAATACCTGTTGAATTTCGGATTCAACCTGATGCCGATGCCCTGGCTCGTGCTGACAAACCAGCTCAACTACCGCTACCTCACCCACGACAACATCAGCGCGTCTTTGGAACGCTCTGCGAGTCTGGGTGATGGAGCCGGATTTCCGGGCGACCCGATCGTCCTCGATCCAAACATTACGAATCGACGCGTGCCGAACACCGGCTCAACCTATTTGGCTTACACGCCAGGATTCCTGATCAATCTGGGTGAGACGACACAATTCTATTTTTATTCTCAGATTCCAATTGCGCGCGATTTCAACAACAACCTGGCTCAAGGTGTGAGCTTCATATTCGGCATCACTAAATGGCTTTCACTGACGAAATCATGACGCGCTTCAAGCGCTGACTGTGCCGCGGCTCGGATCAATCGATGGCGGAATCCGAGCTAATGCATCAACAACGGCGGCAGCTCAACCCCTTGCGATTGCGCTCGTCGTGACGAGGCAACAGGGAGCCATACCCATGATCTTGGTAGAGCTCCTGCACTGCCATCAGGGAACCGACCTCCACAAGCTGCGCAGCTTGGTCTCCGCGTGGCTCACACGGAGCAGTGCCCGCTCCGCGATGGAAGGATCTTCCTCATGGAGATCTATCGACGACGAGTAACCGCTTGGGGAGTTCGAGGGTGCTGTCTGTCAGGTGAAGTCTTGAGCTGTACATCTGAAAAAATAAGGCTCACGTCCTTCTCGTGAAATATTGCGTGGACGCTCCAAGTACCCAGGTCTCCTGACTCTCGGCTTGTCCTGCTCTCTGCGCCTTCCCATCCCAGAGGACAGTGGCTGATGGCAGATTTCGTCCCCGATCACGGTTACGGACCAGCGGCGGCATATACCAGGCTCCCCTTGGGGTACATGGACTATGAACTCAAATTGAGGTGATGTCTCGTGTGCCTCCTTTCAATCATGGTGAAAGCCAGTTCCTAACTAACCTTTCAGGTTGGCTATTCCAAGATAAAGACCGGTAAGCGAAACACCTAGACCACCGATAACGAGAAGCACAACAATGCCATCGCGGAGGACTGGCCGCTGAAGAAGAAAGGGCCAATCCCACGCATGAAAGCCGCTAACGATCCATCGGAAAACCCTGAAGTCCCGCGAGGCCCTCCCTACAACTTCCCCGGTCGCAGGCGAGAGATAGACAATGGTCTGGCCGGAATCGTTGCCTTGAATTCGATACACTGGCAAAACAGGGGACCTTCCGTCCCGCGCATAGTAGTAGGTATCGTAGTCGGTCAAATATTGGACTTCTCCGACGGAGTCCGTGGAACCCAAGAACGCATTCACCACTTGATGTAACCAATGACTATCGACTGCAAAAGGTTGACCGGTATCGCCTCTCATAACAGAAAATCCTCCACCCGCATGATGAAAATGGTAGAGCGGTACGTCGAGGACTTGTTTTAACACCACCATTGAAAGACCCGGAGAATTCCTCATTTCGCCCGAACCTATTTGTCTAGCCGGACGAAGATCGGCCAAATCAATAGGTTTGGCAATGGGCTTCAACTCTTCTGGTTTCGGGATTATTCGTACTGGTGGCGGGCTTCCATTGACCACGTAAAAAAATCCTGAAGCGATAAACAACAAGCTAGTAACAGTGAAACCCAGGCCAAGGCTATAATGCACCTTGCAAAGAAGGCTATGTTTCAACCCGAGCCCCCCCAGGAACCCGTGTCGCGCAATCATCCAGGCAGCCATAGCGATTCCCGAGAAAACAACCAGACCGGCCAAAGCATTCAGAATGAAAAGGAGCCCGTCCTTCACAGTCTTGTTGTGTTGGAGGAAGGGAAGGTTCATATTCAAGAAATGCGGGATGCTTCCAAACGCATAATACAAGCGTTCACGGGTTCGCGTCCGAGACAGGATAGAGGCGGTAGCTGGATCAACATAGACGGTCGTGCTCTGGTCATCTGAAAATGTGATTCGGTAAACAGGCATGGGGAGTCGTATCGAATAGGCATCCGGCACCTCCAGCAAGGTAGCAGCCTCTACCGCAGTTGCCGGCATAAACCCTTGCGCGATTTCTTTGGCAAAAGCCTCCCCTATGGGAGAAAGGAGTGCTCCCGTTGTTGCATCGAAAACTTTCCCCGGGCTATTAACCATGTGAACTTCATAGATAAGCCGGGAGCCCGCGCGACGTAGCCGTACTTCCTTAATAGGTCCCTTTCCATAGTTTTTCAGGATCTCTGGAAACTCTTTCTCCGCCTCCGACAGGGTGAAAGGCTCTCCGAAGGTTCGGCGTTGTTCCTCAAAGCTCAGCACACTCGGCAACGCACGCCAGTGCACATACAGACCGCTCCCGTACCAGACCACAAGCATCAATCCAGCCGTTAGGCCCAGCCACCTATGGAGAATGTAAAGCTTGCTCATCGTGTCTTCGAACTCACCAGGTTAAAACCGAGCCCAAACACTCACCGCGAAGGTCCTGGGAGCCCCCGGATCGAAGGTAGGAGCATTAAAAGGATCAAAGCGGACGGCGAGCGAATTGTATGTGACGTCTGCCACGTTCAGAATGCCGGCCGTCACTCCATAGCCTTTACCTGCGGGCTGATACGTCAGCGAGAGATCCATCAGAAAAACCGAAGGTAGCCGTACAGTATTCCACTGGTCTCCAACTCGGTCACCAATGTAACGACCGCTCAAGGTCCCGATCAGCCCCACTTCTGCCTTATAGCTGATTGACGGATACAGGCTCCATCGTGGAACGTTATGAATGCGGAACCCATCAAGAACAAATGGTGTATTTCTTCGCACAGCACTCAAGTGATTGACGAACGCATCCAGATACGTAACACCTACCGCTGTGATGAGTCGAGGAAACATCTCATAGGAGGCTTCCAGTTCCACTCCGCGGTGTGTCGATCGGCCGTCTCTGTTAAGAGCGCTGGCATCAAAGCCTCTAAAGACAGAATTCACCTGATTGTCATAGATCATCCAAAAGGCTGCGGCTCTCACCTTCAGTCGATCATTCAAGCCTGTTGCCCGGACTCCCACCTCGTAATTCGTTAAATGTTCCTGCAGGGCACCGATGCCCAATTCCGTCGGTGTGATTGCTCTCAAGCTGATCGGCCGGAACGCGCGAGACCAGTTGACGTAGGCACTTGCATCGTCTGCGAGATGATAGACGAGTCCTACGTGAGGGCTATAGGCGTCAAAGGTGGTCGCCAGGCTGTAACCCGGATTCCCAAAGTTAACCGATTGATTTCGCTCCATATGGATATGGTCCCAACGAAGACCAGTCCACAACACGATCTTGTCGGTCAAATTTAAGCGATTCAAAACGTACGGCGAGAAGATCGTTTGTCGCCCATCGCCAAGTTCCCGAATAGTTTCTACACTGGTCGCCAGGCTCCGTATTTTGAACAGGAAATTTGCGCTGGAATGATCCACCCACAGCCCGGCTTGCAGTTGATTCTCTCTTCCTAATATCAAGCTGGACCACGTCAGCCTGGTATCATTGATGATTCGCTTAGAGGGGTCGTGCCCGAGCCTCCGGCTATTCGTTTGGACAATGAGATCATTCAAATCAAGGCTGTCATTCGAATTGTTGTATTGGAACGCATTGGTGATCTTGACACCATTCGAAAACTCATGCTCCAGGTTTATTCGAACAAGGGTCAGATAGGTTTCTAAAAATCCAGGGTTCGGAGTCCCCGCTTGGTTTCGATCCTGGTCCAATTGTTGTTGGGTCAGTGTCGACGGCCTCTCCTGCCGATAATGCGAATAGGACCCTCCAATGGTGAGGCGCGTGCGTGAAGAAAGGTTGAAGAGAAGATTGCCGTATACCTGCTCATTCATACCTTGGGAGTGAGCCCGGAATGTATTCAGGTCATGTCTCCCAAAGCCAATATTCAAATTGACAGGCTTCCCCAGAAGTTCATCCCCACTATTCACATCGACACTTCCTCCGTAGCTCGGCCATTGATTGGCGAAGAACGTCGTCTCCAACGTACCAGGACCTGGTTGCGGTTGCTTGGTAACAAGGTTAATGACGCCAGCAAAAGCATCTTTGCCGTAAAGGACTGCGGCTGGGCCTTTCAGAACTTCAACCCGTTCGACGTTGAACATCGGATATTTGCCCGGTTCAAATGAGGTGCTGAATCCAGGGATAGGTTTCGATATAGAGAGGCCATCCACCAGCGATCCGACTGTGTCATTCAACAGAGGACCACTGGGAACGTTGACGCCGCGCATGTGTACAATCGCGATGTCTGACACGTTTCCGGTCTCTGCAATCCCAATACCGACGGTATCTTTTAAGGCCTGGTTAATGCGCGTCACATTCTTATCACGCACCTGTGCCTTAGAAAGCGTCGAGAGATTGTACGGCAGGTTAGTGGAAGCTTCCTCATAACGGGTCGCCGTGACCGTGACCTCCGATAGCACTATGGGGTTGTCGGCAGGTGTGCCTGCGATCCTCTCTGTTGGTACCGCTCCCTCTTCGCCCTCATCGCGATGAGGCTGGACCTCGGCGTACACGGACATGGCAGGAAGGGACAAAAGCACAACACAATAGCACACGGTCATGAACCGAGGCATCAATTCCTCCTTTAGTCTCGAAAGGATTACGCGGGGTTTCCATGTACCCAGGTCTCCTGACTCTCGGTTCGTCCTACTCTCTGCGCCTTCCCATCCAGCGGACAGTGGCTAATTGCAGATTTCGTCCCCGATCACAGTTGCGGACCAGTGGCGGTCTTTCACCGCGCTTCCCTTGGGGTACATGGGCTATCAATTCATTGAATTGGAAAGGTTGCGGCTATAGCGTGCCTCCTTTCAGTTAAGAAACCCGGCACGGTGTTTTCACCAGGGCTGCCATAAACGCCAACAGCACCGCTCCGAGCACCATGATCGTGAGACCCATGTCGCTGACCGGCAGCGCAAAGGAGGTGGGCTGGAGCAGTTTGATGATCCCGATAACGTAGGCTAATCCCACGACAGTGAGCGTCATCATGCGATTACCCTGGACGGCCATCGTGGTGGCAGCCAGATATAGCCGGCGCACGACGAGTCCGTTAATCGAGTCTGTGATGACCATCCCCAGGCTGAATGCCACTCCGATGAGTAACGCTCCTAGAAGGCCATAGCCCATTGTTCCGGCCAATGCCCAAGCCGACATCTGACTGGCTGTTTCGAACCCCAGCCCAAACAGCGCACCGATAGGCACGGCACTCATCGGGTGCGCGATGTTGAGCATCTGCCTGGGCAACAGATGCCCCATGAAGCCACTACTCAGAGCCGCGATTCCAGCGGGCAGCGCGATCAGCCTCGCAAGATTGATGGTACCGATGGCGAACAGGAGGAATGCCGAGACCACCCCACTCACTTGCAGAACAGCATTGCTAAACGATTGAAGATACTCCGCTACCAGCGCGATCAATGCCGCAATCAACAGGACTGAGAGCGCGTGACCAAACGCGAACCATGTTCCTACCCACCGACTCATTCTCGGATGTCGATCCACCGACGCCCTCGTCATTCCATCAATGGCGGTGAGATGGTCAGGATCGGCTCCATGACTCATTCCCAATGCAAGCGCGAGACCGAGTAAGGGCCAGAGACTACCATCAGAGGGATTCATACACACCCCTACGTATACTATTGTTAATCACTATCGTTTCGAGTGACCTGACTGGACGCTCCAGCCTGAACCTTCTTGGCATTGGGCTGCCACGGGTTAACCTCTACCCGCGATCGCCTAGCCCTGCGACAACGAGGAAGATGATTTCTGACAACTCGATCGCGGTGCCATAGACGTCGCCCGTGAGGCCACCGAGACGACGCTTCAGCCAGAACCCAATCCCCAGCGCAACGGCGAGCGCGGAAGCCCCCGGCACGATGACTTGCGGGCCCGTCCACGCTACCAAGGCCGCCGTCAGGCACGTCGCCACGGCAAAATGAAGTTGGCGTCCATGACCATTGAAGGGTTTTCCGAGACCTTCGACCCGAGTGTACGGAAAGAAGATCACCAGTGGAATCACCGCCCAGCGTGCCAGCACCGGAAAGGCGAGCAATGGCCAAAAGGATTCATGCCGCAACACCTCCATGACGATGACCACCTTCGCGATCAACAGGAGGCAGAGAGCCGCAGCTCCGTGGGCCCCGATACGACTGTCTTTCATAATCGTGAGCATTCGCTCGCGATCCCCACGTCCCCCGCCG
>FKKE01003362.1_pt1 | contig 51607 bp, 47 predicted proteins | sample 1106331 | NCBI WGS metagenome assembly FKKE01 (sample SAMEA3931202, study PRJEB13176) | freshwater metagenome | biome: Drinking water system; feature: drinking water; material: freshwater | place: China | collected 2013-02-06 | reverse complement strand
GGGCGCCGGCGGTCCATATTAACTCAGCGCCGTCACCGCCGCCGCCGGATCGTCGCTGAACACGCCATCGGCGCCGGCGGCGTAGAAGGCGCGCAGTTCCGCTTCGAGATCGCCGGGCAGGCGCTGCGTTTCTGGCGCCGCCGTTACGCCGACGCGTAGTGAACTCGGCAAAAAGAAGTTTTCTGGTCTGAACGTCCACGCATGCACTAGCAGGTTTGCCGCATGCGCGCTGGCGACAAGATCGGTCGGCGCGGCGAGATTGTTGTCGGCGTCGCGCGGGATGACGAGCGGCTTCTCGACGCCGACGCCGGCCGCATAGTCCGCGATCCACCGTAAGCCGTCGTCGGTCAACATTGAAGCGTACGTCGTATCGGGCCGATCCCATGGTCCGCCGTCAGCGGACGCAAGCTGAATGCAGCGCCAGCGGATCGAGGACATTTCCGCGAGCCTGCGCAACGCGCCGACCTCGAAGCACTGCACATACATGATATCGGCCGCGCTTTGGCCGCCGCCCTCACGCACTGCTTCGACGAACGCCGGCACGGGATCGACGCCCTGCTCACGCAGGAAGCTCGGGTGTTTCAATTCCGGATAGATGCCGCGCCCGCGCTGCCGCGCCAGCGCCAAAGCTTCGGCGAAGGTCGGGATTTCGAATTGGTCGTTGTAGCGCGTGTTTTCCGGCCGCAACTGCGGAATGCGCTCGCGGCAGCGCAGCGTCTTCAACTCCGCCAGCGTGAAGTCTTCCACCCACCAGCCGAGCGCTTCAACGCCATCGACCGTCTTGGCCTTGCGCCGTTCGGCGAACTCCGGCTGATCAGCCACGTTGGTGGTTTGCGATATCTCATTCTCATGTCGGCAAACGAGCACATGATCCTTGGTCATCACCAGATCGGGCTCGATGAAATCGGCGCCCTGCTCGATGGCGAGCGCATAAGCGGCGAGCGTGTGCTCCGGGCGATAGGCGCTGGCGCCGCGGTGGGCGATGACAATAGGGCGTCGCGCGGTCTCGTTCATGTGTGCACATCCTGCGAGCGCGGCCGCAGCGGCCAGCACATCGCGGCGCCTCATACGCGCTCGTCCTGCGGCGCCAGCCGCGTCATCAGCAGGCCCGTGAATAATATGGCGCCATAGCCGAGCAGCATCAGCGCCCCGAAAGCGCCGTCTAACGTGGGATCGAGGTTCGGCAGCACGCGGCCGAATTCATGGGTGATGAACGCGTCGAGCAACATGCCGGGAATGGCGAGGCCCAAAGCGCCCTCGCCTTCGTCGCCCGGCGCGACGTTGAGCAAACGCAGGCAGAGGAATGTCGTCAGGCCGACCGCGAATGGGGTCGCAACGAAGAGAATGAGACGGGCGCTCTCATCCGGCAGGAAGAAGTATTGGCCGGCGAAGCGGAAGACGAGGGTGGCGGCCAGCCAGAGCAGAAACCCTAGCCCCATCGCGCGCATGATCATCGATGTTTCCCCTCTCAATCCTTCAGCATTTCGCGCGAAACGATGACGCGCATGATCTCGTTCGTACCTTCGAGGATTCGATGGACGCGCAGGTCGCGGACGATGCGTTCGACTTCGTAATCGGCGAGATAGCCATAGCCGCCGTGGAGCTGCAGCGCCTGATCCGCTACCTTGAACGCCGCATCGGTGACGAAGCGCTTGGCCATCGCGCAATACTTGGTGGCGTCCGGCGCCTTGGCGTCGAGCTTGCGCGCAGCGGCGTGCAGCAACGAACGCGAAGCCGCCAGTTCGGTCTCCATATCAGCCAAAGCGAACTGCGTATTCTGGAAATCGGCCAGGCGTTTGCCGAATTGCTTGCGCTCCTTGACGTAAGCCAGCGCACGATCGAGCGCGTCCTGAGCGCCGCCCAGCGCGCAAGCGGCGATGTTGAGGCGCCCGCCATCGAGGCCTTTCATCGCGTACTTGAAGCCTTCGCCTTCGGGACCGATGCGATTCTCGGCGGCGACGCGGCAATCCTCGAAATTGACGATGGCCGTGGGTTGCGCCCGCCAGCCCATCTTGTTCTCGTTCTTCCCGAACGAAAGTCCCTTGGCGCCATTCTCCACGAGCACCGTGGACACGCCCTTGGGACCGTCTTCGCCGGTCCGGCACATGAGCACGTAGAGATCGGAAAAACCGGCGCCGGAGATGAACGCCTTCGAGCCGTTGATGCGATAGTGCGCGTTGCCGTCCGGCTTGGCGGTGGTGCGCAGCGCGCCGGCGTCCGATCCCGAGCCCGGTTCGGTCAGGCAATAGGACGCGATCTTTTCCATCGTCGTCAATTTCGGCAGCCAGTGCGCGCGCTGCTCGTCGTTGCCGAAACTGTCGATCATCCAGGCGCACATGTTGTGGATCGAGAGAAACGCCGCCGTCGCCACGCAACCGCGCGACAATTCTTCGAAGATCAGCGCTGCGTCGAGCCGCGTCAGCCCGGAGCCGCCATGGTCCTCGCGCACGTAGATGCCGGCGAAACCGAGGCCCGCGAGTTCGCGCAGCACGCCGCGGTCGAGCCCCTCTTCCTCCCAGCGCGCCGCATTGGGCCGCAGCCGCCCCTGCGCGAAACGGCGCGCGGTCTCGACAATGAGTTCCTGGTCTTCCGTGAGCGACATGACATCCTCGTTCGCCCCGCTTATAGCGCCGCCATGTGGGCGCGCCAGCGGCTCGGATCGTCTTGGGGCGGCAAAAGAGCATTGCCGCGCACGTTCGAACCCGTCACAAGCGCAATCGGGAGCCCCAAGAATGTTTGCCCGTTTGCCGCCAGCTTTGGTGCTGACGTTGGCGATTCTCGCCGGCGCGTCCATGGACGCGACCATCAAGCATCTGACGCACAGCAATCACGTTCTGCTGGTGGCGTTCGGGCGCTATCTGTTTGGCGCCTTGTTCTCGTCTCTGATTTGGCTGCGCGCCAGCCGGCCCACGATCACGCCGGAGATGTGGCGCGCCCACGGCATCCGCGGCTTCGTCATCGCCGCGTGTGCGGTGACGTTCTTCTGGGCGCTTTCTGTATTACCTCTGGCCGAGGCGGTGACGCTCTCGTTCATCTACCCGCTGCTGGCGCCGTTCGTAGCCTGGGTCATCCTGAAGGAACGGGTCAGGCCTCAAAGCGTGCTCTGCGCGCTGGTCGGTTTCGCCGGCGTCATCGTCGCCATGCAAGGCGCGCCGAGCGAGGCGGAATCGCCGCAGCACGATCTGGGCGTCATCGCGGTGCTGGTCTCCGCCTTCTTCTTCTCCATCGCCATGGTGCTGCTCCGCGAGCGTTCGCAGAAGGACGGCGCCCCCATCGTCGGCCTGATGACCAGCGTGGTGCCCGGCGCAATCCTATTCGCACCGACCATCGCCTTCGCCACCCCGCCGACGCTGGGCGACTGGCCGTTTTTCCTGCTGCTCGGGGCGCTGGCGGCGGTGTTCATGTACCTGATGGCGCAGGCGTACGCGCGCGCCGAGGCGCAACAGCTTGCGCCCATCCACTACACCGAACTCATCTATGCCAGCATCATCGGCTATGTGATCTTCCACGAGACGGTGCGCGTGGAAATATACATGGGCGCGGCCTTGATCATCGCCGCCTGCCTCTGGGCGGCCTACGATGAACGCCGGCTGGCGCTCAGGCCGAAGGAGACCCCGTTATGACAGCGCTCTCTGCCGGCATCATCCCGTTCGCGAAGACCATAGGCGTCGAGATCATCGAAGCTTCGGCGGAACGCATTGTCGCCAAACTGCTCGTGCGGCCTGACCTCTGCACCACCGGCGGCACGTTGCATGGCGGCGCGGTCATGGCGTTCGCCGATACGCTGGGCGCCATTGGCGCGTTCCTGTCATTGCCGGAAGGTGCGTCGGGTACGACGACGATCGAGAGCAAGACCAACTTCCTGGGCGCCGCCAGAGCCGGGACCACGGTGACGGGCGCGACCTCGCCGGTTCATCGCGGCAAGCGCACCAGCGTCTGGCAAACCAAGATCACGGGCGAGGACGGAAAAGCCGTCGCTTTGGTCATCCAGACGCAACTCGTGCTGGTCTAGCAGACATACTCTACACGATAAGCGCCGTCTTCTTGCTGCGTGACGCTGCCGACCGCACACCCCGGCGGTGCGGCTGCCCGCGCAGCCGCCTGCGGATCGGTATTGAGTTCCTGCGCCGTGTCCGAGGTGCTGAAGCGCACTTGCAGGACGAAGGCGTCATGTCCGGGCACGCGCGTCACGCCGAAACCGATTCCGCGCTCATCGAGCCGGCGCTGCGCCGCGGCGAGATCCGAGAACGGATCCGCCGTGGCGCAAGCTGCCAACACAAGCGAAACCAACAACGCGCGCGCCAAAGACATCTGCCAACCGCCTACCCGCCGTTGCCGTGGGCGCCGGCGCGCTTGGCCACTTCGTCGGCGCGCCGTCCGCTGACCTCGACCATATGATCGAACGCCGCCTCGAACGTGGCCAAGCCTTGCGTCAGCGAACGCAATTCGATGATGAAGTTCTGCCGTTCGGCGTGCGGCAGATAGACATCGACGCGATCCCAGCCCGGCCAGCCTTCGCGCGGCTCGAAGCCGAGAATCTGACCATTGTGCGACGACACCGCCGAATTGATCTTCGGCGTGCCCCAGCTTGGCGTGTAGATCGACAGTTTCTCGACCGGCTCAAGCAGCACGGTGCCGCACTGCTCGATGGCTTCCTGCATGCCGATGCGGCCTGCCTGCTGGAATGAATGCTCGCTTGAATCGACGGCATGGAACGAACCGTCGATCAGGGTCACAGAAACATCGACAACCGGAAAACCGATGGCGCCCTTGGCCATCGCGTCTTTGACGCCGGCCTCGACCGCAGGAATCCACTGACGCGGAATGGCGCCCCCGGTGATCTTGTCGACGAACTCGAAGCCCTGTCCGCGCGGCAGCGGCTTCACCTGGATGACGCAGTCGCCGAACTGGCCGTGGCCGCCGGTCTGTTTCTTATGACGGCCGCGCACCTCGGCGGTCTTGCGCAAACTTTCCTTGTAGGGCGTCGACGGCGGCGCCGTCGCAACCTCGACATTGAAGCGGGCCTTCAACCGGTCGAGCACGCTGCGCAGGTGCGGCTCGCCCTGGCCTTGTAGCAGGATTTCGTGCGTCGTCTGATCGTGCACGACGTTGAGGCCCGCATCCTCTTCGACCAGCTTTTGCAGCGCGCCGGACAGCCTGACATCGTCCTTGCGGTCTTTGGTGGCGATGGCGAGCTGATAGACCGGGAAGCGCTTCTTGAAATTGAGCTTGATCTTCTGCGGTCCGCTGGCGCCCAAGAGATCGCCTGCGGCGACCGGGTCGAGCTTGCCGATGGCGCAGATGTCGCCTTCGGGAACGCGCGAGACTTTTTTCGTTTGCGCGCCGTTGACAGAAAAAAGTGCGCCGGGGCGCTGCGATGATTCATCGCTCAACGTCAGCTGATCGCTATCGTTCAGCGCTGCGCCAAAGACGCGCGCATAAGCAAGCTTGCCCGCCTGGCCCGCGTGCGAGATCTTCATGACATAGGCGCCGGGACCGTGAAGGCCCAAGCGCGCCGCGGCGTATTGGGGCGCCGGCGTATCGTGGCGCAGCGCTTTCAGCAGACGGCGCACGCCGTTGCCGTTGGCGGTCGAGCCGAAGAACACCGGCACGATCAGGCCGTCGCGCATTTCCTTCACCAGATCGGCAAAGACCGTGTCGCGATCCGGCGTCACGTCGGAGAGCAATTGCTCCATCAACTGATCGTCGAAGTCCGCCAGCTGTTCCAGCATATGGAAGCGCGCTTCGGTCTCGCGCTCGGCCATGTCTTTTGGGATATCGACGATCTGCGAGGGCTTGCCCTGCTGGTAAAGAAACGCGCGTTCGAGCGCGAGATCGACGAAGCCTGCGACCTTCTCGTCTTTCCAGATCGGAATCTGGCGCGCCACCAAAGGCGCGCTGGATACCGGCTGCAGCGCCTCAAGCAGATCGCGGATGCGCCCGCGCGCGGAATCGATCTTGTTGATGAACAGCGCCCGCGGAATCTGCATCTCCTCGAGCATCCGCAGGAAAGGTTGCGCCAGCACGGCCTTGTCCGGATCGGGATCAGCGACGACGATGGCGAGGTCGGCGGCCGGCAAAGCGAAATCCGCATCGGCCAGGAAGTCAACGGCGCCGGGCGCGTCGATGAGGGCGTAATGGTCGCCCATGAAGTCGATGGCGGAGAATTGGGTTTCGGTGGACTGGCCTGCCGCGGCCGGGGCCGTGCCCGGACCGCCGGAAGCGGCGGAAGCCAGAGCTTGGATCAACGCCGTCTTGCCCGCTCCGGTCGGACCGACGACGGCTATAGCCCTCACCACATTTGCCGATTTGCTTTCAGGCATGACGCTCACTCCCTTGTTTCCCGTCACGGGTTGGGGCGGCGCCAGCGGCTGGCGCCGCTTCTCGCATATGCCGGCCCAGTCCGGGCCGAGGTCGGCACTGTTTCACGAACGGAACATGGCGCCAAGCGGGAGCGCGTCGTCCCGTGCGGGATTAACTACTTTCAGGGGCTAAGCAGGCCAACGAAAGCCGAACTGCGTCCCTACCGGCGCCGCCATCCAGTCCTTTGCGAAGGCAGCGATGCGCGAGCGGGCAGTTGCGATGGTGTCGTCGCCTAGCGCTGGGCACGAAACATGCGACTGGCTGCACGCGGCCGCCGCCACGCCACGGAAGGTGTCTCCATCCGCAGGCGCGCCCCATAGATCGGCTTCGAAGCATTCGACCAAACGCTCGGCCTGGATGAGTTCGACAATGTCGGGCGAAGGGGCTTGCGCGCGCGACGCGCTGGCGTGGCCGCCGGCCTTGGCGATCTCCTGGATCTCGGCAGGCGCGACGCCTTCCGCGACCATGCCCCAGAACGCGCGTGCGAATCCAAAGACGTCCTCGACCACGAAGTGCACGTAATCGTGCGGGATCGGCCCCTTCTTCGGGAAGGTGAAGCGCATCGGCGCGCCGCCATCGCGGCGCACCTCGACCGTGTCGAGCGCAGCGCCTTTGGTCAGCGTGACTTCAACGAGAGCCATGGCTCCATCTAGACGCGGATGGAGCGGCGATCAAACTTGCCCGGTCTGATCAATTCTCCGGCAGCGGGATGAATTCCGTCTCATCACCAGGCACCACGCCGAACTTGCCGGCCTTCCAATCCTCCTTCGCCTGGTCGATGCGTTCCTTTCGCGACGACACGAAGTTCCACCACATGTGGCGAGGCCCAAGCGGCGCGCCGCCGAGCAGCATGAAACGCGCAGGCGTGTTGGCGGCGATGGTGATGCGATCTCCGGGGCGGAACACCAGCAATTGGTTCGGGGCGAACGCGTCGCCGGCGATCTCGACCTCGCCGGACACCGTGTAGAGCCCGCGCTCTTCGTGTTCGGCGTCGAGCGGCAGCGCGGCGCCGGCGGCAAGCTGCACGTCGGCATAGAACAAATCCGAATAGGTCTGCACCGGCGCGCGTTCGCCGAAGAGCGCGCCGGCGATAATGCGTACGACCTTGCCGCCCTCCTCGATCAGCGGCAATTCCGCCGCCGCGTGATGCTTGAAGAACGGCGCGCTTTCTTCATGCGCCTCCGGAAGCGCCACCCAAGACTGAATGCCGGCGATCGGCGAGCCGGTTTTGCGCAGTTCCGGCGCCGTGCGTTCGCTGTGGGCGATGCCGCGACCGGCGTTCATCCAGTTGACATCGCCCGGCCGGATCGCTTGCGCCGAGCCCAGCGTGTCGCGATGGAAGATCTCGCCTTCGAACAGATAGGTTACTGTCGCCAGATTGATGTGCGGATGCGGGCGCACGTCGAGACCCTTGCCGACCTCGAAGCGGCCCGGGCCGAACTCGTCCCAGAAAATGAACGGCCCGACCATGCGTTTCTCGATCGCCGGCAGCGCCCGGCGCACCAGAAAATTGTCGCCGAGATCGCGCGGCTTCGGGGCGATGACATGAAGGACGGCGTCGCTCATGCGCGCAACCTACCGGCGGGCCGGCGCCCCGTCACCATTTGCGTTCGTCATTTCAGCCATTGCCGCGCGCGGGTTGGCGGCGCTCGGCGGCTCGCCAAGTAGGCCACGTTAGATCGGAGATGGCATATGAAGACGGTTCGTACTTTGGCGGCGGCGCTCGCCGCGGTTTCACTCCTCGGCGTTGCGGCATGCGGCGAAATTACAGGTGGCGAGCAAGGCGAAGACAGTGAGCAGAGTGAGGGCGGCGGCGAAAGCGAAGACGAGGATTGACGCGCGCAAAAAATGCGGGCGCGCTTGGCGTGCCTGGTATATGAGCGAACGCTCACCCCCTTCGGCCACACACACAATAGTGCCATTCCCATTTCTCCTGGGGTGCCGGGTGGGGGCCCAGCGCTCCGGGAGCGCCCCATGCGCCCCGCGCGCTTCAGTGCGCACAAGTGCAGGGAAAGGGTGACGGCAAGCGCCGCCTTTAGAATTGCCTAGGTGTGATTACTGATCGGCTAACAGCGAGTGTTTCGCGTGTCCCTTCGGCGTCAAAGTTATCGCGTCGTCAGAAATGGATGCGTAGCCCTTCTGAGCGAGCCCTTTCGCGGCTACCCAGGCGGGCGTCCTCATCGTCGACAACGTGACTCCAGCCCCGCCAACGCGGATCCGGGACATTGCTAAGTCGAGCAGCTTTCTTTCCGCTTGGGTAAGCCTCGGCATTCTGGGTCGCGTCATGTGCGTCTCCTTACCCCCCCCTCCCGAGTAAGGCATGATTCCCGGGTGGTTGATTGCAAAACGGATTGCAAAACAGCAGTGGTCCGACGCCAAATCGACGCTCTGCGATTCACTTAAGTTGCTGAAATTCTGGCGGACAGAGAGTCCTTCACACGTGTTGTACACCAACGTCTCTACACGTAGCAAAAGCAAGCAAAAGCAGCTTATTTCCCAGTATTTCTTGCAATCTCCGTATCTGGTCGATTCTTTATGTAGCCGTACAGCGCGCCTCCATTTGTAGGCAGGATTGTAGGCACAGACATGGTTTCCCGCTCCAAACACCGGCTCACTGCAACCGAAGTGAAGAACGCGCCGGTTGGCACACATCACGACGGCGGCGGTCTCTATTTGAAGGTCACGCCCAGCCGGGACGGCAAGTCGCTTAGGCGGCAATGGTTCTTCAGATACTCGGCAAGCGGCAAAGACCGTTGGATGGGCCTTGGCCCTACCGACCGCACGACCCTCAAAGACGCACGTGACGCCGCCGATGCCGCTCGTCGTTTGCTTGCCAAGGACATCGACCCGATCAAAGCACGCGAAACCGAGCGTGAAGCTGAGCCCGTGGTGGAGCGGACCTTCAAGGACTGCGCGCTTGAGTTCATCGAAATTCACGAGCGCAAGTGGAAGAATCCGACCCACCGCCAGCAATGGCGCAATACACTCGAAACCTACGTCTATCCTGCATTTGGCGACAAATCGATCAACGAGGTGACGCGCACCGATGTCATCGGCGTCCTTAAGCCGATTTGGGACTCCCGCACCGAGACCGCAGAACGGCTACGGAGCCGCATCCTGGTGGTTCTGGAGTGGGCCGTAGCCAACGGCTATCGCACCGCCCAGGAGGACCCCAGCGGCTGGCGTAGGCACCTGCTGAAGGCCCTCCCCAGCATCCCCAAGACCAAGCGCGTGCGGCACCACCCGGCGATGCCTTACGAACTCGTGCCGAAGTTCATGGCGAAGCTGCGCGCTGCTTTCAGCGTATCCGCGAGAGCGCTTGAGTTCTTAATTCTGACCGCCGCCAGAACTAACGAGGTGCTTGAGGCACATTGGAGCGAATTCGATCTCGACAAGGGCGTATGGACCGTTCCCGCTGAGCGCATGAAATCCGGGCGGGAGCATCGTGTGCCGCTCTGCACCCGCGCTATCGAAATCCTGGTGGAGATGAAGGAGAGCAAGAGTCGCAAGTGGGTCTTCGTTGGCCCACGCAAGGAACCGCTCTCTAACATGGCGTTGCTGATGATGGTGCGGCGGACAACGGGCGAGCGGCTCACGACCCATGGCTTCCGTTCGTCGTTCCGTGATTGGGCGGCGGAAGTAACACCCTTCTCTCGCGAGGTCGCGGAGCAAGCGCTCGCGCACGTGATCGCTGACAAGACCGAAGCCGCTTATCGGCGCGGCGACATGTTCGAGAAGCGGCGGCAGCTCATGTCGGAATGGGCGCGCTTTTGCTCTTCGGATTGCACGCTTAGAGTCGCATGCAATTAATTGCAGCCGACGAAGTGCAATTAATTGCAACAGCAACAATCGAGAACCGCGGCGCTGGTAGTTGCGCTGTAACGCTCACAGATTCCGCTTGACCCTGCATTAGTGGTTCATACGATTGGTATTGCCACTTACGTCAAGGAGGACCGCATGGCAGGTATGCGTGTGTCCTCTAATCACGCGCCTTTACCGCTTCGGCGGAGTTGGAAGGTGCAAGAAGGTGAGTGCTACTAACGATCAGTCCGACCGCTCGGAGAACAAGAGCGTCTTCGGGGCTTGGACCATCAAAGAAGTCTGCGACCAGCTTTCGGTTTCGCGGGCCACCGTCTACCGCATGATCAAGGCGGGGCAGCTTGAGAAAATCACCGTGGGCACACGGGGTGCGCGTATCCCTGTGGCGAGCGTGAGCGCGCTGCTGGCGACTCATAGCGCTGAGCATTAGCCGCGCCCCTGCCGTCGCTGTGCAATTAATTGCACGGCCTGCTCTGCAATTAATTGCAGCCCACGAATTTCAGCGAGCGCATCAATGACAACCGCATGGCCCACGCACTGGAACCGCATCCCCAACTTGTCGAGCGAGGATGATGCCCTGGCTTTCATCAATGTCTGCCACCAGCGCCGCGCTCAGATTCGCGATTTCCTTTTTGATCTCGCTGCCGCCGGTCAATGGTGGCGCGTCAACAAGCTGGCGGCAGCCTATTTTGACGCTGGTTCTGTCAAAGTATCGGCGCTCGCTATCGCAGCCCGACGGAAACGCATGGACTGGTCGGCCACAGAAGTCTTGGCGGAAGCGAAGCAATTGAACCTCCGCAAACCCTGCGATGAGACCGTGTTGGCCCGGTTCGAAGAAAAGCAAGGCGGCGACCCCCGTCTCGTTGTCAGCTTTGGTCCTAGAGAATTAGCACGGCAACTCATCGCTCTCGATGTTTTGCGGCTCCGCGCTCGCCTCCATCCCAATCAGTTTGTCTGTCAGGGCGGCATGCCCGCTATTGAGGCTTGGCTCCTTCAGGAGCTGCCGAAGCACACGCATGCGCTCACGACGGACTTCCCCTGCTTCTTCCCCACGCTGAACCGCAACTTGGTGAGGAAGACCGTCCTGCTTCCGCAGACGGTTCTGCAAGAGGTGCTCTTCACACCGATGGAAAGGATGAAAGTGAAGAACCCTCTCCTCTGTACCATTCCTATGAATGAAGAGGATTTGTGTTTCGACGTTTGCGGGGTTCGTCCTGGGTGGGGAGTCCCACCTGGGTCGGCGCTGTCCCCCTTGGCGGCAGAATGTGCTCTGCGCCCTATCCTCGAAGCGGTGGAGGAGAAGGTGCCGGGCGTTCGGGTTGCGACATACGCCGACAACCTGATCATTCTGGCGAAGTCCCAAGGGGCGGCAGAGGCCTCAAAAAATGCCCTCATCTCGGCTGTGGAAGGCGACTTCCATTTCCGCGTTGTGGACGGGCTCCGCTCACGCTCGAAGATTTTCTCCACCGAGACAGGCATCGAGTGTTTCCTTGGGTACGACTTTCGCTGCACGGAAGGGAAGGTTCAGCAGAACATCAACGAGAAGCGCGGACAGATGTTTATCGACCGTATTCACGTTGAATGGAGGGACTGCCCGCCAGAGGCTTGGGACTTGATGCGGGAGCGCGTTCAACGGCGTATCGCTGGCTACGAACAGTCTCACAACCGCGCATCGAACGTGAAGAAGATCGCCGACGAAGCCCGCACCGAATTCGCTGATTGGTAGGCATATGTCGAAGGTCGATGTAGAATCTATGTCGAACTCTCCATCTAAGCCGTGTTCGACATACCAATCATGCATTGCAACGACAGGGGGTTTAGCCCGCCCGAAAAATTCGCATCCCGTTGTTCTTGAGTCGATTTCTTGATCTTCGACCTATGCAGAAAGAATGCGCGCATTTCACCGCATTCTTTCGATCCTCCAATTGACCCGCTCGCTCGGTGAGGAAGCGTCTCAGCGTGTTCATCACGCGGAGCGCGAATGCCAATCGAACTGTTCGAACAATGCGTGCGGGAACAGATCGCAGATCAGATTGGCCGTTATCGGTCGCCAAAGGTGCCGACGCTTCAACTTGATCGCTGGGTGCTGGCGTCGCTACTTCAGAAGGCGATCAGACGCGATCAGCCCGAATGGGCCTTGCCTGCCGCCTACAGCCTTCTCACCGCCGATCCAGCGAGCTTCTGGCGGCGGATGCACGTTATTGCCCTTGAAGACGTATCCTTCGGCGATCTCGCTCTCATTGCCGAGATCCTCGCGGCTAGATCGAAGAGATGGGGAGCATCAATCGCCACCGAATGGCGCTTTGCCGCCTATTTCGTAGATCGGCTTTGCAAAGCTCCGAAGTGCCGAGCGCCAAACAACCTGATCGAAATAGCCAAGTACGACCCTGCCGCCAGAGCCAGTGCGCGCACCCTGGCCTTCCAGTCGTTCGATGACGTGCTGGCCCGTGCAATTACCGGTTTGTCTCTGCCTGACCGCTTACTGGCGGCGGCAAGCCTCCACGGACGCAGCAAGGACTTTGAAGCCCATCCTGACGCCGATCCAGAGCGTGTGCGCGCCGCCCTGCTGTCGGATGCTTCGCCCGCTCTCGCCTATTGCGTGACCGAAGGGCTGGCGGCAACGCGACTGGACCATCCCCTCGCGATAGCAGTGCTGTCTAAGGCGATGCCCCCACCACCATTCGCGACCGCCGACGACAGCTTTCCGTCCGTCTCACTGGTGCGCGGGATACCCGCCTACGCCTTCGATATGCACACGCGTGCAGGAGCGGCGGCGATCCGCAGCTTTGTCCGGCAAGCACGGGAGGTTCGTGAAGCGCTCAGAAACGCCGGAGTGCCAGAGCGAAGCTGGTTCGAGCTTGTCCGCCATTGCATCTTCGATCTCGAAACCGGCTTGGTGAAACGGCGCGTGTTCGATCCCGTGTCGTTGGACTTACGACGTCACGCAGAGACGGTGGGCTACGGACGGACGCCACAGAACGCATCCGCGATCATGGATGTCCTCATGGCATCGTGGCCGCTCTACGCTGAACTCAGATCGTCGTTTGCCAATGCATCCTAGTCGGCGGCGCAAAAGCCCGCTCAGATGCTCTCGGGCTGAGCCATCCCAACACCCCCGGCGGAACGAAAACTCAATGTGCGGCGATCCCACGCCGATCTAACCGCCCTCGGCAGCCTTCATCAGCAATCGCCGCCGGAGCAGAACATAACCGACCACGGAATCCGGATCAGGCACTCCCCTCGCCTACCGATAGCGTCCGTCGATCACTTCACTGTCCGCCGCCAACGCGCCTCAGCGCCACATCGAGCAGACGCGCAATCCAATCGAGTTCGTCTGGCTTAAGCGGCGCAAGCTTCGCCACAATGGCCCCGAGCTTTCCGGGCCGCTTGCCCGCCGCATATGCGCCAGCCCCAAAGAACTCACGTGCGGGCGTGTCGAGCGCCGCCGAGAGTTTCTCGATGCTCTCCAAGGACGTGCCAACTTCGCCGCGCTCGATCCGTCCCACCATTTCGAGGCTGAGATCAGCGCGCTCCGCCAACTCAAGCTGAGTCAGCTTTGCGCGAAGCCGGTGATGGCGGACCAAACGTCCGAATTCATCTCGAAGTGACGATGCCATTGGCAGGACCTGACTCTGAACTGCTCTTTTCAGAGAGATCAGGCGCGCCAATGCCTACGCACTATCAGTGCAGTTAATTGCAAAACATGCACCCATAAGGCAGTTTCTTTGTAAGTCTGGGTGGGAGGGGATCAATGGAGCGGCTGTTGTTGCAGGACGAACGCATCGTCCTTCGGATCGGTCAGAACGGGCTTCGCACGACGCAAGTGAGCGTCTTGCCGACAAGGCTTCCCCATTCTTCAGCCTCGGCTGCGATGTCGGCGAACACGAAGAGCCGATGGATGATGGCTCAACGACCCCAGTTGCAGGCGGCTACGTCGACATCATTTGCGCCGACTACAATTCGCGAAGTGACGACGATTATCGCCGCCTTGCCGGCGCGATTGAAGAGAGTATGTCGCCAGACGCGGAAGGCTATCGCTGGGCGATACATTTCGGATTGAAGGGGTGCTGCTTCCAAGTTGACGGCTATGAAGGCGATGATGTCGTAGCCGCGCTTTGCATCGCTTTCTTTTCGGTTGGCGCAACTGCGGCAGAGGCACGAGCAAACCGCGAAATTATGGTCGCGAGTTTGCTACGCGCCCTTCGAAGCGACGCCGTTCAACGGTTGCGTGCCCGTTGGGCGGCGGATGACGAGGAATACGCGGCTTTGGGCTAGGTTGTAGGAGCTACCTGATGAAGCCGGATGAGTATTGGAAAAACTTCAGTCTCGGAACTGAACTCGATATAGCCGGTCGCTTCATCTACAACGCGCTTCAGACATTTCATCAGATGGAGCACTTTAGGAGCGAAGAAGACGCCTTCGAGTTTCTTTACGCACTTTCAGTCGGCATCGAGCGGCTGCTGAAAATCGCGCTGATCCTCACTGAGCACGATAAGCAGACGGATCAAACGAAATTTGAGCAAGAGCTCATCACTCATAACCATCAAATTCTTCTTGGAAGACTTCAACGCCACCACAATCTAAACTTGGGCGCAGTGCATCACGACCTCATCGCCGTACTCTCTCGGTTTTACAAATCGCATCGCTACGGCAGATATAGCCTGAGATCGGTTGCCGCTCACGCGCAGGAGCGAGACGACCTGATCAAGTTCCTCGAAAAGTACCTCAAAATCTCAATCGACATCGAAAGCATGTTCGGCATTACGCGCAATGAGCGCCGCCATCGGAAATTCATTGGCAAGGTAGTTGGGAAGATCGTCGCGCCGGTATTCGAGATAATCAGGAATGAGGCGTACCGACTTAACATCTACACTTACGAGATTGAGTCGGGCTCAAAGGCCGACAAGATTCTTCAGCAGCAGGCCTTCGATTTCGAAAGCGAAGACATCCTTCACGCCGAACTCCTCGCGTATTTCGTCTCGCGCAAATCAAAGGGACCGAACGCAAAGTTTTTGCGTCAACACGCTGTTCCCGTGGCGTTCGATCCCGCACTTGAAGCCGATTACATCGCCGCTCTGAGGTCCGACCCCAAGAAGCTGGCGGTTCTGGATGAGTTAGACACGCTCTATCAACACGGGGTCCCTGCGTTCAAATCTCGAAGGGACATGCTCGACGCCGCTGTGTCGCACTACTTGGGCTACGGAGACGAAGAGGAAGGGATCATGAGCCGACTCCTGCATATGATGCAGGACAAGGGCAGACGTTGGCGAGAAGCCTGGGGGGCTAAGTTTCCGCCAAACCGATGACGACGGCGGATGTGGTCGCTATTTCCCAATGTGGACTGGGTGACGGCACGCCAAGCCAATAGTTATTCGCGATCTCTTGATCGCTAAGGGAAGCTAGCGCTGCATTGGGCTTCATCGAGGCCGCGATTTTCTCGTCCAACGATCCCGGTTTTGGCGTCGGCCTGATTGTTGGTGGATGACGGCGTTGAAGCTCGCCTGTCCAGGCGAGGTCATGCCGCTTCGTCGGGGTCGTGACTTCAACAACGTGAAGGTGTCCGCCATCGTACTTGACGCCCAGCTTTTTTCGCTCTGCGCTCTCACTGAGGTAGACGGAGTTTTCGCGAGGGATGCAGTCAGCGGGCCGTGCCGCGCTCAGTATCTCCTCAGCCTTCAAGCTCACGAATGGGTAGCCGCGAGGCTCGATAACAGTCCCGGCGGGTAGGATGGACCGAGACAAATGGAAGAAGCGAACAGGCACCATCAATGCTCTCCAGGGCGGACTTCCTTGCCCCGCGCTAAAACAAGTGCGCGACTCAATGGGGTCGCCTTGCTCTTTTGACCTCGGAGCTTCCTGCTTTCGACGGCACCCCAGTAGCGCCGCATAACGATGTAGGCAAACTTGTAGGCGCGTCGACAGAGCTTGATCGTTCAATCCCAGAAATTCGAAGAACAAACAATCAGATGAGGTGTGAAGGGCTGGCGGACAGAGAGGGATTCGAACCCTCGATAGGCTTGCACCTATACACGCGTTCCAGGCGTGCGCCTTCAACCACTCGGCCACCTGTCCGGAGCGGCGGTTTATGGCCGCCGCCGCCCCTCCGCGCAACCCGTGCAACCGCACGCCGGGCGTCCGCGTATCCACACTCTCAAAGCCACGCGCCTCTCCTCCTTCCCGCCTACCTTGGCGCCCCTCAAGGGGTGCGGACGGCGCGGCGGCGGCCTACATTCACGCCAGTTCAAACGAGGTTTTCATGGCCCGATCCACCACCATGCCCGCACCCGATCAGATCCTGCCCGGGCGCGCCCAGCCGATCCCCACCGCGGCGACGCATTTCGTCAACGGCAACGCGCTGAAGCCGCCGTTTCCCGCAGGACTGGAAGAAGCCGTGTTCGGCATGGGCTGTTTCTGGGGAGCGGAACGCAAGTTCTGGCAGACGCCGGGCGTGTGGAGCACCTCCGTCGGCTATGCCGGCGGCGCCACGCCCAATCCCACCTATGAGGAAGTCTGCTCCGGGCGCACCGGGCACACCGAGGTGGTCCGCGTGATCTTCGACCCCCAACACGTGAGCTACGAGGCGCTGGTCAGAGTCTTCTTCGAGAACCACGATCCCACTCAAGGCATGCGCCAGGGCGGCGACATCGGCACCCAATATCGCTCCGCCATCTATGTGACCTCAGAGGCACAGAAGCGCGTCGCGTCCGCCGCGATCGAGGCATACGGCGAGAAATTGCGCGCCGCGGGATACGGCGCCATCACCACCGAGCTGCGTGACGCGCCGGAATTCTTCTACGCGGAGGACTATCACCAGCAATATCTGGCCAAGAATCCGAACGGCTATTGCGGCCTCGGCGGCACCGGCGTCAGCTGCCCGATCGGGTTGGGCGTGAACCAGCCGTAACGCGACGCGCGACGCCCCCAATCACGCGCGACGCGAAAACGCCGATGATTTTCGCCTTGCGGCGCCAGCGCAGCCAGTGAAAAGTGCGCCACTTTCGGGGGAGAGACACATGCCGGCTCTGCGCGCTTTGGTTTTTTCATCGCTGCTGACAGCGCTGGGCGCATGCGCGCAGACCGGCGCCCCTGAGACACCGCTTGTTGCGCCTGAAGTGGCGAACGCCGCGCCGCCTTCGCCCCGCGCTGAATGCGCGCCGGCCCATGTCACGCTCTATTTCTCGGAACAGGTGGCGAGCGACGAGCCGGTGGTGACGCCGCTCCTCAACGATTTCATGGCGAGAATTCGTGCCTGCGAGGCGGCCGGCGGCGAGCTGCGGTCCATCACCATCGCCACCTCCGCCGACCCGGGACAAAGCGCCAACGCCGCGCGCGCGCAAATCCAGCGCCGCCAGCAGCGTGTCCGTGAAGCGTTGGTTGGACTTGGCGCGCCCGCCGACAAGATCGCCGGCGCCACGGCTGAAGCCGAGGCCGTTATGGGCCGGCGCGCGGAGATCACCGCGTATTTGTACTAATTCGCACCCGACTTGGAGCGTCGCGCGCGCCAAACGCCGACTTCGAGTTCAAGTCCGCTGCGCCGGCGTCAGCCCGGCCAGCGCAGGCCGACACGGCGGCGTTGCTGCAATGTTTGTTCGGCGCGCTGCAGCGCCCTGAGCGCAACTTCCGCCTGCTGCAATGAATCGGTCGAGCGCAGCGCATCCATCGCCAGCCGCAGGCGCGAGGCGCCCTCTTCCAGCTTGTCGCGCGCGCCTTCGCGTTCGCCCAAAGCCGTCAGCGCGCGGCCGATCTCCTGCTGCGCCGCGCCCCAGGAAATCGGATCTGTGGTGCGGTCGACGGCGTCGAGATAACGTTGGCGTGCGTCCAACGCCTTCGACAGCCATTTGATGTGACCGCCGCGTTCGCCGAGGCTGAGCGCGCCCGAGGCAAAATCGGAGAGAATGTCGAGCTGAAGATTTTCGCTGATCTCGGCGGGGCGCGCCTCGACCATCTTGTCGAGCGCTTCGACGATCGGCTGTAAGCGGTCGGGTTTGTAGTCTTGCGGACGATGCAGCACCGGGCGCGCCTTGCGCGCGAGCGCAAAGGCCAGCGCGCGCTGCACCGCTTCGTCGGGACGGCCGACGCGCCAGCCGAGCTGAAAATCTTGTACGTCGTGCGTGCGCCCGTAGCCGGGCAGCGTCGTGATCCGCAGATCGAGCTTGCCCAACATGTTGCGCTTGCCCCAGACGATCACGTCGGCGGCCGAACGCTCGAGCGCTTCGCCAGCCTCGACCGCGATGCGCCGGCGCGTTTCGGGATGGGCGCGCGGCGACACCGTCTTCAGCTTGATCGGGAACAGATCGACCTGCACGTCCTGCTCGAACGAGAACATGCCGAAATTGTCTTCGATCGCTTCCTTCATTTCCTGGCGCAGCAAACCGCCGCCGCCCTCGATCTCGGCGATCAGCACCAGCGCGCGGTGATCCTTGGTGCGCTTCAGCGCCTGGCCGCGCAGCGCCATCCGCGCTAAACTGCTGGCGCGTCCCATGCCGTTGAGCATCCAGAAAGCGGCGACCAGGATCGCGGCCAGAAAGATCGACGTGAAGAACATGAACACGTCGGGCGCCTGCACGAACGCGTCCTGGAACTCGCGCGGCAGCAACCGCATGACGCGGGACGCCAACTCGGGCGCGAACGCTGCAGCTGCTGCAAAATTAACCATTTAGCGTCCGTCAGTCCCCGCCCGAGTCCTGACCTCTAACCCGCCGTACGGCGGCGCACAACGCCCGGCGGCGCCTCGCGGCGCCGTATCGCAGCGGCGTACGGGGGCGAAACGCCCTAATTGTTGCGTTGCTTGGCCGCTTCCAGGGCCTCGTTCAACATGCCGCCCATATTGCCGAGGTCCATGACCTGGACGCCGGGCGGCAATGCGAACAGATCGGCGCTTTGGGCCCCGCGCTGCACGCTGGTCGTCTCCCAGACCACGCGACCGTCGTCGGTCGCGCGCAGGATGATGCCGTCCTCGGTCACGCAGACGGTGTCGGTGCCGTCTTGTTCGGTGGTCTTGGTCCACTCCGCGCCGTTCTCGCCAGCCACCGAACAGCTGCCGGTGCGGGTCGCGTCTTGGGACAATTCGCCCTGCCACTCGTCGACCGGATTGGTGAGACCCTCGTTGAGCCCCGAGGCGCGAATGGCGATGGTGCGGCCGCCCTGATTGGAGATGATGAAGCTCTCGCCGGTTTCGGCATTGGTGATGATGGTGGAAGCGCCCTGCGGCGCGTTCACTTCCATGCGCATCTTGCGTCCGTCGCGGATCATCACCACCGGCAGGGTCTCGCCATCCGGATTGGTGATGGTCGCCTCGGCGCGATAGGCGCTGCGGCTCAGATCGGGAAACAGCCCGCCGCCGGCGTCGGCGGCCTGGTTGTCGCCGGCCGGCGCGGATGGGTTGCACGCAGCCAGCGCGCAGACAGATGCCAGAGCCAAGAAGACGCGGCGCATGAAATCACTCCCCTGAAGATCGAGGCACGTTCCTAGCAGCGCCGCAGCGCCGCCGAAACCCTGACACGCGATTCATCGCAAAACCCTGGCCGTCTATCCCGATGCGGCGCCAGTCTCTCTTGCCCGCCCCCTGCCGGGCGGCCAAAATCGGCCCCAGCTCGCCCGCTCGACGGGCCGTTTCCTTGCCTCTTGGGGGTTCCATGAAAAAGCAGCTTCTCGCCGTCTGTCTGGCCGCGAGCGTTCCGATGCTCGCCGCCTGCGCCACCACCGGCGCCGAAACCGCCGCTTCGAACTTCGGCGACGCAGCCGCCTACCAGCAGGCGCAGGCCGATGTCGCGCGGCTGACCGCGCAGGCCAATCAAGATCCGCTGCTGAAACCTTGGACGGGTCCGTATGGCGGCGTGCCGCCGTGGGATCAGGCGCGGGCCGAGCTCGTGCCGCCGGCGCTCGAACTCGGCATTCAGTTGCAGGAAGCGGAAGTCCAAGCGATCGCCAACAATCCGGCGCGGCCGACGTTCGAGAACACGATGGTCCCGATGCAGGATTCGGGTCGCCACCTCGACCGCGCCCTGACCATCTTCGGCGTGATGACCGACAACATCAGCAACGAGGCCATCCAGCAGGTCGAGGCCGAATGGTCGCCGCGCGTCACCGCCGCCTATAACGCCATCACCTTCAACCGGGCGCTGTTCAGCCGCATCAACGATCTCTACGAGCGCCGCGCCACGCTTGGGCTCAACGCCGAACAATTGCGCCTGCTTGAGCGCACGCACAGCCAATTCGTTCGAGCCGGCGCCGCCGCCACGCCGGAGCAGCAAGCGCGCCTGGGCGCCATAAACGAGGAACTCGCTTCCAAGTTTGCCGATTTCGGCCGCCGTCTGCTCGCGGACGAGAACACGGCGATCTACATCACGCGCCGGCGCGATCTTGCCGGCCTGCCGCCGAACATGGTCCAGCAGCTTGCCGCCGCCGCCGCCGAGCGCGGGCGGCCTGGCCAGTGGGCGGTGGTCAACACCCGCTCCAGCGTCGATCCGTTCCTCACCTTCTCGCAGAACCGCAGCTTGCGCGAACAAGTCTGGCGCGCCTTCAAGAATCGCGGCGACAATGGCGACGCGAACGACACCAACGCGGTGATCGCCGACATTCTGCGCTTGCGCGCCGAACGCGCGCAGATCCTGGGTTTTCCCACCCACGCGCACTTGCGCATGGCCGACACCATGGCCGGCACGCCGGAGCGCGCGCAGGATCTGATGATGCGGGTTTGGCCGGCCGCCGTCGCGCGTGTGCACGAGGAAGTGCGCGACATGCAGGCGATTGCCGACCGCCAGCGCGCCGGCATCACCATCGAGCCGTGGGACTACAATTACTACGCCGAGCAGGTCCGTCGTGACCGCTACAATCTGGATCAGAACGAAGTGCGCGAGTACTTCGTGCTCGACAACATCGTCGCCGGCGCCTTCCACATGGCCAACCGGCTCTACGGTCTTTCGTTCCGCGAAATCAGCGGCACGGTGCCGGTCTTCCATCCCGACGTGCGCGTGTTCGAGGTGAGCGATCGCGACGGCTCGTACCAGGGCCTGTTCTATCTCGATAACTTCGCCCGCACCGGCAAACGCTCGGGCGCCTGGGCCAGCGGCTATCAGGGCCACGAGACTTTCACCGGCCGCACGATCACGCCGATCACCTCCAACAACAACAATTTCGTACGCGGCTCGGGCAGCGATCCGATTCTGATCTCGCTCGACGACGCGCAGACGTTGTTCCACGAGTTCGGCCACGCGCTGCATGGCCTGGTCTCGGAGGTGAATTATCCCGGCCTCGCCGGCACGCCGCGCGACTATGTCGAGTACCCCAGCCAAGTGCACGAGCATTGGGTGTTGACGCGTCCGATCCTCGATCAGTTCGCCCGCCACTACCGCACCGGCGAACCAATGCCGCAGGCTCTGGTCGACCGCATCAACAACGCCTCGACCTTCAACCAGGGCTACGCGACGGTTGAATATCTCTCGTCCGCTCTGGTGGACATGGCGCTGCACAACCGCGCCGCGCCGATCACCGATCCGGACGCGTTCGAGCGCGACACGCTGGCGGCGATCGACATGCCGCGCGAAATCGCGATGCGTCACCGGCTGCCGCAGTTCGGGCATCTGTTCTCAAGCGACGCCTATTCGGCTGGCTATTATTCCTACCTCTGGTCGGAGACCATGGACGCCGACACCTGGGAAATGTTCGAGGCCTCCGGCGATGTATGGAACCCGACCATCGCCGCGGGCATGCGCAACATCATCCTGGCCGAAGGCAATTCGTCCGATCGGGCCGAAGCCTATCGCCGCTTCCGCGGCCGCGACCCGGACGTGAACGCCCTCCTCCGCACCCGCGGCTTCCCAACCGGTGAAACATCAAGCAGCGGCGCGAGCACGAGCGGCGGCCAGTAGGCCTTCGCAGTAGCAACACGAGAAAAGCGCGGACAGCAATGTCCGCGCTTTTTTTGTCGGTCTCAAAGGACAAGTATGCGTCGAGCTTGCATGCCAAAGATCTTTAGTAAGTCACCCGCTTTAGCTCCGCGGGTTCGCACAGGGTCAGATCGGGCGCGGCAATTGCGTGATCAGTCGCCAAGAAAACATCACGTCGCTTGGCGCGGTCCGCGCCTTGAACGAAGTCCGGGTGATCGATGCGCGCACCATCCATGCGGTAAACAAAAGCGAAACCCGCCGCCAGTAGCCCGTGCAGGATCGCTTCGGGCGTCATCAGCATGGCGAGCGGCCGTATGCCTTGAGTCTGGTTGGCATTCTCCGGCACCACGCGCGCCAACGGCCCCTGCTCAGGCAATGTCATCGATTCCAGAAACAGAACCTTGCGCGTCATCGCCCGGCAAAAACGTAACGCCCGAAGCGGGTTTTCGAGGTGGTAGAGCAACCCAAAACACAAGACGGCGTCGGCCACGCGCGGGATTGCGGCAAGCGCGGCGGCGTCGAAGTCGAAGATCTCGAACCGAGCACTGGGCGCGCGCTGCCGCGCGACCTCCACCAATTCCCGCCGCCCATCCAGGCCCAACACGTCGCGGCCCGTGTCGCTCAACCGCCGCGCAAACCAGCCAGGACCTGCGCCCAGATCGTTGACGGTCTCTAGCGGCCCGATCTGCATCTCGGCGATCTCGATCATCCGCATCAACGCAGCCCAGCGCGCCTCGTTGATGGCTTGATAAAATGGCGCGTCGAACAGCGGATCAGACACGGGCATGGGTCCAACGCAACATTGGACGCACCGCACCCGGAAAGCGCCGCGCGTAGCGCCCGCGCGCGACCTGCTGATTGCCGGCGCGCTCAAACACACTGAAGGAAATTGCGCGCTCAACCGTTTCGTGCCGCACAAGTGGATCGGCGGTGACCAGCACCACGCTCACTCTGTGAATGCCGTCATTGAGGAGGTTGGCGGGAACGAACGCACGCGCCCGATGACGCCCGACCTCGTTGATGGCCGCCGGCGCATCGGGATCGGTGAACGCGACGACGAAGATCACCTCGCCGCGCTCGTCCAGAAAGTGCAAAGCCGGCTCGATGCGCCGCATCGGCGCCAGCACGTCGAACACCGTCTCGATGCAAAATTCCTCGTCGATTCGGACGCTGTTGGTTTGTTCGCCTGCCGCATTCAAAACCGCTGCCGATACCAATCGCGCCGGAGGCTCCTCTTGGGGCGGCGCGCCGCCAGGGAGCGAGGCGGTCGCCGGCGGCTTGCGCTCGCTGGCTCGGAAGACGCCCTTCACTTTCAGCGACTTCTCTTCGTACGCTTCGGTCACCGCCACGACCGGACCGTCCATCACCACTTCTCCACGGTCGAGCCAAAGGCAGCGATCACAGAACCGTCGCACCGCAGGCACCGAATGCGAGACGAAGACCAAGGTGCGATCGGCGCCGACAAGTTCCCCCACGCGCTGCAGGCATTTCGCCTGGAACGACGCGTCGCCCACCGACAGCACTTCGTCCAGCATCAGCACGTCGGGATCGATGTGGGCGGCGATGGCGAAGCCGAGGCGTGCGCGCATGCCGGTCGAGTAAACGCGGATGGGCTCGTCGATGAAGCGGCCGAGTTCGGCGAAGGCGACGATGTCGTCAAGCCGCTCTTCCACCTGCTTGCGCGACAATCCCAGCAGAGCAGCGTTGAGATAGATGTTCTCACGCCCCGCCAAGAGCGGATTGAAGCCGGTTCCAACCTCAAGCAACGAGGCGACGCGGCCGCGGATTTCCGCCCGCCCCGCCGAGGGCGCGATGACGCGCGAGAGCAGCTTGAGCAGAGTCGATTTGCCCGCGCCATTGCGGCCGATAATGCCGACGCGTTCGCCCTCCGCGATGGTGAAACTCACATCCCGCAGCGCCCAGAAGGCCTGATCCTCCCTCACCCGGGCGCTCAGCAGCGCTGCAGCGCTGTGCTTGCCGCCGTCGAGCAAAAAGCGCTTGCCCAAACCTTCCACGCGGATGGCGGGCTCGCTGTGCCGCGGCGCCGGCGCTTCGCGCACATCGCGATCGAGATCGGCGGCGCTCACAGGAATTCCGCCACGTTGCGGCTGGCGCGGCCCAGCAGCGTCAGACCGCCCACCAAAACGACCGCCGTGAACGCGCATGAATAGCCCCACGCGGCCCACGGAAACGCATCCGTCGCGAACAACGCGCCGCGCAACGCCTCCAACGTACCGACCATCGGATTGAAATTGAGCACGGCTTGTGCGGCGGGGCTCATGCGCTCTGGCGCATAGAACACCGGCGAAATGAAGAGGCCCAGCATGAGTGCGATCGTCACCCCCTCGCGGATGTCCGGCAGCGCCAGCGAGACCGCGGCTATGGCGCACCCCAAGCCAAGCGCCAGCAGCATCATCTGCACGATCACCGGCACAAGCATCAGCAGTTCGAGGTCGACGCCGACACCCAGCCAAATCTGAAGCGCGGCGACTGCTAGCAGCGCCAGGCCGACGTCGGCAAAACGCGCCAAGACCTGCGCCAACGGCAAGATCAGGATCGGGAAATACACCTTTTGGATCAGGCCCGCATCGCGTGCGAGCGCATTCGAAGCGGCGAGCGTCGCATCGGCAAAGATGAACCAGAAGCACACCCCGGCCAGGACGAACAGCGGATACGGCGCGCCATGTCCAAGCTCAACGCCGGCGCCGAGACGCAGATAGACGAAGATCAAGGTGATCGCCAGTGGGCGCGCGTAGTAGAGTAGGAACGAGCCTCTGAATTGCAGATACTTGGCGCGGAAGGCGCTGACGATCATCTGCCAAAGCAGCCCGCGATAGGTCCAGAAATCGGCGGGGACGATCGGCCGGCTCGCGCGCGCGGCGTCGATGACGATCAGCGGTTTCAGCTTGGCGCTCATCGCTTCAGCATCCCCCGCACGACGTCGCGCGCTCTCGCGGCGGCAGAGAGTGCGGCGAGAGACATCTTCCCGGCGGGCGTCGTCAATGCGGCGCGCGCGTCGCGGGCGGCTGAATTGCCGCTCAGATCGGCGTCGAAGAAACGTTGACGCGCTTCCGACGGCATCTTGGCCAGGCTCGCCACAACCATGTTCTTCATAACGCCTGGATATAGCGGATAGCTCTCTTGGCCGATATAGCCGCCGAGCCCAGCTAATTCTTCGGGATGTTCGCGGAACAATTGCCGCGCGCCGGCCTGAAACAAGGCTTCGTCGTCAACGGAGATGCGCGCCGCGGCGACATCATCGCGTAGAGTCAGTAGCGCCTGCGCCGTGATCGGCTTTGGATCGTGCCGCTCCGGGTCGTAGCTCCGGTGAGCCTCGGCGGCGATGACCATGAAGCGGCGCGCGCAATCCACAACATAGTCGCGCTGACGCGCCATCGCTTCGTCTCGCGATACGCCCGATGGCGGGCTGTCGAACCATGCATCGAGCTGCGCCGCCAGTGTTTCGGAATCGTCTGCGTCGAAGAATTGCGCGCCCGGGGGCGCCTGCTCGCGGTGCACCGGGAAATCCGAGAGCAAGCTTGGCAAACCGAGAGCCCGCGCCTCCTCCACCACAGTGCTCCAGCCTTCGAAGCGGCTCGGTTGCACAACGCCAAGGCTGCCCAGCATCAAATCGATCTGATCGTCGCGCGCGATCGAACCGAGCAGGGTCACGCGCTTGGCGATGCGCGGTTCAGCCAACAGGGTGCGCGCGCGCTCGGCGTAGTCCGGCCAGCGATCATCCTGGAGCGCGCCGCTCATGACAATGTGCACGTCATCTCGCCTCACGCGCTCCAGCGCTTCGAGCACGAGCAGGTGATTCTTATGGCGCCAGAATTGGTTGCAGATGATTGCGTAACGTTCGGGCGCGCCGAGGCGCGCCCGTGCGGCGGCGAGCCGCCCAGCGCTGCGCCGATAGACCTCGTCCGCAAACACCGCCGGGAACGGCAGTACGCGCCGCGGCGCGGCCCCCTCCGGCACAACGCCGCGGGTGTCGGCGTCCGCCATCGCGCTCGACACAATGCAGACCGGCGCGTGTGTCGCCAACAAGCGATATTGCAGGAAGCGCCGCCGCGCCTCGCCTTCCGAAAACAGCTCCGGCATGTGGCGGCACTGCCAGTCCGGTATCCATCCTGCCCAGGGCGCGCCAAAGGGAACCTCGGAGAGCTGCGTCGCCGGATACACGAAGTCGAGCCCAAGCCGCGCGACTTCTTGAAACGGAGCGATGGCGTCACCCAGATCGGCGTGCTCCTCGGCGATCTTCAACGCCGCCGGCGTGGCGCTGAGGAGCGTGACGTGTGGCCGCTCGTCCGGCGGCAGCGCCTTCAACGCACGCGCCCAGTTGAGGACGTAATTGACGCCCCCCATCCAGCCGGGATTGTAGAACAGCCGCAGCCCGACCCGCATTCCGCGAAGCACTCCTCGCCGGCTGTGTAGCACACCGATTCCGGCCGATGGAAATCATGTTGCACAGGCACTGGCAGTGCGCGCCGCGGCAAGCGGTTTGGGCCCTACAATCGACTTGCCAGCGCGCGCAGGTTGCGCCTAACCAACGAGCATAGAGAGGGGTTGGATGGCGAATTTCACGCTTGCCGCCGGCGACCACGCCTTCGCGAACGGTTTCGCTTTCGAGGAGGTCAAGACGCCCGAAGCGGCGCTCGCGGCGCTGCGTTCGAAGGTGACGACCGCCGATGAACGCGATGCAATGCTGCTGGCCGGCGTCTGGCGTCAGTTTCGCGAGAACGCGGACGTCGGCCCCAACATGCGCCTCGCGCTCAACGCGCGATTGATCAATCTCTCCGAGAAGAGCCGCGCGCGTCTGCCGGGCGATTGCGTCATCCGCGGCATAATCAAACTTGAACCGGGCGCCGAACTGGAGATCGGGCGCTTCTGCTATATCGGCGACGGCGTGGTGATCAGCGCCAAGGAGAGCGTCATTGTTGGCGAGTCCACCTTGATCGCCCACGGCGTGCAATTGTTCGACAACAACACCCACCCTACGTCCGCCGCACAGCGCGAGCTGCAATTCCGGCGCATGATCGGCTACAAGGACCGCAATGGGCCCATGGTGATCGAGTCAGCGCCAATCAGGATCGGGCGCCGCTGCTGGGTAGGCATGAACAGCATCGTGATGAAGGGCGTAACGATTGGCGAAGACACCATCGTCGCCAGCGGCAGCGTCGTCGTCGCCTCGCTGCCAGAAGGCGTGATCGCGGCCGGCAACCCCGCGCGTATCGTGCGCGAGCTCACGCCTGAGGAACGCGAGTCGTGAGCATTCCGGCGTTGAAGCCGCCGCCGAAACTCCCTGGCGCCGCCGCTCCTTTCTCTCCGCTGCCGAACTTCTTCGATTGGCCGGCGCTCATTGCGCGTGAGCAGGCGCTTTTGGCAGACGCGGTCGAGAACGCCAACGGCCCGGTCGTACTGATCGGGTCCAACACCGGCATGCACGGCGCCGTCATCACCATGGACAGCATTCTGGCGGTAGCGCTGACGTTGCGCGGCGCGCGTGTGCGCTTCGTGCTCTGCGACGGGGTGCTGCAGGGTTGCCTGATGGCGACCTATTCCGAGGGCTTGGCGCCAAAGCTGATCGCGGAACGCGGCTTGTTCGGGGCGCTGTGCAAGGCCTGCTTCAATCGCGGCACGAACCTCTACCGCCCGCTTGGCCTGCCGATCCATCGCTTGAGCGACTTCCTAGCGCCGGAGGACTATGCCGACGTGGACGCGCAAGTGGCGGGCATGAGCGCGCAAGCTCTAGTGGATTGGTCGCCAGGCGGCGCGGCCGTCGGCGAACACGCGCACGCCGGCGCGCTACGCTATTTCGCGCGCGGCGACCTGGCGAGTGAGCCGCATGGCGAGGCCGTCTTGCGCCGATACGCCGAAGGCGCGGCCTTGGCCGCGCGGGCGTACGAGCGACTGCTCGCGCAAGAAAAGCCCGCCGTCGCGGTCCTACACCATGGCATCTATAGCCCACAGGGGATCGCCGCCGATGTGCTGCGCCGCGCCGGCGCCCGGATCGCGACCTGGGTCGTGGCGTACCGCAAGCACTGCTTCATCTTCAGCCACGACGACACCTATCACCACACGCTGATCTCCGAACCGACGGACGCGTGGGACAATCTGGCGCTCACCGAAGCGCAGAAAACCGAGGTGCAGGATTATCTCGCCAGTCGCGCCGGCGGCGCCCGCGACTGGATCTATTTTCACAAGGAACCCGACACCGGCTTCTCGGATTTCGCGCGCGCGCGCGGCATCGATCCGAACAAACCGCTGATCACAGCGCTCACCAACGTGATGTGGGATGCGCAACTGCACTACCCGATGAACGTGTTCGCCGGCATGAAGGAATGGCTGGTGGAGACGGTGCGCTGGTTCGCGACGCGGCCGGACCTGCAATTGCTCATCCGCGTGCATCCGGCCGAGGCGCGCGGCGCCATCGTCTCGCGCCAGCGCGTCGCCGAGGAACTTGCAGCGGCGTTTCCACATCTGCCGGCCAATGTGTTCATCGCAGGCCCGGAAGAGGATGTCAGCACCTATGCCGCCTGCGCCGCGTCCGACGCGGCGATCATCTACGGCACCAAGATGGGCGTCGAGCTGGCGACGCTTGGCATGCATTGCATCGTCGCCGGCGAAGCGTGGATTCGCGGCAAGGGCCTGACCCACGACGCCCAATCCAAGCCCCACTATTTCGAGCTGCTCTCAAGGCTGCCTTACGGCGAGACCATGCCGCGCCCGGACCGCGAGCGGGCGCTGCGTTACGCCTACCATTTCTTCTTCCGCCGGATGATGCCGCTGCCTTTCCTGGCGCCCAACGGCAAGGGTTCGATGTTCGACATCGCCATCGACAGCTTGGACGATCTGGCCCCCGGCAAACACCCTGGGCTCGACGCGATCTGCGAGGGCATCCTGTCCGGCGCGCCGTTCGTGTACGAAGCCGAGCGCTTCGGTTAGAGTGAGGCATGGCCGCGCCGGACGCCCCTTCCCCCCACTCCAGCCCCCTGCGGCAGGCGTTTCGCGCCGTTGTTCCGCGCTCAGTGCGCACGCTCCTGCACGCGGCGATCGTGGCGCCGACACGCTGGCCGGGTTTCGTTGCGCGCCAGACGCGGCGTGCCTGGTGGCGGATTGCGGAAGCGATGAGCCCGCCCCGCCAACCTGGACTCTTTTTCTGGCAGTTGCAGCGCGCGCCGGGGCGGCTGTTCAATGCGATAAGACACGCCAACTGGAACGTGCAACGTTCCGCGCGGCATGCGGGATGGGAGATGCAACGGTCGATGCGGCGGACGAGTTGGCAAATGCGGCGGTCGGCGCGTGTCATCGACAACAAGGCGCGTTCGCTTCACCCGCGCCGCTGGCGCCTGCCCAGACTTTTCGGCCGGAGCGACTCGGCGTTCGCCCCCGACCTGCCATCGTTTCCGCATGCGCTGGCGCGGCTGCAACAGCACGATCTCGGCATTCGCTCGATTATCAATATCGGCGCCGGCTCGGGCGGCGACACAGATTTCGTGCAGCGGGCCTGGCCTGACGCGCGCACATTATTGATCGAAATGGATGCAGGTTTCGAGGCAGACTACGTCGCGCTGAAGTCCAAGCTCCCCAACCTCTCGTGGGCAATCTGCGCCGCGGGACCGCACGACGGCGTAGGGCGCATGCAGAAATCCGACCTCGGCGGCGTCGGCGGCGCCATCGATCTCGACGGCGGCTCCGAGGCCGGCGCGCCGGTGCAGTTCAAGCGCATCGACACCTTGGTGCGCGAACACGGGCTCGATGGCCCCTTCTTTCTGCGTTTCGATACGCACGGCTTCGAGCTCGACGTCCTCGCCGGCGCGGCGGAGACGCTGGCAAATACCGCGCTGATCATGATGGAAGTGTACAATTTCAAGCTGCGCTTCACCGGGGGCAACAATCTGACCTTCGACGAGATGTCTCTGCACATGAAGAGCCTGGGCTTCCGTTGCGTGGACATCTGCGATCCGCTCTATCGCCCCGGCGATCTGGCGCTCTGGCAGATGCACCTCTTCTTCATTCGGGCCGATCATCCGCTTTGGGCGGATGCGAGCTACTCCAAGCCAGCTTCCGGGGGTTGAGGGGTTGATAATGAGCCTCAGCTGAAAGAAACCCTGTTGGCCCCTACGAGGTCTCAATGATCACACCGCCGCCCCCAGCAAACGATGCGACCGTACGTATGACTTACGACGAGGCGCGGCGGAACTTCAAAGAAGCGCCGAATGCGCGTTGGCCGACCATAGCGGCAGAATTCAGCGGCTGGGTTTGGCCCACCATCACAAATCCAACCTTCAAACTTACCGCCTCAGATACGATCTTCACTATCGGAAGCTGCTTTGCTCGCAATGTCGAGGAACACGTCGCCCGACTTGGCTGCCGCGTTCCGATGTTGGACTTGAACCTACCGCCGGACGAATGGCGCGGCTCTGCCAACAGCGCCATGAACAAGTTTAGCCCGCCATCCTTCTCGCAAGTGTTGGAATGGGCGGGGCGAATCTATGATCGCGACAAGCAAGTCACTTGGGAAGATTGCGCGCCGTTTGCGTTGCCTGCGGGCGACCGATTCTTCGATATGGACATGGGTGGCACACCTCCGGTCACTCTTGAGCGGTTCGTCGCGCGCCGCCAACACATCTTCGATATCTTCAGCACGGTTTTTGCTGCCGACTGCTTGATGATGACGCCAGGCCTCATTGAAGCGTGGCGCGACAAGGAGACTGGGCTCTACGCGCACGAGGCGCCGGTCAACAAAGCCATGCTGCCGCACGCCTCCAGATTCGAGTTTGAAATTCTGTCCTATGAGAAGTGCGAAGCAGCATTGCTCGCGGCCATCGACGCAGTTCGCTGTAGAAATCCAGCGATAAAGATTCTCGTCACAACGTCGCCCGTGCCGCTCTCCGCCACATTCTCCGGCCAAGATATACGGATCGCGAACACATACTCTAAGTCGGTGCTTCGCGCTGCGTGCGGGGCGATCACGCACAAACGGCCTGTTGTCGACTATTTTCCGAGCTACGAGAGCGTAACTCTCTCCCATCCAGATGATGTTTGGCAAGAAGATCGCATCCACGTCTCGTACGCTTTTGTGGGTCGAATAGTAGCGCATCTACTGGCGTGCTATTTCGAAGATGCTGATGGTTCGAGTGAACTCTTTCAAAGCGCTGTCACCGCAATCTCTCGAAGTGACAATAGCGCTGCCGCCGAAGCGTTGACCCAGGCCCTGCAGGTGCGGCCCGATTTCGTTCAAGCACAGATCCTGCTGGCGGACACCAAAACGTCGCTTGGGAGAGCTGCCGAGGCCGCTTCTGAGCTTCGGACCCTTGCGGAGCGCATGCCGCAAAACCCAGACGTGCAACTCAAATTGGCGCGCGCGTTGCTTCACCTCGACGGCAAGCGCCCCGAAGCATACGATGTCATCGCGCAAGTAGCCGAAATGGACTCGATAACGCTCGCGCAATTCGATCACGTTCAGCGCATGATACGGGCGGCTCCAATTGAACTGCGCGAACGCATCGCGCGAGAGGGTGTGCGACGTTTTCCGCTGCACTCCGCGACGTATCTTGTTCTCGGCGAAACGCTGGAAGAGAGTGGGCGCCGCAACGAGGCACTTGAAGTTCTCACCAAGGGCTCTGAAATGCACAAACCGCCTCCTGCTCTGTATCTCAGGCTAGGGCGGCTACTGATTGAAGATGGCCGCCGCGCTGAGGCGCTCTCTCACGTCCAAGCGGCGCGTACGCAGGCCCCGAACGACGTCGAAGTAGCCACGTTGCTGGCGCTTCTTCAGGATAATGCATAGATGTCCAACGCCGCCTCAAATTTCTGGAGCAATCACAAAGGCTACGCTGCGAATTGGTTCCAGTTCTGCGCGCCCTACATTTGGGAGCGCATTAGCGGCGACGTCAAAGTGGCGCCGACGATATGGGGCCTCAGTACTGCTGGTTGGCCGGATAGTGTTCTAGAAATCGGTTGCCTCGACGGCGCATCGTTGGCGGCGCTCGTGCAGAAAGGGCGAGTCAAGCACGGCGCTGGAGTCGACATCGCCGAGGGCGCGATCGCGCGCGGTCGAGAGAAATATCCGTTTCTCGACCTTCGCGTTATGGACCTAAACCATCCGGAGTTGCCGGTGAACACTTACGGGGCCATTCTCTCGCAAGGTGTGCTGCATCACATTGAGAACCTCGAAACCTGCGTGCACGCGCTCCATGCCGCCCTGAAGCCCGGCGGATGGCTCATTGGAGGCGATTTCACCGGCCCCCGCCGCTACGAATACTCCGAAGACGAGATCGCGCTCATTCACGAGGGCCAGTCAATGCTTCCGGAGGAGTTGCGCGGCGAGCCATTTCACCCAGATCAGCTTGCTTCCAAGCTTCGGAACGATCCCTCAGAGTCGATTAGCACCACGATCATTGTGCCTACGCTGCGGACGGTATTCCACCGAGTGATCGAGCGCCGCTACGGCGGCAATGTCCTCATGCGCGCCCTGACCAAAACCTTCTTTCGCAACTTCGACGCGGCCAACCCGGAACACGTCGCCGCCATCGAGCGCCTGCAAGAGTTCGATCGCGAGGTTTCACAAGAATACTCGCACCACACCTATTGCCTGTCCCAAAAGGCCGGCTAAGCGCGACGAAGAATTTCCACGCAATAAGATTCGAGCGTCAACGTATCGGCGACGTTCGCCAACTGCCCAGTAATGAGCACCGTCACGGCCGCGCTCGTATCGACAGCGCTCGCAATCGGTGCGCCACTCAGAGAACCAAACGCGTTGCTTGTATTTCCTACCTGCGCGTTCGTTGCATTGCGGTTGATGATTTCGTTCTGGTGTCGCCAACCCTGCTGTGTGGTCATGTTTTGTGCGAAATAGTTCACGCCCCCAAACTTGTGGCGCAGCGTCTTGTTGTTGGCGCTGTTGGTGGCGCTCCATACCGTCGTGATGCGCACGCGCCCGTTGGGGCCCATAGCGTTGGCGGGGATAGTGACGGTCGCCAACGTTGTCTCACTGGTGGCGCCGGTGTGCGAGGCGGCCACGGCGGACGCGGCAAGCACGCGCCAGACGCCCAGCGTGGCGCACATTTCCTCGAAGGACGCGTCGTCGCAAAGCTGCTGGGCGGCGTCGGTGAAGACCACTTCCTCGGTCGCGCCGGCGCCGGCGGAGACGCGGCCCAATATTCTGTCCGTCGCCGAAAGCGCGATCACTTTGTTTGGCGCGAAGAGCGCCCAGGCGGCGCCGGAATAGTGCAGCAGCTGATCGGCGTCCTTCACGAAGGCGAGCCAGCCCTCACGCGGCGAAATCTGCTCCCAGGCGCCGTCGCGATAATAGGCCAGCGCATGATCGCTCATCGCGCTCCAGGCAGCCCCGCTCTTGCCGGGCGGGAGGATGTAGGCGGCGCCGTCCGCCGGGCTCGCCGGCTGCACGCTGGCGGAAGCGCTGACAACGGCCAGCTGCACCAGCGCATCGAGGCGCCTGAGGCTCTCGTTGACGGTGACGTGCTTCTGGGCCTGGCCGGCGGCGAGATAGGGAAGAAGAAGATTTGAGGTGTTGGACACGTTGGCGCTCCTGATGAACGCCATCCACTCTAAGGCTCACCCGACCCGGTCGGATTGAATCGGGGACCGCCTTTGATCTGGCGCGGTTTTCCTGGCGAATTCGGCCGAATATCGCCGCGCCAATCCCCTAACCGTGGCGATTGTTGCGCTCGCTCTCCCGCGCCACCGTCTTCAAATCCGCCGCCACCATTTCCTTCACCAGATCGGCGAACGTCACCTTATGCCGCCAACCCAGCTTTTCGCGCGCTTTCGTGGGATCACCCAACAATAGGTCGACCTCGGTCGGCCGGAAATAGTGCGCGTCGATCGCCACCAGAACCTCGCCGGATTTGGCGTCCACGCCCTGCTCTTCAACCCCGGCGCCGCGCCATTCGATGCGGCGGCCGATCTCGGCGAAGGCGCGTTCGACGAACTCGCGCACGCTGTGGGTTTCGCCGGTGGCAAGCACATAATCGTCGGCCTGCGGCTGCTGCACCATGAGCCACATGCCTTCGACATAGTCGCGCGCGTGCCCCCAATCGCGCTTGGAGTCGAGATTGCCGAGATAGAGGCGCTTTTGCAGCCCAAGCTCGATCGCCGCAACGGCGCGGGTGATCTTGCGGGTGACGAAGGTTTCGCCGCGCAGCGGGCTCTCATGGTTGAACAGAATGCCGTTCGAGGCGTGCATGCCGTACGCTTCGCGATAATTCACCGTGATCCAGTAGGCGTAGAGCTTGGCGGCGGCATAAGGCGAGCGCGGATAGAACGGCGTCGTTTCGTTCTGCGGAACCGCCTGCACCTTGCCGTACAATTCCGAAGTCGAGGCTTGATAGAAGCGCACCCGCTCTTCCAGCTTCAGGATGCGAATCGCCTCAAGTAGGCGCAAGGTTCCGACGGCGTCGGCGTTGGCTGTGTATTCCGGCGTCTCAAAACTGACATGCACGTGGCTCTGCGCAGCCAAATTGTAGATCTCGTCGGGCTGAATGTCCTGCACCAAGCGGATCAGATTAGTCGCGTCGGTCAGATCGCCGTAGTGCAGGTGAAAGTCGGTGCGGCCTTCATGCGGATCGCGATAGAGGTGATCGACCCGCTCGGTATTGAAGGAGGACGACCGCCGCTTGACGCCGTGGACTTCATAGCCCTTCGCCAGCAGCAATTCAGCCAGATAGGCGCCGTCCTGGCCTGTCACGCCGGTAATGAGGGCGGTTTTCGTTCCCAACGCGCATCTCCAACGCAGCGGCGTTGCCGTACTAGAGAGGGACAACCGCCGGAGCAACCAGGCAGGCGTCCAGCACGCCCTCGCCCCGCTTGACTGGGTCATACAGCAGGCTAACCAGAGACCAGCGGCGCGCCCGCTTATATGCATTTTTTGGCGGTGGGGAGAGTTGCGATGAAACTCGGTGGTTTGACCAAAGCAGCGGTTGCTGGGTTTGCGCTGGCGCTCGCCGCATGTGGGCAGAACAATCAAAGCGCCAACGAACCGGCGGCGCCTGCGGCTGCGCCGGAAGCCTATTCCTGGGGCGCCGTGCCCCCTAGCACCGTTCAGGCCGGTCCGCCCGCGACGATGAATCTCTCCGGCGGCTACGCCTATGCGATCATGGCGAACACCGCCGTTGCCGCGGGCGACACCGTGAACGCCAATCTGACGGTGAGCGGCCCGGCCGGACGTTGGGTGCGGGTCGTGCTTGGCCGGCATTGCGAGGCCGACACCGGCGACGAAAACACCCCCGTCAACGTTGAGCTCAACGGCCAGGTGCAGCCCGTCGCGGTGAGCCACACCTTCCAGCAGCCCTATTCGTGCATCCGCCTGTCTCTCGTCTCGATGGACTCACAGCCGCTCGCGCTCACCGTTGGCGATCTGACCGTGACAAAGGGGCCCGCTGCGGCGGGCGAACTTCGCGGCTCCGGAGGCTGAGGCCCCCGGCGCGCGGGCCGATGCTGATCTATCTGGCGACCTATCCGCGCTGCGGGGCTGCTCTTCTTCGCGACCTGATCTCGATCAATTTCGGCTATCTGTCCGCAAATGGCTACGACGCGGACGGCGAGTTCCCCGAGAAATGGGATGTGACCCCGCTTGAGGGCGAGCCCGATCTGCAAACCTATGCGAGCCGCCTCAATCCCGGCGCGCGCGAATTGCTCTTGCGCCACAACGCGCTGAAACGGCTGACGCCGGAGCTGCGGCAAAAGCTAAGCGCCGATCCGCGACTGCTGTTCGTCAAGACGCATGACCTTCCGCCGGCGTCGCCGCTTCCGGGCGAAGCGGCGATCCAGTTCGTTCGTCACCCGGGCCCCGCGATCGTCAGTTACTGGCGGCTGGAACATCGCCGGAAGGAGAGCCTCAAACTGGACGACTTCATCGCCGGTGAAATCATGTTCGGCTCATGGACCGATTATCACCGCGCCTGGGAACGTGCGGCCATGCCCGTACTGCGTTTGCGCTATGAAGACGTGCTTGCCGATCAGGTGGCCGCGATCAAGGCGATCGCACACTTCCTCCGGATTGCGCCGCCGGCAAAACCTCGGCCTATGCCGCTTTCGGCAGCGACCGAAAGAAATCCATCCCGCAATCCCGGCGACGGACCGGACGGCTGGCGCCAGCGCACCACGCTGCAGCAGCGCCGCGCCATTTGGCGCCATCACGGCAAGCTCGCCTATGGCTACGGCTATACGCCCTTTCCCGGGCGACGCGCTGTGAAGGCGTCATACCTCGCGCCAACCGCCTTTGAGGAAATCGGCATAGGCGCTCGCTAAGCCTTCGCGCAGCGCGATGCGCGCTCGCCAGCCCAGCGCGGCGAGTTTCGAAACGTCGAGCAGTTTGCGCGGCGTGCCGTCCGGGCGGTTGGCGTTGAATTTCAGTTCGCCGGAATAGCCCACGACGTCCGCCACCAGCCGCGCGAACGCGGCGATGGTGACGTCGCTTCCCGTGCCGATATTGAGCATGCCCGCGCCGGAATAACGTTCCATGGCGAACACACAGGCGTCGGCCATATCGTCGACGTGAAGGAACTCGCGCCGCGGCGCGCCCGTGCCCCACACCTCGACCTCTGGCGCGCCACTCCCTTTTGCTTCGTGGAAACGCCGGATCAGCGCCGCCGGCACATGACTGTGCTCGGGGTGATAATTGTCGCCAGGGCCATAGAGATTGGTCGGCATCACGGAGATGAAGTCATCACCGTACTGTTGGCGATAGGCTTCGCACAGCTTGATGCCGGCGATCTTGGCGATCGCGTACCATTGGTTGGTCGGCTCGAGCGGTCCGGTGAGTAGCGCCTCTTCCGTCATCGGTTGGACGGCGTCGCGCGGATAGATGCAGGAAGAACCCAGGAACAAGAGCTTCTCGACCTTAGTTGCGTGCGCCGCGGCGAGCACATTGGCCGCAATGCGCAGATTGCGATCGAGGAAGTCCACGGGCAGCGAGTCGTTGGCGCTGATGCCGCCAACCTTGGCGGCCGCCAGAAACACGGCCTGCGGGCGATGAGCGGCAAACCAATCGCTGACGGCGCTCTGGCTTTCCAAGTCGACGGCAGCGCGCGGCGCGTCGATCAGGTCGCAGCCCGTGGACGCCAGTCTGCGGGCGATGGCGCGCCCGGCCATACCGCCTTGCCCGGCGATATAGACGCGTTTGCCGCGCAACGAGTAGAGAGGTTCGGCCATCGCCTCCGCGTTAGCTCAAATCGGCTCGCAGGTAAAAGGCGCCCAATCGAGAATGCCGGCGCAGATGGCATCCAACCCCGGATGTCGATCCGGCGCGAGTTCGCTGAGGTCATTGACGGCGATGCGGTAGCGCGCCGGGCCGTTCACCGGGTGCACGAAGGGCAGTTCCAGCATGCGGCGAAAGAAGAAGTGGTGCGCATACTTTAGCGCCAAGTCTTGCCGCTCGGGGTCGAGCCGGCGCCCGAAGGGCAGCGCGGCAAGCTTCTCGCGATAGTCGGACGGGGACGCGGCATCGTACGTGAACCCCTTGCCGCGCACCCAGGCCTCGCCGGCGACAATCACCGGAATGCCGATGGCGCTCAGTTCGACGCCGGTCTTGGTGGCGTAGATCAGTGCGGCATCCGCCCGCTCCGCCAAGGCATAGGTCGAGAGCGCGCTCTCCGGGCCGATGACGCGCACGTTCGCGGGCAGTTGCGGGAAATGGGGCGCGATGACGTCCGCGGCGCGCTGCCGCGAGGGCGGGCTGCCTGAGACTTCCGCCGGATGCACGCGCACGGCGAGCTGCAGCTCCGGACGACCGGCGAAGTAACCGATCGTGTCAACCAGCCAGCTTGCCTGATCGGGAAACGCGTTCGCTGGGTAGTGCAGTTGCGCATCCCAGAACACATTGGTGAGCGCAACAATGAGCGGTTTGTTCGGATCAAGCCCAAGTCCGGAAAGATCGGCCGTGAGCGCGTAGTCTGGATCGCGGTGGAAACGGATCCAATCTTCGCGGCCTTCGCGGCGGCTGTGCAGATACTCAAGCGTGCGCGCGCGTTGCGCCTCGCTCAGCGGAAGATCGCGCCACGTTTCAGCCGGCTCATTTAACAAGGTGTGGTGATAGGTGTCGTCGTGGCTGAAGATGAAACAATGGCGCCGGTAAGCAGGATTCCAGGTGGCAACGCGGACGCCCTTGGCGCGGGCGACTGCAACGGCGAGCCCCTGCGGCACATAGATGCCATGATGCGCCACCAACACCTCCGGCTCGCTGCGTTCGATCAGGCGTGCATAGGCCATCGCCGCTAGCGCCGCCGCTTCGACGTAGCGGCGCAGCACCGCTTCGCCGGTCTTCTCGTTCTCCAGATCGGCGCGCGCGAAAAAGCGCAGCGCGCCGGCGATCGCATGCTCGCCAATGACCACGTTATGTACGCGCAATTGCGACAGCGTATCGAAATGCGTGTCCCGCGCAATCGCCTTTGCATGATCGCGATCCTGCGCCGAGAGCGCATCGCCGAGGCGCGCGACTGGTAAGGTCAATTCGCCGAACGCCGCTTCCGCGGGTGCGTGGCAATAACTGCAGAGCAGCGGGTTTGGCGCATCCTGTGGACCGAGCCGCGGGGTCAGCCCGACCTCGCACATCTGGCAAGCAGGCAAAACCTTGTCGCAGAGCGCATGCGTGACGGCCGCTCCACGCAAGCTCAACGCCACGCCGAGCATGCGATCGATGCTGGCGATGGCAAAATGGCCGCCGGTGTTGGTGGCGATGAGGACCCGCTTGCCGCCGCTGGCGCGCGTCAACGTCTCGCGCCATGCCGCGCTGGCCAATCCACCGAAGCTCTGGTGAGCGCCGGCGCGCGCGAGCAGATTTAGCCGCAACAGCCGCAACGGCGCCGCCCATGCCGAGTTTCGCAGCGATGCGCGCAGCGTCTGGATCATGCGCCGATGAAATCGCGGACGCGGCGCGCAATGCTTGGCCCGTCGAGCGCCAGCGCCGCTAAGACTTCGTCGTTGCGGCCTGACGGCGGCACGGCGTCGAGCCCGATCGATAGACAGAGCGGCGGCTTGCGCGCGTGTACGGCGATCGCCGCGAGTATGTGCTGACCCTGCCCGCCGGCGCGATAGTGATTGTCGACGGTCACAAGCACCGGATAATGCGCAGCAAGTTCGGCGATCCATTCACCATCCACGACATTGAGCCACGGCATCGCCACTACCGCAAAGCCCAGCTCGTCAGCGGCGCGCAACGCCTCCGCCACCCCGAGCAAACCCGCGGCGACAATCACACCGCCGTTGCCGATGCGCACTTCGTAGCCGACGCCGCGGCGCGGCTTCCACCCTCGCGGCGACGCCGCATCGGTGGCGTACGGCATCGACGCCAAGCGCAGAAAGCTTGGGCCATCGTGTTCTTCCACGCACCAGCGCAGCAGCGGCGCGACTTCTTCGGGGCAGCACGGCTCCACCATGATCATGCCCGGCACGCCGCCGATGGCTGAAATCTCGCGCACGCTCTGGTGTGAATGACCTGGTCCCGCCGGAATGGCGCCGGAGAGGCCGCCGACATAGACGATCTTCGTGCCCTCGGTGGCGTTGTTGTAAATCTGCTCGTTCGGCCGCGTCGCCAAGAAGCACGAGAACGAATGCACCACCGGCAAGAGGCCACGCAGCGCCATGCCGCCGGCCTGACTCACCATATCCTGCTCGGCGATGCCGCATTCGATGAAGCGATCCGGAAACCGCTCGCGGAACGGGATGAGGCCCATGTCGAGAATGAGATCGGCGTCGAGCGCCACCAATTTCTTGTGCTTCTCGGCGAGCGCCAGCAATGCTTCGGTGTAGGCGGGAAAGAGCCGCTTCTGCTCCGCGCTGGGAGTAGTAATCACCGGGCGCGGTTCGATCTCGATCTTTACCGGCGCCGCTTCCAGCGCGGTGAGTTTCGCCGCGATCGACGCTTCCAACTCAAGCACCGCGCGCTGGTACTCGTCCGCTTTGGGTGCGCCGGAGTGGAAGCGGAACATGTCGACGTCGGAGTCGATCGCCGTCCCCTCCATGAAGGACACGCCCTTGCCCTTCACCGTGTCGGCGATGATCGCCTTGGGACGTTGCGTTTCACGTCGCAGAGCCTCGAAGCATGCGGTGAGCGCATGGTGATCGTGGCCATCGATGCGTCGCACCATCCAGCCGAAGGCCGCGAATTTCGCTTCCAGGTCGCCAAGGTCTGACGTGCGCGCGACGGCATAGTCTGACTGGAACTTGTTGTGATCGACGATCACAGTGATCTCGCCCATCTTGCGGTTGGCGGCTGAGATCAGCGATTCCCAGATTTGTCCTTCCTGCAATTCACCGTCGCCCGTCATCACGAAGACGCGCGTGTCTTGGCCAGCCAATCGCGCCGCTTCGACCATGCCTTTGGCTTTGGAAATGCCCATGCCGAGTGAGCCGGTGTTGGTCACGAGGCCCGGCGTGCCGATGTCAGGGTGGCCCGGCAGGCCGCCGAGACGGCGCAGCGTGTGGAGTTTCTCCTCACCCAGCACGCCGCGTGCGATTAGCACCGCGTAGAGCCCCGGCGCGTCATGGCCTTTTGAGGAGAAGAAAACATCCTGTTCACGCAACTCGGACAAATAGAGGTGCGTGACGATGTCGAGCGCGGAGAAGGAAGAACCGATATGGCCCGAGCCGGCCTTGGCGATCATGTAGAGCGCGTTGAGGCGCGCCATGTCGGCGTAGAGCGACATGATCGCGGGCTTGCTGGCGTTGAGACGCGCGACGCGTTCGAATTCGGCGCGGCGAACATAGTACAATTCGCTCTCGACCACTTGACCGATCAGATCGCCCACGCATCACTCCGTCACATCGTGTCGAGCCATGCCCAATGGTCCGCGTCCCAGGCATGCGAAGCCATTTCGGATGCGCCCTTCGACTTGGCGTCCCAGGCTTTATCGTCTTTCAGCGCCTGCACAAGCGCTTCGCCGAACGCGTCGCCGTTCGCCGCCTGTGCGCACCAGCCCGCGGCGCCCTGCCCGACCTGCTCCGGAAGCGCGCCGACCGGCGTCACGATTGCGGGCCGTCCATGCGCAAGCGCCTGCGCTGCGACGCCCGATTGCGTGGCTGAACGGTATGGCGCGAGCAGGATGTCGCAGGCGGCGATCTTCGCGTCGAGCGCGGCGTCGCTCAGCCATGCTGGCGCAATCTCCACGAGCGGGTGCGCCAAACGGTCCCGCATCGCGCGATCGAGCGCTGGGCCCTCGCCGGCGATGGTCAGCCGCCAGTCGTCGCGGCCGGCGATCATCGGCAGCGCATCGGCGAGCATATCGAGCCCCTTATAAGCCATCATGCGGCCCGCGAAGAGAAGCCGCAGCGGGCCTGGCTCACGCGGCGCGCGCGCGCGCGGCTCGAACACGGCGCTGAGCGGGACCGTCGCGAGCTTCTGTTCCGCCACGCCCAAGCGCTTCAGTTCGTTTGCCGCGTAGTGAGACAACGCGACCACGCGCGATGCTTTCGAGATGAGCACCGCCTGCGTCGCCCGTTGCGCCAAAGCTGCGTGATCGCCCGGATGCGGCTCGGGATCATGTGCGAAGTACGCCAAGGGCTGACGGAGCGCGCCCGCCAGCGGCGCGGCGTTGGCGAAATTCATCGGCACGATCACAGCATCGCAATCGCGCACATGCTCGGCCAGTACGCGGGCGCTTTCGCTGAGCTTCAACAATGTGCGCAAAGGTTGGCGGCGATTGGTCGCCACCGGCGCGGCAAGCGTTTCAAGATTCGGCTCGGAGTTCGCCGCCGCGAGCAGCGGATCGTCCGCATGCAGCGACAGACGTATAGCGCCCGGCCCATATCGCTTGGCGAGCCGGCGCGAAAGATTGATCGCGAAGCGGCTGCCGCCGCCGCCGGTCGCCGACCAGTACCAGACGAGGATGCGCCGTTCCTTCATCGCGCGCCGCTCACGCGCCGCCACGCTTCGGCGGCGACATCGGCGGCGTGGCGCTCGGTGAAGCCGGCGAGCACCTTGGCGCGGCCTGCCGCGCCCATGCGTGCACGCAGCGCCGCATCGTCGGCCAAGCGCGCGGTAGCCGCCGTTAGAGCGCTCACGTTATTTGGCGGCACGATCAGACCCGTCACGCCGTCCTCGACGAAGTCCGCGCATCCCGGAACCCGCGTTGTGACGATCGGCCGACCGCACGACGCGGCTTCAAGCAGCGAGCGCGGCAGCCCCTCGCCGCCGCGCGAGGGCAGGCAGGCGATGTGCGCGTCGCGCCAGAAAACGGGAATGTCACTCACCTTCCCGAGCAAGCGCACGCCCGGCGTCGCGCGCCATGCCGCCAGTTCGGAAGCGCCATAGTGATCGGGGTTCTGCTCATCGACGTCGCCGGCGATGAGCAGCGAAATGTCCTTTCCCATCCGGTTCAGTTCGCCCACCGCGCGTACGGCGAGGTCAATGCCTTTCGATCTGATCAGCCTCGCAGCGATGCCGACGGCGATGCCGCCCTCTGGCTCCGGCGATGGCGCGAAGCGCTCCGGATCGACGCCGGCGCCTGGCATTTTCAGCGCCCGGTCGGATTCCACCCAATCTGCATCCGCCTGGTTCTCAACGAGAAGCAGAGCGTTCTTGTCTTCGAGCGTACGGCGCAACGTGCGTCGCAGCTCCCCGGCCGCCAATCCCTTCCAGAGCGCGTCATCCGAGGCGAGCACGCCTCGGCCGGTCAGCGCCAGCACGCGCCCGCAGGCGCGATAGCCGGAGAGCGCGAGCAGCACGATCGGCTTCATGGCGATGGCGTGGACCACATCCGGCCGCTCGCGCTCGAGAACCGCCTTGAGCGAATGCGCCTGCGCGCGAAGCGCCCAGGGCGCGAGCCTGCGCCGTTCGGCGCCGGTGTCGATGACGCGAACACGCTCCGCGAGCGCGCCGGAATCCCTGGCCCAGACTGAAACCTCGAAACCGTCGGCGACGGCCCGATCCACCAGCGGCATGAAGTGCGACCGCACGAACCAGTCCTCGGTCGCAAGGAACATGAGCTTGCGCCGCGTCATCGCCCGGCGCCCCGCAGCGCCGCCGCGAGGCGCGCCAATCCTTCGCGGAGGCCGACTCTAGCCTCGATCTCGCGCGGCGGCGGCGTTTGCGGCGCGACGAGGCGATCGCGATCGGCGCGAAGAATCTGATCGTCCGAGTAGAAGTTCATCGCACGCAGCACGGGCGCCCCTGCGCGCAGCGCCCAAGCCGGCACGGGCACAATGCGGGCTTTGGCGCCCCCGGCCCGTATCACGGCGCGGTAAAGGCTGCGCATAGTCACCGTGTCCGGTCCGCCGATAGCGAAGGTCCCTCGATCCTCGGCGCCGGAGAGCCAAGCGGCCGCGCGCCCAAGGTCCTCGAAGAACACCGGCTGCAGCAGCGCGCGTCCGGAGCCCGGCATAGGCAAATAGGGCGAACGCTTCGCCGCGCGCATGAGCCGCGTCAGTGTCGGCAACCGGGGATCGCCATAGATCAGCGTCGGGCGAAGAATCGCGGCGTTGAGTCCTTGCTCGCGCAGACTGCGCTCGGCGCCCGCAAGTTCGACGTAGAGCGGCGCCTCCGGCTGAATGGCGATATTGTTGCTGGAGAACGCCACGATCCGCTGCGCCCCGATCTGCATCCGCCGAAGCGCAAAGACGGTGAGATTGAGCATGGTGGTGAACACCAACGCATCGCACGAAGCCGCCGCCTCCCGCCAATCGCCATCGCCTTCGAGATCGTCGCGGCGCACCTCGGCGCAGGTTTCCTGCAGACGGCGAGCGACATCCTCCCGCTTGGTCCTGATGGAGGCGACGACGCGCCAGCCCGCCGCGGCGAGCGCGTGCGCGCAAGCCTCCCCCACCGCGCCGCCAGCGCCAAAGACAATGACCTTCCGCACGCCAAATCCGGCCCTGCTGTCTGAGCGTGCAGTCTTACTTCACCATGCGCGCAGCCGTCGACCGGCGCGCATGCTCATGCGTCGCTGCGCAGCGCCAAATTGCGTGATTTCAGTACGTCTCGTGCGCGAGCAGCAGGTCCGCGAGTTCGAGGTGCGGATCGCGATACGACGCGGGCGTCACCATGCCCGAATAGCTCGCGGGCGCCACGCTCGCTTCGACCGGCGCCGACTCGATGACGTACGCCTCGACCGGCGCTTCGCTCATCACGCCCGACGCCAGCGCCGCCGGTTCGCTCAGCGTGAGACGCAAGTCCTGCTGCGCCACGGGCGCCGCGGCTCTGCGCGTCGGCGTGAACGTCACCATGCCGTCGTTCAGAGCGAGCGTGCGGACATGCTCGATCTTGTCGTCAGTCGCCGCACGCAGCAGCGTCAAAGATGCTTCGCTCGACGCGAGCTGGCTGCGGATCGTGTCCAGCTCAGCCTGAGACAGCGGCGCTGGATAGGCCGGAAGATTGGCGTAAGGATTGTCCGCAGCGTTGGCGCTTGTGTCGAGGCCGAGACTCGAAGCGACGCTGGCGCCGATCCAGTCGCCGAAGCCCGCCGGAGAAAACGCCGCGACGGCAATCACCGTCGCCGCAACGCCCGTGAATCCGGACTTGAGAACCGTATCGCGCACTTCGCGTTCGAAGGTCGAAGGCTGTCCCGCCATGCATAGGCTCCCGTGCGCTCACCCAGCGCATCGCCCCTCTCGGGACCCCCAATACGCGCTAGAGGCGTAACAAAAGCACTAAAAAATGACTGCCGACAAGCACTAAGACGCTGCCGGCCGTGACTATGCTGAAATGTTGATTACGAAATGGCTGGCGAATGACCCCATCTGCATCCGTCTTTAGTCAGTCAAATGCGCGCCGGTCGTTCGCGGTCGCGGCCGGATTTGCCCTCTTGCCGGCCGTGGCCGGGGCGGGGGCTATGGGGCTCCCGCTTCTGCTGGCGCTTGCTGGCGTGCTGGCGTTTCGGCCGGCGGCGATCGTCCAACCCTTTGAAAACAAGTCTCTCTTGTTGGCCCTGCTGGCGGCGTTCGCCGTTTGGATAGCACTGTCGGGCCTCTGGTCGCCTTGGGCGGGTTTGGGCTGGGCCAAGGTTCCCGCCACGCTGGGCTTCGGTCTGCTGTTCGCGGCTGCGGCGGTTGATGCGCCCCGGCTCGCCCTTTCGGGCGCGGTGGCCGCCCTCATCGTGCTCTGCGTGGTGCTGGGGATCGAAGCGCTCTGGGGCATGCCCATCAATGCGGCCGCAGAGCCTGAACTCCCCCTCCCCGAACTCAACAAGAACCCGGCCAAAGGGGTTGTGGTCATGCTGGCGCTGCTCTGGCCGGCCCTGGCCTGGCTGCTGGCGATGCGGACACCCTGGTCGCCGATCGCGGCGGCCGTGATTGCCCTGGCGGCCGGATGGGTCTCGCTGCAATTCGGCCAACTCTCCACGGCCTTTGGCTTCGCCATCGGCCTGGGCTGCTTTGCGTTGGCTTTGCAGCTGCCGCGCCTCGCGATTTTGGCGCCGACGGCTGTGCTTGCGATCTGGATGCTCGCGAGCCCGCTGCTGACGCCGATCCTGTTCGCCAACCAGGCGCTGGTCGACGCCCTCCCGCACAGCTCCGCCGCGCGTGTCGGCATCTGGCGTTACGTATGCGCGCGCATCGCCGAACAGCCCTGGATCGGACACGGTCTCGACGCCGGGCGCGCCTCAACCGAATTCGCCGACTATGACGGCGAGATCATGCGCGTCATTCCTGTGCATCCGCACAGCGCCAGCCTGCAGATCTGGTACGAGACTGGCTTGGTCGGCGCGCTGCTGGCGGCGGCGCTCATTGCGCTCACCGGGCGCCGGCTCGCGCACATGTTTGCACAGGATAAACTCGGCGCGGCGGCGGCCGCGGCGGTGCTCGCTATGTTCGGCTTCATGGCCAACATCGGCTGGAGCATCTGGCAGGAATGGTGGATGGCGACGCTGATCCTGGCTGGGGCGCTGCTTGCCGCGTTCAAAGCCGCCAGAGGGTAACGCCGTCCGGCTTGGCGCTGCGGTCGAGCACGCCGCGCACGTCCATCACCACGCCCTCGCCGCCGCGCAGAAGCTTCTTCGCCAAATCCCAGCCAGCGGCGCGGAATTCGGCGTGCGGCACGGCCAGCACCAAAGCATCCGCCGGCCCCAATGCATCGAGCGGCGACAGCGCCGCGCCGTGGGCGGCGGAAATCTCGGCGTCGGCGTGCGGATCGTGGGCAACCACCTCGAACCCGAACGAACGGATTTCGTCGACCACGTCATAGACCTTGGAGTTGCGCACGTCGGGCACGTCCTCCTTGAAGGTCACGCCCAACACTGCGACGCGGGCGTTGGCGCGCCCGAGGCGGGTCAGCAGGCGCACGCACTCGCGCCCGATGTGCGCGCCCATGCTGTCGTTCACGCGCCGGCCCGCAAGAACGACTTGCGGGTGATAGCCCACCTGCTGCGCTTTGTGCGTGAGATAGTACGGATCGACGCCGATGCAGTGACCGCCGACCAAGCCCGGCGTGAAACCGAGAAAGTTCCACTTCGTCCGCGCCGCCGCCAGCACATCGCCGGTGTCCAGGCCCAGCCGGCCGTTGATCAGCGCCAATTCGTTCATCAACGCGATGTTGAGATCGCGCTGGGTGTTCTCGATCACCTTGGCCGCCTCCGCGACCTTGATCGAGGGCGCGCGGTGCACGCCCGCGGTCACCACCGCGCCATAGGTGGCGGCGACGATATCGAGCGTCTTGGCGTCCTGGCCCGACACCACTTTGACGATGGTCTCGAAGCGGTGCGCCTGGTCGCCCGGATTGATCCGCTCCGGCGAAAAGCCAAGCGTGAAATCGACGCCGCACTTCAGGCCGGACGCCTCTTCCAGGATCGGACCGCACTCTTCCTCTGTGCAGCCGGGATAGACGGTCGATTCATAGACGACGATGTCGCCCTTCTTCAGCGCGGCGCCGACGGTGCGGGAGGCGGCGTACACGGCGCTCAAATCCGGCACGAGGGCATCGTCGATCGGCGTTGGCACGGTGACGATGAAGAAGTCCGCGCTTCTGAGGTCGGCCACATCGGTGGTGGCGTGCAATTTGAGCTGCGCCAATTCTTCGGCGCTCACTTCACGCGTGCGATCGAAGCCGCGGCGCAACTCCGCGACGCGCGCGGCGTCGATCTCAAAGCCGATAACCGGAAAGCCCTTGCGGGCGAACGCCGCCGCCGCCGGCAATCCGACATAGCCCAAGCCGATCACGGCGATGCGACGGCGTTCGTTCATGATTAACTCGGATTTGTCGGCGGCAGGTTGATTTCGCTAGCGGCTCCACTTATCGAACCGGCACAATGAAAACAACTGCTTGGCGCCGGCAGCCAAGGTTTAGAGCATGGCCATGAAACCCGTCCTCGTCACCGGCGCCGCCGGCTTCATCGGCTATCATCTCTCGGAGCGCTTGATCCGCGAGGGCCGCACCGTCATCGGCCTCGACAATCTCTCCGACTATTACAGCGTCGAGTTGAAGCGGGCGCGGCTCAAGCAGCTTGAGAACAAGCCGTTCAGCTTCGTGCACATGGACCTCGACAACGCCGAGGGCCTGAAGGCGCTGTTCGCCGAGCACCAGTTCGATCTGGTCTACAATCTCGCGGCGCAGGCCGGCGTGCGCTACTCGCTGATCAATCCGCAAGCCTACGTGAAGTCCAATCTCGAAGGCTTCGTGAACATTCTCGAATGCTGCCGCTACAATAGGACCAAGCACCTCGTTTTTGCGTCATCGAGTTCGGTCTATGGCGCCGGCACCAAGATGCCGTTCTCGGTGCACCAGAACGTCGATCACCCGCTCAGCGTCTATGCCGCGACGAAGAAGGCCAACGAGCTGTTGGCGCATTCCTACGCCCACCTCTATCGCCTGCCCGTCACCGGCCTGCGGTTCTTCACTGTCTACGGCCCGTGGGGCCGGCCCGACATGATGATGTTCCTGTTCACCAAGGCCATCCTCGAAGGCAAGCCGATCGACGTCTTCAACCACGGCCAGATGCAGCGCGATTTCACCTATGTCGACGACATCGTGGAATCGCTGGTGCGGGTCGGCGACCGGGTTCCGGCGCCGAACCCGAACTGGGACAGCAATGCGCCCGACCCGGCGACCTCGAACGCGCCTTATCAGATCTACAATATCGGCAATCACTCGCCGGCCAAGCTGCTCGACGTCATCGAAATTCTCGAGAACGAGTTGGGCAAAAAGGCCGTCCGCAACATGCTGCCGATGCAGCCCGGCGACGTGCCCGCTACGTTCGCCGATGTCGACGATCTCGCCCGCGATGTAGACTTCGCCCCACGCACGCCCATCGAAGTCGGCGTGAAACGCTTTGTCGAGTGGTACCGGGCCTATTACAAGGCCTGATGCGCATCGTTCCTGCGATCATGTCCGGCGGCGCCGGCACACGGCTATGGCCGCTCTCGACCGAAGCTAAGCCGAAGCAATTTCACGCGCTCGCCGGTGAACGCTCGCTGTTTGCCGAAACCGCGGCGCGTTTGAGCGGCGTAACCGGCGCTCTCAGCTTTGCCCCACCCATCGTGCTCTGCGGCGAAGCCCATGTTGCGCCGGCGCAAGCCGCTTTGGCGGAGGCCGGCGTCACCGCCTCGGCCATCGTCATCGAGCCGGCGGCGCGCAACACGGCGGCGGTTGCGGCGGTTGCGGCGGCGGCGGCGCGCGAGGTCGAGCCCAATGCGTTGGTTTTGCTCGCGCCCGCCGATCACGTCATCGCCGACACGCCGGCGTTTCACACGGCAATTGCCCGCGCCGCAGCGTTCGCACACGAACGCATCGTCACCTTCGGCATGGCGGCCACGCGCCCGGCCACCGGCTACGGTTACATCAGAAGCGGCCGCGAACTTGGCCAAGGCGTGTTCGAGATCGACGCGTTCAAGGAGAAGCCCGACGCAAAGCTGGCTGAGGAGTACGTCGCCAGCGGCGCCTACACTTGGAACAGCGGCATGTTCCTGTTCGATCCCAAAGTCCTACTGGACGAGTTCGCCACCAATCCCGCCATCCGCGACGGGGCGCTGGAATCGCTCGCTGCCGCGACGCGCGCAGCCAATCAGATTCGCCTCGGCGGCGCTTACGCGGCAGCGCCGGCGCTGCCGCTCGACATTGCGGTGATGGAACACACCAAGCGCGGCGCGGTCGCGCCGTGCGACATCGGCTGGGCCGATATCGGATCATGGGATGAAGTCTGGCGGCTTGCCTCGCACGACAGCGACGGCAACGCCAAACATGGCGCCGTCGCTACGCTCGACGCAAACAACAATTTGCTGCGCGCCGAAGGCGTGAAGCTCTGCGTCGCCGGCGTCGAGGACCTGGTCGTCATCGCCACGCCCGAGGCGGTCATCGTGCTGCCGCGCGCCCGCGCCCAGGACGCCAAGCTTCTGCGCGAGCTGGCTGAGAAACCAAATTAGCCTCGACTCCCAGGGCATTGCACAGCTGTCAGGCGGACCCGGACCCAGCTAGGACTTTTTGGGCAGCCTGCTAATCTGGACGCAGAGGATTACGGCATGAAGCTCAACTGGAAATGGATCGGCATTGGCGTCGGCGGATTTGTCGGCGCCTTGGTGCTGGCGGCGGTGCTGTTCGTCGCCTTCTTTCCCAAGGAGCTGGCGGCGCAGGAGGCGGAGCGCAGGATCGAGGAAGCGACGGGCCGCGACCTCGCGCTCGGCAGCGACATCGAGATCTCGCTCTGGCCTGCGCTGGGCTTCTCGGTCGACAACGCTTCGCTCTCCAACCCGGCGGACTTCAGCACGCCGGCGCGCCGCGGCGGCGCCGATGCGGCCGAGGCCCCGTTCATCTCCGCCGACCGCATCGTCTTCGCGGTGAAGGTGATGCCGCTGCTGCGCGGCGCCATCGAGGTGAAGCAGCTGACCTTCGAAGGCGCCGAAGTGAACATGGTCGCCCGCGAAGACGGCGCCAACAATTGGACGTTCCCAACCGAAGAGACGCCCGAAAACCAGACCACGCTCGAAGACTTGCGCCTCGACGACGTGCGCCTCACCGACGGCACGATCTCGTTCCAAGGCGGCGACGGCGGCGAGCCGCTGGTGCTGGGCGACGTCGACGCCAGCCTCGCGCTGCAATCGCTCGATGCGCCGGCGCACTTGCAGGCGGCGTTCGATTATCGCGGCGAGCGCATGAGCATTGACGGCGAAGTCGGCGCGCCGCGCGCCGTGCTTGAGAAAGGCGAGACGCCGCTCTCGGCCCGGGTCAACGTAGCCCCGCTCGAAGCCTCGTTCGACGGCGCCTTCAACAGCGCCACCGGCGCGCTCACCGGCGCCATCGAGGCGAACGGTTCGAGCCTCCGGCGGTTGCTCGCATGGATGGGTTCGCCGATCGGCGAAGGCGGCGGCTTCGGCGCCTTCAGCCTCAGCGGGCAAATGGCGCGCGAAGGCGAAACCACAGCGCTGACCGGCGCTACGCTCCGTCTCGATAGCATCAGCGCCACCGGCAATCTCACTTTGATCAATCAAGAGAACGGCCGTCTGCGCATTACCGGCGCGCTCAATGCGCCGGCGATCGATCTCAACACCTATCTCCCGGCGCCGGCGCAGCAAGGCGCCGAAGGCGTTGAGGTCGACACCGCCTGGAGCAGCGCCCCGCTCGATCTTTCGGGCTTGCGCGCGCTCGACGCCAATCTCGATCTGACGCTCGGGGCGCTGCAATTCCAACGCATGAACTTCACCAACGTGGCGCTGGGGTTGCGCGTCGCCAACGGCGCCGCCGATGCGCGGCTGACGCGGATTTCGCTCTATGACGGCGGCGGCACGGCGCGGCTGATCGCCGACGGTTCGGGCGGCGTGCCGCGTATCGCCATCGAACTCAACGCCGACAATGTGCAGGCCGAGCCGCTGCTGCGCGACGCCATCGGCTTCGACAGAATTGCCGGTCGCGGGCGTTTGACCGCGTCGCTGATCGGCACGGGCGCCTCGCAAGCGGCGATCATGCGTTCGCTGCGCGGCAACGCCGCCTTCAACTTCAACGACGGCCAGTGGAAGGGCGTCAATCTCGCGCAAGTGGCGCGCACCGTGCAGGCCGCCCTGACCGGCCAGGCCGCCGGCGCCGGCGCCGCCACCGATTTCGCCGAACTCTCCGCCACGTTCGCCGTCTCCGAAGGCGTGATGGCGACGGACAATCTGCGCCTGCTCAATCCGTTCGTGCGCCTGGAGGGCCAGGGCCTGGTCAATATCGGCGCGCAGACCATCGACATGCGCATCGCGCCGCGCGCGGTGAACAATGCGCAGGGCCAAGGCGGCGACGCGGCCATCGCCGGGCTCGGCATTCCGTTCCGCGTGCGCGGACCGTGGTCGCGGGTGAGCTTCCAGCCAGCGCTGGGCGACGTGGCGCAGAACCAGGTGCGCGACATCCTGCGCCGGCAGGAACGAGGCAGTCCGCTGGCGCAGCTCGGCGACGTTCTGTTCGGGCCGGCGCCGCCGCCTGCCGCGCCCGCGGAGGAAACACCCGCCGGCGAGACGCCCACAGAGGGCGAAGCGCCGCCTGCCCCCGCGCCGCAAGAAACGCCGCGCAATCCGCTCGAAGATTTGTTCCGCCGCGCCATCCAGGGCGACCCGGACGAAGAGAAGGCCGATCCCGCGCCGACGCCCTAGCGGCTTGACTGCTTTGCCCATGCGCCGGCGCCCGC